>Ga0070739_10004556_pt1 | contig 16314 bp, 16 predicted proteins | sample Coa_R1_7_FD_66445 | JGI IMG/M metagenome (GOLD analysis project Ga0070739, IMG submission 66445) | Surface soil microbial communities from Centralia Pennsylvania, which are recovering from an underground coalmine fire - Coalmine... | ecosystem: Environmental > Terrestrial > Soil > Unclassified ... | reverse complement strand
GTTCGACGTCGCGGTGTCGCGCGCGCTGGCCCCGCCGCCCGTGATGTGTGAGCTGCTGCTGCCATTCGTGCGCGTCGGCGGCGTCGCCGCCACGCTGGTCGGCGATGCGCTGCAGGCCGTCCGCGACTGCGACGCTCCGGCGCGCCTGCTCGGCGGTGCCACGCCGCGCAGCGCGCCGGGTGACGTGGTGCTGATCGACAAGGTGCAGCCGACGCCCGCGCAGTACCCGCGGCGCGCCGGGGTCCCCCTGCGAAAGCCGCTCGGCTGACGCGCCGGCCCTAGGCGGTCGATCCCTGCCGCGCCAGCCGGTCGCGCACCGCCTGCTCGGCGACGGCGCGCTCGTCCCACGGCACGGGCCCGGCGGCCAGGATCATCGTCGACTCGTGGCCCTTGCCGGCGAGCAGCACGGTGTCGCCGGGCGCCGCGTGGTCGACGGCGAAGCGGATCGCCTCGCCGCGATCGGGGATGAGGAACAGCTCCTCACCGTCGCGATGGGTTGCGTCGCGTGCGCCGCCGGCGATCTGCTCGACGATGCTCCGCGAGTCCTCCTCGCGCGGGTCCTCGTCGGTGACCACGATGCGCTCGCACAGCTCGGCCGCGACGCGCCCCATCGCCGGGCGCTTGGCGGTGTCGCGCCGGCCGGCGCTGCCGAACACCGCCCAGAGCCGCCCGCCGGTGGCGGCGCGCAGCTCGGTGAGCACGGTGCGCAGCGCCTCCGCGGTGTGCGCGTAGTCGATGACCACGCTGAACGGCTGGCCGAGGTCGACGCGCTCCATGCGTCCGCTCACCCGGTCGAGCGCCGACAGCCCGCGCACCGCACCGTCGAGCGACGCGCCGGTGCCGCACGCCGCGGCCAGCGCCGCCAGCGCGTTGGCGACGTTGAAGCGTCCCGCCAGCCGCAGGTCGACGTCCGCCTCGCCCCACGGCGTGAGCGCCGAGAAATGGACACCACTGGCATCAACGCGCACGCCCCGGGCGACGAGGTCGGCGCCCGCGTCGCCGCCCGAGCTGTAGCTGAGCCGGCGGTCGATGGGCATGGCGTGCAGGGTGGGGAAGGCGAAGTCGTCGTCGCGGTCGAGGACGGCGAGCGCGCCGTGGCGCTGCGCGGCGCGGGTCAGCAGCGACGCCTTGGCGGCCAGGTAGGCGTCGCGGGTGCCGTGGAAGTCGAGGTGCTCGCTGGTGATCCGGGTGAACACCGCGCAGCCGAAGTCGACGGCGTCGACGCGGTGCAGAACCAGCGCGTGCGACGACGTCTCCACGGCGACGTGGGTGGCCCCGGCGTCGAGCGCGGTGCGCAGCCGCTCCTGCAGGTCGGCGGACTCCAGGGTGGTCTGCCGCGAGGTGTTGGGCTCGATGCGGTCGAGCAGGCGGAAGTCGACGGTGGTGAGGCTCCCGGCCGCGATCCCGGCGCCGCGCCACGCCGCCTGCAGCATCGTGGTGGTGGTCGTCTTGCCGTCGGTGCCGGTGACGCCGGCGACGGTGAGGGAGCGCGAGGGGTGTCCCTGCAGCGCCGCGGCCAGGGGCGCCAGGGCGCGCTGCGTGTCGCGGACCAGGACGAGCGGGACATCCGCTGGCAGCGGGGGCTCCGGCGCGTGCTGGGCCACCACCGCCACCGCTCCCGCCTCCACCGCGGCGAGCGCGTGGCGATGCCCGTCGGTGTGCTCCCCGGGGACGGCGACGAAGACCGCCCCCGGCACGACGCGGCGCGAGTCGTAGGCGAGGCCGGTGACCCGCAGGTCGGCGGAGCCGGCGGGGGCGTCGGGGAGGCCGGCCTCGTCGAGGAGCGCCCCGAGGGTGGTGGTCACGCGCCAAGCCTAGGGGCTAGCTGGCGTTCTCCACCGGGGGCGGGGCCTCCAGGGCGCGCCGCGCCTGGGTGTCGAGCACCAGCCGGTAGCCGGCGCCGCGCACCGTCTCGATGATGCTCGGGTGCTGCGGGTCGCGCTCCACCTTGCGCCGCACCCGCGAGACGTACAGCTCGGCCTGGCCGCTGCGCGAGGCGTAGCCCGGTCCCCACGCGCCGGCGGCGAGCTCGCGGCGGCTGAAGGTGCGCCCGGGCTGGCGCAGCAGGAAGGCGAAGAGCTGCCACTCGGTCTGGCTGAGCTGGCGGCGGCGGCCGTCGCGCTCGACGGTGCGGCGGTCGGGGAAGACCTTGAGGTCCTGGACGCCGATGGGATCGGGCGGGGGCAGCAGGGACGTCGACGGGCTGCCGGCGGGGCCGCGGCGGAGCACCGCCTCGACGGCGACCTTGAACACCTCGGGGTCGAAGGGCTTGGGCAGGTCGTAGTCGGCGCCGCTGCGCAGCGCCGCCTTGGTCTCGTCGGCGCTCTGCACGAAGGCGAGGATCGGGGTGTCCACCGCCTGGCGCAGCATGCTGAGGGCGGCCTCGCCGTTCTCGAGGTCGCCGAAGCTCACGATGATGAGGTCGGCGGCACCCTCGCGCAGGCTGGCCACCAGCTGGTCATAGGTCTCGTGGACGCTCACCTGGTAGCTGTCGTCGTCGAGCAGGCAGTCGATGACGCTGCGGTACTCGGCCGAGGGCTCGTAGGCGACGATGCGCTGGCTCATTCGGCGCCGAATTCTCCCATTCGATCACAACGCCCCAAGGCGTCCCGGCGACTTCGCGGGTCCAACTGTCCGAACTGACAGTGCCCGGCGCTCCTTTCTGTCCGCCCCTGTCCGTGGCGGGTGCCACGCCATTCCCGTTCTGTTGATCGAAGCACAGTTGCACCAGGTCGAGGTGGGCACTGGGGGCCGCAGCCGGGTCCACGTCGAGCGGCCGCTGTGAGGCGGCGCAACCCTCCCTGGTTGACGACGCGGCACTCGGGGAGCTCCCGGCATCCCCTGGGCCGGCCGGCGGCGTCCCAGCGCCTGCATTGGTGAACGACATGCGCTGCGGAACCTTGCGCTGCCTGACGCGCTCGGGCGGGCTCTACTGCGTGGCCGGCGGGACGGGCAACCCCCGGTCGTCGAGCGTCCAGTGGGGGTTGTGGGCGACCTCCCAGGCGTTGCCCTCGGGGTCGGCGAAGTAGCCGGAGTAGCCGCCCCAGAACATCGCCCGGGGCTCGTGCAGGAGCGACCCCCCGGCCGCCACGGCGGCGGCGATGGCGGCGTCGACCTCGGCCTCGGAGGGGACGTTGACGGCAAGCGAGAAGTGGCGGAACCCCTCGCCGGCCTGCGGCCCGCCACCCGCCTCCTGGCTCAGCTCCCGCCGCGGATAGAGGGCGAGCAGCGCGCCGGCGGTGTGGAAGAGGCAGAAGTCCTTCTCCTCGACGGCGATGGGCCAGCCGAGGGCCACGTAGTAGGCGCGCAGCCGGTCGAAGTCGACCGTTCCAAGCGTGACCAGGCCGAGGCGAGCGGGGATGGACATGCGGTTGGCTCCATGTCGCGGGGGGTACCACGGATTGTTGACTTTTCCGATCCAGTTTTGACGCCACGCCCGGGCGGGCCCTAGACTGGACCGTCCACAGTCCCGAAGGATCGAACGAGAAAGATGCCCCAGAGCTCCAGAGACCTGCTCGCCGCGGCCCGTGCCGTGGTGCCCGAAGTGTCCGCAGAGGACGTCCACCGGCGGGGCCGGGACGGCCACGTCCTGCTCGACGTCCGCGAGCGCAACGAGTTCGACGAGGGCTACATCCCCGGCGCCGTCCACCTCAGCAAGGGCTTCCTCGAGCTGCAGGTCGAGGACCGCATCCCCGACCGCTCCACCCCGATCACGGTCTACTGCGCCGGCGGCGTGCGCTCCCTGCTGGCGGCGCAGGCGCTGCAGACGATGGGCTACGAGAAGGTCGAGTCGATGGCCGGGGGCTTCGGCGCCTGGAAGCAGAAGGGCTACGAGTTCACCGTCCCCAAGCTGCTCACCCCCGAGCAGAAGATCCGCTACTCGCGGCACCTGCTCGTTCCCGAGGTGGGCGAGGAGGGGCAGCAGAAGCTGCTGCAGGCGCGCGTCCTGCTCATCGGCGCCGGTGGCCTGGGCGCGCCCGCGGCGCTCTACCTCGCCGCTGCCGGCGTCGGCACCCTGGGGCTGCTCGACTTCGACACCGTCGACATGTCCAACCTGCAGCGCCAGGTGATCCACACCAACGACCGCATCGGCATGCCCAAGACGGAGTCGGCGCGCATCCAGATCAACGCGCTCAACCCCGACGTCAAGGTCGTCGAGCATCGCGAGATGCTGAGCAGCGAGAACGCGCGCGAGATCTTCGAGCAGTACGACATCGTGGTCAACGGGTGCGACAACTTCCCCACCCGCTACCTGGCCAACGACGTCGCGATCTTCACCAGGAAGCCATTGGTGGACGGGGGCATCTTCCGCTTCGAGGGACAGGTGACCACCGTGCTGCCGCACGCGTCGCCCTGCTACCGCTGCCGCTACCCGGCGCCGCCGCCCCCGGAGGAGGCGCCGTCCTGCGCCGAGGCGGGCGTGCTGGGGATCCTGCCCGGCATCGTCGGCATCCTCCAGGCCACCGAGGTGGTGAAGCTGATCATCGGCCACGGCGAGCCGCTGGCCGGCCGGCTGCTCCACATCGACGCGCTCGACATGAAGTTCCGCGAGTTCCGCGTCCCGCGCGACCCGCACTGCCCGGTCTGCGGGGAGAACCCCACCATCACCGAGCCCATCGACTACGAGGGCTTCTGCATGGTGCCCAACGGGGTCGCCGCCGACGGCGCCGCGGAGCTGGTCTCAGCCCACTGAGTCCAGGAAGGCCCGGAGCCGCGCGTTGAAGGCGTCCCAGCGCTCCAGGTTGGTGAGGTGCCCCGCGCCGTCGATCACCTCCAGCTGCGCGCCGGGGATCCCCGCGGCGATGACCTCCGCCTCGCCGGGCGGCGTGGTGGTGTCTTGCGAGCCGACCAATACCAGCGTGGGCACGCTGATCGACGGCAGCAGCGGCGTCGAGTCGGTGCGCTGCGCCATCGCCTCCTGAGCGGCGGCGACGCCCGCCGGGGTGGCGCGCGACATGCGCCCGCGGACGGGGTCGGCGATGTGCGCCTCGGCCAGGCTCTGCGGCGCCAGCAGCCGCACCATGTAGGTCTCGACCACCGCGGCGACGCTCTCCTCGCGCCGCACCGACTCCGCCATGGCCAGCCGGTCGGCGCGCGCCTGGTCGCCGTCGGCGCCCGCGCGGGTGTCGCAGAGCACGAGCGCGTTCACCCGCGAGGCGAAGCGGCGCCACAGCGCGAAGGCGGCGTAGCCACCCATCGACAGCCCGACGACGGTGGCCGTCTCGATCCCGCGCGCGTCGAGCGCGTCGACGGCCGCCGCGGCGACGTCGTCGAGGCTGAACCCGGCGGCCGGCGGCGGCGAGCAGCCGAAGCCCCAGACGTCGGGACGGAGGCAGCGGTATCGGCCAGAGAAGGCAGCAACCTGGTGGTCCCACATCGAGCCCTCCAGCGGGAAGGCGTGCAGGAAGAGGAGGGCGGGACCGTCGCCGGTGTCGTGGACGTGCAGCGGTGGCAGCGACACGCGGACGATGCTACTGCGCCGCCTGCCCCTCCTTCCTGGGCGGCGGACCCTGCAGCGGCAGCACCAGGGTGAAGGCGCTCCCCGAGCCCGCCGCGGAGCGGACGGTGATGTCGCCCCCGTGCAGCCTGGCCAGCTCGCGCGCCAGGTAGAGGCCGAGGCCGGTCCCCGGGATGTTCGAGTTCTCGCGGGTGACCAGCCGTCCGAAGCGGGAGAAGAGACGTGGCAGGTCGGCCTCGGCGATGCCCAGGCCGTGGTCCCACACCGACACCACGGCCTGCTCCTCGTCGTCGTCGACGCTCACGAAGCACTGCACCACCCCGCCCTCCGGCGAGTACTTCACGGCGTTCTGCAGCAGGTTGGTGACCACGATGCCGATGCGCACCGGGTCGGCGATGACGCGCACCGGCTCGCGCGGCGGGGTGTAGAGGATCTCGTGGCGCTCGGTGGCCAGGGGGGTCACCGCGTCGACGGCGCGCTGCATGACCTCGCCGATGTCGACGGTGGAGAGCGAGAGCGTCAGGCGCGACTCCTCGAGCCGCGCGGTGTCGAGCATCTCGTTGACCAGCGTGTTCATCTCGCCGACCTTCTGCAGGAGCACGGGCGCGACGCGCCGCATGTCGACGGAGTCGAGCGTTCCGAAGGAGCCGTCCTGGACCATCGAGGCGTAGCCGCTGACCACGCCCAGCGGTCCGCGCAGCTCGTGGGAGGCGACGTTGAGGAATTGCGACTTGACCCGCTCCAGGCTGGCCATCCGCTCGCCGTGCTCGCGCTCGCGGACGACGCGCTCCAGGACGCGGTGCTGCAGCAGGCCGACGATCAGCGCCACCGCCAGCGCGCAGGGGATGAAGGTGAGCACCTGCTCCGCCCCGTCGGTGCTGTAGCGCAGCGGCCAGAGGGAGCTCGACGCGTGCACCGCCAGGTAGCCCGAGCCGGGCAGGACGGCGGCGATCCCGGCGCGCGTGCCGGCCAGGAAGGCTCCGATGACCACGGCGACGAGCAGCGGCGCCGCGACCGCCGAGACCGGCGCGACGAAGTGGTCGACGCAGGCGAGGACGGCCACGGCCAGCGCCGAGGGGGTGACCCCGAGCACCAGGCGCGCCGCCAGGGTCCCCCGCGAGGGCACGCGAAAGCGACGGTGCTTGCGGGCCGGCGCCGCGATCCCCGCGACCTCATCGGCGTCCCCAGGCACGACCCTTCCCGTCAGCATGCCCTCCTGCATGGCAGGGGCAAGGATACTCAGGTTCGGGCGAACTGCCAGTCGCGATTCGATTGTGGCGGCTGGAGCGGCCCGCGCCCGGGGGACCGAGCGGGCCGGGGGCCCGCATCTGCCGGTCTCAGGCGGTGGCGCGCTGCTCCACGACCACCGGGAAGGCGTCGAGCGAGGACGGCTCGATGTGCGTCCTGGCCATCCGCTCCACGTCGCGCAGCTTGAGGATCTCGCTGGGGGTGATCAGGGTCACCGCCACGCCGTCGCGCCCGGCGCGGGCGGTGCGGCCCACCCGGTGCAGGTACTCCTCGGGCGAGAGGGGGACGTCGTAGTTGATGACGTGGGAGATGTCGTCGATGTCGAGCCCGCGCGAGGCGACGTTGGTGGCGATGAGGTACTTGACGTGCGCTTCCTTGAACTTCGCCATGGCGCGGTCGCGGTCGCGCTGCGAGAGGTCGCCGTGGAGGTGGGCCACCTCGTAGCCGCGGCGGGAGAGCTGCACCTGGAGGATGTCGGCGTTGCGCTTGGTCTCGACGAAGATCAGCGCCATCGAGACGTCCGGCTGGTCGAGGATGCGGGCGAGCACGTCCAGCTTGTCCGCCCACGTCGTCTGGATGTAGATCTGGCGGACGTTGGGCGCCACCTCGGGCCGGACGCTGAAGGACACCGACACGGGGTCGCTCATGTAGCGCTGGGCGAGGCGGTGCACCCACTCGGGGACGGTGGCGCTGAAGAGCAGCGTCTGGCGGCGCTGGGGGACCTGCTTGAGGATGCGCTCGACGTCGGGCGCGAAGCCCATGTCCAGCATGCGGTCGGCCTCGTCGAGGACGGCGATGCGCACCCCGTCGAGGCGCAGCGAGCGGCGGCCGGTGTGGTCGAGCAGGCGGCCGGGGGTGGCCACGACGATGTGCGGGTTCTCCTTGAGCGCCGCGAACTGGCGCTTGTAGGAGTCGCCGCCGTAGATCGACACCGACCGGATGCCGCGCGGGGCGCCGATCCGGGTCAGCTCCTCCTGCACCTGCAGGGCGAGCTCGCGGGTGGGGCAGAGCACGAGGCCCTGGACGGCGGGACCCTGGGGGTCGAGCCGCTCCACCATGGGGATGCCGAAGGCGGCGGTCTTGCCGCTGCCGGTGTGGGCCTGGCCGATGACGTCGCGGCCGGCCATCGCCGGGGGGATCGCCTGCGCCTGGATCGGCGTGGCGGTGAGGAAGCCCATCTGGCGCACCGCCTCGAGGACGGGCGCGGACAGGCCGAGCTCATCGAACGTGACGGTGGGCAGGGTTTCGGCTGTCGCAGCCGCCTCCTCCGCCGCTCGCAAGGGGGCGGGAGGCGGGCTTGCGACGTACGGCCGGAGCCCCGGCCGGAGACGTGAACGAGATCGCAAGACGCTGACGAGCATACCACGCGCCCGTGGTTGCGCCGTCGCTACGATGCGCAGTCGTGACAGCCCGAGTCCTCTGCACGCTGCCGCTGCCGGACCCGTTCGCGGCGATGGTGTCGGCGCGGGCGGAGCTGGACGTGGTCGGCTCGATCGTCCCGTCCGCCGACCTCGCCGAACGCTTGCGCCACGGCGTCGACGTCCTCGCTCCGCAGCTCCGCGACCGCGTCGACGCCGGCGTCATGGACGCCGCACTGCCGCGGCTGCGCGCCGTCTGCAACTACGCGGTCGGCTTCGACAACATCGACGTGCCCGCCGCCACCGAGCGCGGCATCGTGGTGACCAACACGCCGGGGGTGCTGACCGACGCCACCGCCGACTGCGCCGTGGGCCTGATGCTGGCCGCCGCGCGCCGCCTCTGCGAGGGCGACCACGAGATGCGCGAAGGGCGCTACGCGGGCTGGGAGCCCGAGTACCTGCTCGGCCTCGACCTCAACGGCGCCACCCTGGCCCTGGTCGGCTTCGGGCGCATCGGCCAGGCGGTGGCGCGGCGCGCCCTCGCCTTCGACATGCAGGTCCTCTACGTCGAGGACGGCGACGTGCCCGTCGACCCCGCGCTGGCCGGGCGCGTGCGCCGCGTCGACTTCGACACCGCGGTGCGCGAGGCCGACGTCATCTCGCTGCACACCCCGCTCACCGCGCAGACCCGGCACCTCGTCGGCGAGGACGTGCTGCGGCGCATGAAGCCGACGTCGGTGCTGGTCAACACCTCGCGCGGACCCGTCGTCGACGAGGCCGCCCTGGTGCGTGCGCTCCGCGAGGGCTGGATCGCCGCCGCGGGGCTCGACGTGTACGAGCGCGAGCCCGAGATGTCGCCAGGATTGGCCGAATGTCGCAACGCGGTGCTGGCACCGCATCTCGGCAGCGCCACGGTGAAGACGCGCGCGGCGATGGCGAGGCTGTGCGCGGAGAACGTGCTGGCGGCGCTGGACGGCGAGCTGCCGCCGACGTGCCTCAACCCGGACGCCTGGGCGGCGACGAAGCCGGCGCCGGCGTCGTGAGCGGCGAGCGCGTCCCACCGCCGATCGCGGTCGCGCCGCTGCCCGCGTCCCGTCCGCGCATCGTGCTGCTCGACCTCGACGGCACCTGCCTCGACCTGCGCGACCAGTCGCTGCACCCGCGCACCCGCGACGCGGTGCGCGCCGCGGTGCGCTCGGGCGCCACCGTCGTCATCGCCTCCGGCCGGATGTACCGTTCCGCGCTTCCCTGGGCGCGCGAGCTGCAGGTCACCGCGCCGCTCGTCTGCTACCAGGGAGCGGTGGTGCGCGCCATGCCCCGCGAGGGCGACCCGCTCGTCGACGGGGTTCCGCTCGGTGAGCTCCTCTTCGAGGACGGGCTGCAACCGGACGTCGCGCTGCACGCGCTGCGCGTCGCGCGCGACGGCGGCTGGCATCGCCAGGCGTACCAGGACGAGCAGCTCCTCTGCGAGGAGGACCGGCCCGAGGCGCACCTCTACGCGCAGATCGCCGACGTCCCCATCACCTTCGTCGACGACCTCGAAGCCCGGCTGCAGCGGGGCAGCACCAAGTTCGTCTGCGTCGTCGACGGCTCGCCCGGGGTCGACGAGTGCGAGCAGGCGCTGCACCGGGCGCTCGACGCCATGGCGCGGGTGAAGCGCTCGCTGCCGCAGTTCGTCGAGGTCACCGACCGGCGGGCTGGCAAGGGCAACGCGCTGCGCCGTCTCTGCGAGCGGCTGGGGGTCGACCTCCGCGACTCGGTGGCCGTCGGCGACGCGCCGAACGACGCCGACATGCTGGAGGCGGCGGGGTACGCCGTCGCCGTCGCGGGCGCGCCGCCAGAGCTGCTGGGAATCGCCGACGCGGTGTGTGGCGGGCCCGCCGAGGCCGGCGTGGCGGCGGTGCTGGAGCGGCTGGGGCTCGCCTAGCCCGGCTGCCAGGCGGGGTCGCGGCCGAACCACCCGGCCAGCCGATCGTAGAGGGATGCGTCGTCGGGGACGGGCACCTCGTCGCCGAAGGCGTTGTTGCCGCCCGCGCCGCGGTACTCGGGCTTGAGCATGGCCCGGCCGTGGCGCAGCGCCTGCTCACCCACCTCCGCGTCGAGCTCGGCGGCGGGGTGCCCCGTGGCGCGGGCGAGGTCCCAGCTGTGCACCGCCTGCTCGGTGATCTGCAGCTCGGCCTGGGGACGGCGGTCCTCCGGCGCGCTGCGCCAGGCGTCGAGAAGGGCGGCCGCCCTGGTGCGGAAGGCGGCGCTCCAATCGCCCTCGACGGGCGGGCGCGGCCGGCCCCACTCGGGCTTCTCGCCGCGGGCGGAGGCGGTGAAGTTGTCGAGCCCGTACACGACGTGGCCGACCAGGTCGCTGACGTCCCAGCCGCTGCAGGGCGTCGGGGCGTGCCGCTGCTCGGGGGTGACTGCGGCGACCAGGCCGCCCGTCTGGTCGAGGGCGCGCTCCAGGAGGACCAGGGTGTCGCTCATGACGCCGGGTGTCCCAGGACCAGCTCGTCGAGCGCGGCCTGCGCCTCCTCGCTGCGCGCGCCGGGGACGAGGATGAAGTCGCGGCGGTAGGTGGCCAGCGAGAGCACCGGGATGCTGCGCGCCGCCAGCGCCTCACAGACCTGGGCGAGGTAGCCCGTGACCCCGAAGTCGAAGGGTGCGTAGAGGCCGAAGACCGTCCACGGCCCGTCGTGCTCGGCGACGCTGACGGCGCTCTGCAGGGTGGGCAGCTCCGCCTCGGGGAGGAAGACCGTCGCCCCGTCGGGCTCGACGGTGATGCAGAGTGGCGGCGGCTGCAGCTGCACCACCTTCTCCAGCGGGGTGCCGGGCTGCAGCCGGCAGACCACGTAGGGAACCTCCTCGCGCCGCACCCTCGTGGCCGCGAAGAGCTTCTGCAGCGACTCGAACATGGGCATGGCGGGCAGTGTAGAGCCGCGGACCGTGGGCGCTCCGACCGCTCGGGACGTATCCTGCGCCACGATGTCCTCGGTCGACGGCGACGCGCTCGCCTGGCTGGACCCCGACGACGAGGCGGCCGACGGCGACGACGGGGGCCGCGACTACGAGCGCGCGGTGCCGCATCCCCGCAACCGGCTCAACGCGCTGAGCGGCAACGAGTGGCTGTACTTCACCAAGACGGTGCTGCGCACCTCGTACCCGGCGCACCTCGGCCAGGACCTGCGCCGCCGCCACGGCGCCAACAAGCCGCCGTACCTGATGCGCCACCTCGTCGAGTTCTTCACCCGACCAGGTGGCACCGTTCTCGATCCCTTCGCGGGCGTGGGCGGCACGCTGCTCGGCGCGTCGATCTGCGAGCCCTCGCCTCGCGTGGCGACGGGCATCGAGATCAACCCCGACTGGATCGCCGTGTATCGCGAGGTCTGCGCCCGCGAGAACCTCGACCAGCAGGAGATGATCGAGGGCGACTGCCGCGCGGTGCTGGATGCCTTCGCGGCCGAGGGGCGCGTCTTCGACTGCATCGCCACCGACCCGCCGTACTCCATCGCCCTCGACAAGACGATGTGCGACGGACGCTACGACCTGCAGGCGCGTCGCACCGACTTCGAGTCCTTCGGCGACAGCGACGACGACCTGCGCAACCTCGACTCCTTCGACGCCTTCTTCGACGCCATGGGCGACGTCGCGACGCGGCTGCTGCCGGTGCTGCGGCCGGGCGGCTACTGCGCGGTGATCATCCGCGACTCGTATCAGCAGGGCCGCTACGTGTTCGCCACCGCGGAGCTGGCGAAGCGCTTCGAACGCGCGGGCTTCGTGCTCAAGGGCGTCAAGATCTGGTACGGGACGGGGGCGCGCGTCCGGCCGTACGGCTACCCGTCCGGGTACGTGCCGAACATCGTCCACCAGAACATCCTCGTCCTCCAGCGCCCCCAGCAGGCGACGTTGCACGGCTGAGCCCCACCCCGGTACCGTCGGTCCCGGTACGTCCTTCCGGCCGCCCGATCGCGCGCCGCGCCCCCCAAGGAGGATTTCATCGTGACGCTATTGACGCGCGCCGGTGGCACGGCCGCCGGGACCCTGTGCATCGTGGCGCTCGCCGCCTGCGGATCGAGCGGCAACACCAGCAGCAGCGGAGGCAGCGGCGGCTCGTCGTCGGCGAGCGGCGGTGGCTCCAGTGCGTCGATCGACTCCTGCCTCGCCAACACCTGGGTCTCGAGCGGCGTCAGCGGGACGGTCAACGGCCAGCCCGCCCAGACCTCCGGTGGCACCGGCGAGAAGCTCACCATCGGTGCCGACGGCACCATCAACATCGATGACACCAGCTCGACCCCGCTGACCATCAACGCAGGCGGCCAGGTGGCCGGGGTGAAGCAGGCGGGACAGGGCAGCGGCAAGCTGACCAGCTCGGGCGGGAACAGCCTGACCGTCACCCTCGACTCCGGCAGCACGCTCACCAACCAGGAGCTGGATGCGAACGGCAATCCCGCCGGCACGCCGCAGCCGGGTCCCAGCACCCTCACCGTCACCTACAAGTGCACCCAGGGCCAGCAGCTGCAGCTCACCCAGACGCAGAGCAGCGGGACGTCGACGGTGACCTACGTGCCGGCGTCGAGCGGCAGCGAGAGCGGCTCCGGCTCCCAGTCGTCGTCGAGCAGCAGCTCGACCTAGGCTCCCCGCGTCGCGGCGCTCAGCGCGGCCGTGCGGTGCCGCGCTGAGCGGCTGCGCGCCTACTTGGACGCGTAGTCGTAGAAGCCCTTGCCCGTCTTGCGCCCCAGCTCACCGCGGGCGGTGCGCCCGGTGAGGATGGCGGTGGGCTTCCAGCGGTCCTCGCCGGTCTGCAGGTGGCCCTGGGAGAGGATGTCCTGGGTGATGTCGAGACCCACCAGGTCGGCCAGCTCGAAGGGACCCATCGGCCAGTTGAGGCCATTCTTGACCGCAAGGTCGGCGTCCTCCATGGAGACGTAGCCGTCCTCGACCAGCCGGAAGGCCTCCTGCATGGCGATGAAGAGGATGCGGTTGGCGATGAAGCCGTAGGTCTCCTTCTCCACCAGCACCGGCGTCCTGCCGATGCGGCGGACGAACTCCATGCAGGCGTCGACCACCTCGTCCGAGGTGTGCGGGCCGCGCACCACCTCGACGAGCTGCATCACCAGTGCGGGATTGAAGAAGTGCACGTTGAGCAGGCGCTCGTCGTGGTCGATGCAGTCGGCGAAGAACGACGAGGCCATTGTCGAGGAGTTGCTGGCGATGATGGCGTCCGGCCGCGCGTGCGCGTCGAGCTGCTGGCAGATGTGCCGCTTGGTCTCGCGGTCCTCGGCGACGGACTCGATGACCAGGTCGGCGTCGCCGACGGCCTCGACCAGGTCCGTGTGGGTGCTCACCCGGGCCAGCGCGGCGTCGCAGTCCTCCTGCGAGAGCTTGCCCTTCTCCACACGCTTGGCGAGCAGCTTGGCGTTGCTCCTCACCGCCGCGTCGAGGCGCTCGCGGGAGCGGCTGAACAGGGCCACCGGGTACCCGTGCAGGGCCGCCTGCTGGGCGATCTGGGCGCCCATGGTGCCCGCACCGACGACGCAGACCTTGCGGATCTCATCCACGACCATGGCGGGCGATTCTACTGCGCAGTGCGTCACGGATGCGTCAAGAATGCCCCGTTCGTGCTCGTCGGCGGCTATCCTCCAACGCCGACCAGCTGTTCGCCCGCGTCGCCGCCGCGCCGCCCTGCAGGTTCTCCTTGGAGCTCATCCGCCACCTCGACGGCGCCCACGCATACCTGCTCCTCTGCACCCTGATCTTCGTGGAGGAGGCGGGGATCCCCCTGCCCTTCCTCCCCGGCGACGTGATCCTGCTGGCGGCGGGCTACCTGGCGGCGGTGCACTCCACCCATCTGCTGCTCTTCCTCGCCCTCGGCTACAGCAGCGCGGTGCTGGGCGCGCTGCTCTGCTACCTGGTCAGCCGGCAGCTGGGCCGGCGTGCCGTGCTGCGCTGGGGGCGGCACGTGCATCTCACCCCGCACCGTCTCGACCGGGCCGAGCGCTGGCTGGCCCGCCGGGGCTGGCTGGCCATCTTCCTGGCACGTGTGCTCCCGGGCACGCGCATCAACGCCTCCATCGCGGCGGGCTGCCTGCGCCTCCCGCTGGGGAGCTTCGCCCGGGGAGTCCTGCCCTCGACGGTGATCTGGCTGGGCGGCTTCACCCTGCTCGGCTTCCTGCTCGGCGACAGCGTGACGCCCTATCTCCCCTGGTTCGACCGCGCGGTCGGCGCCGCGATCACGGTGGCCCTCCTGGTGGCGGTGGTCGTCTGGTGGCGTCGCCGGCGTGCTGCGGGGCGCGCGGACGCGGGAGCGGCCGACGCGGAGGCGCGGGTCGCCGCCTAGCCCGCCTCGACGCGGGATCGCAGGATCGTGAGCCCCTCGCCGCCCAGCTCGCCGAGCGCTGCGGGGCGGCCCGCGAGCGACATCAGCAGCGGCTCGGCGCGGCCGGTCACCTCGGCACCCTCGCCGTACGACCAGTCGGCGTCGGTGGCTCGCAGGTGCAACCCCGCGATGCGGCGGCGCGCGCCGTAGGCCCCGGTGCTCGACGCCACGAAGTCGAGCACCTCGGTCATCCGCTCGGCGGGGAAGTCGCGGCGCAGTCCCAGCGGGCGGCGGATGTCCTGGCCGTGCAGCACGGTGTCGCAGAGGATGTTCGCCGGGCGGGTCCCCGGCGGATGCCGCTGCGAGCCGAGGATGCCGCGAAAGCGGGCGATCAGCGCGTCGGGCGTCTGTCCGCGGCTGCGGCGCAGGGCGTCGTCGGCGAGCATGCGGTCGAGCCGGAAGCCGTGCCGCACCAGCGCCAGCATCAGCCCCGCGCCGCTGGCCTCGACGGCGCCGATCAGGTGGGCGACGACGTCTCGCACCCGCCATTCCGTGCACAGGGATTGTGCCTCCCAGTCTGCGGGCCGCAGCCGTTCGAGGTCGGCGAGCAGCGCGTTGCGCTCGTCGCGGACGGCTCCCCACACGTCGATGCGCATGGTGTCTGCCATCGGGCTTCCTCCCCAACCCATGCCCCTGCACGTTCGGGTCCGGAGGAAGAGACACGGCTGCTGCCGCGCATATCGCACTGCGCGGCGCGCCGCCTGCGGAGCTAGCCCCCGGCGGCGACCCCGCTGTCGAGCCCGGGCTCGGTCATGCGCGCCGGATCGAGCAGCTCGGTGAGCTGCTCCTCGCTGAGGTTCGTCCTCTCCCGAGCCACCTCACGGACGGTGCGGCCGCTGGCGAACGCCTCCTTGGCCAGCGCGGCGGTGGCGTCGTAGCCGATCACCGGGGCCAGGCCGGTGGCGGTCATCAGCCCCCGCTCCACCAGGGCGGGGCCGTTGCCCGTCGCCTCCAGCCCGTCCACCGCCTGGATCGCCAGGTTCTGGGCAGAGTTGGCCAGAAGTGTGATCGCCTGCAGCAGCGAGTACGCCACCACCGGCATCATCACGTTGAGCTCCAGCAGTGACCCCGCCGCGCCGCCGAAGCCGACGGTGACGTCGTTGCCCAGCACCTTGGCCACCACCATGGTCACCGACTCGATGATCACCGGGTTGACCTTGCCGGGCATGATCGAGCTGCCGGGCTGCACCGCGGGGATGGCGATCTCGGCCAGGCCCGCCCGCGGGCCCATCCCCATCAGGCGGATGTCGCTGGCGATCTTGTAGAGGCTGACCGCGATGGTGCGCATCACCCCGCTGGCGAAGACGGCGTTGTCGAGCGTCGCCTGCGACTGGAAGTGGTTGTCGCTCTCGCTGAAGTGCAGCCCGGTCTTGCGGTTGAGCCCCTCGATGACGCGGCGGGCGAACTCGGGGTGCGAGTTGACGCCGGTGCCCACGGCGGTGCCGCCCAGCGCCAGCTCCTGCAGCTCGTCGAGGGCCTGCTGCGCGCGGCGGCGGCTGCGCTCGACCTGTCCCGCGTAGCCGAGGAACTCCTGGCCGAGCCGGATCGGCGTGGCGTCCTGCAGATGGGTGCGGCCCGTCTTGATGATCGGCCAGAACTCCTCGCTCTTGCGCCGCAGCGACTTCTCCAGGGTGTCGAGCGCCGGCAGCAGCTCCGCCTCGACGGCGGTGGCGGCGGCGACGTGGATCGCCGTGGGGATGACGTCGTTGCTCGACTGCCCGAGGTTGACGTGGTCGTTGGGGTGCACCGGCGTGCGCGAGCCCTTGACGCCGCCGAGCAGCTCGATGGCGCGGTTGCTCATCACCTCGTTGGCGTTCATGTTGGTCGAGGTGCCGCTGCCGGTCTGGAAGACGTCGACGACGAACTGGTCGTCGAGCCTGCCGTCG
>Ga0070739_10004553_pt1 | contig 16325 bp, 17 predicted proteins | sample Coa_R1_7_FD_66445 | JGI IMG/M metagenome (GOLD analysis project Ga0070739, IMG submission 66445) | Surface soil microbial communities from Centralia Pennsylvania, which are recovering from an underground coalmine fire - Coalmine... | ecosystem: Environmental > Terrestrial > Soil > Unclassified ... | reverse complement strand
CTCGCGGATGGTGTCGAGGAAGCCGTGCACAGCCGGGATGAACGCGCGCAGCCGGAAGGAGTCGGCGTTCACGAGGTTGATGCCGATCTTCAGGCTGATCAGATCGGCCGGCAGATCCCTGATGGCGCGCGCCGTGAACGGGTCGAGCTGGGCGTGGCCGCCGAAGCCGAGGTTGACCACCTCGACGCCCGCGCGCCGGGCCGCGATCGCGGGCCAGATCTCAGTCGGCCGCTCGGCCGCGTGGCAGTGGCTGATCGAGCTGCCGTGGTGCACCCAGCGCGGCTCGCTGCGGCCGGCCGCGGCCGGGGGCAGGATCGCCCTGTCGGCGCGCAGCGCGACCAGATCGACCCGGGTGTGGTGCGGCAGCCAGACCTCGATCTCCTTGGGTGCGTCGCCGAGCCCTGTGAAACGCACCGTGCCGACCCGGCCTGGCCTTCGCTCGACGACCGCTCCGGTCACGTCCCGGATCTCCAGATCGCCGACGACCTGCGTGACTCCGCCCGCCCGCACCGCGCCGTCCACGACCAGGTCGAAGCCGCCCACGCCTTGCGTGATCGTGTCGCCTGGCCAGAGCGCCTGCGTCGTCAGCACGTCGAGCTCGACCGAATCGGCGCTGGTGCGGAAGACGAGGCGCACGCCCGAAGGCTGCACGACCATGTCCTCGACGCCCTGCTCCGGATACTGCGCCCTGGTCCAGGCGGGCAGGCGGCGTGGCAGCCAGCCCGCTCGTGTGCGCTCCAATTCGAGCGCACCGCGCAACAGCACCGGGCCGGCCGCGAAATCCGTGATGCTGAAGGCCGCCGGCCGCTGTTGCTCGGGAGTGGGCGCCAGATCGCGCGTCGAGTCGGTCACGTTCGGGACTTTACCGGTTCAGTTTCCCGGGGCGATACCGGAATCGACCCCTCGCGGAGGGGATTCGCGAGGGGTCGATCCGGATCGGGAAACGGTCTTGGAGTAAGGGGTCGGCGGACTATCGAGTGTCGAATAGGGATCAAACCCGGTTTACCAGCGTGGCTATGATGCGGCCGACGGCCAGGTAGAACAGAGCGGCGAGGCCGTAGTTGATCACGACCGCGAGCTTGTAGTTCGACGGGGTGAACAGATCCCTGAACCATGCGGCCAGCGTGCTCGCCCAGTCCGCGTCCGTGCTCACGATGCTGTTTCCACCGTTCGCGCCGACGAGGACGAAGATGATGTGCAGCACGATGATCGCCGCGATGACGATGGCGGCGAGCTCCACGATGCGTCCCGCGGAGCTGCGGGTGGTTGCGTATCCGGCCATGCCAGCGGATGCCCGCGAAAGAACTATCGAAACGTGCGATCCGCTGGCTGGAGCAGGGATTTTCGGTGGCGATGATCGAATTCTGATGCGTTGCGTGCCGGATCAACGACCGTCCGTTCCGGGGGTCCGGGATCAAGGACGGGACGCTGATCCGGCGTACCGCGACGTCGGCCCTGGCGAGGTCGCCGAGGCGCGCGGCGGGGGAGTGTAGAGCACTGAGACAGATACCGTCAGTCGCGCGCCGAGTGCTCGTTCGGCTCCCGCAGCGCAACGGCGTCCGTAGGCGGCATCGGACGGGGCCGGCGCGGCTCGCGCACTCCGCTCAGGCCGGGGTCGTCGGGGAACAGGCGTTCGTGGCGGCCGTCCCAGCCGCGCCTGCGCGCCGACCGGCTGCGCAACAGGTGGCGCAGCTGCCGGCGCAGGGCCCGCAGCCGGGGCCGTGCCCAGCGCGCCGGAGCGGTCAGCGCGAGGACGAGCGGATGCGAGCCGAACCGGAACAGCGCGAGATCGAGCCGATAGTCCGCGGCCGCGAACGCCCCGCCGCGCTCGCGCAGCAGGTGCCTGCCGCGCCGGTGCCGTTCGAGGGCGGGATCCCCGGCGAGCACCACGACGGGAGCGAGCAGCAGGGCCAGCAGGCCCATCGCGACAAACCAGCCCAGACCGGAGAATCGGTTCATGGCCTCATCGTGACTCCGGTACCGGGTTCTGTGGCGTCCTGCTCGCGCACAGCGAACGCACCGCGACCGAAACGTGATAAACATGCCGTCATGACGGCTCACGAGAACCTGCTCGGCGGCCCGCCGCCGACCCTGCTGCCCGAGGACCCGGCCCCGGCCGAGCTGTTGGCCGCGGGAGCGGATCCGGTCAAGGTGGCGGCCGACCACCCGGCCTCTTCGCTGGCCTGGGCCGTCCTCGCCGAACGGGCTCTACACGAGGCAGAGGCGGTCCCGGCGTACGCCTTCGCGCGCACCGGCTACCACCGCGGGCTCGACGCGCTGCGCCGCAACGGCTGGAAGGGCCACGGCCCGATCCCGTGGGAGCACGCACCCAACCGCGGCTTCCTGCGCGCCCTGGGCGCCTTGGCGCGGGCCGCGGAGGAGATCGGCGAGCAGGACGAGGCCAAGCGCTGCGTCCAGTTCCTGCGCGACAGCGATCCCGTCGCGGCACAGGAACTCGGCCTCTGACAAATCCTCGACCAGTACGTGGCGCCGCACCCGCGCCCGCGCGGTAAATATCGCGGCTGTTCGCGCGGCCGCGATTAGGATCGCGCCATGGACGAGATCGCCAGCCATCCGAACGTGCGCGCCGTCGAATCGGCGCTGAGCGCGGCCGGGATCGAGCCGCGGGTGCGCGTTCTGCCGGAGACCGCGCCGACTGCGGTGGCCGCCGCGGAGCAGATCGGCTGCCCGGTGGCCGCCATCGCCAACAGTCTGATCTTCGACGCCGCCGGCGAGCCGCTGCTCGTGCTCACCAGCGGCGCGCACCGGGTCGACACCGGAAAGCTCGCCGCGCACCTCGGCCTGCCGAAGCTGTCGCGGGCCAGCGCCGATTTCGTCCGCGCGCACACCGGACAGGTCATCGGCGGCGTCGCGCCGCTCGGCCATCCAGCGCCCATCAGGACCCTGATCGATGAGACGCTCGCCGGCCATCAGGAGATCTGGGCCGCGGCCGGGCATCCGCACACGGTCTTCCCGACCACGTACGACCAACTGCTGGCCGCTACCGGCGCGGAGCCGGTCGCGGTGAACTGATCGGCTTCGCGGCGCTCGCGCCGCTCAGCCGACCTGCACCGAGCGCTTGGCCATTCCCATCCAGAACCCGTCGATGACGCTGCGTTGCTTGGACAGCTCCTCCGCGGCGGCGCCCAGCGTCACGAACAGCGGCGCGAAGTGCTCGGTGCGCGGGTGCGCCAAGCGGCCGGCCGGGGCCTTGTTCTCGAAGTCGAGCAGCGCGTCGATGTCCTGGGCCGCGAGCGCGCGCCTGCCCCAGTCGTCGAACTCGGCCATCACCGAGGGGATCTGGCCGCCCATGCTCAGCGCGCGCAGGTTGTGCGTGAAGAAGCCGCTGCCCACGATCAGCACGCCCTCGTCGCGCAGCGGCGCCAGCTTGCGCCCCATCTCGAGCAGCCGCCGCGGATCGAGCGTCGGCAGCGAGATCTGCAGGACCGGGATGTCAGCCTTCGGGTACATCTCGACCAGCGGTACGTAAGCGCCGTGGTCCAGGCCGCGGTCCGGCACGTCCTGCACCGGGGTTCCCGCGCCGCGCAGCAGCTTGCGCACGCTGTCGGCCAGCTGCGGCGCGCCCGGAGCCGCGTACTTGACCTCGTAGTAGTGCTGCGGGAAGCCCCAGAAGTCGTACACCAGCGGCACCGTCGTCGTCGCGCCGAGGGCCAGCGGCGCGTCCTCCCAGTGCGCCGAGACCACCAGGATCGACTTCGGCCGCGGCAGGTGCTTCGACCAGTCGGCCAGCTGCCCCGGCCAGATCGGGTCGTCCGCCAGCGGCGGCGCGCCGTGGCTCAGATAGATCGTCGGCATCCGCTCGCCGTGGGGCTCAGCCGCCGTCTCGACCGCCGCGTCCTCGGCCACGTCCGCGCTCACTGCCTCGTTGGTGTCGTTGGTGCTTGTCTCACTCATCGCCGTCCCGGCTCCCTTCGCCTTCGTCCTCACCGTTCCGTCACGCGGGCAGGTCGAGAGAGTGGTGCGTGTGCGAGACCTTCGCCTGGAGGTAGCGCAGGTTGGACTCGGACACGTGCACACCGGTCGGCAACTGCTCAACGATGTCAATACCCAAGGCGTCGAGCTGGAGCGCCTTGTCCGGGTTGTTGCTCAGCAGGCGGATGCGGTCCGCGCCGAGCGTGTGCAACATCTGCGCCGCGGCCGTGTAGTCGCGCTCGTCATCGCCGTGGCCCAGGGCGCGGTTCGCGGCGTACGTGTCGAGGCCCTGGTCCTGGAGCGCGTACGCGTCCAGCTTCGCGTACAGGCCGATGCCCCGACCCTCTTGGCGCAGGTAGAGCAGGTAACCGCCGGCCTTGGCGATCCGCTCGGCGGCCTCCCGCAGCTGCGGACCGCAGTCGCAGCGCTGGGAGCCGAACACGTCTCCGGTCAGGCACTCGGAGTGCGGCCGGACCAGCGGGGTCTCGACCGTCGCGTAATCGCCGAGGCCGAGCGCCAGGTGCTCCTTGCCGTCCGCCAAACCGGTGAAAGTAAAGACGTCGGCCACGGTCTCCCAGCCGTCGGGGAACCGCAGCGGCACGCGCACGCTGGTGCGCACCGCGGCGGCCGGAACCGCTTCGGCCGGCGCGGTCTCGGACTGCGACGGCGACGGCTCGAAACAGGGATGGCGCTCGGCGACCGTGGTGACTGGCGACATGCTCGCGGCTCCTTAGCCCGGGGTGGATCGACTTCCAAGCTGCTGCAACCGCAGCCTAGGCACAAATATTTCAACTCTCAAGTTTTTCTGTCCCGGCCGCGCGGGGCACTAGGGTTCCGTCGAAGGCGCGGGCGCCCGGCGGTCGTCCGCGTCCCACCGTCCGTCTCCGAGAGAGGACCGACCGATGGCCGAGCGTGCCCCCAACCCGTACGACTTCCTGCCGCAGAAGCCCACCTTCCACCTGTCCAGCGACGACATCGCCGACGGCGGCACCATCGCCGAGGCGCACGTCTTCGACGGCTTCGGGCTGAACGGCGGCAACACCTCGCCGCACCTGCGCTGGTACGGCGCGCCGGAGAGCACCGCGGGCTACGTCGTCACCGTGCTGGACCCGGACGCCCCGACCGGCAGCGGCTTCTGGCACTGGGCCGTGGTCAACCTGCCCGCCCACGTCCTCGAGCTACCGCAGGGCGCCGGCTCCGGCGATGACAAGCTGCCCGGCGGCTTCCACGTCCGCAGCGACTACGGTACCCGGGCGTATGGCGGTCCCGCGCCGCTGGCCGCGCCCAAGCGGCACCGGTACATCTTCACCGTGCACGCCTTGGACGAGCCGCTTGAGGTCGATGCCGACACCACGCCGGCCGCCGTCGGCTTCAACCTGTTCTTCCACACCATCGCCCGCGCGCATCTGATCGCCGAGTACGAGGTGCCCGAGTCCTGAACGCCCCCGCGTGACCGCAGCCGGTCGAGCGGACCGGTCCGCAGTGGTGAGCGGGTGACAGCGGTTAACCGGTGGCGGCCGGGTCGCGGCGCGGCGTACAAAAGAGGCCGATATGAACATCAGTGACAAGCAACTCGTACGGCTCTCCAAGTGGATCTCACTGCGTCTGCGTCACGACCCGGCGGGCATCGGCCTGGCCGTCGACCCGGCCGGCTGGGCCGCCGTTGACGACCTCATCGCGGCTTCGGCCCGGCACGGGGTGCGCTTCGACCGCGCGGCCCTGGAGACCGTGGTCGCCCAGAACAACAAGCGCCGGTTCGAGTTCGACGAGACCGGTACCCGGATCCGGGCCCGGCAGGGGCACTCGATCGAGGTCGAGCTCGGATATGCCGACGCCCCGCCGCCCGAACTGCTCTATCACGGCACCGCCGACCGATTCCTGCCCGAAATCCGCCGCTCCGGGCTGCTTCCGATGACCCGGCACGACGTGCACCTCTCGGCGGACGTCTCGACCGCGCATGCGGTTGGCGCACGGCACGGCAGGCCGGTCGTGCTCACCGTGGATGCGGCAGTCATGGCGGCGCACGGGCACACGTTCCGTGTCACGGGCAACGGCGTCTGGCTCACGGCTACCGTCCCGCCGCGATATCTACGGGAGCCCTCCACATCCGCGTGAGCACTCCGCTGCCTGAACTCTGCGATGGCTGAACTCTGCGCTGTGTGAACTCTCTGCGTGACTCTGCGGCCGAAGCGACCAAAGCGAGTTTCGTGGCTCCAGCGATCCCGTATCGCCTCGGTCAGCCGAGCAAGCCCGTGGCGCCGTCGGTGAGCTCACGCAGGATGTCGGCGTGACCGGCGTGCCGGGCGGTCTCCTCGATCATGTGCGCGTAAATCCAGCGCAGCGAGACCTGGCCCAGTTGCGCCTGCGGCACCAGGTGGTCGAGCTCGAATTTCGCCGCGATCTCCCGCGACCGGGCGCAGGCCGCGTCGTACGCAGCGATCAGCTCCTCGACGGACTCGTCCGCGCCGACCGCGAACGTGCCGTCGGGGTCGGGCAGCGGCGCGGGCTGCTGCGCGAGGACCTGCTCGAACCAGATGTTCTCGACGATCGCCAGATGCTTGAGCAGCCCGGCGATCGTCGTCGCCGAGGGCACGAAGCTGCGCCGGGCTTGCGTCGCGGACAGCCCGGCGGCTTTGCGTCTCACTACCGCCCGCTGGAGGTCCAAGGAGGCCTCCAGCACCTGGCGTTCGCCGCCGGCCGCGGAGCGCGCTGAAGCAAGTACGTCAGGGTACGTCATCGCTCCACCGTAGTTATCGCGGACCGGCGCCGCCAACCATTAGCCGGCCAGGAACGAGATACGCAGCGTACGCGTGCGGTTGTCCGTGTTGGTGTCCACGATCACAACGCTCTGCCACGTGCCGAGTTGCGGCTCCCCGCCGAGCACCGGAATCGACAGCGAGGGGCTGATGAACGCGGGCAGCACGTGATCGCGGCCGTGTCCGGTCGAGCCGTGCCGGTGGCGGTAGCGATCCACCGGCGGCAGGACCTCGTCGAGGATGGCCGCGAGGTCGTCCTCGGTGCCCGAACCGGTCTCGATCAGCGCGAGCCCGCAGGTGGCGTGCGGCACGAACAAGTTCACCAGGCCGTCGCCGCGCCCGTGGCAGGCATCGGTGACGTGCCTCGTCACGTCGGTGATGAGGCGGCTTGCGGTCTCGACCTTCAGGGTTCGGCTATCCATTGCTACCACCGCTTCGATCTGCTGCGGCTGACGCGGGTCGTGATGGCCCGCGGCGCATAGCGTGACGCCGCAGTAAGAACCTTGTACTGCGCGCCCGGGATGCTCACCGGCAGACCGCGGTTCAAGTCACGCAGCGCCGCCTTCACGACGTCATCCGCGTTCAGCCACATCCAGCGAGGGATATCGCTCGTCTCGATCTCCGCGCGCTGATGGAACTCGGTATGCGTGAAGCCGGGGCACAGCGCCATGCAGCGCACCCCGCTGCCCCGTACTTCCGCGGCGACACTCTCGCTGAACGAGACGATCCACGCCTTCGCCGCGCTGTACGTGCCGCGAGGCACGAACGCGGCGACCGAGGCCACATTGATCACGGAGCCGCGCCTGCGCTCGATCATCCCGGGCAGCGCGGCGTGCGTGAGGCGCATCGTCGCGCGGATGTGCACGTCGATCAGCGTCTCTTCATCCTCCACGCTGCTCTCCAGGAACCCGTGCCCTAACCCGAAGCCGGCGTTGTTGACGAGGATGTCGACAGGCGGCGCGCCCTCTGATTCACCTTCGCCGCGCAGCCGCGCCGCGACCTTGGCGCAGCCCTCTGTGGTCGAGAGGTCAGCCGGGAGCGTCTCGACGTGTGCGGCGCCGCGCCCGCGCAGTTCCTCGGCGACGGCGTCCAAGCGCGCCGAGTCGCGGGCCACCAGCACCAGCCGGTGCCCTGAGCCCGCGAACTCGGCGGCGAAGGCCTTGCCGATTCCGGCCGTGCCGCCGGTGATCAATGCCGTCGTCATGGCGACAGCTTCGCACGGTCCGGCGGCACGGCGCGAGGCGCGGGCCGAACCCGCCCGGCGCGTCACCCGGCCCCTGGAGGCGCGCCTTCGTGTGTCTCTCGCCGCTCGCGTTTCGCTCGCTTTTCCCATCAGGCCGCCCGCGCGCCGATCCGGCCGGGCGCATGACGAGCCGTCAACCGCTATCCGAGGTCGGCGAACTGGCCGTCGGCCATCCCGGCCACGAAGGCCCGCCACTCGGCCGCGTCGAAGACCAGCGCCGGGCGGGAGCGGTCGGTCGAGTCGCGGACGGCGACGTGCCCGGCGGGCAGCGCGGCCAGCTCGACGCAGCTGCCGCTGCCGCTGCTGTGGCTGCTGATCCGCCATCGCGCCGCGGACAGGTCGATGTCGTACTTGCTCGGCTGCGGCCCGCTGGCGAGGTCCGGCGCGCCGAAGGCGTCGTTGTCGATTCCCTTGCTCATGTCAGCTCCTTGGTCGCGCTGTGAATCAGGGTGCGTGACTCGCGCGGGCCCAGCGCCGAAGCCCGCAGATGATCGAAATATACGTTATAGGTCTTTACATCACATTCGTCCTCGACGTAGCACGCGGTGGTGTGCTGCTCCAGGTAGACGACATCGGGGTCGTCGTCTCCCGGAAAGGACAGGATCGTGAACGGCATGTCGAGCCCGGTGTGCTCGCCGGCCGTGAACGGGATCACCTGCACGACCGTGCTCGGGCCCGCCGCGCCTTCCAGCAACCGGTCCAGCTGCCTGCGCATCGCCTGCGCGCCGCCTACCGGACGGCGCAACGCGGCCTCGTCGAGCACGACCCACAGCTGCGGCGGGTTCGCGCGTTCCAGCAGCTTCTGGCGGTCCAGGCGCAACTCAACCAGCCGGTCGACCTCATCGGCCGACGCCGCGGGCCGGCAGCTGCGGATGAGCGCCCTGGCGTACTCCGGGGTCTGCAAGAGACCTGGCACCAGCTGGTTGTGCATGAACCGCATAGCGCAGGTCTCCGCCTCGAAATCCAGGATCGGGGTGATGTGGCCGGGAAGCACGTCCCGGTACGACTGCCACCAGCCGCGCTTGCCGCTCTCCCGGGCGATCTCGATCAGCTCGTCGCGGGCCGGGCCGGCGCCGAGACCGTAAAGGTCCAGCAGGTCCGCCACGTCGCCGTGGTGCACCGCCACCTGGCCGGTCTCGATCCGGGAGACCTTCGAGGCCGACCACCGGCCCAGCGGCGCGAGCCGCTCGGCCACCTGCTCCCCGGTGAGCCCGGCCGCGATCCGCAGCCGTTTGAGCTCGCCGGCCAGTCGGCGGCGGCGCACGGTCGGATAGCGGCCGGGCATCACGCCCGTCCCTTTCGGCGCTGCCCCTGCGCCTTTCGATGCAGCGCCCTGCGGCGCCGTGTCAGCCTGCTTCGCCAGTACAACGACGGGGCCTCCCGCGCTCCTCGGACCGTGCGCCGCCCGCGTGTATCCCGGGCGCCGCGTTTACGGCGCCGATCCTGACGTCTCAGGAGCCACCGGGTGAGCGGACTACCGCGTATTCACCTGAAAGAGTTGCAGTAGTGCAATTTGCATCGGCAATCGCGTGAACGCTTCGTAGCATTCCGTGCAGGCCGCGCAACGCACGGCGCGACGGCACGCGGAATCGGACACGACGAGCGGGACCTAAGGTGGCAGCCCGATGAGATCGGCAGCGGCGGCGGATACGGAACATTCCGCGTGGACCCCGGCGCTGCCGGGCTGGAATCCAGGCGCAGAGCCCGGGGCGGCCCCGCAGGCCACCCTTTCCGATGCGGCCCTGGACGGCGCGCTGCCGGGACCGGGGGCGCTGGAGGCGAGGACGCGGCCGGAACGGCGTGCCGCCGTCAACCGCCCGCCGGCCGTCTCAGCGCGCTGGCAGTTTCCCGCCCAGCCGGTGCACGCCCGGATGGCCCGCATCTGGCTGGAAGCGTGGATCGCGGACCGCGGCCTCGGCCAGGACGCCTGCTACTGCGCCGCGGTGGCCTTCAGCGAGCTGGTGACCAACGCGGTGCTGCACGGCGCGGGCCCGGTCACCGTCGAGGTCGCCATCGCGGCCGGCCGCATCGAGTGCGAAGTCAGCGACGGGGCCTGCGATCTGCCCGTGGTCTGTCAGGCGGGTGACGACGACGAGCACCACCGGGGGATGTCGCTGGTCGAGGCGCTGACCGCCGACTGGCGGGTCCGGCTGCGGCCCGAAGGCGGCAAGGCCGTCACGTTCGTCGTCGAGGCGTAGCGGCCGAGATCGGCCAGGTGCGGTGCGGTCTGCCGCTCGCGGGCCGCTCGGCGGCACCTTCAGATCGTCGAACGCGCGATCGATTGCTGCAATTGCAAATGCTCCGCCCGGCCGCTCTTGCGTTCAGTGCGGAAACGGCTACGCTGCGCAGCGGTTCACTTAGAATTCACCGCGGCCGGCTCCGAATCCGGCCTCGTTCGGCGGCGCCGTGCGCGCCGCGCCGCGCACCAGGGGAGGGGCGGAACTTGACAGCCAGCAGTGCACCGGAGCTGTGGGGCGACACGGACACCACGAAGGCGCATCCCGCACGCGTGTATGACTACTGGCTCGGCGGCAAGGACCACTTCGCCGCGGATCGGGTCGTCGCGGAGCGCGTCATGGCCAACGCCCCGGAGGTGACCCAGGCCTGCCGGGAGAACCGGGCGTTCCTCGGCCGGGCGGTGCGCACCCTGGCCGAACGCGGCGCCCGCCAGTTCCTCGACATCGGCACCGGCTTCCCGACCATGGGCAACAGCGACGAGGCCGCGCACGCCATCGCGCCTGACGCCCACGTCGTCTGCGTGGACAACGACCCCGTCGTGCTCGCGCACAGCCGCGCCCTGCTGGCCCGCCGCCGCGGCGAACGCACCACCGTGCTCGCCGGGGACCTGCGCGAGCCCGAGCGGATCCTGGCCGATCCGCATCTGCGCGCGGTGATCGACTTCGACCGCCCGGTGGTGCTGCTGCTCGCGGCGATCCTGCACTTCATCCCGGACTCCGCCGATCCGGCCGGCATCGTGGCAGCCTTCCGCGACGCGATGGCGCCCGGCAGCCACCTGGTGATCTCGCACGCCACCTACGACTTCAACATCAAAGTTCTGAACAACTCGCGCGTGTACAACGACGCCACCGCGCCGTTCATCCCGCGCAGCCGCGTCCAGATCACCGAACTGCTCACCGGATTCGAGCTGCTCGAACCGGGCCTGGTCGACGTCGCGCAGTGGCGGCCGGACGGCAGCAGGCCGATCCCGCCGCAGCACCTCAACATGTACGGCGCGGTCGCCCGCAAGCTGTAACCGTCCGTGACCAGCCGATGACCATGATCGAAACTGCGGCAGGGCTCTGATGTGCTCGGCGGCCGAACAGAGAGCGAGTATATACGCGGGCTACGATGCGTAGCATTGCCCATTCCCCCATCTCAGGTATATAGTCCCGGGCAGCGCTTTATACGGTAGTTGCACGGTCTCGCTGCGTATGCGCGGCAGGAATCCCCGGGCTGCGCGACCTCGTTCCACGGCGACGCAAGGCGAAGCCGTCCGAGTACGGGTCCGCACCGCGCCGTCCTTCGAGGAGGTTCGACCGTGTCCACCCTCGTCCGACCAGTGGTGATCAGGGCCGCCCACGGTCGGGGTCCCGTGCTCGCTCCCGCCCTCCCGCAGCCGGTGGCCGATCCGCCGATCGGCCGCGAGGAGCTGCTGCGCCAGGCGCGCGAGCGGCTGCGCCAGGGGCCCGGGGCGCTGCTGCACGGGCCGGCCGGGATCGGCAAGTCCAAGCTGCTGACGGCGCTGGCCGCCGAGGCCGCGGCCTCCGGGGTCAGGGTGCTGCGCTGCACCCCGGCCGAGGCGGAGCTGCGCCTGCCGTTCGTCTGCCTGATCGACCTGCTCGGCCCGGTTTCGGACGAGACCATCGCCCGGCTGCCCGGCGGCATGGGCACCGCGCTGCGGGCGGCCCTGCTGCGCGGCACCGTGCCGCACAGCGACCAGGACCGGCTGAAGGTCCAGCTCGCGGTCCTGCACCTGCTGCGGGAACTGTCCGCGCGCACCCCGCTGTGGCTGGTCATCGACGACCTGCAGTGGGTGGACCGGCCGACCGCGCAGGTGCTCGGCTTCGTCGCCCGCCGCATGGCCGACCTGCCCGTGCGCGTCCTGGCCGCGGAGCGCGCGCCCGAGGGCGGCTCCCCGGCCTACGTGGACCTGGTGCCGCCGGACATCGCCGAGTTCGCCGTCGCACCGCTCGGGCTTTCCGACGTGGCCGCGCTGCTGGACCAGTACACCGGCGCGAAGCTGCCGCCGCCCACCGTGCGCCAAATACACCGCGCCTCCGGCGGAAACCCCTTCTACGCGCTCGAACTGGCCCGCGCCCTGCCGCCGGACCAGTGCGCCCTCGCCCCCGGCGAGCTGCTGCCGATACCGTCCCGGCTGCGCGCGGTGCTGCTGCGCCGGCTGCGCGAGCTGCCCGACCCGACCCGCTCGGTACTGCTGCTGGCCAGCACCGCGGACCGCCCCACGCTCACCCTGCTCGGCAAGGTCGACGGCGAGGCCGACTTCGCCCACCACCTCGCCGTGGCCGAACGGCTCGGTGTCATCAGGGTCGGCGCGGACGGCCTGATCCAGTTCGAGCACCCGCTGGTGCGCGCCGCGATCTACGCCGACGCCTCCTCCAAGGCCCGCCGCGCCGCGCACGCCGACCTCGCCTCCGCCGTCGTCGAACCGGTCGAACGCGCCCGTCACCTCGCCCTCGCCCACCCGGCCGAGAACGAGCAGGTGGCCGCGACCCTCGCCGAAGCCGCCGCGTCCGCGCGCCGCCGCGGCGCCCCCGCGACCGCCGCCGAACTGGCCGCCCTCGCCGCCCAGCGCACCCCCTCCGACGAGGGCACGCTGCGCACCGAGCGGCTGCTCGCCGCCGCCGAATACGCCTGCGACGCCGCCCTGCGCGGCGAGGCGCGCCGACTGGCCGAGCAGGTCCTCGGCCACAGCGCCTCCCCGGCACACCGCACCGCCGCCCGCATCCTGCTGCTGCGCTGCGCGGGCAACTCGCTCGGCGAGGTAGGCCCGCTCATCGCGCAGGGCCTCGCCGAAGTGGCCGGCGACCCGGGGCTCGAGGCCAAGCTGCGCTGCTGGTCCGCGCGAGTCGAACTGATCGTCGGGCACGTGATGGCCGCCGCCGTCTTCGCGCGCGAGGCCGCACAGCTGGCCCGCCGCGCCGGCGACCCGCTCACCGAGATCTCCGCGCTGACCACGCTCGCGCACAGCCACGGCCTGACCGGCGACCCGGCCGGCCGCGCCGCGCTGGAGCAGGCCTTCGAACTGGCCGCGCACAACCCGGCCGCCGCCTGGGGGCCCGCCGGGCTGTGGGAGCCGGTGCGCCGCGAGGCCCTGTACGACATGCAGGCCGACCAGCTCGCCTCCGCCGAGCGCAAGGTGACCGCGCTGCTGGACCGGGCCGGCGACGCGATCGGCGTCGAGGACCTGTGCACGATCCTGATCACCCAGACCGACATCCGCGTGCGCGCCGGGGCCTGCCGCGCCGCGACGCAGAGCGCGCAGCGGGCGCTGCGGCTGATCGAGGACGTCAGCGACGCCTGCGGTCCCGTGCTGTTCGCGGCCGCGCTGGCCGAGACCGCGGGCGGAACCTTAGCCCGCGCCCTCTACTATGCGGAGGCCGGTCTCGCCGCCTCCCGCGCCGACGGCGACCAGCACGGCCTGGTGCGCAACCTCGCCGTGCTCGGCCGCATCCACCTGCTGGCCGACGAGCCGGCGCGCGCGGTCGAGCCGCTGCGCGAGGCCGAGGAGATCGAGCGGCGCATCGGCATCACCGACCCGGCCTCCGGCAACTGGCACGCCGACCTGGCCGAGGCGCTGGTCGCGATCGGCGAGCCGGAGGAGGCCGCGGCGCTGATCGCGGCGGTCGGCGAGCAGGCCAGGCGGCTCGGCCGGCGCAGCGTCATCACGGCGCTCGACCGCTCCGACGCGCTGCGCCTGGCCGCCATCGGCAACCTCGCCGAGGCCGCGGTGCGGCTGCGCGCGGTCGCCGAACAGCAGCAGAATCTGCCGCTGGAGCGGGTGCGCACCCTGCTCGCGCTGGCGCAGGTCGAGCGCAGGCGCAGGCACCCCGGGGCGGCGCGCGACGCGCTGGCCGAGGCGCACCGGCTCGCCGTGGACGCGGGCGCGACGCTGTGGGCGGAGAAGGTCGAGCGGGAACGCGGCCGGCTCGGCGATCCGATCGCGCAGGCCGGGGCGGGCGCGGACAACTCCGCACTGACCGGCGCCGAGCGGCGCTGCGCCGAACTGGCCGCGGCCGGAGCGACCAACCGGGAGATCGCGGCGGCGCTGTTCGTCAGCGTGAAGACGGTGGAAGCGACGCTCTCGCGCAGCTACCGCAAGCTCGGCGTGCGGTCGCGTACCCAGTTGGCGCGCATGCTCGCCGAAGCGACGCCACCGTCGGCTCGGCTGCGCGCGAGCTGAGCCGCTCAGCCACCGCGTCAACGCATTACTCAGTCGTATCGGGCGCGCCGGCAACCCCGGCGCGCCTTCGCGTTCGCGCACGTCGTGGGCCGGGCGCAGCTCGCCCGGCCCGCCGACGGATTGGGCACATTACCACGATGTTTCGTGATATCGGCGGCCCTGGGTCGAAGACAAGGGTTTTCCCGCTTATGGCAGCACCCTGTCCCGCCTAGCGTGAAAGCCGTGTTCACCGGCTTGCGCCAGCCGGCGGAACGCGCCCTGCACGACCCGCCATGCCCACCCGTGGAGGAGCACAAGTGAAAGTCCGTCGTCGGCTGCTGAGCGCACTCGCGGCGCCGATACCCGTGCTGGCCCTCGCCGCTGCACCGTCGTACGCTGCCGCCGTACCGTCCCAAGTCGCCACACCGCGCGTCGCCCTCTCCGGCGACGTGGTCGGCGCGGTCAGTCACTCGACCCGCCTCGGCGACCTGGCCGCGAACGCGCCGGTCTCGGTGGCAGTCACCCTCGCCCCGCGCGACCCGGCCGCGCTCAACGCGTTCATCGCGGCGGTCAGCGACCGCAAGAACCCGCTGTACGGCAAGTACGTCACCCCCGCGCAGTTCGCCGCGCGCTTCGGTCCGACCGCGGCGACGGTGGACCGGCTCACCGGCTACCTGCACGCCCAGGGCTTGAAGGTCGGCAACATCTCCAAGGGCAACCTCGTGGTGGACGCCTCCGGCACCGCGGCGCAGATCGCCAAGGCGTTCGGCACCCACCTGTCCAACTATCGTCAGGGCTCGAAGTCCTACTACGCCAACGACGCCGCGCCGACACTGCCCCCGGACGTCGCCGCCGGCGTGGTGGATGTCTCCGGCCTGAGCAGCTACGTGAAGCTCCGGCACCAGTCGGTGACCCCGGCCGCGGTCCAGCCGCGCGCGACGAACTTCACCCCGGCCAAGATCCGCAGCGGCTACAACCTCAGCTCCCTGATCAGCTCCGGCTACAAGGGCACCGGCCAGAGCGTCGCCCTGGTCGAGTTCGACGACTACGTGCAGTCGTACATCACCACCTACGACAACAAGTACTCGCTCGGCGTCTCCGCCAGCCCGGCCCGCGTGAACGTCGACGGCGGCTCCGGCGGGGTCGGCAGCGGCGAAGTCGAGGTCGAACTCGACATCGAGGTCGTGCAGGCCATCGCGCCCGGCGCGCCGATCAAGGTGTATGAGGCCCCGAACACCGACGCCGGCGAGCAGGACCTCTACGCCGCGATCGTCAGCGCCGACGTCCCGGTGACCTCAAGCAGCTGGGGCGCCTCGGAGCTGGACCGCACCAGCTCGAACCTGAACGCCGTGCACACCGTGCTCCAGCAGGCCGCCGCGCAGGGCCAGTCGATCTACGCGGCCTCCGGCGACAGCGGCTCGCACGACGCGCAGAACGGCGCGACCGCGGTCGACTACCCTGCCTCCGACCCGAACGTGACCGGGGTCGGCGCGACCAACATCACCGAGACCTCCGCCGGCGCGTACAGCAGCGAGTCGGCGTGGTCGGGCAGCGGCGGCGGCGTCTCGGTGACCTGGGCCAAGCCGAGCTTCCAGTCGGCGCTGTCGGGCAGCTACCGCTCCGTGCCGGACGTGGCGACCGACGGCGGCCCGAACAGCCCCTGGTACATCTACTCAGCGGGTAGCTGGCAGCAGGTGTGGGGCACCAGCGCCGCGGCCCCGAGCTGGGCGGCTTTCACCGCGATCTACGACCAGTACGCGGCGGCCAAGGGCAAGGCGGCGCTCGGATACGCCAACCCGACGCTGTACTCCATCGGCGCGGGCTCGAACTACTCGAGCGCGTTCCACGACGTCAAGAGCGGAAGCAACGGCGGTTTCAGCGCTGGCACCGGTTATGACCGGGTCACCGGCTGGGGCTCGTACAACGCCGGGAACTTCATCACCGACGAACTCGGCTGAGCCCGCCGCACACGGGCTCACCTCCAAGGCATGCG
>Ga0070739_10004547_pt1 | contig 16334 bp, 15 predicted proteins | sample Coa_R1_7_FD_66445 | JGI IMG/M metagenome (GOLD analysis project Ga0070739, IMG submission 66445) | Surface soil microbial communities from Centralia Pennsylvania, which are recovering from an underground coalmine fire - Coalmine... | ecosystem: Environmental > Terrestrial > Soil > Unclassified ... | reverse complement strand
GTTCGACGTGAAGCCCTGCTCGGCGTGCGCGATCGCGAAGCGCGCGCTCGGCTTCGGACGGACGAGCGTGGCGACGTCCCGCCAGTGGACGCCGCGGAAGGTCGTGTCGAAGCGGCTCCAGCGCGTGACGCAGTGGATGTCCTGCGTGTGCTCCGTCCGCGGCAGCTCCTCGAACTGGTTCCACGTCAGCTCGAGCGGCTGCTCCACCTCGCCGAAGACGCGAAACGTCCACGCCGAGAGCTCGACTTCCGGGACGTCGCCCGCGTGGAGCACCGGCCACTTCTCCGTCAGGTACTGCCCGGGAGGCAGGCGCGCCGGGTCGTAGCCGGCCTCGCGAACCTTCTCCTCGGCCTTGGAACGGAAGAGCGGCATGCGGTGCAACACTAGATGCCATGGACGTCGCGACGAGAGACCGCGCCTTCGTCCGCGTGTCCGGCCCGGACGCGGCCGACTACCTGCAGCGGATGGTCTCCAACGACGTGGCCGCCCTCGCCGACGGCGACGCCTGCCCGGCGCTGCTCCTCACGGCGAAGGCGCGCGTGATCGCGCCGCTCGTCGTCTGGCGGCGCAGCGAGGAGGACTTCCTGCTGCTGACCGAGCCCGAGCTCGGCGAGGTCGTCCGGGGGCACCTGACGCGGATGCGGCTGCGCGCCCAGTGCGAGATCGAGCCGGAGGAGCACGAGAGCGTGCTCCTCTTCGGCGGCGAGGACGGCTTCGCGACCGAATGGCCGGGCGTGCGCGAGCTCGTCGACGCGGGGCTCGAGCCGACGCTGCCGGAGCACGAGCTCGAGCTGCGGCGGATCGAGCGTGGCGTGCCGCGCTGGGGGCGCGAGATCGACGACCGGATCCTTCCGGCCGAGGCGGGGCTCGAGGCCACGCACGTGTCCTTCTCCAAGGGCTGCTATCCCGGGCAGGAGCCGGTCGCGCGGCTGCACTTCCGCGGGCATCCGAACCGCGGCCTGCGCGTGCTCGAGCTCGACGAGCTGCCCGAGTACGACGCGCCGCTCCTCCACGAGGGACGCGAGGTCGGCCGCGTGACGAGCGCGGCCCGGCGGGCGGACGGGACGATCGTCGCGCTCGCCTACGTGCGGACGGAGGTGCCGGTTGACGCGCCGCTCGCGCTCGCGGCTCGAGCCGGCTGAGTGGTACAGCGTCCGTCCGGTGCGAAGCCTCAAGCCGGCGACGTACACGTGCCCGCTCTGCGGCTACCGGCTGCACGCGATGAGCGACCACGTGCTCGTCGCGCCCGAGGGCGACACGAGCCGGCGCCGGCACGCGCACCGCGAGTGCGTCGCGGCCGCGAGCCTTCCCGGCCGCCCGGCAGGCCCGGGACTGCTGCGGCGGGCGGCTACACTGCTTCGTCCCAAGCGCCCGTAGCTCAGGGGATAGAGCGCTGCCCTGCGGAGGCAGAGGTCGCATGTTCGAATCATGCCGGGCGCATCTCTCCGTACCCGCTGACCGCGTCAGCCGGCGAGCTTGGCGGCGACGGCCGTGAACGGCGGGAAGACGATCCTCGCTGTGGAGGAGGCCGGCTTCGTCGAACCCGACCTGCTGGATCTCGCGCGCGGCGCCGGCCACGACTGCGTCCCTGCCGGTCCTCAGGGCGCGTGGACGCTCGAGCCCCTGACGTAGACGGGTACGCCGATCAGCTGAACGGCGGATGGAGCGGCAGGAGCAGCGGCGGCCGCGGCTTCTGATGGAAGTCGAAGTCCTTCGTGAGATCGCCCAGGATCGGCTCGTTCTCCCGCACGTCGGGCCGCGGATCGGGCCGGCCGTCGGTCGCGGGGTCGATCCGCTGTCCGTGCAGGAAGTCGTCCTCGATGAACTTGAGGTACGCGTCCTGGCTGAGGATCTGGTGGTCGACGAATCCGTGCCGCGCGTAGGGACTGATCACGAGCGCCGGGACGCGGAAGCCGTAGCCCTGGGCGTCGACCCTGGGCGGCTTGACGTTGTCGTAGAAACCGCCCCAGTCGTCCCAGCAGAGGAAGATCGCCGTCGAGTCCCAGTCCTTGGACTCCATCACGGAGTTGATCAGGCTCGTGACATAGGTCTGGCCCGCGCTGACGAGGTTCGGCGGATGCTCGCTCACCTTGTCCGCCGGCGCGATCCAGGAGACCTTCGCCAGCCGCCCGTTCTTCGCGGCGCGCAGGAAGTTCTGCAGCGGCTGGATGTCGTGGAGCTGGTGGTCGCGAAGCACGGTGACGAAGCGGCGCAGCGGGTTCCAGATCCCGGGCGTCTTCGCGTTCTGCGGCACGGGGGCGCAGAACATCTGGTCGTCCGCGCAGTCGGGCTGGTCTCCCTTCGCCACGTAGTAGCGCCAGCTCACGTGGTACTTGTGCAGCAGCCACGTGAGATCCGTCCACGGGTAGTACTTCTCGACGCTGTCGGGATACATCGCCCGCACCGACGGATGGCAGGTCATCGCCTCGAACTGGTTCTTGCACTTCGCCGACCAGCCGGAGACGAGGTAGAGGTGCTCGGGCTTGCTCCACGACAGGTCCGACTCGAACATGTGGTCGTCGAGGACGAAGTTGCGCGCGTAGTCCCAGTAGTTGGGGATCTCGTGCCAGTCGTGATAGCCCATGACGTCCGGCGTCTTCGGCGCGTACGAGCACTCGGGCGCGTAGAAGTGCTTGTTGCAGACGCGGCGGAGACCGTCCCGCGCCACCTCGACGAAGCCGTTCATGCGGCCGCCCGCCAGGTCGTGGATCGCGTCGCCGTAGTCGTGCGGGCCGCCCCAGTTCTGGTCCGACGTGTCGTGGTACGGGTGCACGCACGTCCGTTTCACCGGGTCGGGCACGCACACGGTCGGGACGCCGTTCTTCATCGGATACCCGTCGGCGCCGGGGTACGTCCCGAAATAGGAGTCGAAGCTCCGGTTCTCCTGCATGATGATCACGACGTGCTGGATCTTGTGGATCCCGTCGCGGTCGGCGGCGCGCGCGTCCTGCCGGTGCCCGGGGAGCTCGGCGGTGAGCAAGAGGCCCGCCAGCGCGAGCAGAGCCAACAGTCCGAAGCCGAGACGCCCTCTCAAGCCGAGGGCACGCTACGGGCGCAGATTTAGAAGCGGATGAGAGGATCCGGGCGTGCCGCTCTATCTCACGGAGTCGGACGTGGCCGAGCTGCTCTCCCCGGCGGACGCAGTCGAGGCGATCGAGGCCTGCTGCCGCCGGCTGGCCGCGGGGGGCGTCGAGAACCGGCCGCGCTACCGGCTGGGGCTCGAGAGCGGCGCGCTCGCCGTGATGGCCGCGTCGGACCTGGAGCTCGGGTATGCCGGAGCGAAGGTCTACGCCGGCTTCCGCGGCGGCGCGCGCTTCGTCGTCCTGCTCTTCCGCGCCGACGCGCCCGAGCTCGTCGCCGTGATCGAGGCGGACAAGCTCGGGCAGCTGCGAACGGGCGCGGCGAGCGCGGTCGCCGCGAAGCACCTCGCCCGCGAGGGCGCCCGCAGCCTCGGCCTGATCGGCTGCGGCTGGCAGGCCGAGTCCCAGCTCGCCTGCATCCGGGCCGCGCTGCCCGAGCTCGAGCAGACCGTCGTCTACTGCCGAACCGAGGAGAGCCTCCGGGCCTTCTGCGCGGAGCACGGCGCCGAGCCGGGCGAGAGTCACCGAGACCCGGCCGGCTGCGACGTCGTCGTCACCGTCACGGGCTCTCCGGATCCGGTGCTGCGCGGCGAGTGGCTGCAGCCCGGCGCGCTCGTCTGCGCCGTCGGCGCCAACGACGGCCGGCGGCGCGAGCTCGACAACGTCGTGCTCGAGCGAGCGGCCTTCGTCTGCTGCGACTCGCGCGAGGACGCCCGGCTCGAGTCCGCGGATCTGATCGAGCCCGTCGAGGTCGGCGTGCTCGACTGGCTCGAGGTGTACGAGCTGGAGGAGGTCGTCGCAGGAGAGGTCGCGGGACGGCAGTCGCAGGAGGACGTGGTGGTCTTCAAGTCGAACGGCCTGGCCGCCTGGGACGTGGCCGCGGCCGCTGCCGTGGTCGACCGGGCGCGGGCTGCGGGAGCCGGGCGCGAGTTGTCATAGTCCCACCGTGCAGGTCTCGACCGATCGTGGCCGGTTCGCGGAGCGGGTGCTGCAGGGTGTGGACTCGAACGGCGACGCCGAGACCGTGGTCGTCTGGATCGAGCGCAAGGAGGGCGGCGTCTGGGCCGTGGGGCGGGCCGTCAATCCCGACCGCCGCGCCGACCGGCGTCCCCGCCGCGAGGACTATCTCTTCGAGGGCTACGAGCTCGAGGACGCGCTCGAGCAGGCGAACGGGACGCTGGAGGACGACTTCACCGTGTCGGAGCGGGACGGCCACGGCGAGCGCGTCCGGCCGTTCACCCGCGACGAGCTCCTGAAGCCGCTCGAGCGCTGGTTCTTCGGCAGGTAATGCGGCTGACCTTCGGCTACACGCCGTGCCCGAACGACGCGTTCGCCTTCCACGCCCTCGCCCACGGGCTCGTGCCCGCCCCGTTCGAGGTCGCGCCCGTGCTCCACGACATCGAGGAGCTGAACGAGCGCGCCGCCGCCGGCGAGCTCCAGCTGACGAAGCTCAGCTTCGGGGCCGCGGCGGCGGCGGGCGAGCGCTACCGGCTCCTGCGGAGCGGCGCCGCCCTCGGCCGTGGAGTCGGGCCGCTCGTCGTCGCGCGCGAGCCGAGGACGCTGGAGCAGGCGGCGGCGGGACGGATCGCCGTTCCCGGCCGCCAGACCACGGCCTTCCTGCTGCTGCGGCTGGCGGCACCCGAGCTCGGCGACGTCGTCGAGCTTCGCTACGACCGGATCCTCTCCGCGGTCGTCTCGGGCGACGTGGACGCGGGGCTGATCATCCACGAGAGCCGCTTCACGTACGCCGACCACGGGCTGACGAAGGTCGCCGACCTCGGCGAGTGGTGGGAGGGCGAGACGGGCCTCCCGGTCCCTCTCGCGGGGATCTTCGCGCGCAGCGACCTCGCCCCAGGGGTCGCCGACGCGGCCGAGGCGGCGGTGCGCGCGTCGGTCGAGTACGCGTTCGCCCGGCCGGCGGCGAGCCGCGACTACGTCCGCTCGCTCGCGCAGGAGATGTCCGACGAGGTGTGCGCCGCGCACATCGCCCTCTACGTGAACGAGCACAGCGTCGACTTCGGCGACGAGGGACTGGCCGCGATCGACCGGCTGCTCGGTCGCGCGCCCGCGGCTGCCTAGACTGGCGCGTGTCCCGCGCGGTCATCCTCTCCGCCGTCCGCACGCCGATCGGCCGCTACGGCGGCGCGCTCGCCGGTGTCCGCCCCGACGACCTCGCCGCGCTCGTGATCGGGGAGGCGGTCGCACGGGCCGAGGTCCCGGCGGAGCAGATCGAGGACGTCTGGTTCGGCGCCGCCAACCAGGCGGGCGAGGACAACCGCAACGTCGCCCGGATGGCCGCGCTCCTCGCCGGGCTGCCCGACTCCGTCGCGGGCGTCACCGTCAACCGCCTCTGCGCCTCGGGGCTCGCCGCCGTCGTCGGCGCCTGCCATGCCGTGATCGCGGGCGACGGAGACCTCTTCGTCGCGGGCGGCGCGGAGTCGATGAGCCGCGCGCCGCTCGTGACGCCGAAGGCGGAGAAGCCGTTCGACCGCGGCGACCGTCCGCTCTACGACACGACGCTCGGCTGGCGCTTCGTCAACCCGAAGCTCGAGGCGCGGTTCCCGCCGGAGTCGATGGGCGAGACCGGCGAGAACGTCGCCGAGCGCTGGGGCGTGACGCGCGAGGAGCAGGACGCCTTCGCGCTCGAGTCGCAGCAGCGCTGGGCGGCGGCCCACGCCGCCGACCGCTTCGCCGACGAGCTCGTCCCCGTCGGCGAGCTCGCGCGCGACGAGCACCCGCGGCCGGACACGACGGCCGAGAAGCTTGCCGCGCTCGAGCCGGCCTTCCGCCCGGGCGGGACGGTGACGGCGGGCAACGCGTCGGGGCTGAACGACGGCGCGGCGGCGCTCGTGATCGCCTCGGAGGAGAAGGCCCGCGAGCTCGGCGTCGAGCCGCTCGGCGCCTTCGTCGGGAGCGCCGTGGCCGGAGTCGATCCGCGCGTGATGGGGATCGGCCCGATCCCGGCGGTGCGGAAGCTGCTCGAGCGCACCGGCGTCGCGCCCGGGGACGTCGACCTCGTCGAGCTGAACGAGGCGTTCGCGTCCCAGAGCCTCGTCGTGATCCGCGAGCTCGGCCTCGACCGCGAGCGGGTGAACGTGAACGGCGGCGCGATCGCGCTCGGCCACCCGCTCGGGATGAGCGGCGCGCGCCTCGTCGTCTCGCTGCTGCACGAGCTGCGCCGGCGCGGCGGGCGTTACGGCCTGGCGACGCTGTGCGTGGGCGTCGGCCAGGGCCAGGCGGCGCTGTTCGAGCGCGAGTGACTAGCCGACGGGTGGGCGGATGTAGATCACGCCCTCGTGCTGGGTCGGGACGAAGGGGGCGCCGACGCTCATGATCACGCCCTCGACGTGGTGGAAGAGCTCCTCGCCGCCGTCGGCGACCGGGACGACGATCTCGACCTCGTCGTGCGGCTCGGCCTCGAGGCCTTCCTCGCGGAGCGCGTCGAGCAGGCGGTCGCGGTCGGGAATCCGCGCGGCCGTCACGTGAATCGTCGTCGCCATCTCGCTCCCTTCGTCGCTCACTTCGGATCCGAGATCTACCCGCGAGTATGGCTGCGGCAAACGCCGAAATGCAAGTACGGCCGGACGCAGGCGCGCGGAACGGGCCCGCGCGCCTGCGGCTCCGGGGTTACGGCCAGAAGGGGCCGGCGCCGAGCGTGCTGGCGAGGATGGCCAGCAACGCGAGGGCGGCGACGAGCAGCACATAGCGAGCCACAGCCGGGTCTCCTTGTCTTCGAGGTCCGCGAACAGCGCCTGGGCGCGAGGCCATTCTTCGCCACCCGTTCCGTCGTAGGCAACGCGCGTAGGAAACGGCCTTGCCTTGAGTCATGGGCCAAAATAGGTCAGAATCCGCAAATCAATGGCCCGTTCGACCCGCACGCACATTGATGATCCCAAGCGCTTCGGCCAGCGTCTGAAGAGCAGCCGCCTGAAGGCCGGTCTCTCGCAGGGACAGCTCTCGTTTCCCGGCTGCACGACGGCCTACATCTCGCGGCTCGAATCGGGCGCACGGGTCGCCTCGCTGCAGCTGGTGAACGAGCTCGCGGTCCGTCTCAGCGTTTCCCCGCAGTGGCTGGCGACCGGCGTCGAGCCGCTGGAGTCCACCATCCCGGAGATCCTCGACGCGGAGGTAGCGCTGCGGCTCGGCGACCTCGACGAGGCGCGCCGGCTGTACTCGAATCGCCTCCAGCCCGGCGATCCCGCGCGGGCGGCGGCGCTCGCGGGGCTCGGGCAGATCGCCTTTCGCGAAGAGCGAGTCGACGAGGCCGTCGAGCGGCTGGAGCAGGCGCTCGCGGCGCGAGACGGCGATCTGCTCCTCGATCCCGGAACGACGGAGACGCTCGGCCGCGCCTATGCCGCCCAGAGCGAGCTTGCCCGGGCGAGTGCGCTGTTCGGGCGCGCGCTCGAGCAGGCGAAGCACGCAAAGGCGCCCGTCGAGGAGCTGCGCTTCGCCGTCCTGCTGGCGAACTGCCACATCGACCGCGGCGCCTTCGGCGACGCCGAGCAGACGCTCGCCGGGCTGATCAACCTCGCCGGTGCCGTGCGCGACCCGCTCGTCGAGGCGCGCGTCTTCTGGTCGCAGTCACGCCTCCACGTCCTGCGCGGCGAGAGCCAGCTCGCCGCCCGCTACGCACGCCGCGCGCTGGCGATCCTCGAGCGGACCGAGAACGACGCCTACGTCGCGATGGCCTACCACCTGCTTGCCTACGCCGAGATCGAGGCCGGCCACGGGCAGGAGGCACTCGACCTGCTGCTGCGCGGCCGAGCGCTGTTCGGCGAGCAGATGACCGAGCGCGAAGATGCGAAGTTCGCCCTGGAGGAGGCGCGCGCCCTATCGCTTCTGGGCGACAACGCAGCAGCGGCCAAGGCCGCGTCGCGAGCGCTCGAGATGATCGACGCGGTCGACGCGACGGACCGCGGCCGCTCCTATGCCTCGCTCGGCGACGTCTTCCTCGCGAACGGCGACCGCGAGCGGGCGAAGATGACGTACGGGATGGCGATCGACCTGCTCCTCGAGCACGGGAAGCCCTACGTCGTCGCCACGGCCGTGAAGCTCTCGGACCTGCTCGAGACGGAGGGCGACACCGTCGGCGCACTCGCGGTGCTGCGGCGGGCGACGGCCGGGCCTCAGCTGCCTGCCGAGCACGAGTCGCCTCGCTATTGACTCAAGACATATCCTGCGTATACTTGTCAACAGGGTTTGCATTCTCTGCTCGTCAGCCGCAGATCGAAGTAGAGCCTCCAGCGAACCCGCTTCCGAGATGATCCGCTATCGCTCCTGCGGATCGTCTCGTGCCCGGACACCTATTTCCTGAGCGAGAGCGCCGCCCCGACCGCGAGCAGGGCGATCCCCGCCAGCCGCGGCCAGTGCAGCGCGATCCGCTCCGAGCCGAAGAGGCCCCAGCGGTCGATCGCCGCGCCCATGACGAGCTGCCCGGCGATCAGGATCCCGACGGTCGCGGCGACGCCGATCCGGGGACCGGCGTAGGTCACGGTGAAGACGATCAGCAGTCCCATGACGCCGCCGAGCAGCATCCACCACGGTTGGTGGACGGCCCGGCCGAAGCCGCCGAGGCTGCGATGCGCAAGCGCGAGGATGAGCACGGCGAGCACGCCGGTCAGCGCGGCCGAGAAGGCGAGCGCCTCGAGCACGCCGACCCGCTCGCCGAGGCGGGACATGAGCGCGACCTGAATCGAGCCGGCGAGGCCGGCGGCAACCGCGAGACCCGCTGCGAGCGCACCCCCGGACACGGGGCAACGATAATCGGCCGGTGCCGATCTTCCAGCCGGAGCTGGAGACGCTGCCGCGCCCGGAGCTCGAGCGGCTGCAGCGGGAGCGGCTTCGCGAGCGCTTCGGCGTCGAGCCGGAAGCGCTGCCGGAGCAGCCTTTCCGGGTCAAGTCCGAGCTCCGGGACGCGTACCCGTTCGGGCTGCTGCAGGTGCCGCTCGACGAGTGCGTGCGCATCCACGCCTCCTCCGGCACGCGGGGCAAGGCGACGATCGTCGCGTACACGCGCGGCGACCTCGCGGCGTGGGCCGACTGCTGCGCCCGGGCGCTTGCCGCGGCGGGCGGCGGCCCGGGAACGGTCGTCCACGTCGCCTACGGCTACGGGCTCTTCACCGGCGGGCTCGGTCTCCACTACGGCGCCGAGCGTCTCGGCTGCACCGTCGTCCCGGCCTCCGGCGGGAACACTCCCCGCCAGGCGCAGCTGCTCGAGGACCTCGGCGCGGAGATCCTCTGCTGTACGCCGAGCTACGCGCTCGCCGTCGCCGACCACGTGTCCGAGCCCGCCCTGCTCCGGCTGCGCGCCGGCGTGTTCGGCGCCGAGCCCTGGAGCGACGGGCTGCGCGAGGCGGTCGAGCAGGCACTCGACCTCACCGCGCTCGACATCTACGGCCTTTCGGAGGTGATGGGACCCGGCGTCTCGGCGGAGTGCCTCGAGGGCCGCGACGGCGCACACGTCAACGAGGACCACTTCCTCGTGGAGGTCGTCGACCCGCAGACGGGCGAGCGGGTCGAGGACGGCGAGGTCGGCGAGCTCGTCTTCACGACGCTGACGAAGGAGGCGCTGCCGCTGCTCCGCTATCGCACCGGCGACCTCGCCTCGCTCACGCGCGAGCCGTGCGCCTGCGGCCGGACGTTCGCCCGCATGTCGCGGGTCGTCGGACGCACGGACGACATGCTGGTCATCCGCGGCGTCAACGTCTTCCCGAGCGAGATCGAGCGCACGCTGCTCGCGATCCCCGAGCTGACTCCGCACTACCAGCTCGTCGTCGAGCGGCCGGGACATCTCGACGAGCTGACCGTGCAGGTCGAGGGGACGGCCGACACGGCGTGCGTGCGCGAGCAGCTCGAGCGCGCGCTCGGGCTGAGCGCCCGGGTCGAGGTGCTCCCTCCGGAGTCGATCCCGCGCAGCGAGGGCAAGGCGCTTCGCGTCCTCGACCGGCGGACCGCGTAACCGGCGGGGGCGCTCGGCCGTTCTCCCCGCGGATGAACGAGCAGCTGGATCAGCACGACGAGCTCGACGGGGGCTGGCCGCTCCCGTCGGAGGACGTGCTCCGCGAGCTCGACGGGCCGCGCCTCGTCTGGTCTCAGCCGGAGCCGGCGGCTAGCTGGCCGCTTCGTCCGGCTGGAACAGGCTGAACGCGTTCCCCTCGGTGTCCTTGCAGTTCGCCGACCACCCGATGCCGGGAATCGCCTGCTTGTCGTCCGACTCGCCGCCGCCCGACCGGATCTTCCCGATCGTCGCGTCGATGTCGTCCGTGTCGAAGTAGACCTGGAGGTGTCCCGGGTCGCCGGCCATTAGGCCGCCGCCCTGGTCCTCGCCGCTGCGGAAGAGCCGGTAGTCCATCCCCGGCATCCCCGAGTCGGAGATCTCCCAGCCGAAGACACCGCTCCAGAAGCCCTGCGCGCGGTCGACGTCGCCGGCCTTGATCTCGACGTGTACGAGCTTGCCTGCCATGGCTTACGCTCCTTCGGTCGTCGAGTGAAAGGACGCGAATGTATCGCGTGGTCGTCCTCTACGAGCACGAGCCCGACTCCGATCAGTACCAGGAGCACGCAGAGCTGTGCAAGCGCGTCCCGAACGCCGTCTTCCGGCACGGGAAGGTGACAGGGGCGCCGATGGGCGAGGCGCTGCACGCGTACTTCGCCGAGTGGGAGTTCGCGGACGAGCAGGCGTTCAAGAGCGGCATCCGCAGCGACGAGTTCATGGCGACCGGCAAGGACGCGTTCAAACGCGGGTTCCCGCAGCCGACGGTCGAGTTCGTCGAGCTCGCCTAGCCGTGGCCGAGGTGGAGGTCAGCCGCGAGGGCGGCGTCCAGACGATCACGCTCAACCGGCCGGACAAGCTGAACGCCTTCAACCGCGCGCTCCACGAGCGGCTGCAGGCGGCGCTCGAGCAGGCGCGCGACCCCGAGGTGCGCGCGGTCGTCGTCACCGGCGCGGGCCGCGGCTTCTCGGCGGGACAGGACTTGACGGACTTCGGCGAGTCGCGGGACGTGGCGGCGATGCTGCGCGCGACGTACCACGTCAACGTGCTGGCGATCCGCGCGCTCGAGAAGCCGGTGCTGGCGGCGGTCAACGGCGTCTGCGCAGGCGCCGGGCTGTCGCTCGCGTGCGCGTGCGACCTCCGCCTCGCCTCGGACGAGGCGTTCTTCGTCCCGGGCTTCGTCGGCATCGGGCTCGTCCCGGACTCCGGCGGCACCTTCTTCGTCCAGCGGCTGCTCGGGACGCCCCGCGCCTTCGAGTGGATGACCTCCAACCGGCGGCTGACCGCCGCCGAGGCGCACGCCTGGGGGCTCGTCTCCGAAGTGGTCGAGGCCGAGGCGTTCGCTGGCCGCGTGGCGGAACGCGCGGCGGAGCTCGCCGCGGCGCCGACGCGAGCGCTCGCGTTGACGAAGCGGCTCTTCGACGCCGCGGCCACGTCGACGCTCGAGGAGCAGCTCGAGCGCGAGGCCGAGGCTCAGGCGGAAGCGGCGCAATCCGCAGACTTCCGGGAGGGCGTCGCCGCGTTCTCCGAGAAGCGCTCGCCCGAGTTCCGCGGCCGCTGAGGTCCTCGGCCATAAGGAGAGGTTGGCCCCTGCAGGGTTGACTTTGTTCCGTTTGCGACGCAGAGTCCCTTGCGGACTCCACCGGGGAGGGGCATGCGGTTCAGTAGGTTGGGGACGCTCGTGGCGCGTACCGCCGTCGGCGGTGCGCTCGTCGTGCTCGCGGTCCTGTTCCTCTCCGGTCCTGCGTCGGCGGATCCGAACCCGCCGACGGTCACCATCACCTCCCCGGCCGGTGGGTCGCTCCTGCGCGGGACGGTGACGGTGACGGCTGCTGCGACGGCCGGCACCAACCCCGTCGGCCACGTCGACTTCGAGTACTACGACAGCGCGACCCAGACGTCCACGCCGATCGGCACCGACTCGAAGGCCCCGTACAGCGTCCAGTTCGACACGACGAGCGTGCCGAACTGCGAAGCGGCCACGTGCACGATCTACGCGCAGGCGTTCGACACCTCGAGCAACGCGTCCGCGAAGTACGGCGTCGGAGTGGGGATCGCGAATCCGATCGTCGTCGACACGACGACCGACACGACAGACCCCGCGGCGTGCTCGCTGCGCGAGGCGGTCCTCTCCGCCGACGGCGACACCGCCGTCGGCGCATGCAAGAACGGGCTCTCCGGTACCACGGACACGATCGAGGTCCCGCCCGGGCAGTACGACCTGAGCCCGAACTACGGCGAGCTGCGGATCTCGAGCGACATGGACATCCTCGGAGCGGGTGCGCGCGAGACCGACATCCGCGGCTACGCGCTCGGGACGCGTGTGCTCGAAATCGACAAGGGCATCGTGGCGATCGGCGGAGTCACGATCGAGGGCGGCAACGAGACGTTCGGCGACGGGAACACCAACGCCGGCGTCGGCGGCGGGATCTGGATCGACCAGCCGGGCTCGCTCGTCCTGACGGACTCGACCGTCAGCGGCAACCACGCCGACCAGTCGGGCGGCGGGATCGACGTCAACGGTGCGCTCACGGTGGAGCGAAGCACGATCGAGAACAACTCGACGGGCTGCGGTGCCGGCTGCGGGCTCGGGGTCGGCGGCGGCATCGACGACTTCAGCTCGAACGCCGTGATCGAGAACAGCACGATCATGGGGAACTCGTCGAGCTCGGACGGCGGCGGCCTCTACGTGGCGTACGAGGCGACGCTCACGAACGACACGATCGCGGACAACCAGGCCGACACGGGCGGGCAGCCCGGCGCGGGCGGCGGCGGGATCACGGCCAACGGCGGCAGCTCGGTCGACCTCACGAACACGCTGCTGGCCGGCAACACGTGGAACGGCGACGCGGGCGACTGCTCGGCCGGCGTTTCGTCGCTCGGCTACAACCTCGATCAGTCCGGCGACTGTGGGTTCGACAACACCGGCGATCAGAACGGCGTCGACCCGCTCCTCGGTCCGGTCGACTCGAGCGGGCCGACCGACGTCCTGCCGCTCACCGGGGACAGCCCGGCGATCGACGCCGCCAACGGCATGGCCTGCCCGACCGTCGACCAGCGCTACGTCGCGCGGCCGCAGGGCGCGGGCTGCGACATCGGCGCATACGAGGCGACGGACGGTCCGACGGACTACTACGTCGAGACGCCCGACGAGCTCGCCTCGGCGATCACGGCGGCCGGCAACTTCGACGTGCCGGCGACGATCCATCTCGCGGCCGGGCATTACGACGTCGGAAACCTGCGGGTCGGCATCGGCCTCGGGCTCGGCACGATCACGCTCGAAGGAGCCGGCGCCCGCTCGACCGTCCTCGACGGCAACGGCGTGAGCTCCGACGTCGTGGACGTGGGCGGCTCACCGACGACCACCATCGACGGCGTCTCGATCCAGAGCGGGGTATCCGACGGCATCTACGACAACGGCCTGCTCGTGCTCGACGACAGCGTCGTCAGGGACAACGGGATCTACGGAGTCGAGTCGGTGAACGACGGCCTCACCGTCGCCGGCAGCACGATCGCCTGGAACGGAAATCCCGGGAATCCCTCCGGGAGCGCCGGCGGCCTCTATGTCGAGTCGACGTTCTCGGCGGTCGACACGACGATCGCCGGAAACTACGGCAACGGCATCTCCCTTGACTACCCCGGCGACGGCGCGAGCCTCAACAACGCGACCGTCGCCGACAACAGCCTCAACGGGATCGACCTGGGCGGCACGCTCAGCGTCTCGAACACGATCGTGGCGGACAACGGCGGCAACGAATCCGTCGACTGCGTCGACGCCCAGTCCGACCTGGTGTCCGGCGGTAACAACCTCGACGGCGACGGCAGCTGCTTCAGCTTCCAGTCCGTCCCCGGCGACCTCACGAACACCAACCCCCAGCTCGGCCCGCTGCAGGACAACGGCGGCCCGACGCCGACGATGGCGCTCGCCTCGAGCAGCCCCGCGATCGACGCGGGCAACGACGCGACTTGCGCCCTGGCCGACCAGCGGGGCGTTGCGCGGCCGCAGGGCGCGCACTGCGACATCGGTGCGTTCGAGCTCGGCTCCACCGTCGTCACGAACGTCGACGACAGCGGGCCCGGCAGCCTGCGCGCCGCGATCCAGTACGTGAACGCATCCGGCGGCGGCACGATCAGCTTCGACATCCCGTCCGGCGACGCGATCCCCTCGATCTCGCTCCAGTCTCCGCTCGACCCGATCACCGTCCCGGTCATCATCGACGGCGCGTCGCAGCCGGGCACCGCCGAGGACAGCCCGGGGGTCACGCTCGTCCCGGGTGAGGCCTTCACGTCCGGCGACGTGATCGATCTCGCGCCCGGCTCGGGCGGATCGACGGTGAGCGGGCTCGCGTTCGCCGGCAACACGCACCCGGAAGGCGGGACGACCGCGATCGAGGTCGAGTCGAACGGCAACACGATCAGCGGCAACTGGATCGGCGTCGCGGCGGACTCCAGCGACGTCGGCCCGAGCTACTACGGCATCGAGGTCACCGGCGACGGCAACACCATCGGCGGCGGCACGCCGCTCGCCGAGAACGTCATCACGAGCAGCGCCCAGGACGCCATCTCGCTCACGTCCTCCTACGGGCCCGTCCCGACTGCGAACGTGATCCAGGGGAACCTGATCGGTCTCGAGCCGGACGGAACGCCGACGTCCGGGCAGGGCAACGGGATCTCGATCCGCGGCGCGACGAACACCGTGATCGGCAGCGACGTCGGCCCGAGCGACCTCGGCAACGTCGACCCGCAGCTCGGCAACGTCATCTCCGGCACGGGGGATGCGATCGACGTGATCCATTCGACGGGGACGATCGCCGCCGGCAACTTCATCGGCGTCGACCGGAGTGGAGCCGCGACCAGCCCGAACGCGCGCGGCATCGTCGTCGGCGGCTCCTCCGGCAGCCAGATCGGCCCCGGGAATGCGATCGCGCACACCACGAACGACGGCGTCGCGATCTTCGGCGGGGAGTTCGGGCCGGCGACGGGCAACCGGATCGTCGCCAACTCGATCTTCGACAGCGGCAGCGGTCCCGGCGGCGGCCTCGGCATCGACCTCCAGGAGGCGAACGACGGCATCGCGGCGCCCACGATCACGTCGGTCGCGGGGAGCACGGTCTCCGGCACGTACACCGGAAGCGACCCGATGTTCATCGAGATCTTCGTCAACGGCTCCTGCACCGGTCCGTACGCGAACGGAGCCGGCGAGATCTACTCGACCTTCGTCAGCGCTTCGGTCGGGCAGTGGAGCGCCGACGTCCCGGGCCTCAAGCCGACCGACGGCATCACCGCGACGGCCACCGACCAGATCACGAACGACACGTCGGAGTTCTCCAACTGCGAGACGTCCGTCGCCGGATCGCTGACCGGCAGTCTCACGGTCAAGGGCTTCAAGCCGGTCGACCTGACCGGAGCGGGCACCTCCGACTGGGCCGTCTGGGGCCAGGGGCTCGCAGGCGACCAGCCGAATGCGCTTCCGCCCACGGACTACAAGGCGACCGGCGGCCGCCAGATCGGCAATCTCTCGATCGACAATCCGAACGGGGTTGCGCCGCGCGGGTTCGGCACCGACTCGACGGCGCCGTTCACCTTCAGCTGGTCTGACGGGACGCCGCTCGCAAGCGCGTCGGGCGCGCTGGCCGGCCTGACCGCGCCCTCCCTGGGCACCGGCCTCTCCTTCACCGTGCCCGCGGACACGACGCCGCGGACGCTGACGATCTGGACCTCGGCGCACTACGCCGACGGAACGCTCACGGCGCACCTGTCCGACGGAAGCGCTCCGGACTACACGCAGGTGTTCCACGCGGTGCAGGGCGAAGCCACCGGCACGGGCGAGAACGTCCCCGGGGTCTTCACCATCCACTACCAGGCCGCGAGCGCGGGCCAGCACCTGACGATCAGCTGGGATCAGACCGCGAACAACAGCTGCGCCGGCGGCTGCGAGGACATCGTGCTCTACGCGGCTGCCCTCTCGGAGGGCAGCGGGAACGCGACCGGCGCCTCCGCGAGCTTCAGCTCCGGTCAGAGCGTCCAGATGTCGGGGACGGTGCCGATCTCCAACATTCCGCTCGCGGCGTTCGACCCGCAGCCGCCCGGAGCGCCGCCGATCGTGATCCAGAACGCCCAGCTCGGCCACACCCAGCTGGGACACACGCAGCTGGGACACACGCAGCTCGGCCACACGCAGCTCGGCCAGACCCAGCTTGGCCACACGCAGCTCGGCCAGACCCAGCTGGGACACACGCAGCTCGGCCACACGCAGCTCGGCC
>Ga0070739_10004544_pt1 | contig 16339 bp, 14 predicted proteins | sample Coa_R1_7_FD_66445 | JGI IMG/M metagenome (GOLD analysis project Ga0070739, IMG submission 66445) | Surface soil microbial communities from Centralia Pennsylvania, which are recovering from an underground coalmine fire - Coalmine... | ecosystem: Environmental > Terrestrial > Soil > Unclassified ... | reverse complement strand
TCTCCCGCTTTATTAGCCCTGCAGAGACTCGCGAGTTTACCGCTGCTCTACGCGAGGTGATTGAGCGCGGCGCGACACGCAATGCTCGTCTGAACCCACGCAGCGCTTCTGGCGAGGTCATTTCAACAACCCTCAACGCTTCCGCCTTGCGCGATGCCGATGGCAAGGTTATTGGGGCTATCGGTATCCTGCGTGATATGCGTGAACTGGATAAGGCCCGCGCCTATGCCGATAGCCTGATCAAGAATGCCCCTGACCCGGTCTTTGTCTCCGACCTGGAGGGCAAAATCCTCTCGGCTAATGACGCTGTCTATGAACTGCTCGGCTTTCGCACTGATGAGGTGCTCGAACAATCCCTCTCCCGCTTTATCAGTCCCGAAGAGACGCGTGACTTTCTTGCTGCCCTGCGCGAAGTGATTGAGCGCGGAGTCATTCGTAATACACGCCTGAACCCGCGTAGCGCTTCCGGGGAGGTCATTCCCACAAGCTTAAATGCCTCCGCCTTACGAGATGCCGATGGCAAAGTCATAGGTGCTATCGGTATCTTGCGCGACATGCGTGAACTGGATAAGGCGCTGGCCTACTCCGACAGTCTGATCAAGAATGCCCCTGACCCGGTCTTTGTCTCCGACCTGGAGGGCAAAATCTTGCAGGCCAATGATGCCGTCTATGAACTGCTCGGCTTCCGTCCAGACGAAGTGCTGGAACAATCGCTTTCCCGCTTTATCAGTCCTGCTGAGACTCGCGAGTTTCTTGCTGCCCTGCGCGAGGTGATTGAGCGTGGCGTGACGCGCAATGCTCGCCTGAACCCACGTAGTGCCTCCGGGGAGGTCATTCCCACCACACTGAATGCCTCCGCCCTACGGGACACAGATGGCCGCGTGATCGGGGCTATTGGCATTCTGCGTGACATGCGTGCCTACGAGAAGGTAGTACGGGACCTGCAAGAATCGAAGTCCGAGTTACAAGAGAAGATCCTTGATCTGGAGAAGTTTGAAGAGGTCGTGGTGGGTCGTGAACTCAAGATGATCGCGTTGGAGAAAGAAATTGAGAATCTCAAACGAGAACTTAACAAGTATCGAGGACAATTCTCATAAAGCAGCACTGCTGGAGACACAAGAAGTATTGCCGATACCTGACCAGCCTCCTGTGGACATGACGCAGCTCCAGGAAGAATATCAGTCTCTGCTAGAGCAGATGCGTGCCCTGGAATTGCGAGTGTATAAGGGGGAGGAGCGTCGTCGAGCCTTCATTCATATTCTTAGCGACCTCAATACGGTCAATCACAAACTAGCGGATCAGCGCAAGGCCATGATCCACATCCTGGCCGACTACGAACAGGACCGTAGCAGCCTGGCTCGCCAAACGGAGCATCTGGACAATTCGCGACGTGCGCTCATGCACATCTTGCAAGACTCGCACCAGTCGAATCTGCGCCTGGAAAATAGTCGCAAAGCGATGATCCATATCATGAGTGACCTGAAGGAGACAACGGCTGAGGTTCAGCGCCGTGAGCAAGAACTGCGCGAAAAACAAGAACAGTTGATCCAAGCGGGCAAGCTAGCGACGCTGGGTGAGTTGACCACAGGCGTCGCACACGAACTCAATAACCCGCTCAACAACATTGGGTTGTTCGTCGGCAATGCCATCGATTTGATCGAACTGGGGTTAGCCGATACCAATCCTCAGCAGATCTTGCACGAACTACACCAGGCAATGCAACAGGTCCGCAAGGCCACTGAAATCATCTCCCACCTACGCACTTTTGGACGAGCAGCTTCGGTGAGTTACGAACCGGTGAGCATTGAACAGGTCGTTCACAACGCTATCTCTCTGATGCAGGAACAACTGCGTCTGCGGCAAATCGCGGTGCAGGAGCACTTTCCAGCAGAGGAGGTGATCGTAATGGGTAACGCGATCCAGTTGGAACAGGTCTTCATCAATCTGCTCACCAATGCACGCGATGCTCTAGCACGTGTGGCACACAAGATGATCACTATTACTTGCAGAGTCAAGGCGGATACCGTGGAGTTACAGGTGAGTGATACGGGTATGGGGATTTTGCCAGGGCTAGAGAAACGTATCTTTGACCCATTCTTCACTACCAAGGAAGTCGGTGCAGGAACCGGGCTGGGTCTCTCCATCACCTACGGCATTATCAGAGACCACCAGGGGACAATTCAAGTGGACAACCACCCAGGTGAAGGGGCATGCTTCCGCATTCAACTGCCGCTGGCTCATGAAGAAGGCAGAGGAAAGGACGAGGAATGACATTGACACCATCGCCCTGTGTGCTGATTGTCGATGACGACACGGCCTTGTTACAGGCTCTCCCTCTGGCCTTAGCGCTTCGTCTGCCCGGAATCCAGGTTGAGACTTCCGACTCGGCAATCGAGGCCCTCTCGCGTATCCAGCAGCGCGACTATGACACTGTCGTGACCGATATCAAGATGCCGGGTATGGATGGCCTAGCTCTGCTAGCCAGAATCAAGGAGTTGCGCCCTGATACACCAACCCTGCTCATTACCGGACACGGTGAGCACAATCTCGCCATTGAAGCACTGCGCGGAGGGGCTTACGACTTCATTCAGAAGCCCATCGACCGTGACTACTTCGTGGCCGCCTTGCAGCGAGCCATGCAAACATATGCCTTACGTCGTCAGGTCCAGGAGCAACAACGTGCTTTAGAAGAGTATGCCCACTCGCTCGAAGCCCTGGTACAGGAACGCACCCGTGAGTTAGTGCAGGCCAACGCGACAAAAGACGAGTTCCTCAGTCTGGCCTCACACGAACTGAGGACCCCCCTGTCCAGTCTGAAAGCCATGATCCAGGTGCTACTACGTAGGCAGGAGACCACAGGAGTGGTCAGACGACCAGAGCTAGAGAACATGGAGCGCTCCGTCCGACGCATGGAACTGCTCGTGAATGATCTGCTCAACACTTCTTTGCTAGAGACAGGGATGTTTGCGTTGCATATGAGGCGCTGTGACCTGGTCACACTCTGTCGGCGTATCCTGGAGGAACATGTGATGGGAACAAATGTCCGGATAACGTTTGTCACCCCATCGGACCCGATAGAGGTCGAGGTCGATGTAGACCGTATCAGCCAGGTGGTGCTCAATCTGCTTTCCAATGCCCGCAAGTATTCATCAGTAGGAGCGCCGATTTCGCTGATACTTGAACGAAGGGAAGACACGGGCGTCCTGATGGTGCAGGATCAGGGTGTGGGGATTCCACAGGATCAGCTCCCTCACATTTTCGAGCGCTTCTACCGCGTCCCCGGTATCGAAAGACAGAGTGGATCGAACGTTGGGCTGGGGCTGGGGCTGTATATTGCACAGAAAATCGTCGAATGTCACAAAGGGCGCATTGAGGTTAGCAGTCATCCTGGAAACGGCAGTACCTTCTCTGTCATCCTACCATTAGCAGACGAGGTGCATAATCCTCCCCAGGAAGATGAATGGCCTGTTCTTCTATAAACGTCTGAAAAATACGAAACCCGCCAGCCCCACTACAAGTAGCACACCTCCTAACAATGCTCGTCCTCCTGGAGTGCTCACATCGAACACGTGTATGAGGAACTGCCACGGATTGGGTTGGTTCGTCTGAGCAAAAGTTGGGACCGCCCCTTTAGGCGGCCTCTCATTCGGATGGTTTCCTGAAGCAGCAGCCGGTGTTCTCACTGAGGCATTAGGGGTCGGTGATTTATTCTGTCCATGTATTGAGGGTGTTATAGCTCCACCTTGTTGCCCTAACGCAGGAGCGGTCTGCGATTGCGCACTACCGCTCGTAGGTGTAGCACCACCTCTAGCAGGAGCAATTCCAATGAGGCCCGACAGGAGGAAGACAATGCCGAGAATAGCTGCGATAGTACTTACTGTTCGTACCATACCCTGTATAGAGAAAGACCATGCACGCCGTCTTGGAGCTGCATGAAGCGGTATGGGAGCGAGAGGCTGCACAGGTGCGGGACGTGCCACAACATTATGAACAGGCAGCATGAATGAGCGTGGCAGGCCTGGCTGTGGCAGAGCATGGAGGAGGGCCACTGTCGCCCGTAATTCTGCTAGCGTCTGCTGACACTCTTGACACATATTCAGATGTGTATCCCACGTGGATAGCTCCTGAGATGAAAGTTGTCCATCAAGATATGCTGAAAGCTGCTCAATTGTCGGGTGCCGATCCTGTTTCGCCACTGATATACTCCGGTAAATACTACTAGCTAGTCCTTATTAAGACGATATTGGCGGGGCAAAAGTTCCCGATGTTCGGATAGATACTGCCGCAACCGTCCGCGCCCACGAGCAATACGTGAACGCACTGTCCCCAGGTTTGTCTTCGTTGCCTCTGCAATCTCCTCATAGGAGAGTCCCTCTATATCACACAACACGACCGCAACACGTTGATCAAGCGGTAATTGCTCTATCGCCCGTTGAAGCAACGCCTGTAGTTCTTGTGTGAGTAAGCGTTCTTCTGGGTTCCCCTCCGGCCCTGTTATCGCCAACGTGCTGAGAATGTCAGATGCATGCGGTTCGTCCTCATCTGTCAGGCTCTCTAATGAATCGGCCGGATGGCGCTGGACACGTCTCCAGTGATCGCAGGCCAGATTGGAAGCGATACGCAACAGCCAGGCACGAAACGACGAGCCACCACGATACGTGGAAATGGAGCGAAAAGCAGCAATGAAGGCGTCTTGCGTCACATCAGCCGCCACATCTGGATTTCCAAGCATACGAAAGACAACGCCATACACCGTTTGCTGGTAGCGCAACACCAGCAGATTAAAGGCGTTGACGTCGCCTCGCTGACTACGGACAATGAGTTGCTCCTCATACTCCCGTGTGGACTGACTCATATGCTGGCTGACCTCTTCTGCTATTTAGGCCAGTGTAGCATATTTTGGCAATCTCGACTACTACGAGTTTCATTATTTTGCGTGCTGGAAGTTAGGGAGATGCCATGTATAATGGCCTGCATCTAGCACCGCCGGATGCAGGCCATTATACATGGCATCTCTTTTGCTATTCGTGTATCTGCTCGGCAGATACTGCCCTTCTGCGCTCAAGGCGCTCCTCCAACACTGGTTTCCAGAACAGCCAGTAGGCCACTTGCGAGCCCGTATAGACGAGTGACGTATCGATCAGCACAGAGACGAACGCATCAGGAAGCGCTCCCGCGAGTTCCCCTGCCCAGGCGCTGATGCAAAAACCCAGCACGAGAGCGGACACAAAGGTTGCGGTGAACTTGAGTTGTCCAGGCCATTTTGTGCGGCGGGCAAGGATGAAAGCTGGTGGTACCAGGACGCCTAGGATGAACGGGGCAACTTCACGTAACAAATCCATCGGATTACTTTCCCTTTCTGCTCTCAGGACGGACAATAGAATACCAATAGGGTACAACTACTGCCCATACAAGGGGATCAAAATTATGGTGTGAGGAAGGTCAGAAAACACTACAAGACTACAAGACGGCACCCTTATGTGAGAACAGTGTAATCGGTGGATAGAGATTTGTCAAGCGAGCCAATAGGTACATCAGGGTCTGTGAATTATTGCTGGCGGCCTTTCGAGCAAAGAAGGGCCAGCGCTTGGTGCGGGTGATAGGAAAAGGAACGACGGGTCGCCGAAATCTGGCAGGAGCCGCCGCGATGAATCAGCGAGATGGCCAGATTGCGAAAGGCCGCCAGAATCTGTGGGCCGTTGCCGCTACGAAGACGAGAGCGGTCTTCTTGGAAGCAGACATCGCGGACGTAATGGGAGCGATTTTCGATTCCCCAATGGCCTCGAACCAAGCCGAGTAAGCGTAGAGGAGAGGCCTGCTGCGGGGAGAGATCGGTGATGAGATAGAGGACCTCGGTGGAGGTTTCCCCCTGCTCAGTAACAGTGCGCGTCACTTGGGCCACTTGCGCGATGAGCGGCCAGGCGGGAGCCAGATAGGCGTTCATTTCTCTACTGACCCGAATAACGCGATGTTCCACCCGTCCCCGGTGATAATCCCAGGTCTCATCCTGCTGGAAGCAGGCATGGGGGTCGGCAAAATAGGTGGCCAGGTCAGCAGACAAGGTGGGCTGGTTCCCCTTGACGGTGAACAGACTCTTGCCTCGCTGCGTGTGGATGAGTTGCATGAAGTCGGCGTGGGTATGTAAGGCATCAGCTGTCACCACGCGCCCGGCAATGGGCAGGGTGGGCAGGACGCGTTTGGCCACGGGAATCTCATTGGTTTTCTCGCTCACCCGAACTTGGAAGAGGGTTTCCTGGCTGTCGTGCGTACAAAACGAGAGCAGATGCGGGGCGGCTTGCTCGCCCTGTTTGGCTCCGCGCAGCGTCTTGCCATCCAGGGCAATGGGCTCATCGTCCGCCGCGTGCAAGGTGGCCTCGATCCAGCCTGCCAGCACCTGTTCGACCGCCTGAGCATCCAGCCGTGGCAACAGCTTGCGATACAGCGAGCCACTGGGGGTCAGAAAGGGGCGAGGCCCAAAGACCTGCCGCAACTGTTGTACATGCTCCCGACACCACTGGGCCACTGCCTCGGTGCTATTACAGTTGCACAGCAAGGCTGCCAGCAGACAGGTCAGCAAGAACGACAACTCGTACCGTAAGCCATGTTTGCCTCGCGGATCGGGGACCGCATCCAGGATTTGGTAGACATTGAGCAGGGCCGCTTGCTCCAACAAGGCGCTACGGTCCTGCTCGCTCAAAGGCGGGAGGACAACTCTTTCTGCGATAGAATACATAGGCAACTTCTCCTTGAGATAAGTGGTTCTGTTTTGTCCTATCTTATCTCATGGGAGAAGTCCCTCTCAGCAATAATTCACAGACCCTGGGGCCTTTTCAGGCTTATTTCAGTTCCCAGGCTTCTCAATCATCATTTTACGTAGCAGAGCACTTGGTGCTCTGCTACGTAAAATGATGATTGAGAAGCCTGGGACTTGAAATTTGGGCTTGACAGCAGTCATGGATACTGGTATCATTGCAGCACTACCGTGTATCCACACAATTGTTGTGTGTTCGATTCCCCATGCCCGAGGGCGAAACTCGATATGATACGCCACGGAATGTAATTTCAGTTTGACTGCTCGTCTATCCTGAGCTTGCGACAATCTCAAATTGAAACGATAAGACGTTATCCAGATCATGGAACTGTGCCGAAGGCCCTCCACCTATGCCTTCCACGTATCCACCTGGTGCTAGCGTGGGGACAAAAAAAGAGGAAAAGGAAAAAATATGTTTGCGGTAATTCAAAGTGGTGGACGACAATACAAGGTCTCCGTGGGCCAGCAGCTCGAGGTGAATCGGCTCCCCGTCGAAGATGGGACGCAGATATCTATCGGCGAAGTCCTGTTGATTTCGGACGCGGATGGCACACGGGTCGGCTCTCCGTTCGTTGAGAACGCGGCCGTGCTGGCCACAGCTGTCAAGCCGACCCGTGGTAAGAAAGTGATTGTCTTCCGGTACAAGTCTAAGAAACGTTTTCGCCACAAGCGCGGCCATCGCCAGGAACTCACGGTACTGAGTATCGACGACATTGTTGCCGATGGCAAGAGCCTGATCACGGGCGAGGAGCCCAAGGCCAGGCCGAGTACGCCAGTTGAGGACGTGACGACGAACGAGACAACAGGTACGACAACGCCTGTAGCACAGTCAACCGAGACCAGCGCAGAGTAGGAGAAAAAGTCATGGCACATAAAAAAGGTGTAGGTAGCTCTCGCAATGGTCGAGATAGCAAGCCTAAAATGCTGGGCGTGAAGCGCTACGATGGTCAGCTGGTTACGGCAGGGAGCATCATTGTGCGCCAACGTGGCACGAAGATTAAGCCGGGCAAACAGGTTGGTGTGGGTCGCGATCACACACTGTTCGCCTTGATCGATGGATATGTGAAGTTCGGACACGATTCGCGCCAGCATCGCTCCGTGAGCATTGTGACCGAGTTCCCCAATCGTCCCTCAATCGCCGAGTTGCTCGGCAAGGCCGAGCAGCCGACAGCGGTCGCGGGACAATAACACTTTTTTGAAGCATCCATAAGCAGAGCGGGAGGCAACTTGCCTCCCGCTCTGCTTGTGTCACCTTTCCTATCTATGGAACGTGGCTATGGTAAAAGGAAAGGAGCAGGACATATGGAAAAACGGCAATTCGGTAAAACCGATATGCAGGTGAGCATCCTGGGCTGTGGTGGAGTCGAGCTAGAAGGACACTCGTGGGAAGAGATCGAGCAATTGCTGAGGAGCGCACTCGATATGGGTGTGAATGTCATAGATACCGCAGAATGCTATGGCGATAGTGAAGGATTGATCGGACGAGCCATAGGCAGCATACGGGACCGATATTACCTGTTTACCAAGTGCGGTCACGCTGTCGGCGAGGAACTGCCTGACCTGCCTGACCTGCCCGACTGGACCCACGCCTCCTGGAGGCAAGCATAGATCGTAGCTTGCGACGACTACGAACCGATCACGTTGATCTGATCCAGTTACATAACTGTCCGCTGGATATCTTGGACCGAGGGGATGTGATCAAAGTCTTGCAAAAAGCGCAGGGGGCTGGCAAGGCACGCTATATTGGCTATAGCGGCGACAACGAAGACGCTCGCTATGCTATTCGTACTGCTTTCTTTGACAGTGTCCAGACTTCCATCAACATCGCAGATCAGCAGGAGATCGACTTCACCCTTCCTATGGCCCAAGAACGGGATATGGGCATCATCGCCAAGCGCCCCATCGCCAACGTTGCCTGGAAAGGCGCATCAATGCCCAGGAATGCCTACGGCTACTCTTACCGCGAACGACTGCAAACACTGCAATACGATTTCTTACAGGGCAATCTGGAACAAGCGGTGGCAACAGCCCTCAGGTTTACGTTGAGTGTACCAGGAGTAGATGTCGCGATTGCAGGCACATCCAGTCTCGATAACCTACGCCACAATGTAGAGGCAGCAACGCAAGGTCCATTGCCCCAGGAGCAATACAATGCTATTCGGGCAATATGGGAAGAGCGAGCGGACCAGCATTGGTTGGGATTGTTATGAACCGTATAGGGACTTGACCGCATTGGGCGCCGTGAAGTGCGCCCCTACACCAGAGGGAGCGTAAACCAGAAAGTAGATCCATTACCAGGACTGCTCTGGACGCCAACTTGCCCATGATGGCGCTCTATAATGGTCTTGCAAATATATAAACCAAGGCCAAGCCCAGTTCTGGAGGAAGTTTGTGCTTCAACATTCTCAGCCTGATAAAAGCGTTCCCAGATACGCTGCTGGTCTGTCGGAGAGAGGCCAGGCCCTTCATCGTGTACGCAGACTCGCACTATCTGTTCATCCGCTTGCAATGACACATCAACAGGTCGGTCAGCCCCTGAATATTTGAGCGCATTGGTTAGATAATTCGCCACTACCTGCCCGATACGATCAACATCGGCGAGAACGGTGACTGGCTTTTGCGAAAAGACGGTGAAACCAATAGGACGCCCAGAATGGAGCTTGCGCTGTTCTTGCACTATTTCGCTGACAATGCTTACCAGATCACAAGTTACCAACTGCATCTGCAGGTCCAGCTTATCAGCTTGAATACGGGAAATATCTACCAGATCATCTACCAAACGGTTGAGCACCCTGATCTGACGCTCAGCACGTTCAAGCGTTGTGCCTGCCATCCGCAGTTTATGTGAAATCTCGGAGGCTAGCGCACTGTTTTCGCAAACACTTTTTAGGCTGCGTTGTGCTAGCTGGATATTCCCCTTGATACTGGTGAGCGGCGAGCGTAGCTCATGGCTGGCAATGCTCAGAAACTCATCCATGCGCCGATTGGCTTCACGTAGAGAAAGTTCACTGCTCCTGGCTTCTGCTCGCTCCTGGAGGAGCCGTTCGCGCTCGATGACCATTGCGGCGAGTTTGGCGATAGTGCTGGTCAAGGCGATTTCTTCCTCGGTGTACTCGTGCCTTGCTCCCGCGTGATCCAATGTGAGCAGGCCCACAATTTGATCTGCTACATACATAGGTGCTAGCAGCATCGTCTGAATTCCATACGGATTGGGATAGTCACAAAAGGGCGGCTGTGTCATATCAATTACGTGCGCCTGGTTGGGTAACAGCGGCGGACCATCCTGAAACATCCGGCTTAGATAGGAGCCTGGACGCCTCGCTCGCCAGGCGTCCTCTTGCTCCGCTGAAATTCCTGTCACCGCTACTGAACGAAGCTCGTTCGTTTGAGAATCAAGGGCAGTAATGCTTACACGCTCACAACCGATAATATTGCGCGTCAACCCCACCAGTTGCTGTCCAATTCCGCTCTCCTCTGATAACATACCGGATGGAGTTCTACCGGCAGTATCGTGATCACCATGCAGTGTACTTTCGGGAACTGAGACCAGTAGCTCAGCCAGTTTGAGGAGGCTCGTTAGTACTGATTCCAATCGAGCATGATCAACTTCCAGGTGCTTGAGCAAGCGGCGATGTTCCTCCTCCGTTCGCTTTTTCTCAATCAGCTGACCAATCTGATTGCCGATGCTCATCACTGTCTGCATCAATTCATCATCAGGAGAACGAATTTCCTGACTGAAAAACTCGATTACACCCAAAAATCCGCTACTGCCGCGAATAGGAAAAGCGAAAGCGCCTTGTAAACCTACATGTCGTGCCACCTCGAAGCGGGGAAAGTTGTCATCCTCCTGAATATTAGGAATCCAGGCTGGGTTTCCTGTGAGCCAGACACGTCCTGGCAGTCCCACTCCTCTTGGCAGGCGCACTTGTTTGCTCATTGTCTCAAAGGTGACTGCAGTGCCTGAAGGTGTATGCCAGATCGTACTGCAATATAATAGAGAAGTTTGCATGTCAAGAAGCCAGAAGTTCCCTACCTCCCATCCCTGGCCCTCGCCTATAATTTGCAATGTGCGTTTCACTGCCTCTTCAAGAGTTGAGGCTTCCATCAATATGCAGCTCACGGCATATTGCATTGTTAAGCGCTGCTGTGCCAGCCTGCATTCGGTAAGCTGGAGAGCTTCTATCTCCTCGCTTAGTTCCATCGTCGTGCCTCTCGCTTCTCTAACCCAACAGCAGATTTCTAGAGAACGTATATGGAATATCTGATTATATATTACACGGATGACTTCCATTATGCAACAAGAAATCAGGGTAGGGATTTGAGCAGCGGGGATTTGGGCAGCATAAAGGCTGCCCCTACACGGCGATTCCCGGACCCCATGTAGAGGCAGCCTTTATGCTGCCCAAATCCCTACCCCTTCTCTGCTACCCTCTGGTGGGTCTCACAGCCCTTTCCCCGCGTTATCGGAAGGCTGACGTTGTTGAGGCGGCCTTCCAGCGGCTGCTTGCTGACGCAAAAACTCATTGCGGGCCTTCTCTTCTGCCAGGATATCCGCTGCTTCATCAGCCAATGTATGACCTTCACCACCGCGCCGATCAGAGCCACCGTTACGAGCATCGAGCACTTCGCGGACACGTCCGCCTTGTTCGGCCTGCCCAATAATGCCGCGCTCCTCCAGCAGATCAATCAGACGCGCTGCACGCGAGTAGCCGATGCGTAAGCGGCGTTGCAAGAGCGAGATCGAGGCTTTGCCAAAGTCGCGTACTACCTCTTCTGCCTCATCAAGCAAGTCATCATCCAGCTCAAATTCGTCCTCCGGTTCCTCTTTGATCTCCCAGCCAGGTTCGACCGCTGTTGGAGCGGGCGTTGCCCCACCGTTTCCTGCCTGGGCTACACGTTGGACAGCCTGTTGTCGCCAGTACTCAACAAGCTTCTCTGCCTCGTCATCGGCCAGGAACGCACCCTGGATGCGCTCAGGGCGTCCGGCATCTGCTGGCAGATAGAGCATATCGCCGCGTCCCAGGAGACGTTCTGCGCCCCCCATGTCGATGATCGTGCGCGAGTCAACAGCAGAGCTGACCATGAAGGAAATACGGGTGGGGATGTTGGCCTTGATTAGTCCGGTGATGACATCAACGGAGGGACGTTGTGTGGCAATGACGAGATGCATGCCTGTTGCACGTGCCAGTTGTGCCAGTCGGCAGATCATTCCCTCCACCTCTTCGGGCGCGGCCATCATCAGGTCTGCCAACTCGTCAATGATAATCACGATAGCGGGCAGCACCGAGAGCGACGTATCGCCATGTGCCACCTTTTCTGCCCGTAGTTTACGATAGCCGTCCAGGTTGCGCACATTCAGTTGCGAGAAGAGGCGATAGCGTCGCTCCATCTCGCTAATGGCATTCTTGAGCAGCGGCACCACTTTATCCACCTCGGTGACGACGGGCGAGAGCAGATGGGGGATACCGTTATACATGTTCAGTTCTACCATCTTCGGATCGACCATGAGCATGCGCACGTCATCGGGCGTAGCCTGGGTGAGAATGCTGGCGATGATCGTATTAATCATAACGGATTTGCCAGCGCCAGTTGCCCCTGCAATCAGCAGGTGTGGCATTTTTGCTAAGTCGCCGACACGCACTTGACCAGCCACGTCTTTGCCCAAAGCAATTGCCAATCTCGATTTGGCCTTTGCCGCCTGATACTCCTTGCTCTCTAAGACTTCGCGTAAAGTTACCAGCCGACTGTTCTTGTTGGGGATCTCGACGCCAACGTAGGGGCGACCAGGAACAGGAGCCTCCATACGAATCGTCTTGGCCTCCAGAACGAGCGCGAGATCATTCTGCAGGGCCATGATGCGGCTCACGCGTGTACGCGACTCATAGACCACGTTGCCGGACGCGTCCCTCACGAAGAGCATCTTGCCACTTTTCTCGTCCATCTTCATTTCAGGTTTACCCGTTGGACGGATGCCAAAGCGAATGACGGTCGGTCCGATGCTAATATCTTCCGGTCGAACCTCCGCCTCCACACGGAAACTACGCAGCGTCTCCTGAATCATCTTTGCCAGTGCTGCAGTATCGTCACCTAACAGGTGGAGTTTGACCTCTTCAGGATGGTTGAGCAGGGTCGTATCAGGCAATTTCCAGGGTGACTCACTATCTGCGGGAGCGGGAACATTCGCTGTCCGGGCTGTCGCCTTCGGTTTGCTCACGAAGTTCGGATTAGGAGCTAACGACTCTAGTGGAGTCAACTGCTTCACGACTTGCTTACGTGCAGTCTGGTCTACCTGATTGGGAGATTGATTGAAAGGGAGGGGTTGCTGACGCGCTCCCTTAACGGGATCGGGGGACTTATTCGGGTCGGGTACTGCCCGTGGTCCTCGCGGCACCTGCCCAATCTGCTGTTTATGCAGGTTGATATCGTTCTGGAGGTCATCTTCGTCAAAGTCTGCCTCGAAATCAATCGCTGAGAGATCATCCTCCTCCTCAAGAGGAGGGTGCTCAGGACGAACGGGTTGTTGCGCCGCTTGTCGCTTAGGGGCCGAGGCTGGAGTTGCGGAAGATTCTGGCCGCCCTGTACCATAACGGCTGTATTTCGGTCGTTGCCCAAGAAATGGTGAAGGGGCTGCAGATCTGTTCGCCGGGGCTTTCTTTCGGTTGCCGACCACGACACGTTGCACTGCGCGAGCCCCCAGCAGGACATGCCCGAAACTGATACGAAACGTGATGATTATCGCAATGAGCAACAAACCAAGTATAATCACATGTCCAGTAGGAGCTGGCCACCCTAGCAGAGGTATAACCAGTAGCTCCGCCACTACACCAACTTTGCCAAAAATCAAACGACTTTCAACGAGCAGAAGCAGGCAGATGCAGGTCAAGCCAATCACCATTGACCAACGTATAAAACGGCGATTCCGTATTCCTTCGATCAAATGAGCCAGAGCGTAGGCCACCAGCCCGAGCGATACCAGATAGGCTGACCAGCCGAGGAAAATGAGCAAGAATTTGTTGATATCTTTGAATATAGGAATAGAGCGAAATATGGTTAGTGAGGCAAATACGAGCAGTGCCAGGCCAAGTAAGATACTACTGAGCACTCTTTGTTGGTGATGTGGTTCCAGATTTCTCCATGTTTCATGTACCCATTGAATAAAGCGTGTATCACCTGGTTCCTTCTTCGGAGGAGGAGTGGCTGCGGAGCGATTAGGTGTGGTGCCTCTCTTGCTCCCCTGACCACCGCGTGCTGGTTGTTTGGCTAAGGGTTGCCCACGTGGAGTTCGCCCGGGGCGTTGTGCAGCACGAGTACTCTTCACGTTTTGTGAACTGAGCCTGATCTCGCCAGCTGCTCTGCTGACACGCGAGGAAACTTGTGTGGCGCTGGGCATACGGCGTTTAAACTCTTTTTTCTGACTGCCACCTGCCATACGTTCTTCCTCCTGACTCCTCTGAAATAAACATTAAATACAAGTGTATAATAGCGCATTTGTTCCACTGACGCAATAGGGAATGTAGGGGATACTGCAAGGCTCATTTTTCTTTTGGCCGACTCATGTGGTAGTATCCCTTATAATATTTACAGAGAGAGCCAAATGGACTTCGTAACACGGCTCATGCTTAAAAGCATATCATGTATGCCCTCAAAGGAGAGGCAGAAGAGGAAACTCAAATGGTGAGTAAGCAAGTATTGCACATCAACATCCCCACACCACAGGGACATCTGGAAGGCATTCTCAAGCCGGAAGAGGAAGGAACACTGCCTGAATATGTCGGGGTCGTCTGCCATCCCCATCCGCTAGGGGGGGGAACGATGCATAATAAGGTTGTGTTTAAGGTGGCCCAGGCACTCCAGTCGCTCAACATTCCCGCCTTGCGCTTCAACTTCCGTGGTGTAGGACAGAGTACAGGTACCTACGATGAAGGGCGTGGAGAAATGGACGATGTGCGCTACGCTCTCGAGTTTCTGAGTCGACGTTATCCTGGCACACCCGCCATCATAGCAGGCTTCTCCTTTGGTGCCTACGTTGGCATGTGCGTGGCCTCTGCCGATGATCGTGTCCAGGCCATGATTGGGCTTGGGGTCTCCGCTCGTATGTTTGAGGGCGACACATTGCAAGGCTGCCACAAGCCCAAGCTGATCATTCAAGGTACCAATGATGAACTTGCCCCTTACGATCTCACCGTCAAATGGTTTGAGCAGGTGCCAGCTCCCAAAAGTCTGGTCACGGTGGAGGGGGCGGATCACTTCTTCCAGGACCGCCTCGATGAAGTGCAGGCTATCGTCGTCAAATTTGTTCGTAATTTGTAATCCTTCAAGGAGTATCCATTGCATATTCCCATAACACGCCGTGATACTGTCATTGAGGACTATCATGGTAGCCCGGTCGCTGACCCCTATCGTTGGCTTGAAGACGCCACATCAGCAGAGGCACAGGTCTGGGGAGAGGCCCAGCATGCTCTTACCCAGGCCTATCTTGAGGAGATACCCGTACGAGAGCGCATACAGCAGCGCCTTACTACATTGTTCGATTATCCAAAGTACTCAGTGCCGCGCCGCCGAGGAGATCGCTACTATTTCTCAAAGAATGACGGCTTGCAAAATCAAAGCGTCCTCTACATGCAGCACACCTTGAGCAGTGAAGCATCTGTTGTCCTCGATCCCAATACCTTCAGCCAGGATGGCACGATTGCGCTTACCAATCAGTCTTTCACGAAGGATGGTATGCTGCTCGCCTATGGTACCTCCCGCGGTGGTAGTGACTGGCAAGAGATTCGCGTGCGCAATGTTGATCGTGGCACCGATTATGATGAGGTCATTCAATGGGTGAAGTTCACGAGTATTGCATGGCGAGACGACAACCACGGCTTCTATTATAATCGCTTCCCGGAGCCTGGGAGCGTTCCTGAAGAGGACTCGACCTGCTATAACAAGGTCTACTGGCATATGCTCGGCACGCTCCAGGCAGAAGACAAACTTATCTTTGAGCGACCCGATGCCAAAGAACTCAGCTTTGATCCCTTCATCACCGAGGATGGTAAGTACTTGCTCCTCAATGTCTGGCATGGTACCGATCCCAAAAATCGTATCTACTATCGTGAAGTCACCGACGAAGAACCGTTTATCCGCTTGCTCGATGAGGCCGACGCCAGTTATAATTTTATCGGCAACGATGGCCCTCTCTTCTATTTCAACACAGACCTTGATGCTCCACGCGGACGCATTATCGCTATTGATATCCGACATCCTGAGCGAGCCAGGTGGCAAGAACTCGTACCGCAACAGGACGACGTACTTGCCTTTGCGCTTATCGTCAACTCCCAGTTTGTGGTGGCCTATATGCATGATGCTCATCATCAGATTCGACGTTATAGCAAGGATGGCTGCTACCTGGGGAACATTGCCCTGCCAACGCTTGGTTCCGTAGTCGAGGTTTCTGGTAAACCAGAGCATACAGAGCTCTTTCTCAGCTTCACCTCGTTTCTCTATCCACCAACTATTTATCGCTATGACTTCAACACCAATACC
>Ga0070739_10004543_pt1 | contig 16345 bp, 20 predicted proteins | sample Coa_R1_7_FD_66445 | JGI IMG/M metagenome (GOLD analysis project Ga0070739, IMG submission 66445) | Surface soil microbial communities from Centralia Pennsylvania, which are recovering from an underground coalmine fire - Coalmine... | ecosystem: Environmental > Terrestrial > Soil > Unclassified ... | reverse complement strand
AACTACCATGAAAACATACTATCTCTCACTTGTCAGAAGAACGGTTCAGAAATGGATTGACCAAGCCAAGAAGGGCAAGGGCAAATTCAGACCATTTGCTTCTTCTCCTTCCTCTGCTTCAAAGCGTGTTGGCAAAAAGCTCCAACAGGAAAGTGAGGAAGACGAAGAGCAAGAGCAGGAACAGCAAGAAGACACCACTACTGCCGATGACCTAGAAGAGAGTGGAGGTTGAGAGCATGGGGCAAAGAGTAGCAAAAGAGTTACTTATGGCGCTCGGAGGCAAGGCCACCATTCAACAGATAAGAGCTCTTGCAAAGGAGCGCTATTCTGACTCGATTTCAGAAGGCATGGCAAGAGACTTACGCAATCTCAGGAAATGGCATGAAGTCAAATTCAATCTTGCTGACAAGACATGGGAAATAATCCAAAGCAAGGAGGTGAACTGAGAAGATGGCAACACTAGATATTAACCCAAGACTCTATGAGGCAATCAAGTCAGAGGCAGTAAAGCAAAATCTATCTGTGCCAGAAGTTGCAAACCAGATTGTTGAAAAAGGGCTGCAGAACAGAGGCGTTGACATTTGCGTAACTGAACCAGAAGTGACAGAAGTAGAACAATTCAGAATACAGACAGACATCTTGATTCGCAAAATGCTGAAACTATCAATGAAGCATTTTGTAGTAGGCCTTGACGACAAAGAACTTAAGGAATTTGAAGAATGGCTTCCAAGAGCCTATTCTTTGCTAACCAATAGACTGATTGTTTTCAGCTATGGTCTTGCAGGACCAGAGACACCCACAGCAGAACGCCTCCTTGAGGACATAATGACATCACTTTAGTCGAGGGATATAACATGAACCAAGCAGCCAAACAGACCGCAGAATTGGCCTCAGACATTGATACTTTGGATATCGATGTCTCGGCTCTTTTCAAAAGTGGCTACCATATAATTGCAGGGACGGCAAAGCAAAAGAGCTACTATGTCTCAGTGGCATACCCTGAGGTCCATGTTCTGAACAACTTTATCGGCGGCCACCTCAGAACTAGGGGCATAGGTGACGGAGCCTATCCTCTTCCCTACTTGGATTTTATAGATGCTGTTTTTGGCCAAGAAAAGAATACCATCGAAGTATGTTCAAGGCATGTAAAAGTTGACGACATAAGGACAACATTCACGGTTGACATCAACCCATCTTTTCAACCCTCATTGGTTACAGATGGTCAAAAGCTCTGTGGTGTGCCATCACAGAGTTTCAATAGATGGAGATGCGATCCACCCTACAATGAGAAAACTGCAAAGCTGATGTATCAGACCACTCTTCCCAGCCTCTATGGATTGCTAAAGGCTGGTTCTCGTGTCTGCAAAATAGGCTCTTTGCTGTTCTTGCTAGCATCAAAGAATTTTCAGATGTGCGAAGGGCTAGGACTGAAAAGGATTGGCGCAATCCCAATTACAGTAGTGCCTAACAATGAGCTTCGCTGTTGCAACATCTTTTACAAATATGAGCACCCTTCCAGCCTTGAAGAAAAGGATTACAGTTCACAATCGGTGCTGCCGTCAGCGGCTTTGGATAGGTGATTAATTGAAATGTTTAGGTCTTTGAAATTTGAGTTCAGCGGCGGCATGTCAGAGATTGAAACCATAATGGATGCTATAGCTGATTGCCTTAAAGCCCATCCTCAGACTGACTTTAACATTGCAATTTCTCTGACTGCTAATTTGCAGACCGTTGGAAGACGCTCAGCATCACAAGTCAATGCAAAGGAGGCTGCAGTCTGAATTGAATACCATTCCCGTAATTGAGCATCTGCTATCAGAGTTTGAAAGCTTGATGGATAAAATCCACAAAATAGAAGCCGAATCCATCACACAAGAATCTAATTCAATGCTATCAAAACTCACAAGGCTTTCTGCTTCAATGAAGGAAGAGCTGAAAAAAGATATGATATCTCTTGTCCAACTTCAGAATGCATGTCCTGTTAAAGGCTGCGATTTGTGCCAGCAAAGAGCAAAGCTTGTCAGAAGAATTGTGGAGGTGCTTTAATCCATGCCTCACCAAATTCATGTATATCTTTTGCTAAACAAGATAGGCGGTCCAGCCACAAAGGAGCAAATCAGAGCGCTTGCCCGACAAAAGGGCTATGAAAGAGGATTCTTTGACAAAGTAGAACGTGCCCTGAATGAACTCACAAAGTATGGCATAGTCGAGTGGTCGGGCAATCGAGTGTCGATTGTGGAAAAAGACTGGGCTGATGCCATAGAGCATCAATGCGAGTTCTGCTGTCTATCATTGAAAGACAAGGAGATTGAAGCAATTGAAGGTTGATACTTCCTGCCTCAAAATATGGTGTGAGCGCTGCATGTTATTCCACAAGATTGAAGACTTGCTACCAATCTACAACCCCAAAGCTGTAGGCTATGTTTGCACCAACGATAAGGTGATGCATCGAATATTACTAGTAGTCGAAGAAGCCAAAAGCAGCACTGTGACGACTAGCAAGGAGGTTTGAAATATGCCATCAACCTTACGTGAAAGGCCAACCGTTCTGAGCGTGCTTTTGCAGCTGCGTCTTTCCTGCGGCATGTGCAACAAGCAAACAGAACTCCTTGCCACCCCATTTGAAAAGGCCAAGAGCGGTGCAATGTATCCTGTTTGCAGACATTGTGGTCAAAGACTAGCAGTTCGCCGGTGGAAAGAAAGCCTTGAAAATCATCAATTGAAAAAAGGAGTAATTTCCCTTATCCGGGAGATTAGAGCCAATCCCCAAATTGCCTTGGTAGGAGGCGTATCAGCACAATGAAGTTCTGCCTTAACCGATGTGGTAACAAGGCCAAGTCTGGCGACTTTTGTGACCCACTCTGCAAGTATGGATTTTCTGTTCAGGCATACAGGGAATTGCACGAAGATAAGAAGCCAAAGGTGCTCATGGAATGATGCAAAGGCAATACCAATACGAATCAGAATGTGACCATTACTGGCGCTACTGCTGGGTCTTTACGGCCAAAGTTGCAGTATGTGACCATTGCGGAGAATTTGACTATGGTGCAGATCCATCAGTTAACCAATCAATGGAGGCTTGCTGGAATGAAACCAAAGATGCAAGACTGTGAGCAGGCTAGCCACAATGGCCATGCTCACCAGTGTGCCAATTGCGGCATTGTATTTGATTGCTCATGTCCTTATTGGACTGTCTTTCAGATTAGAAGGTGCAATACTTGTAATGGAGGCTTGATAGAGAATTGAGTCAAACCACTGAACAGACTCAAAGCCTTGATTCTTTGGCTTCAAAACTACTGGATGCACAGCAAAAGTCGGCGCTGGCCATCTCTACATTAACCGATACCATCAGGTCAATAAATGACGCTCAGGCACAAGCACAGGAAAAGCTCAATTCATTATCGGCAGAGATGCAGTTTATCAATTCTGCTTCGCAACCTTTAGACAAAGAACAGGTAAAGGAATTTTGGAAGCAGCCCTACGTTATAGTGCCCAGAAGAAAAAGTGACGAGTGGTATGTTTGCTGTCCTACCTTTGTCCCATTTCAGATAGGCTGGCTTGAAAAGACTATCAATGGATGGAATTACTTTATTGTCAACAAATACATGCACTGGCTTGGCAAAATACCTGACGAGCTCAAAAAAGTATTTGACCTCAAAGAACCTCTGCCAGTAAAAATTAGCCATGACATGGATTTTCTGTTAACAGAGAATGAGCAATTCCAAGAACAGGCTTGGGAGCGATACAGCAAGTTTCTTTATCGGCGTGAAGGCAAAGATAAGATTGCTATCAAAAAAGGCTATGAATTTGACCTAATAGCCAGCATGATAAATGATGGCATCTTGCCTTTCCTTCCTAGGCCTGTAGACTCGGAAGACCTGCGAGAAGCTATGTTAACTTTTACTCTCAGAGCCTACCAAGAAAAGTGTCTAAATGCATTTTTGCAATATGGAGCAATCGGTATCTTTTACCCACCGGGCAGTGGCAAGACCTACATGGGAATTAACGCTTTAGCTAGAATCAAGGGAAGAAAATGCATAGTGGTTCCTACTCTGACTTTAATAGAGCAGTGGAAAGATAGGATTGAAAAGTTCATACCACAACGCAAAAGCGAAATTGACATTATCACATACAATGGCTATGAGAAGGTCAGAGATAATACCTACACGCTGACCATCTATGACGAATGCCATCGATTACCTGCCAATAGTTATTCAAAGCTCTCCACAATCAGAACCAAATACAGAATTGGCCTATCTGCAACCCCATTAAGAGAAGATGGTCGCACAGATTACATCTTTGCTTTAACTGGCTATCCTGTTGGGACGAGCTGGCAAGAGCTAATTGCTAAAGGTATCATTCGCATACCTTTGATACGTCTCTATATTGTGCAAGACGAACGGGACAAAATTGCCAAGATAAAGGAGATATTGGCAGAGAAGAGAAAGACCATCATTTACAGCTATTGGCTTGAGCTTGGTAGCAAGATTGCAAAGCAGTTTAACCTTCCTTTTATCAATGGAGCCACAACTAACAGACTGGAAGCCTTGAAGAATGCAGAGATAGCAGTAGTTTCAAGCGTTGGAGGGGAAGGGCTGAGCCTTCCTGACCTTGAGCGTGTCATAGAAGCAGGTTTTCAGTATGGCAGTCGAAGAGAAGAGGCTCAGCTATTGGGTAGATTGTTCCACTCGGAAAAGAAAGACTTGGAGCACATTATACTAATGACAGAGAGGGAATTGGAATCATACGAAAAGAGGCTCTATGCAATCAGAGAACAGAACTTTCGATTGGAAATTGTCAGGTGATGCAGATTGAAGAAAATTGAAATTGATTGCACTGACAGGGTCGCAGAGAGTCTAAGAATATACCTGAAAATGCGCTTGCACAAGGGCGATACAATGGACGTGAAGATTATTGATTTTGAATCTAATGAAGTAGAGGTATTGAAATAATGTTCAAGGTCTGTTTCAATTGCGGAGACAGGGGAATTGTCTTCTGGCCTTGTCCTAACTGCGAGGCTCCTCTATGTCCCAAATGCATAAGGTCACAAATCCCTTTCGAGTGCAGATATTGTCAAGCATTAATACAATTTCGTTGGCAATGCAAAGAAGCTCTACAAGCTTATACCCAGCGGCAGCGCCCTTTGGGCGCACTTGTCACTTTGAACCCTTAGAATTTAGATGTGTTCTTGCTAGTTGCAAATTGATTCACGCATGGTTTCTTTGATGGTCACCAATTTGCAACAAACGACTAATCTGGAACAATGAGAAGATATCGCTATTACTCTAAAAATCTGAGGGCCAAGTGTAAGAGAAGATCAGTTGACTACTAGACTGTCAAAGCCACTTTTTATTAAAATCTCAACTCGATATGATATTGTGAAGGATTCTTGCCGCTGGGTCTAACAGATCACACCTAGGTAATTAATAATAGATTCTGCAATCAACGAAAATGCCAAATTTCAGCAAGAGTTGGATTCACTCCGATAAGCAAATAGACGTAAAAGGCAAGCTGCAAACAGTATTCAAGCGTGACCCATTAAAGCCAAAAATCGATAACGCAGTAAAGAAACTTGAGGCACAGATATCAAAGCTTGAAGCAATGACTGCCAAGATAACAGAAAAGGAAAATGCCATCTTCAAGAAAGTGGTGGATGCACTACAAAAACATGATACTGATGCTGCAAAAGCTCATGCCAACGAACTTGTAGAGGTGCGCAAGATTTCTAAAATGCTGAACCAGACAAAAATGGCACTGGAGCAGGTTGCATTGCGCCTCACGACCATTACAGATATGGGGGATGTGATGACGACCCTCGTTCCAGCGATATCTTCGGTGAAGGGTCTGAAATCAAAGCTAGGCAGGTTCATCCCTGGCGCTGACAGCGAAATGGGAAACATGCAAAGCCTTCTTGAAGGTCTCATGGGCTCACTTCAGGGCAATGGAACAAACATCAGCCTGGATTCAGGTTCAGAGCAAGAAGTTGAACAGATATTGAAGGAAGCATCTGCTCTTGCAGAGAATCAAGTGAGTGACAGATTGCCATCAGGTAACTGGAGTTCAAAAGCGTGAGGAAGATCGTTTAAGCCATGAGCAGACCTCCTCATGGCATAACCTCTAGCAATTTTGAAATCTTGGTTATTGAGTTCTTGAATGAGACAACAATGTCGATTGCATTACTGTCGGAGCTTGCGCCTGACTGACTAATGGATTACATTATAGATATAGCAGGTCCTGCAGAGCAACCGACCATTCTTGACAAAGTTCATTTTGTCAGGAAATGAGAATAGCTGGTTCTCCAATGAGCTGCGACATTCTTCGCATATCTGGCCTGACTTGGCCTGCAATGTCGTCCCAGCGACTGAAGCGTCTTTGCCTTGTTTCACAACCAAGTTTTGTTGCGACAAATTTCGGGTTCATGGAATCGAAATAGAGTTTATTAATCTTGCTTTTAGATTCACCTTTTTTTGGTCTTTTGTCGATACATCCAGCCTTCTGAAAACTAGCATTTATTAGCTGGGTAAAAAACAGGATTAACCTTCATTGATAACTAGAAGCAAGAGTAGCAAGTCACCCAGCAGAGAAAGAGCAGATTATATGCAGATTCCTAAATTGGGCAGAAATCGTTCGCCAACATTCTTTATGGTATATAGACAGGATAGCGTTACAGGAATCTGGAATCTGGATGGTATGTTTTTCTCCAGAGCAGAAGCTGAAAGATATATCGTCGGGCAAAAGGAAAAGAAAATGTTTAAAATTGTAAAGGAAAAGCCGCAAGAACAGGATGCGGCCTAGTATCCTGCACACTAACCGTCCATAGTGAGGTTAACTACCACACAAAGGTATTACAATAGGACTGATTAACTTGCTTTGTACGTGGAAAACCAGTCCTTTGACATTGCAATTATCGGCAGCGGCATTTTAGGCGCTTCAATCACTTATTTTCTTGCTGCCAACTCTAAATCAAAGGTTGTTCTTGTAGAACAGGAATCCGCTCCTGCTTCCCATACAAGTTCCAGAAACACCGGCAAGGTTCATGCCCCATTCCTTTATGACCCATTAAAGAAGAAACATTTTGCCAAAGCTGCATTTCTTGGCTTTGATATGTTGAAAACCTATTGCAGCATAAAGTCGCTACCGTTCAAGCAGGATGGCGTCCTTGAGGTAGCCACCTATGAAAAAGGAATCGACAGGTTGCACAAGTACATGAACTGGGGCTTTTCAAACGGATTGTCAGAGAATGAATTGCAATTTCTGGACAAGGATCAGGTTTCAAAAATGGAGCCCAATGTAAAATCCTTAGGAGCCATCTATTGTTCCAGGGATGCTTCTGTAGATTACGGGGCCATCAGTAGGCATCTTGTTGAGGACTTGCAGCGCTTTGGTGGCGCGATGCTACTCAACAAAAGAGTAAGAAAGGTAAATGCTGCAGGCGGCAAGATAACCCTGCAAACCGCAAGCGGACACACAATCAATTCCAATTTCGTGATAAACGCTGCAGGCGGCAATGCGGTAGATATTGCTCATTCTCTTGGAGTAGGCAACGATTACACCGACCTGCACTTTAGGGGAGAGTACTGGAGGGCGCCAGCTGAATACAATGGCCTGACAAAGATAAGCGTCTATTCTGTCCCCAAATATCCAGAATACCCATTTCTCGATCCTCACTGGATAGTGAGGGCAGATGGCAGGCGGGAGATAGGTCCAAACGCTGTTCTAGTCTTTAGCCCGTATGCTTATACTCTATCAACCAACCTCAAGTATGCAATCCCTAAAATTTTTGAGTCACTGCCAACTGGTGTCAGCAAGATGTTATTTGACAAACAGTTCATTTCCCTTGTGTTTCGAGAAGTTAAAAGCTCGCTGTCAAAGACTGCCATGATAGAGCGCGCAAGGGAGTTCCTGCCACAACTCGAACCAAGGTTATTCAGCCAGCGTGGAACTGCTGGGATCAGGGCATCACTCATTGACAAAAATGGCAAGTTTGTTCCGGATACGCTCATGATAAGAAGCGATTCGCAACTACATATCCTCAATTATAATTCCCCTGGTGCAACAGGCGCCTTGCCTACCGGGGCGATGATTGCAAGCCAGCTAATTGAAGGCGGGATTGCAAAGGCCAAGATGGACGCCGATCACACCACACCTTGGAACCTGCCAAAAATAGCTGAGCAGATGTTAATATAGTGCTAACTAACTATTTTCGGATTGTGTCGGATTAACAGCAGATTTGTAGCGGAATGAGGATTCTATAATGTACTAAATCAGCTACGCTCCTCTCAGATGACCTTATGCCTCTGCAACTTTTTGGCCAATTATGTACCCGTGGACTTCTCCTTTTTCCCCCCAATTCTCTTTAATGACCTGCAAGTTGAAATTATACCCTTCCAGAATTTTTCTTATATCTTCAAAATGATAATCATGTACCTCTACTATTATGCTTCGTAACTGTCTTAGCGTCTTTGTTGCGCTCTTTAATGCCATGACTTCTGCTCCTTCAATGTCAATTTTCATGACATCAACTTTTTGCGTCACATTCGCCAGTATGTTGTCTAATGTATCGCATTCCACTTCTAATGCTGCAACTTTATTTTCCGAAATTCCAGAGTTCTCAATAATGGTGAATGTCTCAAATCTAGCTCGATGGCCAGATCCCAAATTCTCATACATCATGACTTTGCCCCTATGATCAGATACTGCTTTGTTGATTGGCTTGATTCTATTCTTAAAATTCCGGTTTAATTCTATATTCTTACATAAGGCTTTGTAATTCTCCGGGTGTGCCTCTATTGCTATAATATTTACTGATTTGTCCTGATTGTCCTTAGCAATATACAGGCAATACTTTCCCACATTCGCCCCTACATCAACAAAAGTTTCACCATCTCTGAATGTAAAATATTGTGCAATAATTTCTTCTCTGGGCCATGCTAGCAAATCAAAGTCATTTGTAAACTTTCTTGGAACCACCCTCACGCCATTTACAATATATGGTATTTCAGGCAAGAAATCAACAATCTTGACTTCATTTTCTTTAAGATACTGGTCTCTCTTTTTCTTGCCTATCTTGAGCCGCAAAATTACTCTATGGATTCTATAGCGAAATTTAGCGTATTTGATAAAAAAAGAAAGGGTATCAACCATTCCGCATAGTATTATGGATTTGTAACTTATAAGAGGAACCGCGATTTGTTCCAAAGCTAAAGATCCCGTGTGTAATCTACAGGAAATTTCTTCTACTGTACAGACAGATCTAACTGTTAGGAACATCGTTATTGAGAGTATTGCTGGAAGACAGAGCAGTAGAAGCCTTGTGGCAAGTACCAAAATTCTCTCTCATCTTTGATATATGTTCACTTGGAACCTCATTTAGCCAGACAATAAAAAAGCCATCAGTGAGTGGCCTTGTTGCACTACCTTGCTCAAAATTACAAGAAGAACTATCAACCAAGGTGCTGTAAGCTCGTACCTGTTCTAGCGTTCTTGGCAATGGACAGTTCCAACCCTCAATACTGTCACTAGTCTCGGCCGTAAACAATATCTTGGGTTTTGATTTCAGTGATGAAAGATAATTGTTAAGAGAAATTAATTGTTCCAAATTATTCTTGATATCTTTATTATGAAGTTTGAAATACGTTGCCCAGGCATAATCATATGTTTGAAAAATCAAGTAATCTAGACCCGATTTTGCTATAGCTTTGTAGTCAACTCCATGAATTAATGCCTCTTCTGGCCCATAGTTCATGCAATTAAATGCTCCAAGTTTATGCTTTCCTTTTGCATGCAAAAAACTTGCCAATGTGTAGTATAGATTGGACCATTGGGCGCAATTCCATTCGATCCACTTTTTTTGATGGAATGACCAGATATGCGAGGCGATAATACTTCTCGTCTTGTTCATGTCACCCAGCTCTTTCTCAAGTATACAATCATGATTGTTATCAACATCGTCTCTGTATTGTTTTGATTCCAAAAAGCCAGCTATGGAAGAGTTAGAAAAGTCATAGGTATTTACACCGACACTGTCGTCTCCAAATATCCTGAATCCCATGCCGCCATCACCAATGAAGAGACCGTCAAATTCAAAATCATCTGCAAGCTTTGAATACTGCCTGCAAGCATAGCTCGCAAAGAGTTCTCCCTCAGCTATACCAAAGTCTGGGTCTTTTTTTAAGCTCAATAGCGGGTTAAAATCATAGTCAAATCGATCTTTTCGCAGTTGTCTTCCGCTTTGATCAGTCAGCAACAATTCTGGATGCCTGTGTTCTATCCATCTATTTCCATGCACCCAAAACCCGTACAACACTTCAACTCCAAAATCGTGGAATTCCTTAACAAATGATTTAAGGTCACCATGGTTTGGATAGTAGTCACTATTATGTGGGCCACATCTATTCAGTCTAGCATATGATTCAGGGTTATATCGATCATATTTTAGGAAAAAATCTGGTTCTCTTTCTTCCAACAAGACTACAAAATTGATTCCCTCTTTTGCTAACGTATTAGCAACTGAACTATAACCATCTGGCTTTGAGATTCCAAGATCAAGGCAACCACTAATCAATATGTCATCAGACGACTTGATTTTGTTTTCCATTCCAGATGATCTGGATTTGAATGAGCAAGAATATCTGTGTTTGAAACATTTCACAAATATGAATAATTATCGTAGGAGGAGCAAGGCGCTGTCAACATTATATTATTCAGATACGGGCAGCATTTTGAGCACGTATACTAGGATCATCTTCCACAGCAGGATTCTCGATTCTGGCTTCAATTTGCCTAAACAAATTTGAATAGTAACATCAGGAAAACTCCCGCAAAGGCGGCTATCTGGAGTTTATTGAGAGAACTCAATTTTTGTAGCAGTTACAAACCATAATTATTTAAGAAAAATGTCGTGAGAATTGATGACATACATTCATTCATACAATTTGACCAAGTTAGGCTATTGGATCTTACACAAAGTACAGCTTGTTTCTGGTTACTATCAAATAAAAAATATAAGAAATCAGTATGATGATGGAGTTATCCACGTTCGTGCCAGCCCTTTACCTTTTGGTTCTGGTGTCCGGTTGTCTGTTTATGCTTGTCAGCATCCTGTCTGAAGAAAAAGAATGCTTTACAGTCAAGACATGAATACACTTTGTCTTCAAACATCAAACAAATATATTCTCACGAGCTCCTGATATGATATTGTACGTAATTTTTCCTTACAGAGTCTGACACTGTCCAGATAATGCAATACTAGTTGAAAAATTGTCGCCAATTAGTTGAACTAATTTGCATGGATAAGTGGTGACTTGGAAATCAATCGGTCTTGATTAGCCTCACTACCGTCTTTTCCTTGCCATATCCTACTCTACAATAGTCATGCACGTGAGTAACATCTTCCATCTTCAAGCACCTATTGCAAACCCATGCTACATACTCTTGGCAGATAGTACAGACCGCCGTAGCTGTGAGATACGAACCGCATGCTCTACAGCTTTGTTTGCAACTATTGCTAACCATACTTTCAACCTTCACCTATCGTGATTGTCTATAAATATTATAAAGTTGGTATGTAACATTTTCTACTAATTGGTCAGTATTATGCAATATTAGCCATAAGACGTATCATTGACTGTATGTGAAGTCCAATGGTGACCGGTGTATGAGGTCCTACTGGAAATGCTGTTTTCATTGGGAATTGATTGTCAGGTTCGGGATGAAAATAGTTAAAGCCGCCAAGATTTCTGTACATTTAAAACCTGCAAAGTGGTTTTTGTTGTTTCTGACTGCAATGAGTGATGTAATTCAGGCAGCTTCAACGGTGTCGGATTCATCCTTTCCACTTTGCTGCTCGCCAGAGTCTTTCGTTACCATTACCAGTACCACTTGGGTAGAGATAATCGAGGAGTTTGATGCAAGCATGTGGTTCCCATTTTGCAGGACTATTCTGGTGTAAAGCAGGCCGATGTCATGCACTCGTCCCTCTTCTCCAAAGATCTTTATCCTATCTCCAATTTTAAACGGTCTTACAATTGCAAGGTAAATCCCTCCAATGGCATTTCCGATTATGTTAGATGCAGCAAATCCAATGACAAAGCCAGAAATAGTACTAATAGATGCTGCAATAACCGGGTCTTGGCTGAGAAAAGCTATGATAAACGCAATCATGATTATAGCTCCTGCAATTCGAATCAGGCTTTTCATTGATTTTGCAGTCTGTTCAGAATGGCCTTGAGATAACCTGTATACAATGCCTGCAACTATCTCTATAGCAAAGTAACCCATTACTGCTATTTCGCCCACCTGCAAATACTTCAGGTATCCTTGTGGGAAGAATGGTTTTATCGTGTAGGTGGTTATAGCAAGAATGATTCCAAGTACAATTGCGATAACGATTATGTGCTTTAGAGCATCCTTTTTTGCGCGTGATGTACTTTCCCGACTATAGCTGTAATGCTGACCTCTTTTAGATTTATCATCGGAATCAGACTCCCAATGCTTTTTCATCTTTACATTATAAGGCATCGAATTATAGATAAAGGTCAACTGCTACTGTCGCTTTCAATCATTTGTTCAAGTATTTTTTAACTATCCTATTGCCAAAGCATGGTGGTTTTGCAGCCGATGGCAGCGTAAAATAATAGAATGGGGCTGGCCTTCATAATGCCCGCTACGGCACTTTGAGAGCCAGACTATGGTGGACCAGAAGTAACAGGCGGTGAAAGTAACGCTGACGCTGCGTTTGCTGTCGATTGAGCATCTCCAATTATAGAGTCAAGAACATTGTTGGCTGGTCCTGGAGGAATCTGGCTCTTCAATTGATTTGCAGTAGTGACTATCTGGTCAGATGTCGATACTACTTGTCTCAGCTGTGCTATGACTGAAGGGTCGGTTGTGCATGGGTCAGGTGGAAGCTGGCAATAGTTTGCTCCTACACCGTTTACAATAGCCTGAGCATCCAGCAGATGATTGCTCGCCGCTGTGAGGACGGCAACACAGCCTTGGCTTGCGGTGCTTGACAAGCACGGATCTGGTGGTTCTTGTTGGACAGCAAGCAGAATATTTTCAGAAGAGGACAGTTTTGCGTTTGCTATATTGAGCAGTATATATGGAGACTTGAGGCCAGGAGGCAGTGGCTGTGGATTCAGTGCATATGCCGAATGGATCGCACCTTCTATTCCGCTGGCAGATATAGCGCCGATAGCCACTGCCAGCAAGACAGCTATTACGACTGGCATTCCTTTGCTGGCAATCATATTCTGACATCCTCTCAACCCTGAAGGGTTTGAGGTTCCTACCTGGTCACTTCGTTCCTGTCTACGATCACGGAGGTTCTGGGCTGTGTCAGTTGCAGCCCCTATGCAAGACAGTACGCCTTGCACTCGGTGGAGCTTCTTCTCACCTTTCTCGTTCGCTCTGTGGCTGTATAGGCTCACTGCATCACTCGGCTCTTGACGGCGCTGTCCCCACAGCATCCTCGATGTGTGGTTCACCATCGCAGCCCCGCTGGATGGATACCACAAATGCACTGCAGAGTTATTTAAAGACGGTGATTCATCCCGCCGGTAAACCAGGCGGGCTTTCTCGCTGTAACTGTAATCGTAGCCTGAAATAATGTAAATAAAATTTGTGGAATCAAATATTTTTTGGTAAGCAATTGGAAATGAGAGGAAATTCAAATTATTCTGACCACAAATACAAATATTTCGAGTTATCGAAAGGGTTTAACGTTTATTCCCATTTAGAAATGATTGTATCTGGTTGCTACTGGTTTAAGAATACCTGTCTTTTCGAACATCCAGAAAAGGGAAGCCTAGATTCTCACTCTAGGCGATTGTTCGTTCAGTGTTATACGCCACTGAAGACAGAATTACTAGTCTTTACCGCGCCGCGGCAAAGTTGCTCTCAAATGGAGGACCCAACTCATTTCCCTCCATTTGATAAGGTTTAACACCAACAAAAGTTGGTAGAACCGGTTGTTTCATAATTCATGTGGTTTAGACTTCGAAATTTCTAGGTTCTACCAAAAATAATCAACTCAAAATGCTAGCATATTTGGACTTGGGGTTATCAAACCTGAAGCTATAATAAATCACTCTAAGTATCTTTATGAATCGTGTTTTTCGAGCAGATCGGTAGTCTGGGCTCAAAGCTTCTTACTTATCTCGCTAATGGAATCAGATTTGTGTTTGCTGGCATTACTTTAGGATCTGCATGGTTGACGCAAACATGCGCCCGTTCTCTTTACATCCCCTCCATGCAGGGGACTCGGCCTGAGAAATAACTTGTGCTTAGCCTGTAATGCAACTGCTCTCATGTTTCTATAGATTCACAGTCAAGCCGGGCACTATCAGATTTGTAGATTGATCGTGATCTGCTTCTTTTCTTGTCAGACTATGCAAAGTTTGGTACCACATGCACAACGCCGGTCATGAAAGGATGCGGCACACAATGGTATGCGTAATCGCCCTCAGCAGTGAATGTAAATGACCAAGATTTGCCAGGCATAATATACCCGCCGCCATTTTGATCAGGATGTTGGAGTGAGTCAAAAGGACCGTTGATTTTATCGTTATAGCCATTGTCTGATGTAACGGTGTGAGCGACTTCGTCTTGGTTGGTCCAAATTACCTTATTAGTAGCACCGATAGCAGACCTTATCTCACTTGGGACAAAGTGCTCTGCATTATTTGGTGAGGAAGCACCGTGAATTATCGTTACTTTTGTAACTCCAGGTGGATTAACAATGTCAGTAGGCAGGATAGGTTTTGCATTAGCTTGAGGAATATATAGAAACTGATAATACCCCAGGCTGATTGCTACGGCTACGATAAAAGTTATGATGCTTATGCCCGCAGCGTGGTTTGTGCCAAGCCTCTCCACGTGCCATATGTTGGCCGCGAAGATTATAAGTTGTCAGCATTCGTCTGCATTATTTTGCACTCTCTGGCGCTACTTTATTAGCAGCTGATCTGTGACAATATACCATGCGCTAGAACAGCATTTCTGTGCCATAAATATTTCAAATTGCACAAGATTTATGCAGGTGCAGTTTCACAACTATACAAACCCCATCGCAACCAGTACAGGCGCAAGCGTCGCTGAATAGTTGTTAATCCTCAACAGAGCAGCAAAAGAAAATTTAGATAACCAGAAGCATTAATTATCTTGTGCTGATCATGTAGATTAACGATCATTGTTCAGCGCTCTGTATAATTTGCTCAATAGCCCTTTTTTTGTTCAATACGGCCTAATTGGTCTTTTTTTAAACAGCATGCTATCTTCAATAATACCTATCCCAACAGAAGTTACACTATCTGCATTATTGATAGCAGGGTTTGACAAGACAGTATTGTTAACAGTTCTTCTTACAAGCTCAATTGTCGGAGGCTTTGTATCATACTATCTTGGATACACTGGAAATCGGCTTTTCAAAAGATTTTACAAATTGCCAAGAAAACAGCATGAGGAGAGATTGAATGTCATCATGGCAAGGTATGGCTGGATCATCATTTTCATCAGCCCCTGGATTCCCGTTTATAGTGATATAGTACCGATGATGTCAGGAATCAAAAAGTATGACCTTCGCAAATTTACTGTCGCTATGGTATCTGGGAGGATTGTGAAGGTAATTGCAGTCGTATATTTTCTGGCTTGGTTTCTGCCTTTGGTCTTCAGGTAAGAAGGGGCGGGATTCATGCCAACTTCCGTAGTGTCCAAAACGTAAACCTTCTTCGTAAACTACTACCATGAGCCTTTTTAGCACCCACAACAAACGAGCAACCGTCATCAAGGACTCGGTCAGAAGGGGACGCCGTATGCCAATCTGGCTTGTTCATTGCGTCCTTATCCATCTATTTCCCCTTCTGCCATGTCCTTTCATCATCCACTAGTGATTAAACGGTGGATCTTCAATAACTGCCATCATTCAGCACAGTAATTACCATATACCCGAAATGGCTCAGCGTTTCTTCTCCTTCGATGACAATGAGAGCAAAGTTCAGACAATAAAGCAACTTTGACGGCGGCAGGTTAACAATGTAATGTTGTGCAACTTCGTGATAGGCTCTGGTCTCGAAATGCCAAAAAGTGAATTCAATTTTTATTGCGATATTGAAGCAGCTGTTTTAAACTGTTCAATAATATTACAGAGCTGAACCTAGGTCGATATATCATAGAAGTTAATAGCAGCCTAAACTATGAAGTTGGAACTATTGACAGATACAAAACAGATTGACAAACTTGAGTTATACATCTGCCAAAGATGTGGGTCTGTATTTCTGTTCCTAGGTAACGTTGAAGACCATAAGAGAATTTATACGTATTATGACTTTAAAATCAGGCCACTGTG
>Ga0070739_10004542_pt1 | contig 16346 bp, 7 predicted proteins | sample Coa_R1_7_FD_66445 | JGI IMG/M metagenome (GOLD analysis project Ga0070739, IMG submission 66445) | Surface soil microbial communities from Centralia Pennsylvania, which are recovering from an underground coalmine fire - Coalmine... | ecosystem: Environmental > Terrestrial > Soil > Unclassified ... | reverse complement strand
AGTTTCGAGTTTCGAGTTTCGAGTTTCGAGTTTCGAGTTGGCTTCCGAGTTTCAATTGCGGATGAGATGCCCGACATTGGTCGCGCTACCATGAATCGCGATCATCACAGTAGAAAGCAGCGTCATGTCGGACAGGGACTGGCCTCCCCGTTGATCCCGTAGCGCTACCGGCGCTCTAAAGATCTTCGTCCTAGAGGAGCGACGGTCCAGCTTCGCTCTCTACCGAAAGAGTCGCGACCGCCTCGACGGCGGTTGACCGGGCCGCAATTGGCAGCCCTCGGGTGCTCGTGCGCCTCCGTCCCTTCGTTCTGCCCGATTTGCTGGAGCAAGAACGGAGGATTGCTATGGAATGCATTCACGGCAAACGGTCCTACCAATTGGACCGCGACGCCTTCCTGGACAGGATCCGGTCCTACGACCAGATTCTTATAGACATTGGTACCGGGGACGGACGCTTCGTCGCACGCGGCTGCCTGGAACGGCCGAGAGCCTACTTCGTGGGGCTTGATCCCTGTCGCGAAAACATGTGCCGGCTGAGCGGGAGAGCGGCCCTCAACGGCCTGTTCGTGGCGGCGAGCTTAGAGACTCTCCCCCTGGAGCTCTGCGCTACGGCGACCCGGCTAACGGTCCGGTTTCCCTGGGCGGCCCTCCTGCGAGGCCTGCTCGACCCGGAATCGGAGGCCTGGCGGTCGCTTACGAAGGCCGGCACGTCCCGTCACCGGCTCGAGCTGACAGTCAATGCGGGAGCCTTGGAGGAGGTGGCAGGCCTCGATCTGGACGAAGGCATGCACCGCATTCGCCTTGCCGCTCTCCTGGCCGGGTACAGCTTTGAAAGCGAGCGACGGCTGGATCGTGCCGCATTGGTGTCCATGCCCAGCACTTGGGGAAAGAGGCTTGCCTTCGGCAGGAAGCCTGTGGCTGTTTCTCTCGACCTTCGTTATCCACAGTCCGAGGACGAGCCGGGGCATGACCCCGGCTCGTCGTACCTCGTCATCATCATCTTCAGCTTCCGGCTGACTCAACATCATGGCCGGCACCTCCGGCCACGCGCGTCCGGCTTCACCAAACCGGGACGCGCCTTGCGCACGTCAGCCGGGCGCATTGAGCCGCTGCGGAGAGCATGTCGGAGGCACGATAATTCTCAGGAACCGTCTTTCAGCTGACGAGCAGCGGCAGGGACGTCGCCAGCGAAGCAGCATACCCATGCGGGCGGAGGAGAAGTTGAAGGAAGCATCAATCAATATCACGCCGGAAGAGTTTCAGAGCCGGCGTCAACGCTTAGGCCGGCACCTTCAATCGCTGGACCTCAGCGGCGTCGTGCTGTTCGACAACTACTACATCCTGTACTTCTCGGGATTCGCCTTCGTCCCGACTGAGCGACCGATCGCCTTCGCCATGACGGCGGGAGGCCAGGCGGCGATGTTCGTCCCGCGGCTCGAGCTTGAGCATGCCCGCTCAAAGACCGGCTTCGACCGCGTCGACCATTACCAGGAGTACCCATTCAATCCCCATCCGATGGAGGTCCTGGCCGACACCCTGGCCGACATGGGCATCGGAGGTCAGATCGGGGCCGATCAGGACGGCTACCCCTGGATCCTGGGGTATCGTGGCCCCGGGCTCTCTGAGGTCACAAACGCGACAGTCTCGCGGATCAACGCCTTCATGGAGGAGTTGATGGCCGTCAAGAGCGAGGCGGAGATCGGGCTGATCAAGGAGAGCGCGAAATGGGGCAATCTCGCGCACCGTCTGCTGCAGACGTACACCCGCCCCGGAATGTCCGAGATCGAGGTGAGTCAGGCTGCCAGCGACGAAGCCACCCTGACCATGCTGCAAACGCTGGGAAGCCTGTTCCAGGCGCAGAGCGCATTCTCGAATGGACCGGGAGCCGGGTATCGCGGCCAGATCGGTCGCAATGCCGCCATCCCGCACGCGCTTGCCAATAACATCCACTTTCAGCTAGGCGACGTGTTGGTCACAGGAGCCGGCTGCCCCATGTGGGGATACGAGTCGGAGCTGGAGCGCACGATGATCGTAGGCCAGCCGTCGGGGGAGCAGCGGCGCATGTTCGATCACATGAAGACGGCACAGGAGACAGCCATCGGGATGCTCAAGCCCGGTAACACCTGCTCGGACGTCGACCGCGCCGTTCGCGACTACTACGAGGCCAACGACCTCATGCAGTACTGGAAGCACCACTCCGGACACGCCATCGGTCTGCGATACCACGAGGGCCCGTTCCTCGATCTCGGCGACACGACGGAGCTAAGACCAGGCATGGTCTTCACCGTCGAGCCCGGGTTGTACCGGTCAGATCTCGGCGGCTTCCGCCACTCCGACACCGTACTGGTCACCGATTCTGAGCCTGAGCTGCTCACGTACTATCCCCGCGACCTGGATGCCCTGATCATTCCGGCTTAACGGCGTAACCAAGACCCGGGCGGCTCTCCGACCGGCCACGTCATGTCCCGGGGGCATGTCAGGCCACGCTTGCCGGCTCCAGAACAGCAGGAACACCCGCGGTCAAGCGAGGCAGCGTTACCACGAAGGTCGTTCCGCCGGACGGCCCGTCCTGCACTTCGATGCTGCCACCATGCGCTTCCACGATCCATCTGGCAATCGGAAGGCCCAATCCACTTCCCTCACCCATGGAGCGGGCCGACGGGGAGCGATAGAAGCGATCGAAGATGTGCGGCCGCTCGGCGGCCGGAATCCCGATGCCCGTGTCACTGACGGAGACGACTACGGAGTCGCCGGCTCCGCGAACCTCGACCTTCACCTCCCCATCCCGTGGAGTGTACTTGACGGCATTGTCGAGCAGGATTACGAAGAGCTGGAGCAGCCGTTCGCCATCACCCTCCACCACTGCTTCCTCCAGCGTTCCCACCACCATCCGCGGCCCTCGCTGCCGCTCGCGGGAGCCGATTCGACGCAGCGCATCGACCACCACCCGGTCTAGCTCAACCGCCCGTTTGGCCACCTCGAAGCCGGCATCGGCCTGGGACAGGGCCAGCAGATCGGCCACCAGCATGGCCATGCGCTCAGTTTCGACGGTGGCCGCCTGCAGCGCCTCCAAGCGCTCCGTGGGGGTGGCGTCAGGCGCTGCCTCCAGGAACTGCAGATTGCTCTGAATGACGGTCAACGGCGTGCGCAGCTCGTGCGAGGCATCGGCGAGAAAGCGCTTCTGATTGGCATAGGCTTCTTGGAGGGAAGCCAGCATATCGTTGAAGGTCAGCGCCAGCCGGTGCAGCTCCGCCGTTCGTGGATCTTCCGGAACGCGGCCGGAGAAGTCCTTGGCGGCTGCAATGGCTGCGGCCCTCCTGGTCATGCCCTGTATGGGTCGAAGCGCAGATCCCGCCACCAGCCACGTCACCAGCACGACCACCGCCAGCAGCACTGCCTCGCCGCCGAATATCTCCGCCGTGAACAGGTTGAGGGCTCCCGTGGTGTCGCTCTCGGACTTGACGACCAGCAAGACGGCCCTGGTGTTAGGCAGGTACGAGTAGATCAGCGGCGTGTAATACGCCGCCGCAGCCTGCCCGTGGAGGCTGACGGAGGTCAGCGTCGACTTGCCGTCGACGAAGGCGGCCTCTATTGCCCCCGAGTTTAGGGGGATGGTCTGGCCCGTGAGGCCCGGCCAGCGGTCGATGACACGCCCTCCGTAGCCCACAATCTCGGCGTACACACCGGAGGAGCTGAACGGTTGTTGTGCAGGGAGACGCGGCGCCAGTGCCCGCTGAGGCGTGCCCACAACACGATAGTGGCCGTAAATATATTGCGCGGTCGAGGTCAGCGCCGACCGCGTCTGATCGGCGAATCGAGCTTGGATCAACAGGTTCGCGGCCACGCCGAGAGCCAGGAGAACCACCGCGAGCAGCCCGCCATAGAGGAGCGTCAGACGACCGCGCAGCGACACGGCGACCTCCTAGACGGGCTGCTCCTGCCTCAAGGAGTAACCCGCCCCCCGAACCGTGTGAATGAGGCGGCTCTCTCCGGCTTCCTCGAGCTTGTGACGGAGCTGGCTCACGTACACCTCGAGCACATTCGATTCACCCTCGAAGTCGAATCCCCAGACTCGATCCATGATGAGATCGCGTGTCAGCACCTGGCGCGGATTGCTCAGGAAGAGGCGCAACAGCTCGTACTGAGTGGTGCTGAGCTGAAGCAGCCGGTTTCCGCGGCGCGCCTCTCTTGTGCCGGTATCTAGGGTCAGGTCGGCGAATCGAAGTACCTGTCCGGGCTGAACGCCGTGGCGCAGATGGGCGCGAACGCGCGCCATGAGCTCTTCCAGCGCAAACGGTTTGACGACGTAGTCGTCGGCACCGATGTCGAGACCGGCCACGCGGTCGGCCACGGCATCCCGTGCGGTCAGCATGATGATGGGCAGGTCGGGTCGGTCCTCTCGGAGCCGGCGGCACACTTCCAACCCATCCATGCCCGGCAGCATGATGTCGAGGATCGCCAGATCGGGCGAGGATTGAAGTGCCTTCTCCAACGCCTCCTCGCCGGTCGCGGCGACAATGACGTCGAAACCGGCGTAGAGCAGCGCCCGCCGCAGTGCGGCTCGAATCTGCTCGTCGTCGTCAAGGACCAGGATCTTGGAGCGGTCCATGCCCTCCTGTCGAAGACGGAACGTGGAAGCCCTGGGCGCCGGCGATGGGATTCCGCTCACGGCCGCGAGCGGCCCACTTCCGGCTATCTGCATTCTAGGTTCCAAAGGTTAGGCTCCGTTACGTGATTCGAGCAGGTACCCACTCGCGCGAACATCATCCGCATCACCGTCAAGGGGGGAGGAGCAGAGACGGGCACCAGATGGTTGGTGTGGGGGAGGAAAGAGTGGGATCCAGGCCGGGCCCGTCTCTACTTACTTCCATCGTAAAGAGGCCGTCTGAACCGTCCCTGACGGATAGCTGAATATTTGGTGAATAGCCTTCGCAAGCCCGAGCTGCCCGCCGTTCCCTCCGTGCCGTTAGCTGATCATCTGTTCGCACTATCGAACCGAGTGCCGGACCTGGCGGCCGGGAGTCCGTGAATACATCCCGGACTTCGACACATGCCTCCCGGTCTTGGTTCTCCGTCTTCCCGCGTGGGCTCAGATCCTCGACATCCCGACCGCGCTCTGGCTATACTGTCGCTAAACACGTCATTTGTGAACTACACTGATAGCCAAGGAGGCACTCCCACGTTGCCTCGACTCGACGTTCGCCTGCTTGGCGGCTTCTCGTTGCTTTCCAACGGCAAACCCATCCGTCTTGAATCTCCGCGGTTTCAGGCCTTTCTTGCCTCACTGCTCCTTCACCCGGATGAGCCACAATCGCGTGCACGCTTGGCGTTTGTCCTGTGGCCCGACGCTCCTGAGCCTCGGGCTCGAAACAATTTGCGAAAGCTACTACACGACTTGCGCGTTGCGTGGCCGGCATTCACCGACGTTGTGGACGCTGGCCGCGACTCAATCACGCTGCGGAAGCACGCCACCGTAGACGTCGACGTCCACGCCTTCGAGGAAGCCGCACGCCGTGCCCATGGCTTCGAAGAGGTGCGCGCGGCAGTTTCACTCTATCGTGGCCAGCTCTTGCCTGACTGCTACGAGGATTGGATACTCCCGTACCGACATCGGCTGCAAGGTATGTTCATCGACCTACTGCAACGTGGGACTGGCTTGGCCGAGGCAAGTGGCGACCATGCTTCGGCTGTCACCTTCGTCCAACGTCTCATCGCCGAGGAGCCGCTTCGCGAAGATCTCTATCTCGACCTCATGCGTCTGCATTCACTCTCTGGAAACCAGGGCGGAGCCCTCGCCGCCTACCACGCGTGCGCGTCTCTGCTCGAGCGGGAGCTCGGCGTTGAGCCGAGCCGAGAGATCGAAGAGGCCCATCGGAGACTCCTCGAGGTTGCGCAGACGGTGGGCGCCCGAGTGGGAGCCCCGCCATCTCTCATCGGCAGAGAGGCGGAATGGCAGATCCTGCAGGCCGCGTGGCAGCGCACGCTGGACCACCCTCCGGGCGTGGCCCTAATCACGGGAGACCAAGGAATCGGAAAGACCCGGCTCTCTGAGGAGCTGCGCGCCTGGGCCCGCAGACAAGAGCTTCCAATCTTCTCAGGTGCTTCCTACTCCGGCGACGAGGCGCTGCCATTTTCCGTGATAACCCGACTTCTCCGGAGCCGGCCTACCCCCCCGCTGCAACCTCTGTGGTTACGCGAGTTGAGCAGGCTGATGCCCGAGGTATCGGCCGAGCCCGCCGACGCGCCACCTCCAACACCACTCGTCGAGCCCTGGCAGCGGCGCCTATTGTTCGATGCCATCTCTCGGTGCATCCTCGCGGCCGAGCCGGCAATCCTCTTCCTCGACGACCTCCAGTGGGCAGACGAAGACAGTCTGGCTGCCGTCCGGCACGTTCTCCATGAGACAGAGGGTGGCCGAATCCTCCTCGTGACGACCGCCCGATGGGAAGAGGGTGAAGCCGCGCGCCGGCTGCTGGGCAGTGGCCGGGTATCCGAGGTGTTTGTCGAGATAGACCTGGATCCCCTCAGTCGATCTGACACCGAACAGCTGGCGAATTCCCTTGAGGTCAACCGCCAGACGGGTCATTGGAAGCAATCGGATCTCGACGCCCTCTTCGACCAAACCGAGGGTAACCCCTTGTTTGTAGTCGAGCTCATCCGTTCCGGTTGGCCGGGCAACGCCAAGAGCTTGCCGGGTTCCATTGAGGCGGCCCTTGCTCGCACGTTCGCCGGGCTACCGGCTGGAGCACGGGATCTGCTCGAGGTCGCCGCCACCATCGGGCGTGCCTTTCCGCTGTCCGTGCTCACGCTCGCGGCCGGCCAGGAAAATGCCGACCTGGTACGCAACCTCGACCTGCTGTGGCACCGTCGCATCATTCGAGAGGGGGAAGATGACCGCTACGACTTCAGTCATGGTCAGCTGCGAGAGGTAGCGTATAGCTGCTTGAGCAACGCCAGGCGAACCATGCTGCATGGCAGGGTGGCTGCCGCCTACAAAGAGGCGGGGGAAACCCTTGGAGAGGCGGCAAACGGGGAGGTCGGCCGCCATCTCGAGCTTGCAGGCTTGAACGACGAAGCGGCAGCCTTCTATGTGGCCCAGGCCGAGGCAGCCGTCCGGATCTACTCCCATGACGCGGCCGAGCTCTTCTTCCGGCGGGCCATCGGGCTGTTGCCGGCCTCCCGGCAGCCTGCCGTCATGCTTCGTCTGGCCGAGACTCTGCAGAGCAAGGGGAACTGGGATGAGGCTTCGGGCATCCTCTACGAGGCATCGAGGCTGGCTCGAAGGCTGGGAGATCGGTCAGTCGCTGCCTACATCCGGCTGGCAGTCGGAGACTCGATGCAGCAGAAGGGCCAGCTCAGGGAAGCGCGTGAATGGCTGGAGGACACACTGCCCGAGTTTGAGTCTCTTGGCGATAAGCGTGGACTCTGCCGCACCGTCGGAGTGCTGGGCGAGGTGGTACTGTGGCTGGCGGACTATCAGGGTGGCGAGCGTCTTGCCCGACGTCAGCTGGAGCTTGCACAAGCTCTGGACGACCCAGCCGAGATTGCCTCGGCGTACGGCGCAATTGGCACCGTCAACTCGAGGCGATCCCGATTCGATGAAGCGTTAGAGTACTACCGGCTGGCGCTGTCATTAGAGGAGCGACTGGGTGACCGAGCCCGTATCCTTCTGGCACTTGGCCGGGTCGGCAGCGTGCTCCGCTTCAAGGGCGATCTCCAGCCGGCAAAGAAGTTGTTTCGACGTCAGCTCGACCTCGCGCAAGAGATCGGGCACCGGCGGGCAGAAGCGCTCGCGATGTTCAATCTGGGTGTGGCAGCCAACGAGCTAGGGGATTTTGAAGAAGCCTTGGTATGGGACGAGAAGTCGTTGGCGATCTCGAAAGAGCTTGGCGAGCGACGAGGTCAGGGTGCGGTAACCGGCAACATCGGAACCACGTACTACGACCTGGGAGACATCGGCAACGCGTTCCGCTATCTGGCGGAGTCGATCGAGATCATGGCCGAGATCGGAGAGACGAGAAACATGGCTGTCGGGATTGGCAGTCTGGCATCGGTGTACCACGCAGCGGGCGCCGACGCCGAAGCCGAGGCCGCCTTCAGTGCCAGCGTTGCCGTTTCCATTCAGATCGACAACCCGCAGAACGTCGCAATCGTCGCGGGAGAGATAGCCTCGGCGAGGCTGGATCGCGGAATTCTTGACCAAAGCGAAGCTTTTAACCAGCGTGCGCAGCACCTCTGTCGCAGTCTCGGCATGCCCCAGTGGCTTTACCGAGATCTGCTTGTGGCGGCGCGACTGGCCGCCCTCAAAGACCAGCCCGAAGACGCCCTAGCCTTGCTGGAGGAGGCCCAGCGGCTGGATCAAGGCCGCATTAGATCAGAGGTTCGCCTCAAGTTGTGCCTTTTTCGGGAGGAGCTGCTGACACGTCTCGGACTCCGCCAACCGGACGAAGCCATAGCCGACCTCGAGCGGCTCTTCCCGGTCGCAACGAGGCGGCAAGATCATGGCGCCGTGACCTATGCCATCTGGCGTATCGATCCTTCACGAGAAGATAACCGCATTCTTGCCGAGACCGAGTATCGGCATCTCTATGCCAGCCTGCCGTCGGTTGAGCACGCAGAACGGCTACGGGAACTAACAGGAAGCATGCCGCCTCCGCTCGAACCCCTGCCCGCTCCCCCCCGTGTGATCTTAGACGCGGCTGCCTCGTACGACTCGCTTCTCCCCTCGCTGGATCGCTTCTGTCGGCACGCGCTCGAGGTGGCTCCGGCCTAACGCCTCCAAACGCAGTTGACGACCGGTAACGCTCTTGTAACGGTCGGTCTGGTACGGTCATCTCGACTCCATCTGTGAAGGGGCGATATGGAAGTAACCTCGCGCTCGCCTATGACTCGTTTCGCGTTGCAAATCTGGCCACAAGACATCGGCGACGGGCGTGTCGAATGGCGTGGGAAAGTGCACCACCTGGATTCACGGGAAGCACGCTACTTCCGCGACTGGCCCACGATGTTGTCGTTTATCGAGGCGGCTCTTGGCGAGGGGCCATTGGCTGCACCTTCATTAAGAGACGGGCAGCAGTCGTGAATACTCAGCTCAAGGTGCTACGATTCCCGATTAGCATCGAATCCAAGCGCCGGCTATTGGACCACGCCCGGGCGCTTCAGCCGAAACATGCTCCGAGCCTCGACCGACTGAATCCCCCTACCCGGTGTTGCCTACGTATCTCGGCTCAATACTTTTGGAGAAGAAGAGAGGATGAGGATGCGGCTATCTAGAGGCGTGTTTGTGACATCAGCTCTTGTTGTTAGCGCGAGCCTACTTTCGGCTACCTCAATCGGGCTCGGAGGAGAGCCGATCGCTCACGCATCCGTGCTGCAGGTCAGGCTGCCGACGGTGGATCTCTCACGATCTGGCCCCGTGGAGAGCAGCAGTCAACGTGTCCCTGGCCCTTGGGCGTCTGGAAACGCTTCCCAGATGCCGGCGCAACCGACCCTCACCGACGGCTCGACCTCGACGGCGCAAAACTCCTATCTGAACGGCATGGCCTGCTACACACCGACAAAGTGCATCGCGGTCGGTTATTCGGAGCTGAAGGATTCGGGAGCCGTAGTTCAGATTGACAACGGCGTGGCGGGATCACCGATCCAGGTTGGGTCAGACAAGGGCCAGGGAAATATAGGGCTCGTCGGAGTAGCATGTGCCACCTCCTCTCAATGCGTAGCCACAGGATACAGTCTCACCGTGGACTCGAAAGGGAACGTCGGCGAGGAGGCCGCACTTGTCCCCATCTCGAATGGTGTGCCGGGTAGCCCGGTTTATCCCAGCTCCCCGCCGCTCGGTCCGATAGCGTGCCCGACGGTCAGCTCCTGCATAGCCGTAGGCGTGGTCGCGAACGGCAACACCGAGAGCGGCGTAGCCTACGCCGTCGACCCCTCAACGCTCTCGGTCGCATTGCTCGCAAGCATACCCTATTCAGGAGCAATCGGCTGCACTCCGCCCGTGGGGTCGGGCCTTGCAGTCTGCCTCGTCGGCGGGATAACCAGCGCCACCAGCAGCACCGACGACAATGTGCTGTCGGTATTCTACGGCGACAGATTCGTGGGCACCATCAGCGCACCGGTCTCCGGGCGCCGCTTCGAAGGTGCCGACATTCGGGGTATCTCCTGCCCATCAGTCAACCTCTGTGAAGCCTCAGCCGGTGGAGACGGCAACGTCGGCGGGTACTTCCCCATCTCTATCTCCACGACTGAGACTAAGGGATCGGAGCAAGTGACCGCGACCGCGGGGAAGCTGCAGCCGGTACCCGGAACGGCCGCGCTAGCCACGGTGGCTTGCAGTGACGGGGAGCTCGGGTGCGTCCTGGGCGGCTGGATCGGCAGCGGCAGCAGCGTGGAGGGCGCGATTGTCGGGTTGGATCCAGCGACCGGGAAGCTGGGAGCTGCTGTCGATATCCCCGGGATGGGTGGCATCTTAGGAGCGAGCCTGCCCCCGGCCGTCACCGTCAACACGACCAAAGATGGCGCCGCAACCCAAGACGTCTGCGCGTCTAACTCTGGGGAGTGCTCATTACGGGCCGCCATTCACTACATCAACGGTGGGGGTAAGGGTGATGAGGTTTTTCTCGGGTCGACCGCTAGCGGCGCCGGGATCTACTCCATCCCCACGACCGCTTCGGCCATCACCTTCAACATCGTCGGTGCGACCGGTGCGCCAAGCATTGCGCTCGATAGCTCCCTACCACCGATAACTGCTCCCGTAACGATAGACGGCGCAAGTCAACCCGGCACTCCAGACGGTCAACCGGGTGTCCAGATCGACGGAAGTAGCGCCGGGAAAGATGCGAACGGTCTCGAGCTCGACGGCAGTGGTTCCTCCGTGAACGGTCTAATCGTTACTGGCTTTGGCAGGGACGGCATCCTGCTCAAGGGCGGCAAGTCAACCGTCACCCGCTCCTGGATCGGCGTCGCGCCGAAGTTCGGCGGCGGCTACCAAGTCGGGGCAAATGGTGTGGGGATCGAGGTGGCCTCGTCCAACGACGTCATCGGGGGAACCACGGCGGCCGATCGTGACGTCATCTCAGGCAACGGCGATGCCTCCGGCCTCCAGTCCTTCATGGACTCCCTCAAGGACAAGCACGAGACCCCGGCACAGGTGGGCACACAGATGCTCCCATTCGGCTCCGGCGTCCTCGTTCGGCAGTCCGACGTGTCCAATCTCACGGTGGAAGGAGATTACATCGGCCTGGCTCCTGACGGTACAGACCTCCCGGTGAACAAGGGGAACGCGGTCGGCATCGCCATCTCCTCCTCGGGCTCCGCCTCCAACATCACCATTGGCTCCAATCCCGGCGGCAACGTCATCACGGGGAACACCGTCGGTGTTCTGGCTCTGGCGCCGCCGTATAACGCACTATCCGGCGTCAGGATTGAGGGCAACCTCATCGGCGACCTGCCCAATGGGACGCCCACGGCCAATCCCGTTGGCAATGAGTTCGGAGTCTTTACCGCCGGAAACATCGCCAGCCTCGTCGTCGGCGCCTCCGGCGGCGGCTTCGGCAACACCTTTGCAGGCGACATGGTGGGACTCAACATCGCCGGGGACAAAGGGCCAAAGATTCAGTCCGACGCCTTCGGGACCGACGCACCCGAATCACAGATCGCTCTCAGCGGCAAACAACCAGTTCTCGGGATGCACGACGTCGCCGGCGCCTTACTACTCGATACCATCGGGGCCACGTTCGGCGGCGGCGGCGCTGGAGGTGGCGATGTGGCGTCAGGATCATGCGGAGTGGCCAACGACTCCTGCGTCCAGCCGGGCGGCGAAACCGCATCGGGGCTCGAAGGCACGGTTGCCGGCGTGGTCGGTGGACAGGCTAGTGGGCCCAATGCTTATGCCGGCAATAGCGGCGTCGGCAACAGCCTCCTAGGTGTGCCCCTGGGACTGCTGATAGCGGGCGACGGCAACGGCTCCTCCAGCGGCAACACAGTCGAAGGCAATATCATCGGCCGGCAGCATGACCTGAAGGACTCGATCAAGTCCGAGGCCGGCTCCGGCTTCCCTGACGCCGGCTCCGTCATCGGCCTGACGATCGTCGGTAGCAGCGGCAACACTATCGCCGACAACAGCGTCATAGGGAGCATCGGCGGCATCATTACAAGCGACTCCCCTTCAAATACCTTCGAATGGAACATCCTCTCCAGCGACGGAGTGGGATTGCTGGCTCTCGGTGGGAACGCGGGCGACCACATCGGCGGGACGGGCAACCAACCTGACGACGGCAACATCTTTGTCCGCGACGCGATCGGAATGGCCTTGGCCGACCACTACCCCACCAATCAGGTCGTGACCGACGCCGGGGCGAAAAGCGGCGACTTCCAGGCTTCGCAGTTCGATGCTCCGCTCGCCAGCAGCTCCCTCCAGGGCGACCTGGACATCGCCGATGCGGTCAGTCAGGAGCAAGTCGGGCCGGCCACGCTTGATCCCAAGCCGGCGCCAGGCTCCGGCTACGTCATCGACGACAACGGGTTCGGCACCGACGGGACAGGAACGAAAGGCCTGGGCGATCTCGTCGGCGCCATGATCATCGGCAACGTGACCCGCGGGCAGTTCGCCGGCAACATCGTTGCCGACAACCGGCAGGGGGGCCTCTGGGTCGGTACGGTCGAGGGCCACAGTAACTCGCTCGCCGTCTACGGAGACAGCTTCTACAACAATTCGGTCGGCGATTCAAGCTCTAAGGAGTCGCTCGGTCTGGACCTTTGGACCATCGGCCTCAAGGGGCACGAGCTCGGGCCCGACCAACCTTCACCGCAACAGCCCGGCATCGGGGCCAACCATCTGCAGAACTATCCCATGCTCACCAAGGTTCAGGCCACCAGCAGCGGCGGCCTCACCATCGCCGGCACCCTAGACTCAGCTCCCAACACCCAGTACCGGATCGACCTCTACTCCAACACTTCCTGTAACCCATCAGGGTACGGCGAGGGTGGTTTGCTGCTCGGGACTGTCGGCGTCAAGACGGGCCCCAAGGGCAAGGGCGACTTCACAACTTCCGTGGGGCCGGCCAAGTCCCCCGTCTCCAGGTCGTCGGAACCTCGCGACGTCATCGTGCGGGGCAAATTTGTGAGTGCAACAGCCACAGATCTCCTGCAAACCGGCTCCAGTCCTCCGTTCAGGCACCGGCCTCGCGACGTCATCATCAAAAGCAATCTCGACGCCACCAGCGAGTTCTCTCAATGCCTTCCTGTCCCTCCAGTGAAGGCATGAGGCGATTCAGGCGCTCGATGATCGACGATAGACAGGCGATCGAAGTCTCGCGGATTTCGGCTGCTCGCCACAGAGCCCTCCCTGCCATTGCACTCGTTCTCCTCTCGCTGCCATTGGGGCACGTCGGAGGCTTGGTTCATTCCTCGCCCCTGGCCATCTCACCTCCCCTGCATCTGCACCCGATATGGCCGCGTGTCGCACCGCCCGGCTCAGGCGGCCTCGGGTCGATGGATCTCTTCTTGGGGGAAAGGAGGACGTCGGGGGCAACGCCCAGCCATAGGGACTCGACGGCCGGCTATTACTCCATTGCCCCGGTGACAGGGCCGCCCGGGTTCACCGACGTTACCGCAGCGGCCCTCAGCCAACAGGGTCACGTCGTTGGGAACGGGACGAACGCATGCACCGACTGCCCCACCCCTCAGGACGAAGCATTTATATGGAGGGGCAGCTCCAGCTCTGCCCTAGGGCCAATCTCCTATTCGCACTATTCGGACTGGCTGTCAATTGCCGGCGCGATCAATGCCAAAGACGACGTGGTTGGGGTTGCCGCGGACGGCCAGAAGAGTGTTCTTGAGCCGGTGGAGTGGGACGGAGGCTCGGGAACTCCGAGCCGTACCCTACCCCTCCCTTCCAACTGCACTGGGCTCGACGGGTATGCCATCAACGACGGCGGCGACATTGTCGAGTTCGCCGTGGGGCCTCCTGCTTCCGGATGCCAGAGCGGTACCTACTTCCTGTCGAATGGCGGCTCCCCTACGGCCATCGGTGTACCCGGATTCGCCGCGAGCAGTTTCGAGCCGGTCGCCATCAACGATAAGGACCAGGTGCTTCTGGTATACCAATTGTCAGAAGAGTCAGGTTACCTCTGGCAGAACGGAAGTGCCACAACTCTTCCGGCGATGGACTTTGCCAACGCTCTAAACGATGAGGGAGTCGTCGCGGGGCAGGCATATGACCTGCCGGCCTATTCATATCAGGGCATCACAGTCCCGCTCTACGCACCCCCACCATTCGACTCCGGCTGGTCACAAGCTACCGGCTTGAACAACGCCTGCGACATCGTAGGCTATCTCAGCCCGGGCGGTGGTCAGGACACTTTAAAAAATAGGCTGGCTGTGATCTGGCCGAACGCCGGCATGCCAATCGCCCTCCAGTCTCTCCTTCCACCATCATCGGGGGTCAGTCTCAAGCTCGCCTTGGACATCAACGATAACGGACAGATTCTGGTCGAGGGGACCGATGCCAAGGGTCAGGATGGGTACTGGCTCCTTACCCCTCCCATTGGTGCGACACCGGCGCTGCCACCCGCCGGACAGACGGGATGCGAAGGGTTCTGGTCGGGCAGCGAGGGGTTCGGACACAGCAATCCCGCAACCTCAGCTCCCGCGTCCAACGAGAGCGGCTATGGAGTCAACGACGCCACCGGTAACTTCTCCGAGACCGAGGTCGATGCTGTTGTGCCCGGGCGCGGGCGGGCGCTCCTCCTCAGCCGTACATACAACTCTCAAGCTGTTCTGGACAAGATCATAGCGGCAAGGGCGAGCGTCCCCGATCAGTTTGGCAACGGCTGGTCGAGCAGCTACGGGGCCTACCTGCTAATTAACGGCTCCGGCGCGACCGTGTGCCAGGAAGACGGCGCGACCGTCTCTTTCGTCGGTACCGCCTCGGGATATCAGGCTGCTCCCTTCGTCACTGCGAAGCTTGTGAAGACCAAGAGCGGCAGCTACGTCTTCACGAAGCAGGACGGAGCCGCAGATACCTTTGACGCGGTGGGCAGGCTCATCGCCGAGAGCGACCGAAACGGGTACATCACCACACTGAAGTACGACAAGTATGGTCATCTCGCTTCAGTTACCGATCCAGCCGGTCGGTCGCTGAACTTCACGAGTGACAGCGCGGGCCGCATCACGGGAATCACCGATCCCGCAGGTCGGGCGGAACATTACGACTATGATGCGGCCGGCGACCTCGTCAGATTCACCAATTTTGCCGGGCAGACGACGACCTATTCCTACGACTCCTTGGAACGAATGACCTCACGAGTATTGCCCAATAGCGCTACTCTCCACATCACCTACGACAGCCAGAACCGGGTGACGGCCCAGACCGACCCCATTGGTAGGGCGACGGCGTGGATGTACTACGGACTGCCCCCATACACTGCCACTGCGGTGCAGAGCCCGGCCGGTAACTGGAAGGTAGAGAAATTCGCCGATAATCTGATGCTGTACAAGACGGACGGTTACGGCACGCCCGACCAGGCTACCTGGTCCTACTCCTACAATCAGAACCTCGGAGTCTCGTCGACGACCGACCCTAACGGCCACACGTGGACAAACGTACACAACACCGACGGCAATCTGGTCAGCTCAACGGATCCGCTCGGCCGCACGTCCAAGTACACTTACAACGCCTTTGACGAGCTGACTTCGGCCACCGACCCATCTGGCGTAACCACTACCTATACCTACGACGCGCGCGGAAACATGCTCAGGGCGTCGCGTCCCACCGGGAATGGGCATTCAGCGATCGAACAATGGGTCTACAGTGATCCTTCCCATCCGGGCGATGCTATAGAGTTCATCGACGCCGACGGGAACAAGTGGTTGCGCACGTACGACGCCTACGGAGATCTGGTGGAGACGATCGACCCCTTGGGGGACAGGTCAACTTCCACCTTCGACATCCTGGGGCAGAAGACGTCTTCGGTGGCCCCGGACGGGAACGCGCCCGGAGCAAATGCGGCTGCTTTCACGACCCGATATACCTATAACGCCCTAGGTGAACAGCTCACCGTCACCAACCCGCTCGGACACGTGGAAACACGCACGTACGACGTGGCCGGCAACTTGACCAGCGTCACGAATGCCCAGGGCCGCTCGACGAACTTTACGTATGACCTTGACAATGAGCGCATTTCGTCGACCATGCCTGACGGCTCAACGCGAAAGACCGGCTATGACGCGGATGGACATGTCATCTCGCAGACCGACCCCGCAGGCCACGTCACTCGATACACGTACGACCCCCTGGGCCGGCTCTCATCCAGGATTGATCCGCTCGGTCACACCACAACCGCAAC
>Ga0070739_10004540_pt1 | contig 16350 bp, 16 predicted proteins | sample Coa_R1_7_FD_66445 | JGI IMG/M metagenome (GOLD analysis project Ga0070739, IMG submission 66445) | Surface soil microbial communities from Centralia Pennsylvania, which are recovering from an underground coalmine fire - Coalmine... | ecosystem: Environmental > Terrestrial > Soil > Unclassified ... | reverse complement strand
CACGCCGGGTCGAACTGGGTCTGGCTCAGGCTCGGGTTCGGCGGCATGTCCTGATGCTCGCTCTGCTTGCCGTTCGCAGTCGCGGGACCGGAGCTCTGCTGGTCGAAGTGACCGTTCACCCCGCCCCCCAGGTGGCCCTGCTGCTGCGAGCCGGTGACGTTCTTCTTCGGCGCGTTCATGTGCTCGTTGATCGACTGGTCGATTGCGCCGTCGAGGTTGCCGCCCGACGTCAGCGACGAGCTCTGGTAGATCGCGGCGTTCAGGTTCGGCCCGCTGCCGTTCGCGTCCTGGGTCTGGTTGATCGCCTGTGCGGGCGGATTCTTGCCGCCGAGCGGCGCGATCTCCTCGTTCTGCTTCAGCGACTGGTCGACATCCGCCTCGTCGTCGCCGGTGTCGCTCTGCTGGTTGACACCCGCCGTCTGCTGGCCGTCCTGTGACTGCGATCCCGACGCGGTGTCGTTCGTCTTCTGGTTGATGCTCTGCTGGACGCGCGCGTCGTTCTCGCCGCTCGTGCTCTCCTGGTAGACCTCGGCGTCCTGCGACGCGCTCTGCGCCGAGCCACCGTTCACGTCCACCTGCTGAACGATGCGTGCGTGGTTGTTGCCGGTCGTGTTGATCTGCTGGATCGAGCAGCTCTGGGCCACGACCGCGTCGCTCGACCGCTCGACGCACTCGGCGTTGTTGTCGCTGCCGTCCGACGACACCTGCACGACCGTGCAGTCGTTCGGCCCGGGCTGCGGCCCCGCCGACGACGGCGTGCAGACGAACTGGTTGCTGCCGTCCTTCTTCGCGAACTGGACGACGAGCTTGCCCTTGCCGGGCGTCGTACACGTCCAGGTGATCCCGGGGCACGTCGTGCCCACGAAGTTGTGCGTCCCGCGCTGCACGACGACATGCCTTCCGTGCAGGCGGACGCCGAGCGTCGTCAGGTACTGGGCGATGCTCGCGTGCGGCGTCGCCTCGATACCCGGCTGAGCCGCCTGATGTCCCGTCGCGGCCGCGCTCGTCCCCACGATCGCCGCCGCCGCGACAAGCGCGGCAACAGGCAAGAGAACCCTGCCCAACACCGTGCCTCCTCTCCTCCGCCTGAAGTTGGTACTCGGTGCATACACGACTTTACGCACCGAGCCAACCCCGCATCCGGGGAGATCCCTCGATCGAGGGAGGCTTGTGGAGGATGTCGCCATTTTGCGCACCTTTGACATTCCGTCCACGGACCCTTCACCGACGTCGGGCATGAAGGAGCGACCACGGGAAGGAGAATGAAGCCATGACCCACCGCCTCACGCAGACCCTCGCGATCGCCGTCGCCTGCCTCGCCGCCGCCGCCGGCGCAGCGGCGAAGCCGGCACCGAAGGGGCAGCTCTACAGCTTCAGCGGCGAGCTCCTCGCCGCGCCGGGACCGAACGCCGGCAACGTCTCGCTCCAGGTCGAGACGGGCAACAAGCCGGCGCTCCGGGCGCTGCTCGGGGCGAGTCAGGACGAGGTCTTCGGCGTCGGCTCGGGCACCGAGGTCCTCGTCTGGTCGCACGGCGTGCCGCACGTAGGCTCGACCGCCGACCTCGCCCAGGGCGACTGGGTGACGGTGAACGTCCGCGCACCGCGCGGGTCCTCGCTGCAGGAAATCGAGCAGCAGCAGGCGCGGACGGTCGCCGACCACGCCCGGCCTGGCGGCGGCGAGCCGCTCTGGCTCTTCGTCGGCTCGGTCGCCGGGCCTCAGGCCGGCGGCAGGATCGCGCTCCACGTCGAGAGCGGCAACTGGAAAGCGCTGCGGGCCATGCTCGGGCAGCCGCTCGACCAGGCGTTCGCCTACGACGACGGGACGATCTTCCTGCTCTGGCAGGGGCGGGTGCCGACGCTGATCGCGCCGTCGCAGCTGCAGGCGGGCGACCGGATCACCGTCCGCATCCGCGCGCCGCGCACGGCGACCCTCGCGCAGGTCGAGGCGACGCCCGCCGCCCACGTCGGCGACCACGAGCCGCCGCCTCCGCCCGAGGAGTGAGCGGCCGTCAGATCGCGGCGAGCTCGCGGAGCGTCTCGCGGGCCGCCGCGATCCCGAGCGGCACGTAGTCGGCGCGCAGGCGCTCGTTCGGCGCGTGCAGCTGCGAGTCGGGGAGCCCGAAACCGGTGATGATCGCCGGGATCCGCCGCGCCGCGAAGGCGGCCACGATCGGGATCGTCCCCCCGGAACGGACGAGCAGCGGCCGCCGCCCGAGGACCCGCTCGAACGCCGCGAGCGCGAGCTGGATCGCCGGCGACTCCGGCGGCACGAGCGCCGGCGGCGACGACGCCCACCGCTCGATCGTCAGCTCGGCACCGGCTGGCGCGGCCTCGCGGAGGAGCCGCTCGAGTGCCGCCCCGATCTGCTCGACGTCCTGGCCCGGCGCGAGCCGCAGCGACACGTTCGCGACCGCCTCGACCGGAATCACCGTCTTCTGCAGGTGCGGCGAGCCGGTTGCGATCCCGTGCACCTCGAACGACGGCTCGGCCGTCGTGCGGAGGTAGAACTCCTCGGCCGCGCGGGCGTCCGTCGGTTGCGCGCCCTGCTCGGCCAGCTCCTCCTCCCCGCGCGGCAGCTCCGACCAGCCTGCGCGCTCGGAGTCGGTCGGCGGCACGATGCCGGCGCGGAGCGGCTCCGGCAGGCGGCCGTCGCGCGCCAGCGCCGCGCCCAGCGTCTGCAGCAACGCGTGTGCGGCGTTGAGCGCGGCCCCGCCGAAGAGCCCGGAGTGCAGGTCGCGCTCGCCCGTGCGCAGCGTCAGGTGGTAGTAGACGTTCCCCCTCGTCGCGACGTCGAACGCCGGCACGCCCGGCCTGATCATCGACGAGTCGAAGACGATCGCGGCGTCGCCGCCGCGCTCGTCGGCGGCGAGGAAGTCGAGCAGCGAATGGCCGGCGGTCTCCTCCTCGCCGTCGCACCAGAAGCGCACGTTGACCCGCAGCTCGCCGGCACGGGCGAGCTCGCGCGCGGCGGCGAGCAGCATGTAGAGCTGCCCCTTGTCGTCGACCACGCCGCGGCCGTAGAGGTAGCCGTCACGGAGCTCGGGCTCGAAGGGCGGGCTCTCCCACAGCTCGAGCGGGTCGGGCGGCTGGACGTCGAAGTGGCCGTAGCAGATGACGGTCGGCGCGCGCTCCGCTCCCGTCGACGCGCGCAGCTCGGCGATCGCGAGCGGCTGCCCGCGCCAGTCGACCACCTCGCCCTCGCCGCCGGCGGCACGGACGAAGTCCCGCACCCACTCGGCCGCGCGAACGACGTCGCCCGCGTGCGAACTGTCGGCCGAGATCGACGGGATGCGGAGGAACTCGGCGAGCTCGGCGAACCAGGCATCCGCGGCGGCCATCGGCCGGCCGAGATTACCGCCTCGTCCTCAGGGCGACGCAGCAGGCAGCCGGCCCCGGCTCGAGTCGCGTCCGATGGAGGGACTCGACGGCCATGAGCTCGAAGGTCGGCGTCGTCCTGCCGGCAAGGTCGCCGCCCCCGTCCCGCCGCCGGCGCGCCGGCGGCGCCGCGCGCCGCTGCGACACAGCACATGCAGGTGAGTCAACTCGCGTTCCAGCGGGCTGCGGATCGGGTACACGGTGCTGCCGCCCGCGATGGGGATCGACAAGTTCTTCAACGCGATGGTGTCCTGGCCGAAGTACCTCGCCGACTGGATCCTGAACATCCTTCCCGGCACGGCGCAGCAGATCATGTACGGCGTCGGCGTCGTGGAGATCGTCGCTGGATCCTCGTGGCGCTGAAGCCGCGCTACGCGGCCTACATCGTCGCCGCCTGGCTCCTGGGCATCGTCATCAACCTCTGGAGCTACGGCAACTGGTGGGACATCAGCGTTCGTGACTTCGGGCTGATGCTCGGCGCGCTGACGCTCGGTCGGCTGGCCTCGGTGTACGACCCGCCGTTCCGGCGCCGGGCCTAGCGTGTCCCGCGGGGCCGGGGCAGCCCGGCCCCGCCGTCAGGCGACGTCGCGGAGCGTCTGTGCCTCGGCCAGGGCGCGGAGCTTCTTCAGCGACTGGTTCTCGATCTGGCGGATGCGCTCGCGCGTGACGTTGAACGCCCGGCCGACCTCGTCGAGCGTGCACGGCGACTCGCCGTTCAACCCGTAGCGCAGCTCGAGCACCCGGCGCTCGCGCTCGGCGAGCATGGCGAGCGCGCGCGCGAGCGCCTCGTTGCGCAGGGTCACGTCCGCAGCCTCGTCCGGCAGCGGCTCGGAGTCGTCCTCCAGGAAGTGCCCGAACTCGGACTCCTCGTCGTCTCCGACCGGCTTCTCGAGCGACACCGGCACCTGGGCCGTGCGGCGCACCTGGTCGACCTCGTCGACCGTCAGCTCGAGCTCGCGCGCGATCTCGGCCGAGGTCGGTTCGCGGCCGTGCTCGGCGCGGAGCTTGCGCTCGGTGCGGAGGATCTTGTTCAGCCTCTCGACGACGTGCACGGGCATCCGGATCGTGCGTGCCTTGTCGGCGAGCGCACGCGCAACCGCCTGCCGGATCCACCACGTTGCATAGGTCGAGAACTTGAAGCCCTTGCGGTAGTCGAACTTCTCGGCGGCGCGGACGAGGCCGATCGTGCCCTCCTGGATCAGGTCGAGGAACGGGAGGCCCTGGTTCCGGTAGCGCTTCGCGATAGAGACGACGAGGCGCAGGTTCGCCTCGACCATCTGCCGCTTCGCGCCGTCGTCACCGCGCTCGATCCGCTTCGCGAGCTCGACCTCCTGCGCGGCCGTCAGCAGGTCGACCTTGCCGATGTCCTTCAGGAACAGCTGCAGCGAATCGGTCGAGATCTCGAGCTCGATCGGCTCGCCGTCGTCGGGGTCGTCGAGCGCGCCGAGGTCGTGCGGGGCCGATCCGTCCGGTTCCGGCTCGGCGGCGAGCGCGTCGAAGCCCTCGTCCTCCAAGAACGGGAGCTCGTGCTCTGCGCCACCTACCGGCCCAGCCATCCCTGCCCACCCCCTGCAGTCCCCGTGCGGATGCGGAACTCTTGCATCGGGCCCGGACGGACGCATAGGCCGGGCGGCTCATTTTCCCGGCGTACGAGTCCTAATCTGCTGCAAACGGCGGAGGAATTCCTTCGCGTTGCGCCCGAGCGGCGAGGCGGGATCGAGCGCGACGGCGCGCGTGAACTCCGCCACCGCGGCGTCACCCTGGCCGGTCCACGCGAGCAGCAGCCCGAGGTAGTAGCGCACCGTCTGGCTGCGCGGGAACCGCTTCGTCAGCGGCCCGAGCTGCGCGAACGCGGGCGTGAGGTCGTCCTTGTCGAAGAGACCGACGGCGGCCGCCACCCGGGCCTCGGCGTTCGCCGGCTGCAGGCGCGCCGCCCGCGCGTAGAGCCGCTCCGCCGAGTGCTGGTGGCCCTGCGCCTGCAGCTCCGACCCCCGGCGCAGCACCCGGTTCGGGCCGCCGTAGGCGAAGACGGGGACACCCGGGAAGTACTGCGGGTGGAGCAGGCTGTCCGCCTGGAGCTCGACCGGCGTGTCGCGGCCGAGCCGCTTGGCGGCGCGGAGGGCGGTCTCGGCCTCGGCCTCGTAGCCGGCGTAGACGAGCGCGAGGCCGAGGCTGAACTGGACGGCGGGATCGCGCGGTCGCGCCGTCGCGAGCTGCTCGAGCGCGTCGACCGTACCGTGCGGCCAGGCTGCGAAGGCGGCGCGGATCCGGCCCGCCACTGGGGTCTCGAGCGGCTTCGGGACGGGCGGCCTGCCCGCGAGCGGGGTCGGCTGGGGCGGCGTCTGCCGGGTCGCGAGCGTCAGTCCCACGACCGCGGCAGCGGCGAGCATCGCGACCCCTGCGACGAGCAGGTAGACGCGCGCGGCCGGCCGCATCCGCACCCAGGGTAGCGGCAACTGTGTCGCCATCACTATCCTTTGTATAGCCATGCCGACCTACCGGGAACTCCTGCACCGCGTCAAGTCCGAGATCCGCGAGATCGACGGCCGCGAGGCGCAGGCGCTGAACGGCAGCGCCGCGCTGATCGACGTCCGCGAACAGGACGAGTGGGAGCAGGGCCACATCCCCGGCGCGGTGCACGTGCCGCGTGGATACCTCGAGTCGCGCATCGAGGGGATCGTGCCCGATCGAGCGACTCCGGTCGTCCTCTACTGCGCCTCCGGCGCCCGCTCCGCGTTCGGCGCGAAGGCGCTTCAGGAGCTCGGCTACGAGAACGTCGCCTCGCTCGCGGGCGGCTTCACCGACTGGAAGCGGAACGGCTACGAGATCGTTCTCCCGACGACGCTCTCGCCGGAGAAGCGCACGCGCTACTCGCGCCACCTGCTGATCCCGGAGATCGGCGAGGCGGGCCAGCTGAAGCTGCTCGAGTCGAAGATCCTCCTGATCGGCGCCGGCGGCCTCGGCTCGCCGGCCGCGCTCTATCTCGCCGCGGCCGGCGTCGGGCACATCGGGATCATCGATGCCGACATCGTCGACGAGACGAACCTGCAGCGGCAGGTCGCGCACACGCTCGACGCGCTCGGGACGCCGAAGGTGGACAGCGCGAAGCGCGCGATCGAGAAGCTCAACCCCGACGTCGGGGTTCGCACCTACCGCGAACGGCTCACGTCCGAGAACATCGACCAGGTCCTCGACGACGGCTGGGAGATCGTCGTCGACGGCGCCGACAACTTCCCGACCCGCTACCTGCTGAACGACGCGTCGGTGTGGCGCGGGATCCCCGTCGTGCACGGATCGATCTACCGGTTCGAGGGGCAGGTGACGGTGTTCAAGCCGGGGGACGGCCCCTGCTACCGTTGCCTCTTCCCCGAGCCGCCGCCGGCCGAGCTCGCGCCGTCGTGCGCGGAGGGCGGCGTGCTCGGCGTCCTGCCGGGCATCGTCGGGACGCTGCAGACGAACGAGGCGCTCAAGCTCGCGCTCGGGATCGGCGAGCCGCTGATCGGGCGGCTGCTGCTGGTGGACGCGCTCGCGGGCGAGTTCAACGAGGTGCACGTGAAGCGGAACCGCGCCTGCCCGGTCTGCGGCGACGAGCCGACGATCACCGAGTACGTCGACTACGTCGAGTTCTGCGCGCGATGAGCACGCTACGCGTTCGGTTTGGTTCGAGGACTGCCACGCCGGCCGAGCAGTCCCGCTCATCGGAGCAGCGGCCACGCCGGCTGTGAGCGTGATTCGCGTGCCGCCCGTCCTGCGCGAGGACGCCGGCGGCGCACGAGAGGTCCGGGCCTCCGGATCGACCGTGCGCGAGCTGCTCGAGGACCTGAGCACGCAGCTCCCCATGCTCGGGCGGCGAATCTACGACGGCGAGCAGATCCGGCCGTTCGTGAACGTCTACGTGGACGGCGAGGACGTCCGCACGCTCGGCGGGCTCGACGTGCCCGTGCGCGACGACTCGACCGTCGTGCTGCTGCCGGCGATGGCGGGCGGCGGTGGAGCAATCGTCGCCGAATCGCCTCGCCTCCGTGACGGTCTCGGCACGCGCGCCGCGGTATCGTCGCCCTCGTGGGCGGCGGGCGGCAATCCCCACCCTGGGTGGGGGTGTGGTCGCTGAGTCGCTGCTCGACCTGATCGGCGACACGCCGCTCGTCGCGCTCGAGCGGCTCTCGCCGCCCGGGCGCCGCATCTACGCCAAGCTCGAGGGCCAGAACCCGACGGGCTCGATCAAGGACCGGATCGCGCTCGCGATGGTCGACGCGGCGCAGCTCGAGCCCGGCCAGGAGCTACTCGAGCCGACGAGCGGCAACACCGGCATCTCGCTCGCGCTCGTCGCAAAGCTGCGCGGCCACCGGTTGACGTGCGTCCTGCCCGCGAACGCGACGCCCGAGCGGCGGCGGCTGCTCGAGCTGTACGGCGCGACGATCGTCGAGTCGCCCGCGGAAGGCGGCTCGAACGGCGCGGTGCGGATGGCGCAGGAGCTCGCGGCCGCCGATCCGCGTTACGTGATGCTCTTCCAGTACGCGAACGAGGCGAACCCCCGCGCCCACTACGACGGCACCGGCGCCGAGATCGTCCGCGATCTGTCGCGCGTCGACGCGCTCGTCGCCGGGCTCGGCACCGGCGGCACGCTGATGGGGACGAGCGCACGCCTGCGCGAGGCTTTCCCCGAGGTCGTCGTCGCGGCGGCCGAGCCACACCCGGGCGACCTCGTGATGGGCCTGCGCTCGCTCGAGGATGGCTACGTGCCGCCGATCCTCGACGTCTCGAAGCTCGACCGCAAGTTGCTCGTCTCGAACGGCGAGTCGGTCGCTGCCGTGCGCGCGCTGCTCGAGCGCGAGGGGATCTTCGCCGGCGTCTCCTCGGGCGCCGTCGTCCACGTCGCTCGACGCGTCGCCGAGGAACTGCCGCCAGGGTCGGTCGTCGTCTGCGTGCTCGCCGACGGCGGCTGGAAGTACCTTTCCGCCGACTTCTGGACGGCGGAGGACGTGGAGGCGTCGATGGAGCGCTCGTTCTGGTGGTAGTCCCGGCCGCGATCCGCGCCGAGTTGCGCGCACACGCAGCGGAGGAGGCGCCGAACGAGTGCTGCGGCTTGCTGCTCTTCCGCGACGACGTCGCCGAGCGCTACGTGCGGGGGCGCAACAAGCTCGCGTCGCCGTACCGGTACGAGCTCGAGGTCGATCCCGAGGTCTGGTTCGCGGAGGACGAGGGCTACGAGCTCGCCGTCTTCCACTCGCACCCGGCGACGGAGCCTCGCCCCTCGCGCACCGACCGCGAGCTGGCGGGGCTATGGGCGGGCCGGGTCTTCTTGATCTACGGCCTCGCGCTCGACGACCTGCGCGCGTGGCGCATCACCCGCGACCAGGTCGAGGAGCTGCCGCTCGCCGAGTAGCATCGGAGCATGCTGACGACGACGGAGGTCGCGGCGGCCCGTCGCCGGGCCGCGGACATCCTCGCCGACGCGGGCATCGCGCTGACTCCGGAGGAGCGGGACGGCATCGAGGTCGCCGACTTCGGCCTCTCGCGCCTCGAGGAGCTCGGGCTCGAGCTCCTCGTCTACGTCAACACCGACCGCGTGTGCGCAAAGGAGCTCGTGCTCTTCCCGCGGCAGACCTGCCCCGAGCACCGCCATCCGCCGTTCGACGGCACCCCGGGCAAAGAGGAGACGTTCCGCTGCCGCCGCGGCCTCGTCTATCTCTACACCGAGGGCGATCGCTCTCCCGCCCCCGCTGCGCAGCTCGCCGACGCCGACCGCGGCGTCTTCACCGTCTGGCGCGAGATCGTCCTCGCGCCCGGCGACCAGCACACGATCCCGCCGAACACGCTGCATTGGTTCCAGGCGGGCGACGAGGGGGCGATCGTGACCGAGTTCTCGACGACGAGTCGCGACGAGCTCGACGTCTTCACCGACCCGCGCGTCCGTCGGACGACGGTCGTCGCATCCCGAGTCGCTCCTCATGGCTCCGCCAGCGGGCGCAACGCCGGGTAGAGGGCCCGGTACCGCTCGTACCCGTGGGCGTACGCGGCCGTCCACGTCGAGTCCGGCTCGACACGCCCGCACACGCGCACGCAACGAGCCACAGCGTCGGCCGCGTCCGTGAACGTTCCAGCGCGCACGCCTGCGAGCAGCGCTGCGCCGTACGCGGCGCCCGCCTCGACCGCGACGCGCTCGAGCGGCAGGCCGAGCACCGACGCGACGATCCGCACCCACAGCGCACTGCGCGCGCCGCCGCCGGACACGCGGCCGACGTTCGGCTCGACGCCGAGCGCGCGCAGCAGCTCGAGCGAGTCGCGCAGCCCGTAGGCGACGCCTTCGAGCACCGCGCGCGCGACGGCGCCGCGGTCGTGGCGCAGCGACAACCCGACGAGCGCGCCGCGTGCGCTCGGGTCGGCGTGCGGCGTGCGCTCGCCGGCGAGGTACGGCGCGAAGAGGAGTCCTTCCACACCCGGCTGCCACCGAGCCGCCTCCGCGTCCAGCACGCGGTAGTCGCCGCCGACGACATCGCGCAGCCACGCGAGCGAACCCGCCGCGCTCAGCATCACGCCCATCGCCTGCCACGTGTCGGGGACCGCGTGGCAGAAGACGTGCACCCGCGCCTCCGCGTCCGGCTGGTACGCCGGCAGCGTCGCGAAGACGACGCCCGAGGTCCCGAGGACGACCGAGACCGGCCCCGGCTCGGCGACGCCGACTCCGAGCGCGCCGGCCGCCTGGTCGCCGGCTGCCGCCGCTGCGGTCGACTCGTGCGCCTCGGGCAGCCACTCGAGCGGGATCTCGAGCGCCGCACAGACCTCGTCCGACCAGCGGCGGCGGCCGACGTCGAAGAGCAGCGTCCCCGACGCGTCCGCCGCGTCGGTCAGCCGCTCGCCCGTCAGCCGGAAGCGGACGTAGTCCTTCGGCAGCAGGACGTGGCGTACGCGCGCGTAGACGTCCGGCTCGTGGCGACGCAGCCAGAGGAGCTTCGGCGCCGTGAAGCCCGGAAGCGCGCGGTTGCCGGTCAGCCGGATCAGCCGCTCGAGCCCGATTCGCGCCTCGATCTCGGCGCACTCGGCGCCGGTCCGCTGGTCGTTCCAGAGGATCGCCGGGCGCAGGACGCGCCCGTCGCCGTCGAGGACGACGAGGCCGTGCATCTGGCCGCTGAGGCCGATCGGCCCGTCGGGGAGCCGCGCGAGCGCGGCCTTCGCGGCGCGCCACCAGTCGTCGGGATCCTGTTCCGCCCACCCCGGCCGCGGCGTCGCGAGCGGGTACGACTCCTCCGCCGTCGCGAGCACCTCCCCGTCCGGCGAGATCGCGAGGCCCTTGACCGCGGACGTCCCGACGTCCAAGCCGACGAGCGCGTGGCTCATCGCGACTGGCGAGCGGACGACGAGCCGGCGCGAGCGCCGGCTTTGCCGGTCCTCGGCCGGCAAGCGCTGCAACGGGTCGGACCGGGGATCCGCGGGGGGAAACCGGCGGTTTCCACCCGCACCTAGGCGCCGAGAGCAGCGTAGACGAGCTCGTACGCCCGCACCGCGTCTTTCGCCTGCTGCGCCTCGCGCAGCGCACGGTCGTCGATCCGCGCCGCGACCGAGTCGATGAAGCGCCACTGCAGCACCGACCGGCGCACCGCCGCGACGGCGTCCTCCGTGTACGGGTAGAGGTCGAACCCGAGCCGCTCGCCACGCTGGCCGTACCCTGCACGCCGCAGCTCGAGCGCGAGCTCGACGGTCTCCATGAACGCCGTCGCGCCGACGATGTTGTCGTCGTCGAAGGTCCCCCAGCCGGAATTCGCGTGCTGGTGGCCGAGCAGCTCCTGCGCGGCGAGCATCGCCGCGTACTCGGCGAGGTTCTCGCCGTTCATCAGCAGGTGCTGCCAGTCCATGTTCACCTTCACGTTCGTCAGCCCTTGCGCGCGCAGCGTGTGGATCACGTGCAGCGTCATGCCGACGTTCCGCATCAGGATCTTCATCGCCGGCTCGGAGTTCTTGTGCTCGAGGAAGAGCGTCACGCCGTGCTCCGCGCAAACCGACGCGACGCGGCCGACGCCATCGATGAAGCGGGCCCACACCTCCCGGTACGGCGTCTGGAACGGGTAGTTGTACCCCTCGACGCCCGGCCACAGGATCATCGTCGCCCCGAGCTCACCCGCGAAGCGCGCAGCGTCGACCGCCTCCGCGAGCGCCGCATCGCGAACCGCGTCTTCGGGAGACGACAGTCCGCCCTTCCCGTAGCGATGATTCAGATGCGTCCCGGTCGCAACTGCGTAGATCCCGTGACCGTCGAGCGCCTCACGTACGTCGTCGAGATTCTCGGGCGAGAGCTCCTGCGGGTAGTGGAACTCGTAGTCGTCGATCAGGTCCCCGAGCCCCTCGACCGCCGTCCGGACCTTCGCCGCCGTCGAAGCCCCGGCAAGCTGAGGTTTGTAGCCGCCCGGGTTGAAACGCGTCACCATCGCGCCGAACGCCCAGATGCCGAGGCTCGTCTTCATCGAGCGGACCCTAACCTCCTATCGAGCCGGACCGAAGCCCGTTGACGGCCTGCTCTGGATGCGAGAAGGTCTACCGTGGCGCGGCCTCAGAGGCGCCGGCGTCGGCGGGCTCCGAGAGATTGAGAGAAGACCAGAAGAGGAGGCGTAGGCAAGTGAGGAGATTCGTTCCCAAGTGGACGGCGTTGCCGCTGGTCGGCGTGGCGGCGGCGGTGACCGTCGCCGGAGCCGGCGGCGCCCTCCGCACGCACAGGGCAAACGTGCAGGTGTGCGTCCTACTGCCCGAGACCAAGACGTCGGTGCGGTGGGTGCAGTTCGATGCTCCCGACTTCGCGAAGGCCCTCAAGGCGGCCGGTGTCACCTACTCGATCACCAACGCGCTGGGTGACCCGCACCGCCAGAAGGCCCAGGCCGACGCGTGCCTGGCCGCAGGGGCCAAGGTCGTCGTCGAGACGGCGATCGACCCCGGCTCGGCCGCGGCGATCGAGAAGGAATTCACGTCGAGGGGCGGGAAGGCGATCGACTATGACCGCCAAGTGCCCGGAGGCCCTGCCTCAGCCTACGTCACGTTCGACGGCAACGCGGTCGGACGGGCGCAGGCAAACGGCATCCTCGCCGCTCTGAAGGCGGAAGGGAAGTACGGCAAGAAGCCGGTCGTCGCCGAGCTCTGGGGTGGGGCCACCGACCAGAACGCGTTCTGGTTCAAGAGCGGCAACGACGACGTCCTCAACCCGCTCTTCGCGAACGGAACGCTGGTGAAGGGCCCGCAGCAGTTCGTGCCGGGCTGGCTCGCGAATAACGCGGCCACGATCTTCCAGCAGATGCTGGTCAAGACGAACAACAAGATCGACGCCGCGATCGCGGCAAACGACAACATCGCGGGTGCCGTCATCGCACAGTTGCAGGCCAAGCACCTGCCGCCGATCCCGCTGAGCGGTCAGGACGCGACCGCCCAGGGCGTGCAGTACATCATCTCGGGCTGGCAGACGGGCACGGTGTACAAGTACGTACCCGACGAGGCGAAGGCTGCCGCCGACGCAGCCGTGGCGCTCCTCCACGGTCAGAAGCCGAAGACGAACCAGGTCCGGAAGGGCGAGCCGACGATCGCGCTGCCTGTGGTCTGGATCACGAAGGCGAACTACAAGCGTCTCTTCACCGATCAGTTCCTGAAGAGGAGCGAGGTTTGCGTCGGCAAGTTCGCCCGGTACTGCAAGTAGGAAGCAATCCGCGCGGAGGCACCTCCGGGTGCCTCCGCGCTAGCCTTCTCGGCCGTTGACCGACACGCCGCTCCTCGAACTCCGCAATATCAGCAAGTCGTTCGGATCGGTGCAGGCGCTCACCGACGTCGACTTCGAGGTCCGTAGGGGCGAGGTGATGGCGCTCGTCGGCGACAACGGCGCCGGCAAGTCGACGCTGATCAAGTGCGTTGCCGGGACGCACACGGCCGACAGCGGCGAGATCTTCTTCGAGGGCGAGGAGGTCCACATCCACGGGCCGAAGGACGCCGCTCGGCTCGGGATCGAGGTTGTCTACCAGGACCTCGCGCTCTGCGACAACCTGGACGTCGTCCAGAACATGTACCTCGGCAGGGAGGAGCACGACTGGCTCCAGCGGCTGAAAGAGGGTCCGATGGAGACGAAGACGCATGCGACCCTGAAGTCGCTGGCGGTGACGACGATCAGGTCGATCCGGCAGCCGGTCGCCACCCTCTCCGGCGGGCAGCGGCAATCGGTCGCGGTTGCACGCGCCGTGATGTGGAACTCGAAGCTCGTGATCTTGGACGAGCCGACGGCGGCGCTCGGCGTCGCTCAGACGGAACAGGTGCTCGCGCTCGTTCGGCGACTGGCCGAGCAGGGCCTTGCCGTCGTAATCATCTCCCACAACCTGCACGACATCTTCGAGACCGCAACCCGCATCACCGTCCTGCGTCTCGGCAAGAACGTCGGCGTCTACGAGCGTGACAAGACGACGCAGCAGGAGGTGGTGCACGCGATCACCGCCGGGGTGCCGACGAAGGTGTCCGGCATCCCGCAGACTGTCGAGGCGGCTTCGTGACGACGGAGGCAGTGGAGGTCGTCGGGCAGGACGCGACCACGGCCCTCGACGCAGAGGAATCGCCCAGGAACGTCGCTCAGCGCGTTCTGGACAACCTTCGCTCGGGCAACCTCGGGATCCTCCCGATCGTCATCGGGCAGATCTTCATCGTCGTCTTCTTCAGCTTCAAGGCGACGAACTTCTTCACGGCGAACAACTTCGTGAACATCATCATCCAGATGGCGGGCACGACGATGCTGGCGTACGGCGTCGTCTTCGTCCTACTCCTCGGCGAGATCGACCTCTCGATCAGCTATGTCTCCGGAATCGGCGCCCTCATCGCCGCCGAGTTCGTGCTTCCCGGCAGCGGCCACGTGATACCCGGTGGCGGGCTCGTGGCAATGGCCGCCGCGATCGCCATCTGCGCGGCGATCGGGCTGGCCCAGGGATCGATCGTGGCCTTCATAGGCGTCCCCTCGTTCGTCGTCACCCTGGCTGGGTTCCTCATTTGGCAAGGCGTGATCCTCTACCCGCTCGAGCAGCCTGGGGCGATCAACATCCAGGACCGGTGGATCAACTACACGGGGAGTTACTACTTCTCGCCTCTCGCGGGGTGGGTTATCGCCGCCGTGGTCACGGGCGGCTACGCGCTCGTGACGCTCGGCGGCCTCGCCGGCAAGCGGCGGGCGGGAGTGTCTATCAGCGACACCAGCGTCGTCGGCCTGAAGGTGCTGGGGATCGCCCTCGCGAGCTTCGGCACGATTGCGATCTGCAACCACGCTCAGGTGATCGGCAGGACGCAAGGACTACCGTTGCCGGGTGTGATCGTCGTCCTCTTCCTGGTCGCCCTGACGTTCCTCGCCAAGCGGACGACCTTCGGGCGGCACGTCTACGCGGTCGGCGGTAACGCGGAGGCAGCCCGGCGGGCGGGGATCAACGTCGCGCGGATCCGCGTCCTCGTCTTCGTGCTTGCCGGTGCCATGGCCGCGGTCGGCGGGATCATCCTCGCCGCCAACGTGCAGTCGGTCTCGGCCGACGCGGGGGGCGGGACCCTCCTGCTCGACGCGATCGCCGCAGCAGTCATCGGCGGCACGAGCCTGTTCGGCGGGCGCGGCGAGGTGCGAAACGCGTTGATCGGCGCGCTCGTCATTGCCACCGTCGCCAACGGGCTGAACACGGCGAACTACAAGCCGGGGACGATCTACGTGGTCACCGGCGTCATCCTCTTGCTGGCGGTCACGCTCGACACGATCGCGCGCCGGCTGCAGGTCCGCGCCGGCCGCTAGACCGGCTCGACGACCACGATCCGGTCGGCGCGCACGTTTGCGAGCCGGCTGACGCCGCCGCCCGGCCAGCGGACCGTCAGCTCCTTCACGCTCGTGCGGGGACCGAGGCCGAAGTGGACGCGCGGATCCTCCGACGAGAGGTAGCTGCTTCCGACCTCGACCTCGCGCACGAGCCGCCGGCCGTCCGCGAGCACCGCGGTCACGATCGCGCCGGGGGCGAAGCGGCCCAGGCTCACGTCGAGCCAGTGGCCGGTGGCGCCGGTGTTGCGCAGCAGGACGAGCCGGCCGCCGATCGAGTTGACCGCGAGGCCGACGCGCCCGTCGTTCGCGTAGTCCGCCGCCGCGAGGCCGCGCCCGTTCACGACCGGGCCCGGACGCAGGCCGGCCGCGGCCGTCGCGTCCGCGAAGCGGCCGCCGCCGAGGTTCTCGAGCACCTGGAGCGGCCGCGCGTCGCCCTTCAAGCTCGTCACCGGAATCTCGCCGTTTGCGAGCACGAGATCCTCGAGGCCGTTGTTGGCGAAATCGACCCACGAGACGCCCCAGCCCGCGTCGGCCGTCCCGAGCGCGGGCGCGAACGCGTCGCGCGCGTCCGCGAACGCGCGACCGCTCATGCTCCGGAAGACGGCGTGGCGCTGGCCGCGGTTGTTCGTCACGAAGAGGTCGGGGCGGCCGTCGCCGTCGTAGTCCTGCGCGGCCACGCCCATGCCTGCGTTCCTGTCCGCGACGCCCCACGCCTTCCCGACCTCGACGAAGTGGAACCCGAGCGGACCGCCGGGCTCGTCGAGATAGAGCCGGTTCGGATCCAGGTCGTTCGCGACGTAGAGGTCGGGGCGTCCGTCGCCGTTCACGTCCGTGAAGACGGCGCCGAGGCTGTGGTCGGTACCGGCCCTGTCGATGCCGGCCTCGACGGCCACCTCCTCGAAGCGCGGGTGCCCACGCGGATCGAGACCCTCGTTCAGATAGAGCAGGTCGTGGAACGCCTGGAAGTTCAGCGGGAACCCGCCGGAAGAGCGCGACGCCGCGTTCACGTCGGCGTAGCCGGAGACGAAGATGTCCGGCCGCCCGTCGCCGTTGACGTCCGCGACCGCCGCGCCCGTGTGCCAGCCGTACGTGCCGAAGGCGTCGATCCCGGCCTCGTGCGTGACGTTCGTGAACGTGCCGTCGCCGTTGTTCCAGAGCAGGACGTTGTACGTGTTCGT
>Ga0070739_10004536_pt1 | contig 16357 bp, 13 predicted proteins | sample Coa_R1_7_FD_66445 | JGI IMG/M metagenome (GOLD analysis project Ga0070739, IMG submission 66445) | Surface soil microbial communities from Centralia Pennsylvania, which are recovering from an underground coalmine fire - Coalmine... | ecosystem: Environmental > Terrestrial > Soil > Unclassified ... | reverse complement strand
GTTGACGACGGCGCGGACGCCGCGGACGCGGTGGGCGGCCTCTTCAGCGGCCCAGCGCTTGGTGTAGGAGTCGACCCAGCCGGAGAGGGTGACGATGCCGTCATGGACGGAGACGCCGATCTCGTTGGGCTGGACACGGGCGTCGTACTTGAGTTCGGCGAGCACGTCCTGCTGGATCTGCTCGTCCGTGCGCGTTACCGTTACCGCCATAGCCCACCTCCGAAATACTGGTGTAGTGAGGGACTAGACTGCTGTCGCCCTCTGGCCGCGGTGGCCCAGAGCGACGTGCTGGAACGCGGGACGGCGACGCTGAGGGCGACAGCAGTGCGGCCGAGGCGCGCGCCCCGGCCGCTGAGGGATCAGGCCGCGACCATCTGTGCCGGCCGGACCTTGATGGTCTTGGGCACCGCCTCGGCCACCTTCGGCAGGGTCACCGTGAGGATCCCCTGGTCGTAGGTCGCCTCGGCCTTGGCCGCGTCGACATCTACCGGCAGGTAGATCTCCCGCCGGAAGGAACCGGCCCCGATCTCCTGGCAGATGGGCCGCAGGCCCTCACTCACTGCAGAGCGCCGCTCGCCACTGATGATCAACCGGTTGTTCTCGCAGGTGAGGTTCACCTCTCCCGGCTGCACGCCGGGCAGGGCGATGCGCACGAGGTAGTGATCCGTCCCCTCGTAGATGTCGACGGGGACGCGTACCTCCGTGCTATCCCAGCGGAACGGGAAGGCAGTGAGCGCCTCATTGAACAACTGGTCGATCACCTGGCGAAGCGGTACCATCGGTAGCTCTGCCAAGGTCATCGGCGTTGTCATGTGGCGTCACCTCCTTTCCTGCCCGGGTCCGGGTGGACGCCCCGCCATCCACCCCCTTCCATTTACATAATTAGCGTGCCCCTTAGCGTGCCGTCTATCAGAAGTCGGTTAGGAGCGTGCTAGCGCTGTGTTAGTCAGGGTATCGCTGCGGGTTCTCGCTGCCGGATGGGGTGGACGTGCGAGTCGCTGGACAGGCCGCGTCACGATACGCTACGATGCCGCGTGATGTGACTACCCGCTGCGGCACCCGCGGGCTGTCGTGCGATTCCTGCGCTAGCGGGCTTTGCGGAAACGCGAGCACGGGAAGAGACGGGCGCTTTCCTGCCAATTCCGCCGGTTAGCCCCTCCGCTTGTTCGTCGCGCTAGCCATATCGGGAGGTGACAACATGGTGCGTATCAGGTGGCGTGTCTTCCTACGGCACTGGTATCTCCCCGGACTGACCGCTGCGGTGATTCTCGTGCTAGTGCCCCGGGTAGGGGCTGCGGACCGCACTGGCTCCTTCCGTGTCGCGGCCGACCATCCCTTGCCCACCGAGAACCAGGGGCCGCGCTTCGGCGCGCTGGGGCCCGGCCGCCCGATGCCCGCGCCGGAGGGCCCGGCTCCGGGGGCGACGGTGCCTGCCCCCGCGCCGGGCGCGCCGCCGGCGATGCCGGCGCCCGCTCCCAACATCTGGGGCGGCTGCTACTACGACCTGCGCGGCAACTGGCGCCTCACCGGCTTCGAGACTGCGCCCTCCGCCTATCCCTATACGGGTGAGCTGCACATCCGCCAGTACGGGAGCTGGCTCCAGATCACGCAGGATGGCGGCGCGTTGAGCTACTACGGCCAGTGCATAGGCGACAGCATCGAGCTCGATGCCTACCAAGGCGCCCAGTTCATCGGCTACGAGAACGGCCACGTTGGCTGGGGCGGCCGCTGGGGCGGGTTGCGGGTGCAGCTCGAGTGGGTCACCTGGACGCCCGACTATGCCACCGGCCACGAGACCTGGCAGCGGCTGTTCGTCGGCCCCTAGCCGACTGTGGGTGAGAGGGTCCCTGCCCGCCTCCGCTACGCGCCGCTTCACCGCCGGTCTCTCCTCGCCCGAGGGGGTGACCCGGTGTGGGCCGGTCTTGACGAACCGGGTGGTGCCAGCTACGCTCGAGGCGTGATTGGTAGGGAGGCGTGCTGCTTCCCTAGGATCGCCAGCGCCGCGAATGGGGGCTGGGAATGGGCACGCGAGGGATCCTCCGGAGCTTGTCCGCTGGCACAGCCGCTTTCCTGATAGGGGTGGCCTGCGGGAGCCCAGCGCCACCGGCAGCCGAAGGGGTCCCGGCCGGTCGCGAAGCGGGCGCGGCGCCTGTGACCGCGGCCGCGTCCACAGCCGTCCCGCCCGTCGCGACCGTGCGGCTGGGGTATCTGCCCATCATGTCGCACGCGCCCTTCTTCGTGGCGCAGGAAAAGGGATACTGGCGCGAGGCCGGCGTCGAGGTCGAGGGGACAGAGTTCCAGGGCAGCGACCAGATGATGCCCTTTCTCGCGAGCGGCCAGCTCGATGTCGCCGGAGGCTCGGCCGGCGCCGGGTTCCTCAACGCGCTCTACCAGGGGGTGAGTGGTAGCATCGTGGCTACGATGTCCGGGGTGAGTCCCGACGGCCCCTCGCCGGGCGCGCTAGTGGTGCGCCAGGAGGACTATCACAGCGGCCGCTACACGCACCCGGGCCAGCTCCGGGGCCGGCGCGTCGCCGCTAACGGCACCGGGGTCTATGGCGAGTTCCTCCTGGACCGGGCGCTGCGCCTGGGCGGTATCACGATCAACGACGTGGACTTCGTTACCCTGAGCTTCCCCGATATGGTCACGGCGCTGGCGGGCGGCTCGCTGGACGCGGCCCTATTAACCGAGCCCTGGGTCGTGCAGGTGGAGGAGCGCGGGCTGGGGGTTCCCATCGCGCGCGAGCGGCTGGACCCAAACGGCCAAACGCAGGTGGTCCTCTATGGCGAGCAGTTCATGCGCAACAACTCGGAAGGAGCGCGGCGGTTCATGGTAGGCTACCTGCGTGCCCTGCGCGACCTGAAGCGGACGGACTTCAAGGACCCGGGCGATGCGGTGATCATCGAGAAGTACACGAAGCTGCGCCCTGAGGTGATCCTGCGCTCGGTGCCGCCGTACGTGGATGGCGAGGGGCGGGTCAACATCGCGCACCTCGAGCTCCAACAGCGGTTCTACCTCGAGCGGGGCTACCTGAACTACCGTGAGCCGCTGGATCTCCAGCGGTTCGTGGACTACTCCTGGCTGGAGTACGCACGGCAGCAGCTGGGGCCCTACCAGCCTTGAAGCGCAGGGCTAGAAGCGCAGCACCGGCGCGCTCTGCAGCGCCGGCAGCGCGTTGCGCGTGTCGAAGACGAACCCCACCTGGCGGCCGATCGCCTCATAGTCCACGGCCGAGTGGGCCGTCAAGAGCACGGCGCAGTCGAAACGCTGGGTAACGAGCTCTTCCATCCCCAGCGAGTGCAGTAGCCGGCCCCCGCAGCGCACATAGGGGACGTAGGGGTCGTGATAGCCTACCTGGGCTCCGCACGCGAGGAGGCGCTCCAGCACGCGGAGCGACGGCGACTCGCGGGTATCGTTCACATCGGGCTTGTACGCCATCCCGAGAAGCAGGACCCGTGCCTCGGCCAGGCGCTTGCCGCGCTCGGCGAGCAGGCGCTCCAGCTTCCCCACGACGAACACGGGCATGGTGTCGTTGATCCGCCCTGCGACCTCGATGAGCTCGGCGACCATGCCGTGCTCACGCGCCACCGCCTCGAGATAGAACGGCACGATGGGGATGCAGTGCCCTCCCACGCCCGGCCCGGGATAGTGTGGCATGAAGGCGAATGGCTTGGTGGAGGCCGCCTCGATGACCTCCCAGATGCTGATACCCAGCCGGTCGCACAGGAGCGCGACCTCGTTGATGAAGCTGATATTAATGAACCGGAAGGTGTTCTCGACCAGCTTCGACAGCTCGGCTACCTCGGGCGACGAGACAGGCACGACCTGCTCGACGACGGGCGCGAAGAGCAGCGCCGCTAGCTCGGTGCAGCGCGGGGTGATGCCGCCGACGAGCTTAGGGGTGTTGCGCACCGTGTAGCGCGTGTTGCCTGGATCGATGCGCTCGGGCGCGAAGGCGACGAAGAACTCCTCCCCCACGCGGAGACCGCTGGCCTCGAGCAGCGGGAGCACTACCCGCCGCGTGGTGCCCGGCGCACAGGTGCTCTGCAGCACGACCAGCGTGTCGGGGTGCAAGTGGGCGGCGATGCTCCGCGCTGCGCTCTCCACGAAGCGCAGGTCCGGCCGGCGCTCGGGCGTGAGAGGCGTGGGAACGCAGATGATCGCGCCATCCACCTCCGCTAGGACGGCGAAGTCCTCGGTCGCGCGGAGCCGGCCCCGCTCGACGAGAGGGGCGATCGCGCTGGCGGGCACGTCCGAGACCGGGCTCTGGCCAGCACTTATGAGCCGCACCCGCTCGGGATCGGTGTCTAGACCCGTGACGAGGTAGCCGGCCTGAGCGAGTTCCGTGGCCATCGGCAAGCCGGCATAGCCGAGCCCCAGCACTGCGATGTGCGCGCTCCGCGCGCGCAGGCGATCTGCCAGCATCCTTTGCGTGAGCCCCCTCCGGCCGCTCCGCTCTGGGAACGCCCCAGCGCCTCACAGCCCGCGCATTGTGACATGGTATGCTCGCGGTTGTCAAGCTGTTGTGGCGCGCAACACCTGAAGCCGAACTCGCGGAACGCGGGTTAGGGCCCGCGTTCAGGCCGCTCGCGGCAGGGGGGCACCGTGCGAGGCGCGCCCGCTTTCTGGTAGAGTAGGCCGACGCACCCCTGAGCGTGGGCCCCGACCGACGTTCAGGGCTTCGCGAGGCGATCCGTGCCCGACTTCGACCTCCACGCACCCCGCTCGCTCCGCGAGGCCAGCCAGCTCCTGGCAGAGTACGCAGGGGAAGCGCGTCCGATCGCGGGCGGCACAGCGCTCGTGCTCATGATTCGGCAGGGGTTGCTCCGCCCGCGGGCGCTCGTGCGCCTAGACCGTGTGCCAGGCCTCGACAGCGTACAGCTCGATAACGGCCTGCTGCGCCTGGGCGCCATGGTCCCGTTGCACACCATAGTGCACTCGCCCCTCGTGCGGGCGACGATCCCCTTGCTCGCCCAGACGTGCAACCTGGTGGGCAACGTCCGAGTGCGAAATGCAGCCACGATCGGAGGCAACCTCTGTGAGGCGGACTACGCCTCCGATCCCCCAACGGTGCTAGTGGCGCTGGACGCGCGCGTTCGCGTCCACGGGCGCGCGGGCGAGCGCGAATTGGCAGTAGCTGAGCTGATCCAAGACTTCTACGAGACCAGCCTGGCGCCGGACGAGTTGGTAAGCGAGGTGCACGTGCCCGTGCCGGCCTCTGGGATGCGGGGGGTGTATCTCAAATTTGTGACGCGCTCTGCGGAGGATCGCCCCTGTGTTGGGGTGGCGACGCTCGTGCGCCTGGATGCGGACGGGCGCGTGGACGAGCTGCGGGTCGCCGTCGGGGCTGTGGCGGGGCAGCCGCTGCGGCTCCCCGCTGTGGAGCGGGAGGTGCGAGGGAGCCGGCTGTCAGCCGAGGTGCTGGAGGCGCTAGCGCAGCAGTACGCCGCGGCGGTAGAGCCGGTGGCGGATGCGCGGGGGTCCGCAGCGTACCGGCGGCAGATGATCGCGGTGTTCGTGCGCCGCGCGCTCCGTGCCGCCCTGGCCGGCACTACCGGCGCGTGGCAGGTCTAGGCGTTCGCGGGGGGAGGCAGACGAGCAATGGTGGCCGCTGGAGTGCGGCAGCGCGATGCCGAGCAGAAGGTGACGGGGCAGATTCCCTATGCGCTGAACGTGGAGCTGCCGGGAATGACCTATGCCCGGTGCGTGCGCAGCCCGCTCGCCCACGCGCGGATCCTGCGCGTAGATGCCTCGCGGGCGCTCGCGCTGCCGGGCGTCGTCACGGTGCTCACGCGTGACGACCTCACCGATGGGCGGCTGTTTCCCTACTATGGGGCGGCGATCAAGGACCAGCCCATTGTGGCGATCGACAAGGCGCGCCATGTCGGCGACATCGTCGCCGCGGTGGTGGCCGAGGACCCGGACACGGCGGCCGAGGCGGCCCAGCTCGTCGACGTCGAATACGAGGAGCTGCCCGCGGTCTTTGACCCGGTGGAGGCGCTGCAGCCCGGCGCACCGCTCGTGCACGAGCAGATCGTCGGCCGCTACGAGATCCCGCCCAACCCGATCATCCGCCCGCAGAACGGCACCAACCTGATCAACCATATGAAGGTGCGGCGCGGCGATGTCGCCCAGGGGTTCGCGGAGGCCGACCTGATCTACGAGGAGATCTACTCCAGCCCGGCGCTGCACCACTGTGCGCTGGAGCCGCACGTGACGGTCGCCCAGTGGGAGGGCGACGAGCTGACCCTCTGGTCAGCCACCCAGAACCCCTACTTCGTCCGGCAGCAGGTAGCAGAGATCTTCCGCATCCCGCCGGAGCGGGTGCGCGTGGTGGTGTACACCCTCGGCGGGGGCTACGGCTCCAAGACCTACTGTCGCATGGAGCCGCTGGCGGCGGTGCTGGCCTGGAAGGCCCGCCGGCCGGTGAAGCTGGCCCTGACGCGGGCAGAGGAGTTCGTCACGACCACCAAGCACGAAGCCCGCGTGCGGATCAAGAGCGGCGTGAAGCGCGACGGCACGCTCACGGCGCGCGAGGTGGAGATCCACTACAACGCGGGCGCCTACGCCGATCGGAGCGGCACCATCGCCCGCTCCGGCGGGATCGGTTCCATCGGCCCCTACCGTATCCCGCACGTGAAGGTCGATGCCTACGCTGTCTACACCAACCGCCCTAACGCCGTGCCCTTCCGCGGCCTGGCGATCTCCCAGGTCGCCTGGGCCTACGAGTGCCACACCGACGAGCTGGCTCGGCGGCTGGGGATGGACCCGCTGGAGTTCCGCCGGCGCAACCTGCTCCGCGACGGCGACCGCTTCGCCACTGGCGAGGAGCTGACCGACGTGCACTTCCTGGAGCTGGTGGAAGAGGCGGCGCGGGCGATCGGCTACCACGAACCGCCGCCTGCCCCATCGAGCCCGGAGAAGCTTGTGGGCCGCGGGCTGGCGGTGATCATCAAGCACATGGGGAGCAATCCGGCCACGACGCGCCTGCAGATCCGGCTGGAGGCCACCGGCGCGATCCAGGTGCTCAGCAGCACGGTGGACATCGGGCAAGGCGCACGGCTGGTGCTCGCGCGGGAGGTAGCGCGAGCGCTGGAGGTGCCCGAGGAGCGCGTGGAGGTGCCCTACGTCGATACCCGTCTCACGCCTCCCGACCAGGGCACCACCTCGAGCCGGTCGACGTTCTTCAACGGGCTGGCGGCCCGGGCGGCCGCCGACGACCTGCGCCGGCAGCTCCGCGAGCTGGCCGCCCGGCTCTACGAGGTGCCGGTGGAGGCCGTCACGGTGCGCGGCGGGCGGGTGTACGCGCCGGGCGCGCCCGCCGCGGGGCTGGAGCTGGCAGCGCTGCTGCGCGGGGCCGGAGTGCCCAGTGTGGTGGGGAGCGGCGAGTTCGCCACCCACATCTGGGTCGATCCGGAGACCGGCCAGGGCAAGGCCTCTCATCACTGGCACCAGGCCGCTGCAGGCGCGGTCGTCGAGGTGGACCGCGAGACAGGCAAGATCGCCCTCTTGCGGCTGCACCTCGCCACGCACGCCGGCCGCGTCATCGACCGGGTGAATGCCGAGCTCCAGAATGAGGGCTGTGCAACCTTCGGTCTCTCGCAGGCGCTCTTCGAGGAGATGCTGTTCGACGGCGGCCAGGTGCTCAATCCGAACCTCGCGGACTACATGATCCCATCGCTGCGGGACTTCCCCGTGCACTTTACGACGACGCTGCTGGAGAACCCCGAGCCGGACCCCGAGGTGCACGGCCTCGGCGAGACCGGGCTGCCGGCGGTGCCGCCCGCCATCGGTAACGCGGTCCGCGAGGCCATCGGGGCGCGGCTGTACAGCATCCCGCTGCTGCCCGAGCGGGTTCTCGCGGCGCTGCAGCAGCGCGACGCCGGCCGGGAGGGCTAGCGCGGTGGAAAGCACGATGGGAGGGCGAACGATCAATGTAACGCTGCGCGTCAACGGCCAGGAGCACCGCCTGGCCGTGCGGACGCACCACACCCTACTGGAGGTGCTGCGCGACCAGCTCAAGCTGCTCAGCGTGCGCGAGGGCTGCGGGATCGGTATGTGCGGCGCCTGCACGGTGCTGGTCGACGGGCGGCCGCTCAGCGCCTGCCTCACCCTGGCGGCGCTGGCCGAGGGGCGCGACATCCTGACGGTGGAGGGGCTCGGCGCGCCCGGCCGGCTCGATGTGGTGCAAGAGGCGTTCCTGGCGCGCACCGGCTTCCAGTGCTCGTACTGCACCCCGGGGATCATCCTCGCCACCAAGGCCCTGCTCGCCGAGCATCCCCAGGCTACCGACGAGGAGATCCGTGAGTACCTCGCCGGCAACCTCTGCCGCTGCGGCAGCTATGTGAAGATCGTGGACTCGGTGCGTGAGGCGATCGCCCGCCTCGCGGCGCCGGACAGGGACTGAGGGGGGCAATGCCGGAGGAGCGTGCTGCGGCGCCGGGCGGTGTGGAGCGGCGCCCGAAGACCGCGTGGGACTATGTCCAGCCGCGCGATGTGGCGCGCTTCGGGCCGGAGATCCTCGACCCGCAGCTGCAGGTGCAGTGGGGGCGCGCCTTCTTCCTCGCTGGCACGCTGCCGTACCTCTGGCGGGAGAAGGTGCCGCAGATCCGCCGCGCGATCTTCGACGCGCTGGAGCTCCGGCCCGGCGACCGCGTGTTCGTGCTGGGCGAGGCGATCGAGGCCTGTGGCTTCCTGGAGGATCTCCGCGCCCGCATCGGCGAGCAGGGCCACATCCACGTGGTGGAGATCATCGACGAGGCCCGTGACGCGTACTTCAACAACGTCCGCGGGCCCAGCGGCGCCCTGGCCCAGTGGCGCTACAACTACACGGCGCAGTTTCGCGACGGAGAGTTCGACGCGGTCGCGGTTCTCCAGGGCGTCCAGCACGCCGACGACTGGCGGGTGGTCGGTGCCGAGCTGACCCGCATCCTGAAGCCCGGGGGGATCTGCCTCCTGGCCGAGATCTGCCTCGGCGGCGATTTCCTCACCTATGTGCGCGCCGATCTCCACATCGAGCAGGTGTTCGAGCGGCTGTGCCTAGGGCTGGGCTGGCGGCTGGACGAGTTCGGCTACTACAGCCCCGAGCAGCGTAGCGCGGCATTCACGGGCCTGCTGGTGGACCATCAGACCCTCCGGCACCGCGGCCTGGAGGTGTTCTGGGGGCGCAAACCGCCGGCAGGCTAGGCGCGGCGGTCGTGGCTTCCTGTGGTGGCGGGCTGGCCTAGCGCCAGACGACGACCACGTTGTGGGCGGCTAGCTCCTTGACGAGCGGGATCTGCTCGAGCACGCGCTCCAGCTGCTGAAAGGCCGGCAGAGCCCAGCGCGGCGCGAAGTCGGGCACCCAGCCGCTGCGCACCACCTCGACCGTGTCGGCGCCGGCGGCCCGCACCGCGCGCAAGATCTCTCCCGCTGGCACGAGCCGCGTGTCCTCCTCGTCCTGAGGGAGGCGACGCATGAGCAGCGGCCAGTAGGGGTTGAGCGGGTTGTGATCCCAGATGACGACCACACCACCCGGGCGCGTGACGCGCAGCATCTCCCGGATTGTGGCGGCGACCTTGCGCGGCTCGAAGATGTGGTGCAGCGCCGCCACGGTGATCGCGCCGTCGAAGGTCCGGTCGCCAAACGGCAGGGCGGCGCCATCGCCCTGCACGTAGCGGGCGACGCGCTCGCCGTAGCGCAGCATGCCGTGGGAAGGGTCGAGCCCTGTCATGGTGTAGCCCTCGCGGGCCAGCCGCTGGGCGAGCAGCCCGGTGCCGCAGCCCACATCGAGCACGCGCGCCGGCGGGGGCAGCCGGTCGCGGATGAAGCGCACCCGCTTTTCCAGGTAATGGCGCACCACGTGAGGGGGCAGGCTGGCGTTGTAGAGGGCGGCGATGCGATCGAAGTGAGCCCCCGCCGTGCGCCCGCCGGCGAGGGGCGGCGGGGCGGGCGCAGGGCCCTGCGAACCTATTGGATCAGGCACTTGGCCTCCAGCTCCTGGCGGGCGCGCTCGACGCTGTCTTCGGGGCGCTGCTCGCGGGCCCAGGCCACCAGGTCGGCGATCCCCGCTTCGAACGGCACGGTGGGGCGATAGCCCAGCACGCGCTGGATCTTGCTGATGTCGGCGTAGCAGTGACGGATGTCGCCGGCCCGGAACTGCTGCACGATCTCCGGCGCGATGGCGACCCCGAGGTGCTGCGCTAGGAGCTCTGCCACGCGCCGCACCGTGGTCGGCACCCCGGTGCCGACGTTGAACACCTCGTAGTCGCCGGCGTCCGACTCCATCGCCAGGAGGTTAGCCTGCACGATGTCGCGGACATGGGTGAAGTCGCGGGTTTGCAGCCCGTCCTCGAAGATCAGGGGCGGGCGGCCGTTGAGCAGGCGCGCCGCGAAGATCGCCGCGACGCCGGTGTAGGGATTGGAGAGCGCCTGGCGCGGCCCGTAGACGTTGAAGTAGCGCAGGGCGACGGTGGGCAAGCGGTAGGCCCGCCCCACCGCGAGGAACATCTCCTCGTGGTCGCGCTTGGTGATGGCGTAGATCGAGGTGGGGGCAAGTGGCTTGTCCTCCGGCGTGGGCCGCGCCTGCACGACCCGCTGGCAGTGCGGGCAACGCATCTCCCAGTCGCGCGCGCGGAGCTGCGCCTCGGAGCGGAGGGCGGGATAGACTGGGCCGCATTCCGTACAGGCGTAGGCCCCCTCGCCATAGATCGACATCGACGAGGCGACGATCACCTTGCGCACCTGGTGCCGCTCGTTGGCCAGCAGGTCGAGGAGCACCGCGCCGCCGTAAGTGTTGACGTCTACGTAGCGGCGGATCTCGTACATCGACTGGCCCACGCCCACTGCTGCCGCCTGGTGGAAGACGATCTCGATCCCCTCGAGCGCCGCGCGCAGGTTCTGGCGGCTGCGCACATCGCCCTTCATGAACTCGGCGCGCGGGTGGAGGTAGGCCGGCGGCCGGCCGTTGCGGCCGTGGACCTGCGGGCTGAGGTTGTCGAGCACGCGGACGCGGTGGCCGCGCTCGATCAGCGCATCGACCAGGTGGGAGCCGATGAACCCGGCGCCGCCCGTTACCAGGATGTGTGCCACGAGAATCCCCTCATCCTACGGCGTGTGTGGTCTGCTGGCTTGCGTGTCACGCCAGGAGCTGCGGGGCTCCGCCGGCTTCATTGTGCCCTGCTGGCCGGCACGGCTGCTAGTCATAGCTGGCGGCGCGCCGGACCCGCCGCGCTGGCCGCGGCTGGAACAGGGTCCGGAGACGGTAGCTCAGGATCAAGCCGATCATGCGCAGCCCCACCCGCACCGCGGTGGTCATCGAGCCGGTGATCTTCGACTCGCCGAGGCGCCCGCGGTAGTTGACGGGGATCTCGATGATACGCATGCCGTCCAGCAGCGCCAGAATCACCATCTCCGGCAGGAAGTGCGAGCCGCCGACGGTGAGGCGGTCGTGCAGGCGCTCGGCCGCCTCGCGGCGGATGAGGCGCATGGTGCAGCCGCAGTCCGACAGGGAGGGCCCGCCGAACAGGTACTGGAGCAGTTTGGCGACCAGGACGTTGCCCACCCGCAGGAACCAGCCCATGTTCGCTTCCTGCCAGATCAGCTCCTGGGTAGTGCGCGTGCCCATGACCATATCGAAGTCGGCGGCGTAGGCCAGCAGCTTGAGCACGTCGCGGCCGACGAAGGTGCCGTCGGGCTCGGAGAGGATGATGTAGTCGCCGCGCGCCTCCCGCAGCCCGCGGCGGAGCGCATAGCCGTAGCCCTGGCGCGGCTCGTGGACGACGCGCGCGCCAGCGCGTGCCGCCAGCTCTGCCGTGCGGTCGCGCGAGTTGTTGTCGACGACGAGCACCTCGTCGACGGCCGGGCAGGCGAGGAAGTCCTGCACGGCCGCGGCGATGCCGGCCTCCTCGTTGTACGCCGGGAACACGACCGAGACCTGGCGTCCCTCCCACATAGCGGCGGAACCCCTGAGCGGATTGTCGCCGGCCGCCGCGGCGCGACCGGCCGAGCCCTTGCCAGTATACGCATTCACCCCGCGACATCAAAGGGCGGCGGGCTCCTGCAAGCGCCGCGCGGCGCGGAATTGCTGGGTAGGGTTGGGGCTGGGGTATAATCCGCGCGTTGTCTGCCGCCAGGCGGGCGCCGCTCCTGGCCGGGAGCGAGGAGGGAGATAGCAAAGCGATGGCCGCACCGACCAAGGTTCTCGCGCCGGCCGGCGCGCTGGCTGCCACCAGCGGCGCGGGGCTGCTCCGACTCCTGCTGGTGCTTTTCTTCTGCTCGGGCATCAGCGGGTTGATCTACCAGGTGCTCTGGCTGCGGATCCTGAGCCTGGTGTTCGGGGTGACGGTGTTCGCCGTCAGCACGGTGCTGGCCAGCTTCATGGCCGGGCTGGCAGTGGGCAGCTTCGGGGCGGGCAAGCTGGCCGATCGCCTGCGCAACCCGCTCGCCGTCTACGGCCTGGTCGAGGTGCTCATCGGCCTCACGGCGCTCGTGACGCCCGAGGCCATCCTCGGGCTGCAGGGCCTCTACCGCGGCCTGTACGAGCTGTTGGGCGGAGCGCCGCTGCTGGTCGGCGCTGTGCGCGTTGCGCTCGCCTTTCTGATCCTCCTGGTGCCGACGAGCCTCATGGGCGCCACACTGCCCATCGTCGTGAAGTCGTCCCTGCTGCGCTCGCAGGGGCTCGGCGAGAACGTGAGCCTGCTCTACGCCGTCAACACCTTTGGGGCGATCGTGGGCGCGGCGAGCGCCGGCTTCTTCCTCGTGGGCAGCCTGGGAATCCGCGCGACGACGAATCTCGCTGCGGCGATCAACCTGATGGTCGGGATCACAGCGCTCCTGGCCGCTCGGCTGCTGGTCGCTTCGGCCGTGTCAAAGCCCGGCGCCGCCGTCCCCGCGGAGGCGGCTGATCCCCCGGCGAGCGCGAGCCTCAGGCGAGCCGCAGCGCCCGAGCGCGCCGCCGAGCGCCCGCCTGCCGCCGTGCTGCGGCTCGTGTTCTGGGCGTTCGGCCTGTCGGGCTGTATCTCCCTGGCCTACGAGGTGGTCTGGTCGCGCGTGCTGGCCATGTTCTTCGATTCGAGCATCTACGCTTTCACGGTGATGCTCTCCACCGTGCTGTTCGGCATTGCGGCCGGCAGCTACGCGATCAAGCCCCTCATGGAGCGTCGCTGGAACTGGGTCGCGGTGTTCGGCGTGCTCGAGTTGATCGTCGCCCTCTCTGGCGTGCTGTCGATCATCACGCTCGGCGAGATGTACCAGCTCATCGGCTGGCTCCAGGGGCTGCCGGTGGCCTCGCTGGTGCTCAGCACGCCGGTGCGCTTTATGGCGTTCGTCTCCTTCGTGGCTATTTTCCCCCCGATGTTCCTGCTGGGCATGACGTTCCCCGTGGCGGCGCGCATCTATGCTGCTGATGCTGCTGACGCCGGCCAGCGCATCGGCGCGATCTACTCCGCGAACGTCTTTGGCGCTATCTTCGGCTCCATCGTGGCCGGCTTCCTGCTAGTGCCCAACCTGGGCAGCCAGCGCACCCTGGTGCTCCTGGCGAGCGGCAACTTCCTCATCGGGTTAACGCTCCTGTGGGCGGCGCGCAGGCTCGCGCCGCCGCTCCGACTGGCCGGCACGCTGGCGCCGCTGGCGCTCTTCCTGCTCTTGGCACGCCTGGCGCCGAGCATGTACCCGAACATCTTCAGCGGCCGCTTCCCCGGCGAGGAGGTGCTCTGGTACGAGGAGAGTCTAGAGAACACCGTCAGTGTGGTGCGCGCTGCCGACGGCATTCGCTACCTCTACACCAACAGCCGGGGCCAGACGAACACGGAGCCGGGCACGGTGCGCTACCACCGCCTGATCGGGCATGCAGGCATGCTGCTGCACCCGAACCCGCGCGACGTGCTGGTGATCGGGCTCGGCGGCGGCGCTACGCCCGGTGCCGCGAGTCAGTGGGAGAACGCCCGTGTGGACATCGTCGAGCTGTCCGATGGCGTGGTGCACGCCGCGCGCTGGTTCCGGGACGAAAATTACGGCGTGCTCGACCAGCCGAACGTGCACCTGCGGATCGACGACGGGCGCAACTACTTGCTCCTCACCGATCGCCGCTACGATGTGGTGACGGCCGACATCATCCGTCCCAATGATGCAGGCGCCGCCAACCTGTATTCGGCCGAGTACTATCGCCTAGTCCTCAACGTCCTGAAGGACGACGGCCTGATGGTGCAGTGGCTCGCCCCGTTCTCGGACTACCAGTACCGCCTGCTGATGCGCACCTTCTTGAGCGTGTTCCCCTACGTCACGCTCTGGGCGAACGGCGATCTCCTTGTGGGCTCCAAGTCGCCGATCAAGATCGACCGCGCGGTGCTGGAGGCGAAGTTCCAGCAGCCGCGCGCCGCGGCCGCGTTGGCAGATATCGGGATCACCGATGCGCAGCAGGTGCTCGACCTGTACAATGCCAGCAAGCCCGAGCTGCTGCGCGTCGCGGGCGAGGGGCCCATAATCACCGATAACTTCCCCTACATCGAGTACTTCCGCTCGCTGCCCAAGGACGGCCCGCCGGATGTGAGCGTCTACAGCCGCAACGTCAGCGAGGTGCTCAAGTAGCCGGCTGCGCCGCTGGCGCTCGGTCGCGGCGCGGCCGTGCTAGGAGCGGCCCGTTAGCTCGGCGCGGACCTGCCGGGTGGCGGCTACCAGGGCTTCCAGCTTGGCGCGCGCCACGGGACGCGGCAGCGGCGCCATGCCGCAGTCGGTAGTCGGGTAGAGGCGCTCGGGAGGCATGTAGCGCAGTGCGGCGCGGATGCGGTCGGCGATGACCGACGGCGGCTCGGGCGGCGCGGGGCTCACGTCGACGGCGCCGTAGAGCACGTCTTTCTCGCCCACCTCCGCCAATACGGCCGGGTCCACCCGGGAGGCGGCGAACTCGAGCGAGAGCTGCTGCACCCGGGAGGCGCGCAGCAAGGGCAGCAGCCGGCGGTACTGGCTCCAGTCTTGGTTCTGCTGCTTCCAGGCGAGCACGGCGGGTGTCCCGTAGCCGTAGCAGACGTGCACGGCGGTGCGAGCGGCCACGCCCTCCAGACAGCGGTCGAGCAGCTCTATCCCCCAGGCCTCGACCTTGTCCAGATAAACGTTGAAGCAGGGCTCGTCGATCTGGATCACGTCGGCCCCCGCGGCCGCTAGCTCGCGCGCCTCGGCGTTGATGGCCGCAGCGAGCACGCTGGCGAAAGCCCGCTCGTCGCCGTAGTAGGCGTCGTGCGCCGTGTCGACGATCGTCATCGGGCCGGGGATGGTCACCTTGACCGGCCGTGTAGTGTGGGCCTTGAGGAAGCGGAGGCCCGCGAGCAAGATCGGGTGGGTGCGCTCCACTGGACCGACCACGGTGGGCACCGGGGCGGTGTAGCGGCCGCCACGAGTGCGCTTCTCGACCAGGCGGTGGTAGTCGAAGCCGGCGAGCTCGCGGCAGAACCCCTCGATGTAGTGGCGGCGGCGCTGCTCCCCATCGCTCACGATGTCGATGCCCACCTCCTCCTGGAGCTTGATCGCTAGCAGCACCGCATCATCCTGGCCCTCCCGCAGCAGCTCGCCCGCCAGGCGCCACTCCGGGCGCACCGCCTCCGGCGTGGCGAGCCAGCCCGGCTTGGGCAGGCTGCCCACCACGGTGGTGGGCAGGAGCATGGCCGCCATCTCGCCCCTCCTCTTACGCCCCCTCGCCCCGCTGCCGCCGCGCCTCCTGGATCGCCGTCCAGACCCGCTCGGCCGTGTAGGGCATGTCTAGATGCTTGATCCCCAGCGGCGCGAGGGCATCCACCACCGCGTTCATGATCGGCGCTGTCCCGATGATCACCCCCGACTCGCCCACCCCCTTCGCCCCCAGCGGGTTCAGCGGCGAAGGCGTCACCGTCTCCGCCACGACCAGCTCTGGCATCTCGGTGGCGCGCGGCAGCGCATAGTGCATCAGCGAGCCCGTCACCAGCCCCCCGTCAGGCTCGTACACCACCCGCTCCAGCACGGCCTGCCCGTAGCCCTGCGCCGTGCCCCCCTGCACCTGCCCCTCCACCAGCAGCGGGTTGACGATCGTCCCGCAGTCGTCCACCGCCACGATCCGCTCGACCCGCACCCGGCCGGTGTCGGGATCGATCCGCACCACCGCCAGCGCAGCCCCGAAGCCATAGGTTTCCTCCGGCGCGCGGAAGTAGGCGCTGGCCTCCAGGCCCAGCGTTTCCCCCGGCGGCAGCCGCCCCCGCCCGTACGCCGCCGCCGCCACCTGCGCCCAGCTCACCGCCCGCTCCGCCCCGGCCACCCGAAACTGCCCCCCCTCCAGCCGAATGTCCTCCGGATTCGCCTCCAGCAGCCCGGCCGCGATCCGCTTCGCCTTCGCCACCACCTGGTCGGCCGCCTG
>Ga0070739_10004534_pt1 | contig 16359 bp, 15 predicted proteins | sample Coa_R1_7_FD_66445 | JGI IMG/M metagenome (GOLD analysis project Ga0070739, IMG submission 66445) | Surface soil microbial communities from Centralia Pennsylvania, which are recovering from an underground coalmine fire - Coalmine... | ecosystem: Environmental > Terrestrial > Soil > Unclassified ... | reverse complement strand
ATCGAGATCAGCGCGACCGCCGCGGACGGCGGCGACGACGCGGGCACGCTGCTCGTCGGCGAGGTCACCAGCCTCGAGCAGGACACCGACGCGACCGGCACGTGGACCGTGGTGCGCGGTTACGACCTCTCGCACCGGCTGTGCCGGGGCCGGCGCACCCGCACCTTCCTCGACGCCACCGACGGCGACATCGTGCGCAGGGTCGCCAGCGACGCAGGGCTCGAACTCGGCGACGTGGACGACGACGGCGCGGTGCATCCGCACGTCGGCCAGGTGAACCTCACCGACTGGGAGTTCCTGCGCGCGCGGGCCAACGAGCGCGGCCGCGAGGTGGCCGTCGTGCACGGTCAGCTGGTCTGGCACGCTCCGGTCTCGCACGACACCGCGCCGAGCTCGCTGGACGACGTGGAGACTCCGCCGCAGGCCGCGCAGCTGCTGCTGGGCGCCAACCTGCTGCGCCTCTCCCCCAGGGTGACCGCGGCCGAGCAGGTCGGCGAGGTGTGGGTGCGCGGCTGGAACCCGGAGACCAAGCAGCCCGTGCGCGGCAGCGCGAAGACCTCGACGGTGAGCGCGCACTCGGGCGCCGATCCGAGCGAGCTGGCCGGCCGGTTCTCCGCCGCCCCCTTCCTGGTGGCGGATCGGCCGGTGCGCGACGAGCAGGAGGCCGACGCGATCGCCGCGGCGGTGGCCGAGCAGATCGCGGGCGCGCACGCCGAGATGACCGGGCTCGCGCTCGGCGATCCGAGGCTCGTCCCCGGCGCGGCCGTCTCGGTCAGCGGTGTCGGCTGGCCGCACGACGGCCACTACGTCCTGTCCGGCGCGCGGCACCGCTACGACGAGACCGGCTACCACACCGAGTTCACCGTCAGCGGCCGTCAGGAGCGCACGCTGCTCGGTCTCACCTCGCTCGGCGCGACCAAGCAGGCGCACCGCGGCAGCGGACGGCCGTGGCCCGGACTCGTGATCGGACAGGTCACCGACATCAACGATCCCGACCAGCGGTTCCGGGTGAAGGTGGCCTTCCCGTGGCTGTCCGACGACTACGAGTCCTGGTGGGCCCGCGTCGTACAGCCCGGCGCCGGAGACGGCCGCGGCCTGGCCTGGCTGCCCGAGGTCGGCGACGAGGTGCTGGTCGGGTTCGTACACGGCGACGTGCGCGACCCGTACGTGATCGGCGGCCTCTACAACGGCACCGACCACCCGATGATGAACGACCAGCTCGTGGACGGCGACGCGGGACAGGTGCTGCGCCGGGTGCTCGGCTCGCGTACCGGGCACCAGCTGGTGTTCAGCGATGACGATCAGGGTTCGCAGATCCAGCTGGCCACCGGTGACGGCTCGGCGACGATCACGCTCGACTCCACGAACACGAAGATCGTCATCGACGGCTCCGGCACGGTCACCATCCACGCCGGCGGGCCGCTCAAGCTGGACAGCGACGGCGACATCGAGCTGAACGCGAACGGCGGCGACCTGAAGCTGACGGCCAGCGGCGAGCTGAAGCTGTCCGGCAGCACCGGGGCGTCCATCGACGGCGGACCGCAGGTCAGCGTGTCGGGGCAGATCATCAAACTCAACTAGTGACGCAATGCACTGACACAGTTTCGACGGTAAGTGCACGACGGAGAGGGGCGGGGAATCCCCATGGGACAGCCGGCCGCGATCAGCGGCGACCAGGTGAACGCGGTGTGCTCGCTGCACCTCATGACGAACCCGGCGACGGGAGCGCCACAGCCCTCTCCCCCGCTGCCGTTCGCGGCGCCGATCACGCTCGGAGTCTGCGCGACGGTGCTGATCTGCGGCTCGCCCGCGGTCGTCGTCGGGGCGACCGGGCTGAACACGCCGCCGCATGTCGGGCTGCATCCGGCCGACCCGTTCTTCGCGCCGCCGGCCCAGCAGGCCGTCATCGCCGCGGGGAGCAGCAGCGTGCTGCTCGGCGGGGTGCCGGCGGCGCGCACCGGCGACAGCGCGACCTGCTGCGGGCAGCCGACCGGCACGCTGGTCGGCAGCGCCTCGACCGTGCTGATCGGGGGCTGAGCGCGATGACGAGCAGCACCGAGGACTTCGTCGGGCGCGGCTGGGCCTTCCCGCTGCGGCTGGACAGCACCGGGGCCTTCGCGCTCTCGCAGGGCGACGACGACGTGGCCGAGTCGATCCGGCTGATCCTGGGCACCAGCCCGGGCGAGCGGCCGATGCGCCCGGAGTTCGGCTGCCCGATCCACGAGCTGATCTTCGACACCGTGGACGCCGGTCTTGCCGGGCGGGTCGGCACGCTGGTCGACGCGGCGCTGACCCGCTGGGAGCCGCGCATCGACGTGCTCGGCGTGACGGCGAGCCCCGATCCGGCCGCGCCGCAGATCCTGCGCATCGCGGTGGACTACCGGGTCAAGGCCACCAACGACCGGCGCAACCTGGTCTTCCCGTTCTACTCGATCCCCGAGGACTGAGCCGCGATGCCGCTGCCCGCGCCCGATCTGGACGACCGCCGCTTCCAGGACTTCGTGGACGACGCCAAGCGCCTGGTGCGCCGGCGCGTGCCGGCCTGGAGCGACCACAACGTGCACGACCCCGGCATCACCCTGATCGAGGCCGTGGCCACCATCGCCGACCAGCTCGCCTTCCGGCTCAACCAGGTTCCGGAGCGGCACCACCGCAAGTTCCTCGACCTGCTCGGCATCACCCGCAGGCCGCCGAGCGCGGCGCGGGTCGGCCTGACCTTCAAGCTGTCCGCGCCGCGTCCGGACGTGGTCACCGTTCCTGCGGGGCACCGGGTCGGCACGCCCCGGGTTCCGGGCGAGGAGCCGATCGGCTTCGCGACGCTCGCGCCGCTGAACATCGTCCCGGTCAGCCTGATCGAGCTGCGCGCGGCTCCGGCCGTGGGCAGCGCACCCGGCGAGGCGGCCGGCGCCAATGACGCAGCCCGCAACGCCGACAACCTGCGGGATCTGCGGCCTCTGATGCGCCAGGGCGAACCGGCGGCCTGCTTCTCCGCGGTGCCGCAGCCCGGCGACCGGTTGTATGTCGGGCTGTCCGACGCGGCGCCTTCGTGCTTGATCTCGCTGCGCACGGACAGCCGGATCGAGGGTATCGGCGTCGATCCGGACCATCCGCCGCTCTACTGGGAGGCGTATCAGAGCTCTGGCTGGGCGCGGTGCGAGGTGGAGCGGGACACCACCGGCGGACTGAACCGGCCCGGCGAGATCCTGCTGCACCTGCCGCCGCGGCACACGCACTGCCTGATCAACGGAGTGCGCGCGGCCTGGCTCCGGGCCGTGGTGACCACGCCTGAGGCCGACGTCCCGGCGTACAGCAGGACTCCGACACTGACCAAGCTCACCGCGGACTGCGTCGGCGGGACCGTCGACGCGATCCACGCCGAGCACATCACCAACGACGTGCTCGGTACCGCCGAAGGCGCCGCGGGGCAGCGGTTCCGGCTGCATCACGCCCCGGTCCTGCCCGGCGCCGAGCCGGCGGTCGTCGAGGTCTCCTCCGAGGAGGGCTGGCAGGAGTGGCATCAGGTCGCTGATTTCGCCGCCAGCGAGCGGGACGACCCGCACTTCGTGCTCGACCCGATGACCGGCGAGATCGACTTCGGGCCGGCGGTGCGGCTGGGCGACGGCAGCGTGCGCTGCCACGGCAAGGTGCCGCCGGAGGGCTCGACGGTCCGGATGCGCGAGTACTGGACCGGCGGCGGCGCGGTCGGCAACGTCGCTGCGGGCCGGTTGACCGTGATGCGGTCGGCGATTCCGTACGTGTCGTCGGTGACGAATCGGCAGCCGGCTCGCGGCGGCCACGACGGCGAGACGGTAGCGGAGGCCAAGGTGCGCGCAGCGCGGGCGCTGCGTGGACAGGACCGCGCGGTGACCGCCGAGGACTATGAGGCCATTGCGACACAGGCGGTCTCGGGAGCGGTGCGCGTGCGGTGTGTTCCGCCGGCGAACCCCGGCGAGCCGGTGCACATGCTCGTCGTTCCGGACGTGTCAGGGTACGGATCCGGGCGCATCCCGTTCGACGCGCTCACCCCGGACGAGCCGAGCATGGCCACGATCGCGGCGGCACTGGAGGAGCGGCGCCTGGTCGGCGTGCGGATCGCGGTCGAACCGCCGCGCTATCAGGGTGTGACCGCGGCGGTCCGGCTGCGCTCGCGGCGCACCGAAGACCTCGAAGAGGTACGCGCGGCCGCGCTCGCCGCGCTCTACCGCTGGCTGCATCCGCGCGACGGCGGTCCGGACGGGACCGGCTGGCCGTTCGGCCGCGCGGTCACGCTCGGCGACGTGCACGCCGCGCTCGCCTCGGTACCCGGCGCGGACTACGTCGAGGAGGCGCGGCTTTACCCGGCCGACCCGACGACCGGAGCACGCGGCGAGGCGGTACCGGCCATCGAACTGGGCCCGGACATGCTGCCGTTCTCCTACGACCACCAGGTCCGGGTGAGCTGAATGAGGGGTCTGATCAGCGACGAGGAGCCGGGCGTCCTGGGCATCGCGTCCGCGCTGCGGCAGGCGATTCCGGCGGTGTACCAAGAGGATCCGCTGTTCATGCTGCTGTGCGCGGCCTTCGATGATCTGGTCGCGCCGCTGGTGACCGCGGTCGACTGCTTCGACGCGTATCTGGATCCGTACCTGGCTCCCGCGGATTTCCTGCCCTGGCTCGCGGATCTCGTCGGTTATCAGGGCCCGGTCAGACAGGGATCGGCGTCCGAACGAGCCCGGATTGCCTCGGCGGTCTGGGACCACGCGCGGCGCGGGACACCGCTGGGCGTGCGTGAGGCGGCGGCGCGCGCGGCAGGCGTGCCGGTTGAGCAGGTGCAGTTGGACGATCCGGGCGGGACGAGATGGTCCGCGGTCGCGGGCGCAGTGAACGGCGACTGGCCGCAGGTCACGGCCCGGGTGCAGGTTGCTGTTCCCGGCGCGCAGGGATCGCAGCAGGTGCGGGAATCGGTGCGCGCCGCGATCGAGGAGGTCGCGGGCGTGCATTGCGCAATCGCGGTGGACGTGGTGGAGGCCGGGGAGACGAACCGGCCGCACCGGGCCCGTCCGCAGGGGGCGAGAACTTACGGAGGCGAATCATGATTCTGTGTCGGGAATGCGGGAACAGCGCGCCCTCGCGCGACGGCTTCTGCTCCTCCTGCGGGGCGCTGCTGGACTGGTCCGGCGAGCGGGTGGAGACGCAGGTGCTGCCGACGGTGCAGACCGCGCCGACCGGCCGCACCGGGCCGCCGGTCACGGCCGCGGCGACCGCCGGCGCGGGCCCGGTCGAGCAGCAGGGTGCAGCCGCGCAGGCGAATGTGGCGCAGGGGAACACGGCACCCGGGAACATGGCCCATGGAAATACGGCGCAGCGAAGCGGGCCGCAGGGCTGGACTCCGGCCGCATCGCAGGGCGCTGCGGTGAACAACGCCGCGGCGCAGGGCTGGATCCCGGCCGCCGAAGCGCGACGGGCCGACCCGGTCCCGGTGCAATCAGAGCCCGATTACGACGGGCCCTACTGCCAGGCCTGCGGCGTGCGTAACCCGCAGGAGCGGCGCTTCTGCCGTTCCTGCGGAGCGATGCTGCAACTTCCGGCGCTCGCCGCACCGGCGCGGCGCGGCTGGTGGCGGCGGCTGATCGACCGGATCACCGGCCGGCGCCGCGAATTCGCCGCCGGGCAGCGGCCGAGCGGGTTCCGCGATCACCAGGGCGGCGGTTCCACCCAGTCGGGCAAGCGGCGGCTGCGCCTGCCCCGGCACATCAAGCTGGGCAAGCTCGCGCCGATCCTGATCATCGCGGGACTCGCGGGCGTCGGACTCGGCCCCGCGCGCACCTGGGTGACGAACGAGGTCAACAGCCTCCTGGGCAAGGCGAAGGCGCGGGTGAATCAGCACTACGTCAACGTCACCCCGGTCGGCGCGACGGCGCTCTCGCAGAAGGACCACGGTGCGGCCCTCGCGATCGACGGGCTCAACAACACCTACTGGGCCAGTGCGCAGCACCCTGACGGAGTCGGCGAGACGCTGACGATCACCTTCGCCTCCCCGGTGGACATCGACCAGATCGGCATCCTGTCCGGCGCGGACGCGCAGAACTTCCGCGCCTTCGCCCGGCCGCACGACCTGGTGGTGACGGCGGCCGGCGGGTCACCGGAAACGCTGTCCTTCGACGACTCGGCCGATTTCCAGAGCCGCGGCGCCACGCTGCGGCAGGTGACCACCGTGACGATCACCGTCAAGGACGCCTATCCGGGCCAGAAGCAGCACGACCTGGCCATCCGGGACCTGGAGTTCTTCGTCAAGCAGGGCTGAGCCAGTGCGTCGGGCGCGCGAACCCCGGGCCGAGCCGGGTCGAGGCGTCGCCCTTCGCGGAGTCGAGCTGTGCCTGCGTAAGGAACAGGCAGCCGCTCAGGTCGGCTCCGCGAAGGTCGGCGTCGCGCAGGTCCGCCCCGATCACGTCGGCCAGCCGCAGGTCGGCGCCGCGCAGGTCGGCCGCGAGGAGGAGCGCGCCGCGCAGGCTCGCGCCGCGCAGATCTGCTCCGGCGAGCCGCGCGCCGATCAGATCGGCGCCCCGGTGGTTGCGTTTGCGTCCGGGGGCCTTGGCGCGGGCCAGTTCGCTCGCGCGGGTAAGCAGCACGTTGATCCGATCGCGCAATACCGCGACGTCCGCGCCCGCGACCGTCTGCGCGTCGCAGTACGTGAGCCGATCCGTCTCGTCGAGCGCGCGGCGCAGCTCGGGGTGGATCGGCTTCGCCGCCGGGAGGGCGAGCGCGTCAGTGAGATACCAGAGCAGTTCGTGAAGCTGCCGCATCACCGGGAAGACCGCGAACATCCGGCGCGCGGTATCCGGGTCCTGACGCCAGCTGACCGCGTGGAAGGTGTGTTGGGATACCTTCTGGCCTGCCCCGAAGCAGTCGAAGACGGTGCAGCCGGAAAAACCGCTCTCGCGCAGCCGCGCGTGGATGCCGCAGCGGTCGTCGTCGCGCAGGTTCCGGCACGGCTGCCCGGCCGGCTTGTCGAGGGCGAAGTCGGCCGACTTGGTGAAGTTCAGCGCGACGCAGCACAGCGCGAAGCAGTTGGCGCAGTCCGCGTGCAGGCCGAGCCGAGCGCGCTCGTCTCGCGCGGTCATGCCCGCGCCAGCAGCTCGTTGATCCGCCGCAGCTCCACCGGCAGCAGGTTCGGGTCGCGCAGCCTGGCCCGACACACGTCGGCGTAGTGCGGCGCGGGATCGACGTGCGCGGCGGCGCGGAACGCCCGCAAGAAGACTCGGCGCATCAGCCACACCGCGGGCCGCAGCGCCCAGGGGATCGTCCCGACTTCGGCCACGGTCATGATCACGACGGTCTGCGCGACGTCCAGTCCGGCAGGCCCGGCGGACGCGTTCGACCAGTCGATCACCACCGGACCGTTCGGCGAGAGCAGGACGTTGTCCGGGTGCAGATCCATGTGCAGCACGGATCGCTCGTCCGCGCCGTCGCGCTCTGGTCCGAGTTCGCGCAGGCCGGCGGGTGCGGTGATCGCGTGCAGCCTGCGGTGCAGATCGGCGAGCTGCCGCGCGTAGCGTCCGGCCAGCCAGGGGCGGCGCATCATCTCGCGCAGCATCGTCGGGCCGTCGATCCGCTCGAAGATCAGGTCGCGGCCGTCCCCTTCCCCGGCGATCAGCCGCGGCACGGGGAAGCCCTGCGCGTGCAGGTGCCGCAGCGCCGCGACCTCGTTCGAATGGTCGTAGTCGGTCCGGTACCGCCGCAGCACGCTGCCGTCACCGAGGTCGTAGACATCCGCGTCGCGGCCGTGCCCCAGCAGACGCCCGGGCGCGCCGGCCGTCCCCTCCCCCGTCACGTTCTCCTCCACGCCCGGCAGCTTAGCAACCCGCGAGCGTGCGCGAGACGCCGTCACCTGCGGCTTAGCGGCGGTCAGCGCTGACCGCCGCTAAGCCGTGGCCGTTGCCTCGCGGCAGCAGCCGCTAGTCCTTGCCTCCGTCGGTCTCGACGGCAGCAGCTGTACCGAGCAGGACGAAGCCGAACAGGATGAAGGCCAGTACGTGCACCGTCGTGCACCACAAGCAGATCGCGTTGATGACGAACAGCTCGGCGTAGACGAGCCACGCGACGAAGCCGACGCCGCCGAGCGCCGCCAGTGCCCTGAGCCACCGAAGCCGACCCAGCGCTCCCGGCCCGCCGACGCGCCAGGCCGCCGGCGAGCAAAGCAGCAGCATGACGGTGAAGTAAGCGACGCCGAGTACCGCGACGGGCAGGCCCACGAACATCGATTCCGGGCTGGAAGTGACCTTCTCGCAGTTGACTGTCGCGCTCTGCGGGCAGGCGAGGGTGACCGTCGCCGTGTAGTGCGCGATCGTCAGATAGATCGACACGCCGAGACCGGACGCCGCGGTCAGCAGCGAGCCGAAGACGGCCCACCGGGGCGCGCGAACGCTCTGTGCGGCGGCTGGACGCGCGTCCTTGCGTGCCGCGGTGCGTGTGCCGTTACGGATGTTGGTTCGTTGCGTGACCGTCACTTCAGCGCGCCTTTCGCGTCGGTAACCGCCTTCGATGAGCACACGGATGACGGCTGTTGGCCCGTCAGGTTGCACAACGCGGCAGTGAGCACGTTGGCCGAGCCGTTGACGCCCTTGGCGACAGCGCTGTTCGGATCGGACAGTGCGGCGGCGATCTGCGACCAGTTCAGGCCGGCCAAGACCTGCGGGCTGTAGCTGGAACCGTTGATCACGTACTTGCCGCCGAGGTCGACGAACGGGATGCCGCCGGCGGCATTGGCCGACACGTACGGCGGTTCGTCGTAGACCGCGAGCAGGTGCTGCTGCTCGGCGGTCGGACTCTGCAGCGGATTACGGTTCGCGTCCTGCATCTCGACGGCGGTGAAGGCGAGATACGGACTGCTGTACTTCACGTTCGCGAACGTGAAGGTATGCGTGCTCGCATACACGTCATCGCTCGCCGACTGCGTCAGGCCGAGTCCGCTGAACGTTCCGAAGCGGCTGAGCGCGACTACCAGAGCCCAGCGCTGCGCGGCGCAGTAAGGGCACCATTCGTAGCCGATGTATACGACCTCGGGTTTGCCGTCGCTGGTGAGCGCTGGGGCATCCGAGAGGCTGGAGAGCGGGTTACTGGTGGTACCGCGCCCGATGGCGTTGAGCACCGAATCGGGTACGTGCGTGGTGGTCTCGACGACCTGCGCGGTCGCGGCGGCGGACAGGCCAGAAGCCGACGAGCCGCCGGAGGATTTCGAGCCGCCGCCGGCCACCTTCACCAGGATGAGGCTGAGGAACACGGCGAGCACGACGACGACAGTCACCGAGGCCAGCAGCAGCCTGCGACGGCGGCGTTCGGCCGCGCGCTGCACGGCGATCTTGGCTTGGGCTTTGCGTAGTCGTTCTTCGCGGGTGGAACGGGTGGAACGGGTTGAACTCATGACTGGGCTCCCGAGTGCTGTGAGCGGAGGAGGAGCCGCGCGGGCGAACGCCCGGTCAGGCCGGTGTCCGCGGCCCGCGCTAGATCGCGGGCCGCGGAGGATGGGGACGCGGTGGCGTTGCGGCGCACGGCCGGCCCGCCGCCGGCGGATGCTCGGAAGCGGGCGAGGTCAGGCGGTGCGGAGCCGCACCGGCGGCCCTCTGCGCACGACCGGCTGCAACGCCCCGGACGGCAGCCGGCGCGGCCGTCGGCGGTCGCGCGCGAATCTCTCCCGCTGCGGCCCGGCGAACGGAACGAGCTCGAAGGCGCGCAGCAGCGCGGCCAGGCCGGAGAGCAGCGCGCGGCCGACTTCGAGCACGACGCGGCCGAGCAGGAACAGCGCGGCCTCTCCGCGCCGCAGCCACCAGGCGCAGATCAGCGCGGCGATGACGTGTGAGCCGACCATCAGGGCGGTCTGCGCCCAGCCCGGCACCGCAGTCCCGCACATGCCCGGCACGGTGAGGCCCCGCGGCAGAGTGGTCACCGCGGCGCAACGCACCACCGGCTCATGGATCTGCGCCGTCTGGAACCAGAGGTAGAGCACGGCCTGCGCGCCCAGCACGAACGCGGCGATCGAAGGCAGCGTGCGCTCGCGGCGCGCGAAGCACCAACCGATGCACAGCGCCGCGCACCAGGCCTGCAATACCGCGCTTTGCGGCAGGACCTTCTGGGAGGCGAGCACATGGCCGACCGCTGCGAGCAGCACACAGACCGCGGCCAGGGCCGCGGCACGTATCACTCGCGCGAGCGGGTGCTCAATCATTCCGTCCCCATGCTGCCACAGCTCGCTGCGGCAAAGAACGGACCTTCGCTGCGAAGAAAGTGCCGGCGCGGCCCGGGCTTCCGGCGCCGAACCGGAATCGGCTCCGGCGCCGGCTCCGGCCCGCTAGCGATCCGCCTCGTCGGTCCGGCCCGCCAGCCGCGTGCCGAGATAACTGCGCAGCAGCACGTCCGCCTCGGCGATCAGCTCCGGATCGCCCCCCGGGCGGTAGCGGAATGCCAACCGCAGCACGCTGTCGGCCGCCTCGACCGCGACGAGCAGCGCGCGGTCGACCTCGGGGCCGTCCGCCAGCCCGAGATCCTCGACTCCCAGCTGCTTGAGCCGTTCGGCGACCAGCCAGTTGTTCTCGACCGCGCGCTCCGCGTCGAGCAGGAACTCCTTGCCGGCGCGCGCGTCGCCGAAGTCGACCACGGCGAAGCCGGGCACGTCCCGCTTCATCGCCACGAATTCCGCCACCACCACCGAGGCCGCGTCGGCCCAGGTCTCCACTGCGGGCGCGGCGGCGAACCGGGCGTGCAGCCGGTCGAGGAACAGGTCCAGGTTGCGGCGGGCCAGCGCGCGGGCGAGCGCCTGCTTGCCCTCGAAGAACTGGTAGAGCGTGCCGATCGGCACCCCGGCGCGCTTGGCCACCTGACTGGTGGTCAGCTCGTCGTACCCGACCTCGTCGAGCAGCTGCGCGCAGGCGTCCAGCATCCGCTCGAAGCGCTCCAGGCTGCGACGCTGCACCGGCCGGCGGCGCACGGGGCCGACGTCCGGCGCGCTCCCCGCCGCGGGCGTGGGCTCTGTCAAGGCTGCTGTGACCTCTGGCATGGGGTTACTTCCTTCTCTAACATGAGCCGCATTCACGTTAGAAGGGTGTTCGATGTCATCGCTACCGCGGTTCCCGGAAGGCTTCCTGTGGGGAGCGTCCACCGCCGCCTACCAGATCGAGGGGGCCGTCGCGGAGGATGGGCGCGGCCCGTCCATCTGGGATACCTTCTCCCACGCCGAGGGCCGCACGAAGGACGGTGACACCGGGGACGTGGCGGCCGACCACTACCACCGCTGGCCCGAGGACGTCGGGCTGCTGGCCGAGCTCGGGGCGAACGCGTATCGCTTCTCCATTGCCTGGCCACGCATCCAGCCTAGCGGCAGCGGAGCGGGGAACCCGCGCGGCTTGGACTTCTACGATCAACTCGTGGACGCGCTCGCCGAACGCGGGATCACCCCGGTGCCCACGCTGTTCCACTGGGACCTGCCGCAGGCCCTCGAGGACGAGGGCGGATGGCTCAACCGGCAGACGGCGTACCGCTTCGCGGAATATACGGCGCTGGTCGCGGATCGGCTCGGCGATCGGGTAAAGCTGTGGATCACGTTGAACGAGCCGTTCATCCACATGTCGCTCGGTTACGCGCTCGGCCTGCACGCCCCCGGCCGCACGCTCGGGCTCGACGCGCTCCCGGTCGCACATCATCAGCTGCTCGCCCACGGCCTGGCCGCCAGGCAGCTGCACGATCGCGGCCTCGGCGTGATGATCGCCAACAACTGCACGCCGGTCCGGCCCGCCAGCGATGACGAACACGACGTCGCCGCGGCCGCCGTGTATGACGCGCTGCACAACCGGCTGTTCAACGATCCGGTGCTGCTCGGCTCTTATCCGGACCTCAGCGCGCTCGGCCCCGAGGCGTACCCCTCGTTCGTCGAGGACGGTGACCTGGCGGTGATCGGCGCGCCGCTGGAGGGACTGGGGATCAACTACTACACGCCGAGCGTCGTCGGATACGCCGATCCCGCAGCCAACGACGGGCTTCCGTTCACGCTGAACCAGATCGAGGGCGTGCCGACGACGGCCTTCGGCTGGCCGGTCGTGCCGGACGGGTTGCGGGAGCTGCTGGTCGGCTTGCGCGACCGCTACGGTTCCGCGCTGCCGCCGGTGTACATCACCGAGAACGGCTGCTCGACGAACGACGTGCTGACCAACGACGACCGGGTGCACGACACCGAGCGGATCGACTTCCTCGCCGGGCATCTGCGCGCGCTGCACGAGGCGATCGAGGCCGGGGTCGACGTGCGCGGGTACCTGACCTGGTCGCTGATCGACAACTTCGAGTGGGCCGAGGGCTACAGCCAGCGCTTCGGCCTGGTCTACGTCGACTACCCGACCCAGCGCCGCGTGCCGAAGGACTCGTTCCGCTGGCTGCGCGACGAGATCGCGGCCCAGCGGTGACCACCTGGGAGGGGGCGGCGCCCGACTCGCCGACCACACCCGGCGTATCAGGGCTCTCCGATCTCGCGGAAGAGTCCTCGCCCGCCGGATCCCCCGCCGCGCGGGTCACCGGCCGCTGGACCGCGCTGCTCTCGCTGGCGAATCTGGGGCTGTGGATCGGCTACTTCGCGCCGCTCCAAGTGCTGCTGCCGAACCAGATGCAGGACATCGACGACGCGAAGAAGACCACGTATCTGGGCATCGCCACGGCGTTCGGCGCGCTGGTCGCGGTGGTGGCCGGGCCGGTCGCCGGGGCGCTGTCCGACGCGACGGGGTCGCGGTACGGCCGGCGCAGGCCGTGGATCGCCGGCGGCGCGCTGCTCGGATTCGCCGGCCTGGCCCTGCTTTCCGGGCAGCACACGCTGATCGGCGTCACGCTGGGCTGGTGCGTGGCGCAGGCGGGTCTCAACGCCGTGCAGGCCGGCATCACCGCACTGGTTCCGGACCGGGTTCCGGTGCGGCAGCGCGGCGCGGTCTCCGGATGGATCGGGCTGACCCAGTCGATCGGCGTCGTCATCGGCGTTCTCGCGGTCACCGCCCTGGTGACCGGGACCATATCCGGGTACATATTCACCGGGGCGATCGTCGTGCTCACCGTGGTCCCGCTGCTGCTGCGCGGGCCGGACCCGCAGGTGCCGCGCGAGGAGCTGCCGCGCTTCTCGGCGCGCTCGCTGCTCGGCTCGTTCCGGTTCAGTCCGAGGCAGAACCCTGACTTCGCCTGGGCCTGGGCGACGCGGTTCCTCGTGCAGTTGGGCAACGCCCTGGCGACGCTGTACCTGCTGTACTTCCTGCGCGACAAGGTGCACTACGCGCGGCACTTCCCCGGCCACAAGGCGGAGGACGGCCTGCTGATCCTCATCCTCGTGTACACGGTGACCACGGTGCTCACCGTCGTGGTCGGCGGCGCCTACTCCGATCGCAGCGGCCGGCGCAAGCCCTCGGTGATCGTGTCAGGGTACGTCATGGCCGGCGCCGCGGTCCTGCTCGCGCTCTGGCCGACCTGGAACGGCGCCCTGATCGCGGCCGCGGTGCTCGGTCTCGGCTTCGGCGTCTATCTCTCGGTGGATCAGGCGCTCATCACCCAAGTACTGCCCAGCGCGCAGGACCGCGCGAAGGACCTGGGCATCATCAACATCGCGAACTCGGCGCCCCAGGTGCTCGGTCCCGCGCTGGCCGCGCCGATCGTCACCTACCTCGGCGGTTACTCGACGCTGTATATAGCGGTCGCACTGGTCACCGTCGCCGGTTCGGTGCTGGTTCGCCGCATTCGCACAGTGGCATAGGAACAGCACTGTGGCCTAAGAACGGCGGCGCGAGTACGCCTGTTCGACGCCCTCGGAAGCAGTAAAGCTCTGATCTACGACACCGTTCCCCAACGATGCCGTAGATCAGAGCACCTACTCTATCCCTCGATTCGCCTTGCTATGTACATCAGTTCACGAGCGCTGCGCCCGCGAGTTTCCGCTAGTTGAGGAACACCGACGGGCTTCCGGCGGCCGTGGTGTCCACCACCGGGCTGAAGGAGGCGGTGAAGTTCTCCGGCGACGGGCAGCCGGCCCACGAGCCGGTGTCGCGGGTGAACACCTGGTTGGTGAACGCCAGCGAGCCGTCCGTGGTGGAGACCGCGCCGGCCACGCCGGTCGTCGGGCCGGTGTACTTGCAGGTCGCGCTGCCGATGACCAGGCCCAGCGAGATGGTGGCGTGCACCGAGCCGCTGATCGTGATCGTGTCGGAGGAGTCGTCGACGGTCGCCGAGTACGGCAGGTTGTCGATGGTGATGCTCTTGACGCTCTTGACGCCGGAGATGTTGCTGGTGCAGCCGCTGAAGGTCAGGCCGGTGATGGACTCGGAGGCGACGCCGGGAGCAGCCGGGTTGTCGGTGACCGTGGCGGCGAAGGTGGCCGTGGTGCAGGTGACGCCCTTGCCGGTGGAGTCGAGGAAGGTCGCCGTGGTCCCGCTGGTCAGGCCGGCCTGCAGCACGTCGCCGACGGCCACGTTCGCGCCGCCGACGCTGCCGGTGGTGAGCACGTCGACGCTGTCCGCGCTCGCCGGGCTCGCCGAGAAGGCGGTCACCAGGCCCAGGGCCGCCACAGCGCTCAGACCGAGGTACTTGCGCATTTTACGTTCACGCTCCTTTGCGTGTATGAGGGTTTTGCGGTTGTCGCGCTGTCACTGCTCCGACGCGGCGATGGCGCCGGTCAGGTCCTTGATGTCGGTGTCGACGGCGAGCGTCGTGTTCACTCCGGTGAAGCTCACCGTGTTGTTGCCGGCCGCGGAGGGCAGGCCGAAGAGCAGGTTGACGATCCAGTTGAAGGCGCCGAGCGGGCCGCAGCCGTTGGCCCCGGGGACGGACAGCGAGTTGTCCACGAGGGTGGCGCCGGTGAAGCCGACGATCGCGTCGCTGAAGCCATTCGGGTCGTTGTTGAAGTTGATGCTGCCGGGGTCGCCGGTGATCGGCTTGTTCGGCGGCGGCGGGGCGGTGGTGCCGGTGGTCGGCTGCAGCACGATCGGCGCGCTGTTCGAGCCGACGTAGCAGTTCGGGCCGAGGAAGGCGTTCTCCAGGTGCAGCTTGATCGGCAGCTTGAACACCGGGTAGGACTCGCCGGCGGCCAGCGGCGCGAAGTCGGTGATCGGACCGGCCAGCTCGATCTGGGTGATGGCGCTGGTGACGCCGGGCCAGAAGTTGGCGATGCCGGGGATCGGCACGTCCAGCGGCGCCGCGGTCAGCTCCTTGCCGTCGGTGGGCGCGACGGTGGAGAAGATCTCGGTGGAGTTGCCGTCCGGGAACGTGACGGTCGGGCCGTTGTTCGGCCAGTAGACCCCGAACTTGGTGGTGACCGGCGAGCTGGCCGGGATGGTGACCACGTGGCTGCCGATGGTGAAGCTGCCGCCGTTGACCACGGCCACGACGCAGCCGACCGCGCCGTTGTTCGGGTCCTGCAACGCGGAGCTGGACAGCGGGCAGGTGCCCATGCCGGCGTAGAGGCCGGTGGGCGCGGAGGCGGCCGAGGCCGGCGCGGCGCCGAGCGCGGCGAGCAGCGATCCGGCGCCGAGGACGGCGGCCGCGGTGCGCAGCCTTCCGCTTCGGCGCGATCCGTTCGGCGGGGCCGCGCTGCCGGCGCCTAAGGTCGCGGGGACGGGTGACAGGGTACTCATGCTCGGCGCACTCCCGGATTGGGGACTGAGGGTGGATGGCGCCGTGGCGCGGACGAGGACTAGCCCGACGCCGCGGGCACGTGTAAGGGTGCGTTGAGTGCGGGAAGGCTCGCGGTGGCATGACGGCCGGAGACTACGGCGCGACCGCCGCAGAGCCCTGAATACTTTTGCGACACAGGCTGGAAACGAAACCTTCGGGAGTTATAATCCTGACGAGGTCTCATCGTCAAGGGCGGAGGGGAAACAGATGTCTGCCAAGATCGACGCCCCACCGCTGGGCCCGTCAGTCCCCTCAGTCACTCCGGTCACCGCACCACCGCTGAGCGCGCCGCTTCCGGGCGCCCGGCACGGCCGGGATCCCGAGCGGGCGATCAAGCGCGGCCCCAGCCGCCTGTCGCCGGAGCAGGTGGCCGCTACCCAGCGCGACCGGCTCTACGACGGGCTCGTACACACCGTCGCCGAGCACGGATACGCCGATGCCTCGGTGACCGACATCTGCCGGGCCGCCGGGGTCACCAGGCCGGCCTTCTACGTGCACTTCGACGGCAAGCAGGACGCCTTCCTGGCCACCTACCGGCACGGCACCGAGGTGATGTTCCGGATGATGGAGCACGCCTACGAGCAGCACGAGGGCTGGCGCGAGGCGACGCTGGCCGGGCTCAGGGTGCTGCTCGAGGTGCTGGCCAGCGTGCCCGCCTTCGCCAGGATGGCGGTGGTGGAGATCGAGGCGGTCGGCCCG
>Ga0070739_10004533_pt1 | contig 16366 bp, 13 predicted proteins | sample Coa_R1_7_FD_66445 | JGI IMG/M metagenome (GOLD analysis project Ga0070739, IMG submission 66445) | Surface soil microbial communities from Centralia Pennsylvania, which are recovering from an underground coalmine fire - Coalmine... | ecosystem: Environmental > Terrestrial > Soil > Unclassified ... | reverse complement strand
TTTTTCGACGGGGGGCATGTGGGCAGTATAGCGCCCCACCACTACCATGGAGTTAGTGCGCCTCCATTGGATCGCTCTTCTGGTTGTGGCCGCTTCGGCAGCCGGGCCGAGCCTCACACCCGAGCAGCGTGCGGCGATCGATCGCATCTCCGCCGATTCCCTACGCGGCCATCTTTCGTTTATCGCCTCCGACAGCCTGGAGGGCCGCGCCACGCCCTCGCGCGGGCTGGATCTGGCGGCCGAGTACATCGCCGCGCAGTTCCGCCGCGCCGGGCTGGAGCCGCCCCAGGGCAGCTACTTTCAGACCGCGAAGCTGCCGAACGGGACCGCCAGCAACGTAGCCGGGCTGCTGCGCGGCTCGGACCCGGCGCTGAAGGATACCTACGTCATCCTGAGCGCGCACTACGATCACCTGGGCATGCGGCCGGACGGGACGGACCGGATCTACAACGGCGCCAACGACGATGGCAGCGGCACGGTCACGGTGATCGAGGTGGCGTCCGCGCTGGCGGCCATGCCGGCGCATCCGAAGCGCAGCATTCTCTTTCTCGCGTTCTTCGGAGAGGAGCCCGGGCTGCTGGGCTCGCGCTATTACGCCGCGCACCCGCTGGTTCCGCTGGACCGCACGATCGCCGATATCAACCTGGAGCAAGTGGGCCGTACGGATTCCACCGCGGGGCCGCAGGTGGGGGTGGCGTATCTGACGGGGTTCGGTTATTCGGAAATCGGCAAAATCATGGCGGAAGCCGCGCAGCCGCTGGGTTTTCGGATGTTGCCCGATCCGCCAGCCAAGCAAGATTACTTCGAGCGCAGCGATAACCTGCTTCTGGCGCGCGCCGGCATCCCTGCGACGACGCTTTACGTGGCGGCCGATTTTCCGGATTATCACCAGGTAGGCGACGAGTGGCAGAAGATCGATTACGCGAACATGGCGAACGTGGATCGCGCCATCACATTAGGGCTGCTGCGGCTGGCCTCGGACGAGCCGCCGCCCAGGTGGAACGCGGCGCTGCCGACCGCGCGGAAATTCGCCAACGGGAAAGGCAAATGATACAGTGAGGCCATGCGAGTCATGTTGATTTTTGCCGGGCTGAGCGGCCTGGTGGGGGCTCAAGACAAGATTCCACGTCTGCCGGACGGGCACCCGGATTTCAACGGCGTCTGGCAGATTCCCTACACGCCGGATATGTCAAGGCCGCTGGGCGGCAAGCTGCCGTACACGCCTCAGGGCGAAGCCGCCTTCAAGAACTATGATCCGTCGAAGTTCGACTACACGGCGCACTGCCTGCCGCCGGGGCTGACCCGCGCGATCAACACGCCGGACCCGATCGAGATTTCGCAGACCAAGGACAAGATCGTGATTCTGTTCGAGGGATTCAACAGCTTCATCTCGGTGCACACGGACGGCAGGCCGCACCCGGCCAAGCTGGATCCGACGTGGTTCGGAAATTCGGTGGGGCACTGGGAAGGCGACACGCTGGTGATCGATACCATCGGGTTTAATGACAAAACCCGTCTGGATACCATCGGGCATGCGCACAGCGAGCAGTTGCACGTGATCCAGCGCTTCACGCTGAAAGATCCCAAGCACATCAACTTCGAGATCATTGTGGAGGATCCGGTGATGTACACGGAGCCGTTCAAGAACGTGCGGACGTTCACGCTACGGCCGGATTGGGAACTGATGGAGTACGTCTGCGAGGAGAATAATAAGGACGTCAACGAGGGGCACGTGAAGTAGGCGCTCCGCACGCCGCGGCGTCACATATACGCCGGCACTTCGATTCCCAGCACATCCAGCGTCCGTTCAAGCTGAGCGCGGAAGTAATCGGTCATCCACAGCAGGAAGGCCTTCTTCTCCGGGTCGGCTTCGGTCAGGACCGGATAGCCGTGGTAGAAGTTGCTGAAGGCCTGCGCGAGCTGAAAGGCGTAGCGGGCGACGTGCGAGGGCTCGCCGCTGGCGATGGCGCGCTCGATGGCCGAGCCGGCTTTGGAGGCCGCCAGCAGCAACTGCCAGCAGTCCTCGTTTTCGAGCTGGCGGGCCATGGCCTCGCGCGTGAGGATTTTCCGGAAGTCGGGCAGCGATTCGCCGCGCTCTTCGAGCTTTCGTAGAATGTTGCGCGCGCGCATGGCCGCGTACTGCACATAGGGGCCGGTTTCGCCCTCGAAGCTGAGGGCCTCGCCGAAATCGAAGGCGATCACCGAACTGCGCGTGTACTTCAGCATGAAGTAGCGCAGCGCGCCGACGGCGATCGCGGTAGCCGCGGCGTGGTTGGCATCCGGCGATTCGTTCTCGTGGCGCGAGGTCACCTCTGCGAGCGCTTTTTCGATCAGCTTGTCGATCAGGTCGTCGGCCTTGACGCCCAGGCCCTTGCGGCCGGAGACCTCGACGTAGGGGCGCTTGCGGTCTTCTTCGGAAAGCGGGATCCCCAGCTCGATGCAGGTGCGCGGCGAGAGCGCGACCATTTCGTAGGAGAAATGGACGCTCGCATCGGCCTGCTGCTGGAACCCCAGGGCGCGCAGGCCCGCGACCACCACGTCCTGCAAATAGGACTGGCGCGAATCAATGACGTTATAGACTTTCGAGCCGCCCCCGAAGTGGGGCTTCTCCGGTTGCGGTTCGTCCGTGGAAGCCCAGACCACGTGGCCGTTCGGATAGGTGTGCCAGCGGCGGTAATAGAAATCCTTCCCGAGCAGCCCGAATTTCCAGAGCTGGTAGGCGATGTCTTTGCCGACATAGGTAACCGTGCCGTTGGAGCGCACGATGACCTTGCTATCTTCGGCTTGGTCTTCTTCAGACCCGCCGGAGCCTTCGCGGAACGCCGCGCCGGGCATCACCCAGCAGCCTTGGTTCTTGCCCTCGGTTTCGAAATAGATCGCCTTGCGCTCTTTCAGCAGCTCGAAGGCGGTGGCCCAGAACTTCAGGTGCAGGATTTCGCTTTCGCGGGGCAGCACGTCATAGGCGATCTTCAGCCGCCACATGGTGGCCAGATGGGCGTGAACGATCCGGTCGGCGACCTCATGCGCGGTCTGGGCGGCCGCGTTGCCGCCCTGTTCGATATCGTGCAGCGCCTGCCGGCGCCATGCGAGCGCTTCGGTGTGCTCTTCGTAATATGCCGACACGGCCGCGTACAGATCCCAGCAGAGATAATCGAAACGGTCGTTGGCCGGGGTGGGAAAGATGTCCGGATGCAGGAAGCCGACCACGACGTCGGCCACCTGGACGCCGGTGTTGTCGATGTAGTTCTGGACTTCCACACTTCGGCCGGCGGCGCGCAACATGCGGACGAAGGTATCGCCCAGGATGGCGTTGCGAAGATGGCCGATGTGAGCGGCTTTGTTGGGATTGATGTTGGTGTGCTCGACGATGATTTTTTCGTCTGGGGCGGGCCCGGTATCGGGCGCGCCGGCCAGAAGGCTCGCGGCGTAATGGCCGCGGTCCAGGCGGATGTTGAGGTAGCCGTTGCCTGCGATCTCGATGGCGGAGACGCCCTCGATTTCGAGGCCGGAGGACAGCTCCTGCGCGATGACGCGTGGAGGCTTCTTCAACTGCCGTGCGAGCTGAAACGCGGCGGGAACGGCGATCTCGCCGAAGGAGGATTGCTTGGGCTGCTCGGTCTGCACGGGACCGGGGATGCCGTAATGCGATTCGACACGGGCGGCCAGCGCCTCGGCGACGCGCTTTTCCAGAACATGGAACATGAACAACCAGTATGCCAGCTTGCCTGGCGGAGCCCTCTGGCGCGTACACTGATTCCATGGAACTCGACCGGCAGTACGTGATCCGCGATACCGAAGAACTCACGAGCCTTTACAACCCGCCCCTGGAGCGCTCCGTACGCAAGCAGATGGACCACCTGGACGAGTACTGCCGGGCGTTCATCGCCGCCTCGCCGCTGATCGTGATCGGGACGCAGGGCGCCGGCGGCGAGGCCGCCGACAACTCGCCGCGCGGCGATGTGCCCGGGTTCGTGAAGGTCGTCGACGATTACACGCTGCTGATTCCGGACCGGCGAGGGAACGACCGGCTCGATACGCTGCGCAATGTCGTGCGGAATCCGGCGGTGGGCATTCTGTTCCTGGTGCCTGGCGTCTACGAGACGTTTCGCGTCCACGGCGAGGGAGTCATCAGCCGGGATCCGGCGCTGACCCAGGCGTTCGTGATGAACGGAAAGGCGCCGCGGACAGTGATGGTAGTCCGGGTCCGGGAGGCTATATCCATTGCAGCCGGGCGCTGGTGCGGGCCGATCTTTGGAATCCGGAGAAGTTCGCGCGTCCGGGGTCGGTGCCGTCGATGGGCACGATCCTGGCGGCCCACACCTGCGGGTTCGTGGATGCCAGAGCCTACGACGACGAGGCTCGCGAGCGAGTTCCCGTCTCTCTCTATTGATATTTCCTAAAAACCGCGCCTGAGAAAACGGGTATCGCTCGCGCACTAACTGAGAATGGGAGCGTTTCTTGAGTTCTTTCGCAGGCTATTTGCGTCCGATTACATGCCGCACGGCCACTGCTATTTTTGGCAGCCCAGTCTGTTGTGGCTCCACACGGTTTCCGACGGGTTGATCGTCCTCGCCTACTACTCGATTCCACTTACTCTCCTGTACTTCATGCATAACCGTCCGGGCCTCCGCCTGAACGGAGTGATCCTAATGTTCGGCGCGTTTATCCTGGCGTGCGGGACCACGCACCTGATGAACATCTGGGACATCTGGCATAGCACGTACCGGCTGGAGGGGATCATCAAGGCCGCGACCGCGCTGTTGTCGGTGGCCACGGCAGTGGCGATGTTCCGGCTGGTGCCGCAAGCCCGCAAGGTTCCACTGCCGGACGAGCTGGCGAAGATGAATGCGGACCTGCAGGCGGAGATCGCCGCGCGCAAGGCGGCGGAAGAGCGGCTTCTCCGGGTTTTGGAAAGCGAGCGCCAGGACCGGGACAGTATGCTCCAGGCTTACTTCGAAGGCGCGCCGCAGGCGATTTTGGGCATGGATGAAGATGGCCGGATTGTCCTGATGAATCAGAGCGCCGAAGAGATGTTCGGCTACAGCCGGGAGGAATTGCTCGGCAAAGACATGATCACTCTCATTCCGGAGAGGCTTCGCAGCAAGCACCTGGCGGGCCGGCGGCGGTTTTTTGAGGCGCCGTCCTCGCGGCAGTTTGGCGAAGAGGCAGGACTGGCGGGATTGCGCAAAGACGGCTCCGAATTTCCCATCGAGATCTCTCAGAGCGCCCTGTATCGGGAGGGCAAGCTCTTAGGCATTGTCCGGATCGGCGATATTACGCGCCGGCTGAAGGGCCGGGAGCAACTGACGCGCGCCAATGAGGAGCTTCGGGCCCGGGAAGCTGAATTACGCTCCTATCTGGAAGCGGCTTCGCAGGGAATTGTGGCGATTCGGCTGGATGGCACGATCCAGCTCGTCAACCGGCGCACGGAGGAGATGTTCGGATATAGCCGCGAAGAGCTGCTGGGCCACGATTTGAATATGCTGCTGCCGGAGCGCTACCGCCAAGCGCACATCGGCCACCGCCGCAGCTATTTCGCCGCGCCGCGTATGCGCGCGATGGGAGCCGGCATGGAACTCGCGGGAAGACGCAAGGACGGCAGCGAGTTCCCGGTCGAGATCGGCCTGAGTCATCTGCAAAGTTCACAGGGACCGCTCGCATTAGGACTGATAAGTGACATCAGCGAACGTAAGCGCGCAGAGGCCGAGCTGGCACGGGTTAATGCGGAACTGGTGAGGTCCAATACCGAATTGGCACAGTTCGCTTACGTCGCCTCGCACGACCTTCAGGAGCCCTTGCGAATCATTTCCGGCTACTTGCAACTGCTGGCGCGGCGATATCGCAAAAATTTGGACGACGAAGCCAAGGAATTTATTGACTACGCCGTGGATGGCGCTACCCGGATGAAGGGCCTGATCGAGGATTTGCTGCGGTTGTCGCGCGCCGGGACCCAAGCCATCCATTTCCGGCAGATCTCGGCGGAACAACTTTTTCAGGTCGCTTGCAGCAATTTACAGCTCATTATTCGCGAAACAGGCGCGGTGGTGACACACGGCGAGCTACCGGCGATTGTGGCGGATTCGGGACTGCTGACCCAGGTGTTTCAGAATCTGATTGGGAATGCGCTCAAATTCCGCGCCAAAGATGTTCCGCCGAAGGTCCATGTCTGGGCTGGGCGGAAGGAGGGGGCTTGGGTCTTTTCGGTAGAAGACAACGGTATCGGCATCGAGCCGCAACACCGGGAGCGGGTATTCGGCATCTTCGAGCGGCTCCACAGCGCCGAGGCTTACACCGGATCGGGAATCGGGCTATCTATTTGCCACCGGATCATTGAGCGGCATGGGGGCCGTATCTGGATCGAAGATAGTGCTGAGGGCGGCGCCGCGTTCCGTTTCAGTATTCCGGATCGGCCCCATCCGGCCGGGGGGGTGTGAGAATTTCAATGGAAGGCCGCCACTACTTACGTGCCACTGTTATGAATGAGATCGAGCGGTTCGGGCGGCAGAGGGAAATTCTGCTGGTCGAAGATAATCCGGGGGATGTCCGTCTACTCCAGGAGGCGTTCAAGGAGGGAAATTTTAAAGGTAGATTGCACGTCGTGCGGGATGGCGAGCAGGCCATCCGGTTCCTCCGCCGTATGGCGCCCTACGAAGACGCACCCCGGCCTACTTTCGTGCTTCTGGACCTGAATCTTCCCCGCAAGGACGGCCGCGAGGTGCTGGCCGAAGTCAAGAACGACGCCGAGCTGCGAAAAATCCCGATTTTCGTGCTCTCCACCTCCACGGGATTCGAGGACATCGCTCGCGCCTATGATCTGCACGCCAACTGCTACATCCCCAAACCCGTGGACCTGGAGCGGCTCATCGAAATGAGCGAGCGGCTGGAAGCGTTCTGGCTAAGCACCGCCGTTCTACCGGCTTGATTACAGCCGGCAGATCAGAAGCTCCCGCTCGTACACCATTTCCGGCGGCAGGTGATCGTGGAGCGAAAGGAACAGCTCTTCGTGCGCCATCACTTCGTTACGCCACGCTTTGCTATCGAAGCTCTGTAACTCCTCAAACTTGTCCCGCGGGAAGGACTCCAGCCCTTTCCATTCCAGGTCTTCATAACGCGGCATCCAGCCGATGGGCGTTTCCTTACCGAGAGCCCGCCCGCGGGCGCGGTCCACGATCCACTTCAGTACCCGCATATTTTCGCCGAATCCCGGCCAAATAAATTTTCCATTGGCATCCTTCCGGAACCAATTTACGTGGAAAATACGCGGAGTTTCGCTGAGAGACCGCTGCATTTTAATCCAGTGCCGCCAATAATCGCCCATGTGGTAGCCGCAGAAGGGCAGCATCGCCATCGGGTCGCGGCGCACGTGGCCGACGCCGCCCGTGGCCGCGGCGGTGGTCTCCGAACCCATGGTCGCGCCGGTGTAGACGCCTGCGGTCCAGTTAAAGGCCTGGTACACCAGCGGCATGGTGGTCGCGCGGCGTCCACCGAAGATGAACGCGCTGATCGGCACGCCCTCCGGATCTTCCCAGGCCGGATCGATCGTGGGACACTGCGAGGCCGGGGCGGTGAAGCGCGAGTTGGGATGCGCGGCCTTCGCGCCGGTCTCCTTGGCGATATGGGGGGTCCAGAGGTTGCCGCGCCAGTCCAGGCATTCGGCCGGAGGCTCGTCGGTCATGCCTTCCCACCACACACCCCCATCGGGAGTCAACGCGGTGTTTGTAAAAATCGCATTGCGGGCCAGGGTGGCCATGGCGTTGGGATTCGTCTTCACCGACGTTCCCGGCGCGACGCCGAAGAATCCCGCTTCGGGGTTGATCGCGCGCAGGCGGCCGTTCTTGTCCGGGCGGATCCAGGCGATATCGTCGCCCACGGTCCAGACCTTCCAGCCCTCGAATCCCTTGGGGGGAATCAGCATGGCGAAATTCGTTTTGCCGCAGGCGCTGGGGAAGGCCGCGGCGACATAGGTCTTTTCGCCCTTGGGGTCCTCGACGCCGAGGATCAGCATGTGCTCCGCCATCCAGCCCTCGTCGCGAGCCATTGCGGAAGCGATGCGCAACGCAAAGCACTTCTTTCCCAGCAGCGCATTGCCGCCGTAACCCGACCCGTACGACCAGATCTCGCGCGTTTCGGGGAAATGCACGATGTATTTCTCTTCACTACACGGCCACGGAACATCCTTCTGGCCGGGCCCGAGCGGCATGCCGACGCTGTGCATGCACGGCACGACGCGCTTTAATTCCTCGTCGATTTTGTCGATTTCCTTAAAGACCGCCTCGCCCATGCGGGTCATAATGCGCATGCTGACCACGACGTAAGGCGAGTCGGTAAGCTGCACGCCGATCTGTGACAGCGGCGAGCCTACGGGCCCCATGCAAAAAGGCAGCACGTACATCGTCCGCCCGCGCATGGCGCCGCTGAAGAGGTCCTTCAGCTTTTTGCGCATCTCGAACGGATTGACCCAATTGTTGGTGGGACCGGCGTTGTCCTTGGAAAGCGAGCAGATAAAAGTGCGGTCTTCGACGCGGGCGACATCGCTGGCATCCGAACGCGCGTAGTAACAACCCGGCCACAGATCCTGGTTGAGCTTGATGAAAGTTCCGCTCTCCACCATCTGCGCGCACAGCGCGTCGTATTCTTCCTGCGAGCCGTCCACCCAATGTATATGCGCCGGTTTGGTCAGCTCCGCCATCTTCTCGACCCACCGCAGAAGATGCTTGTTTTTACTCAGAGGAATGCTGACATCCCGGGCGAACTTCACAGTAGCGGTTGACATGTCATACTATTCTAGCGCGCTAATTTCGCTGAAAGCCGTTTTCGGAGCGCTTGGGTTTCCCGCCGGTGGCAAACCAGGCACAGCGTGCGGATATTTTCGAGGTCGCATTCGCCGCCGCCCTCGGATACCGGCAGCGTGTGATCCGCGTCCCACAGGGTTTTCCGGCTGAGGCGTTTCAGCCCCCAGCGTTCCAGCAGGCGCGCCCGGTGGGCGCCTCGCGCGCGCCTTAATTCGAGAGAGGCCGCGCACGTATCGATGCCGCACAGTTTGCAGATTCCGCGGTCGCGGGCGAAGACCTGCTCGCGCAGATAGCTGGGATCGGTGCGCAGCTTCCATTCGTGGACGCACCATTCCGAGCAGAACGTCCGCCGCCCGCGCGGCACCTCGAGACTGCACCAGCGGCAGAGCGCCCGCCCGTTCGGGCCGGTCTCCAGCGCCGAACGGCCGGCCCAGCCGCCCGGCATGGTTCGCGACGTGCTCACGGCAAAGAACCAGGATAATGTTTAGAAGCGCGGAAGGGAAAGCACGACGTCGCGGCGCGCTCCCGCCGGCAGCTTCCTCGGTTGCAAAGTCGGCGCGCGCCGGCGAAGATCGAGATCAAAACCAACTCACCGGCCCCTCTGCCGCCGAAGCGCCGGCCCGCCGCTTCATCACCCGCGATGTCCGCCTGGGCTCCGCATCGTACGGCAAGCCTATATCGGCCGGCTGCGCCGCGATGCGGCCCTCACTGGAACCCTAACACGCCCAGCCGCGCTTCCTTGACGTGACCGTCGGGATCCACCAGCGCGCTGGCCGTCGCGAATCCTGGCTCCCGCGGCGTGCCGAACCGCAGATCGATCAGCTCGACCAGAATCGCTTCACCGGCCGGCGAAACTTTCCAGAACGGAAGCTGATCGAATTGTTCCATGACGCGAAACGGCCCGGTGGTCTTCGCGGCATCGATGGCGGCCGAGCTGCGCGTCGGATAGTCGATGTGTCCAAACACAGCCGGATCGTATTCTTCGGTGAGCAGCAGGTTGGTGGTCACTACGAACTCATCCGTGATGACCATCCCGCGCCAGCGCAGGGGATTGATCAGATCGGGAATGGCCGCGTAGCGCGGCGTATCCGCCGTGCCATACAGCCGGGCGCTCATTACGGCGATGGCCCGCTGATGCGCCGCGGCGCGAAAACCTTCATAGCCCAGAATCGCCCAGATTGCAAACCACGCCCAGGCGCGGGTGGGAGGGCCGGACTTGCGCCCGGCGATCTCTGAACTGATCAGCCCGGCCAGGGCCGGCGCGCCCACCGCCAGCGCGAAAATCAGCAGGAGCCAGGGATCGACGATATTCACGGTGTCCAGACGGAACCAGCGCGAGGAAAAAGGCAGCAGGAGCCGGACCCCGTAAACATTCGTCGTATCCATCAGCACATGGCTCAGCACGCCGAGGACGCTGGCGAGGTATGCCGTCACGCAGATCGATGTTTTTCGGATCCATCGCGCCAGCAGCAGGGGCACGATCGCCACGAGGGGCGCCAGCACGAGCGAATGCGTGATCCCGCGATGATGTTCGAAGTATTTCAACCCGCCCGGCAGCCCGGACCACAACACGTCCATGTCGGGCGCGTTTACGGAGAGCAGCAGCAGCAGCGTGCCGCCGCGGCCCACTTTCTTCCCCAATCCCGCCCGGGCCATCATGAGCCCGGTGAGCGTATGCGTGACGTTGTCCACGAGATTATTGAACCGGCATCAAAAGGTTCAGCGCCGCTGGAGCAATCTGGATCCGCGCCGCGTGACGCCCGGCGTATTCTCCGTCGATCTGAAGATGCGCCTCCGGCAGAATTTCCAGGCACTGCGCGGCGAACGTACGGACGCCCGGCATTTTCTGCACCCGGCGCAGCCCGACGCCGATCATATAGCAAGCGTATCGTAGCGGGTGGTCGCCTTCGAACAGGACGACTTCGAAATCGTCGCGCAGGAGCGAGGCCCCGCTCGCGATTTCCAGATCGCCTCCGTAGTTGCGCACGCGGCTGGCCAGCGCAAAGCCGCACTGGTAGATGTGTCCGTGCACGCGCACGCGCAGTTGATCAAGCTTCCTCGGAAACTGCGCCAGTCCCGCGGCCCAATACGCGAGTTTTCCGGTGCGCTGCTTCAGCGCCGGATTCACCGCCGTCACGATTTTCGCGTCCAGGCCGGCGCCGGCCATGGCCAGAAAGAATTTCTCCTCGCCGCCGGCGATCAGGCGGCCCAGCGCGATCGGGCGCGGCTCGAATTTGAAGAGCCTTTCGATTGCGGGCTCCAGGTGTGAGCCCAGTCCCAGCTCCATCGCCAGCACGTTGGCGGTGCCCGCGGGGATCACCCCCAAGGGGACCCCGGAATGCACCAGCCCGTTGGCCGCTTCGTTGATGGTCCCGTCGCCGCCCAGCACCAGCACCACATCGGCGCCCTGCGCCACCGCGCCGCGAGCGAGCTCCGTCGCGTGCCCGGCGGCATCCGTGGGCATCAGCCGCGGTTCGATGCCTGCGCGCGCCAGAGCCGCGGTGGTAGTTTGGAGGATACGCTCCCCGGTCCGGCGGATCTTGCCTGCGTAGGGATTGTAAATGAGGGCCGGCTGGCGATACCGTTTGATCCAATCATCATAGCGCGTGACTTCGGTTTCCCGACAAATTGACGAGCTGCGCGAGATGCTTCGCCATCACGAGTACCTGTATTACGTTCTGGATGCGCCGGAAATCTCGGACGCCGAATATGATGCGATGATGCGCCAGCTCCAGGAGCTGGAACGGCAGCACCCTGAATTGATCACCCCCGATTCGCCCACACAGCGCGTCGGCGGAAAGCCGCGCGAGGGTTTTGTCAAGGTGCGCCATTCGAGCCCCATGCTGAGCCTGGATAACGCGCTCGGCCCGGAGGAACTGCGTGATTTCGACCGCCGCGTGAAGGGTCTTCTCAAAGACGAGCCGTACGCCTACGTGGCGGAGCTGAAGCTGGACGGCGTTTCCATGGCGGTGCACTACCACCAGGGCAAGCTCGCGCTGGCGCTCACTCGCGGCGATGGCATCGAAGGCGAGGACGTTACCGAGAACGCCCGCACCATCCGGTCGATTCCCTTGCAGATTCGCAACAAGCACGGAAATTTCGAGGCGCGCGGCGAAGTCGTCCTTACAAAAAAGGCGTTCGAAAAACTCAATGCCGATTGCGCCGCGGCAGGCCTGCGCCAGTTCGCGAATCCGCGCAACGCCGCCGCGGGCTCTCTCCGGGTGCTGGACCCCAACATCACGGCCTCGCGCCGCTTGGAATATTTCACGTATTTCTTGCTGGAACATGGCGCCCCGGCCTGCGATTCCCAATGGGAGCAGCTCGAGACGCTCGAGAAGCTCGGCTTCAAGGTGAGCCTGCATCGAAAACGCTGCCGCGATATCGAGGAGCTGATCGAGTTCTGCAATGCGCAGGAGGCGCGCCGCGAATCGCTGCCCTTCGAGATCGACGGCGTGGTGATCAAAGTCGATTCCGTGGACCAGCAGCGCCGGCTAGGCTCAACCGCCAAGGCGCCGCGTTGGGCCATCGCCTATAAGTTTGCCGCCCGGCAGGCCGAGACGGTCGTGGAGGACATCGGCGTGAACGTCGGCCGCACCGGCGTGCTGACTCCGGTGGCGTTCCTCAAACCGGTGAGCATTGGCGGCGTCACGGTTTCCCGTGCCACGCTGCACAACGAAGACGAGATCGAACGGCTGGGTGTGCAGGCCGGCGACACCGTCCGCGTGGAACGCGCCGGCGACGTGATTCCCCACGTGGTTCGGGTGGTGAAAGAAGGCGCGCATCGCCGCAAATTCCACATGCCCCGCCACTGCCCGGTGTGCGGGGGCGAAGTGGTGCGCGTGCAAGGCGAGGCCGCCAGCCGCTGCATCAACACCAACTGCCCCGCGCGCCTCAAGGAGTCCATCCTGCACTTCGCCGCGCGCGGCGTCATGGATATCGACGGACTGGGCGAGGCTCTGGTGACTCAGTTGGTCGATCAGGGCCTGGTGCGCAACATCGCCGACCTCTATCAACTCAAGGCCGCCCAGCTCATGGAACTGGAGCGCATGGGCAAGAAAAGCGCTGAGAAGCTGATCGCCAACATCGACGCGTTGCGAGCCCAGCCTTTGCCGCGCACGCTCATCGGGCTCGGCATTCCCTTCGTGGGCGAGCGCACCGCACAGTTTCTGGCCGAGACCTTTTGCGACCTGGATCGAATCGCCGCCGCAAGCGAGGACGAGTTGCAGCGGGCCGAGGAGGTGGGTCCCAAGGTTGCGCAGAGCATCCGCCGGTTTTTTCACGAAAAGCGCAATCGGGACCTGATCGAACGCCTTCGTGCGGAGGGCCTGCCGTTCACCTATGAAGCTCCGCGCCGCGAAGGCGGAGCGCTCGCGGGCTTGACCTTTGTGCTCACCGGGACCCTGCCTTCGTTGAGCCGCGAGGAAGCCAAGGCGCGGATCGAAAGCGCCGGGGGCAAAGTCGCGGGTTCGGTCAGCCGCAAGACCGATTACGTGGTGGCGGGCGAAGAGGCCGGCTCGAAGCTCGCCAAGGCGCGCGATCTTGGCGTCAGGGTGATCGGCGAGGCAGAGCTGCTGAAGATGCTCTCGTGAGACGGCTCACGCTGATCTCGACGCTTCTGCTGCTCGCCCTCGCCGCCTACGGTTTCATTCATGAGCGGCTCTGGGCGCAAACTATGTGGACGTCCGAGGGCCGTGCGCGATTCCTGATCTATACCGCCGTCTACTGGGCCACCGCCGCGCTCTTTCTGATCTTGGCGCCGCGCTGGCTGCCGGTGGCCGCCGCGGTGTTCGCGCTCGCCTTCACCTTCTGGTGGAGCGGACCGCTCGCGCCCTTCGCGGTGATCTATCTTTTCGGCTCCTGCTTGTTTTTCGGCCGGTGGCTGCGGCGCGATTCCGATCCCGCCACGGCGATCCTGCTCGGCCTTGCGGCCTGGATGTTCGTCCTGTGGATCGCGCTGCATTTTCGGGTGAACACGCCGCGGACCTACGCGCTGGCGTTCGCGATTCCCTACGCGGCCGCCCGCTCCCGCCTCCGCGCCGCGACCGCGAACGAGCCTTGCCGCGGTAACCGTGGCCTCGCCGTCCTGCTCTACTTCCTGCTCGCCTACTGGCTGATCGCGCTGAAGCCCGAAGTCAGCGCCGATGGGGTCTCCATGCACCTCGCGCTGCCGATGGCGGTCGCGCACGATCACCGCTGGGCCTTTGATTTCCCGCAATATACGTGGGCGCTGATGCCCGCCGCGGGCGACGGTTTCTTCACTGCCGCGTATCTGTTGGGTGGCGAAACCGCGGCGCGCCTAGCGAATTTCGCCCTGCTGGCGCTGATGGCGGGGATGATCGCGCAAGTCTCGCGGCGCTGGCTGTCCGCTGCGCTGTTCGTCTCCACGCCGCTGGCGGTGCTGGTCACCGGCTCGCTGTTCGTCGAAAATATCTGGGCCGCGCTGATCCTGGGGGCCGCGCTCGCCGTGGTCCGCTACGACGAAGACTCGAAGGCCGCCGAGCTTTACACCGCGGCCGCGCTCTTCGGGGCCGCGCTGGCCGTCAAGCTCATCGCGGCGATGTTCGTGGCGCCCGCCGCCGTGATCCTCGGCTGGATCGCGATTCGCCGCCGCCAGGCTGCGGCGCTGGCGCCCGCCGCGCTGCTGCTCGCCCTGACCGCCGCGCCGCCGTATCTCTATTCGTTCATCAAATCGGGCAATCCGGTCTTTCCGTTCGCCAACAACATTTTCCGCTCGCCCTATTTCGAGGCGCAGCCGTTCGTCGATCCACGCTTCGCCGCGCCGCTTTCCTGGCGCACGCTCTACGACGCGACATTTCGCTCCGCCCTCTACATCGAAGGGCAGGGAGGCAGCGCCGGATTCCAATATTTCCTCCTGCTGTTGCCCGCATTGCTGCTGGTGCGGAAGCGCTCCAGCCGGATTCTCGCGGCAATCGGCGTCGTCGCATCCCTGGCGATCTTCGCCGCGCTGCACAACCTGCGCTACACCTACGCGGCGCTGCCGCTGTTTTCGATTCTGATCGGCGGCCTGCTGGCCGAACCCTTCGCGCCGTTTGCCTTCGCCGCCCTGGCAGCGCTGAACGCGGGATTCCTGGCCTCCTCCGGCTGGTATCAGAATGACTTCGTCTTTTTCCGCAAATCGCAGGAAGCCGCCTATCTCAAATCCGCCGCGCCGGAGCGCGTCCTCATCGATCGTCTGAACCGCGAAGCCCCCGGCGAGCCCGTGGCCTTCTTCGGAACCGACGCCATTGCCGGCCTGCATGCTCCGGCGTTCACCGCAAGCTGGCACTCCAACGAATATTGGCAGCGCCTGCGCGGCGCGCGTACCGGCGCGGACGTCGCGGCCACACTGCGAAGCCTTGGGATCCGCCACGTCCTCGCGCCCGCCTCGCGCCAGGATCAGCTTCCTTTGTTTGAAACGTTTCTTCGCGAATGGCTCGACCCCGACGGCCCTGCCCGCGGCCGCGTGGCGCTGTTCCGCCTCCGCGACGCTGCTCTGGTCCTCCCCCGCGAACTGCCCGCTCTGCCGGCCGGGGCCTACGACGATCTCGACGGCCGCATCGAATTCACCGGGGCCTGGATTCACGACCGCCAGTTCTCCGAGCCCGCCAACGGCTCCGTCACGTATTGCGATGTTCCGGGGGCCTCGCTGCGGTTCGCGTTTACCGGATCGGAACTTACTTACGTGTTCACAAAGGCTCTGAACCGCGGTGTCGCGCTGGTCCTGCTTGACGGCGCCGAACAGGCGCGCATCGATCAGTACGCGCGCCGCACGCAGTGGCGGGCGAGCCGGACCTTCGGCGGCCTCGCGCCCGGCCGGCACGTCCTCGAAATCCGCGTCACCGGCGAGCGCGACCCGAGCTCCGCGGGCGCCTTCGTCGATCTGGACCAACTGATCGTGCGCTAGCCCTCGCCCGCGAGACCCGTGCTCTAAAATATAGGCAAATGCTGGCGCGTCTTACCCTGCTGACCTTCGTAGCTTCCGCCGCCTGGAGCGCCGATTACACCGGCCCGAAGCCCCCTAAGCCCGATCTACCCTATCTGGTCCACGCCGATAATCTGATCCCGACCGAAGCCGGCGAGGCGAAACAGGAAAAAGACACCTACGTGGTGCAAGGTGCGGCCTCCCCCGCGCGCACGCCTCTGGCCGAGCCGATCTTCTTGCTCCAGGCCGACCATCTTTCGCCCGAAAGTATCGAGCTGTATCGCATGGAGGTCAAGAATGGCCGCCGGGAGGTCAAGCCGGGAGGACGCCGCGGCAGCGGTCGCCCGCTCCATCTGCAAGTCACGAGCCTCGGCGGCAAGCTATATCGCATCGAAGCGGCCGAGGTGCTTGAAAACGGCGAATACTCGCTGTCACCAAGCGGTTCGAATCGCGTCTTCTGTTTCGAGGTCTATTGAGGCGGAAGCGCTGTTCTTGTCTTCCTTGATAGAATCACCGTTATGTTCGATGGAGTGGAACACGTGGCCATTGCCAGTCCGAGCCCGCTCTCGTTGGCGCAGTGGTATGTCGATCACCTGGAGTTTCGCCTTATCTACGAATACAGCGGCAATTATTTTATAAAGGCTCCCAACGG
>Ga0070739_10004532_pt1 | contig 16367 bp, 18 predicted proteins | sample Coa_R1_7_FD_66445 | JGI IMG/M metagenome (GOLD analysis project Ga0070739, IMG submission 66445) | Surface soil microbial communities from Centralia Pennsylvania, which are recovering from an underground coalmine fire - Coalmine... | ecosystem: Environmental > Terrestrial > Soil > Unclassified ... | reverse complement strand
CGCCGATGACCAACCTACTGTGGCCGGGAGATGAGCGCGCCGGCGAGCTCATGACCGACCGGGCGTTGCTGCAGTCGATGGTCGCGGTCGAATCTGCCTGGTTGAAAGCCTTAGTGGAGACCGGGCTTGCCCCGGCCGAGTGCGCCGGTGTCGACATGGCGCAGCTGGTAGGGGAGCAGGATCGCAAAATGCTTACCGAGGCTGCCGAGGGCGGTGGCAATCCGGTCATCGGTCTCGTGGGGTTGCTTCGGGAACGGGCAGACCCGGCGGTGGGCTGGTGGATCCACCGAGGCCTCACCAGCCAGGATGTTCTCGACACCGCGCTGATGTCAGGTATCCGGGTTGTCGTTGACCATCTGACATCGATTCTGGTCGAGCAGGTTTCGGCACTATCCGGGCTTGCGACCACCCATCGCGGCACGCCGATGGTAGCCCGCACCCTGACCCAGCACGCGGTACCCACGACGTTCGGCGCGAAAGCCGCCGGGTGGTTGAACGGCGTGACTGACGCCTATTGGCGACTGACTGCGCTGGCTACTCCTGCCCAGCTCGGCGGTGCCGCCGGAACATTGGCTGCCACAACGGAATTCGCGAAGCTTGCCGGCAGAACCGACGACCCTGCGCAGATGTCACTCCAACTAGCTCAAACCGCAACCAGGACATTGGGTCTGGATGCCCGGATGCCGTGGCATACCACCAGGACGCCGGTGACCGCCGCCGCGGACGCCCTGGTCGGCTGCACCGATGTGTGGGGCCATATCGCTTCGGACGTCGTTGTTCTGGCCCGGCCGGAGATCGGTGAGCTGAGTGAACCCGCAGGCGCCAACCGCGGCGGATCATCGACGATGCCGCACAAGCGCAATCCGGTGCTTTCCGTCTTGATTCGGCGGGCTGCCATTGCCGCACCCCCACTGGCCGCGGCGCTGCACACCGCGGCGGTGTTGGCGAACGACGAACGCCCAGACGGTTCGTGGCATGCCGAGTGGGACACATTGCGGATCCTGGCTCGCCGGACTGTCGTCGCGGGCTCGCAATGCAGCGAACTGCTGGCCGGTCTAGAGGTCAATTCGGGTCGGATGGCTGACAACCTTGCCGCGGCAGATGTTTCGGGTGAGCAGCGGACCATCGCCGATTTCCTCGGAAAGCCGCCGTCAGCAACGTATTTAGGCGCCGTCGACAGTGTCGTGGACGAAAGCCTGGCACGGGCGCGACCGATATTGCAGGACCGCTCGTGAGCACGCCCACCATCCGCGGGTCCCACTTGGGTGGCGCACCCGATCGACCGGCCTTGGTGGTGGGGCCGTCGCTGGGCACATCGGTGCACGCGTTGTGGACGGCGGCGGCGGAACGGATGGCAGACACGTACCACGTCATCGGGTGGGATCTTCCCGGGCACGGCGACAGCCCACCGCCGCACGGCGCCTTCACCATCGACGAGCTGGCCACGGGCGTCATCAAGTTCGTGGATCACACGATCGGCACACGCCGATTCATCTATGCGGGCGTCTCGGTCGCCGGTGCGGTCGGGCTGCAGCTATTGCTCGGACATCGTGAACGTGTCCTTGCCGCCGCGCTGATCTGCACCGCAGCACAAATCGGCGATCCCGACGATTGGAAAAGCCGAGCACAGGTGGTGCGGTCGGCCGGCACCGGTGAGGTCGTCGCATCATCGGTGCGGCGGTGGTTTGCCCCAGGGTTTTTCGAGCGAGATCCCGCGTCGGCGCGGGCGCTGCTGGAGACGTTGCGGCAGGTCGACGACGACGGCTATGCCCATACCTGTGAGGCGCTCGCCGCATTCGACGCCCGCAACCGCCTCGCTGAAATCGATACGCCGGTCGTCGCGGTAGCTGGTGCCAACGACATCGCGACGCCACCCGATTCGGTGCGCTTCATCGCCACCAAGGTCGCGCGGGGCCGATTCGTCGAAGTGGCCAACGCCGCTCACCTGGTGCCCGCCGAGCAACCCGGCCGAATCGCCGATGTGTTGGTGAAGCTGGGGAAGCGGAGAACATGACCGTTGTCATCACCAACTCAGCCGCAGCCGCCGTCGGCGGTATCGAAGACGGCTCCACCATTCTGGTCGGCGGCTTCGGCATGGCCGGCATGCCCGCAACACTGATCGACGCGTTGATCCAGCAGGGCGCAACCGATTTGACCGTGGTGAGCAACAACGCCGGCAATGGTGACTCAGGGCTGGCTGCGCTGCTGGCCGCTGGACGCATTCGCAAGATCATGTGTTCGTTTCCGCGACAGCGTGATTCGTGGGTGTTCGACCGGCTGTACCGCAGTGGGCGCATTGAATTTGAGCTGGTTCCTCAAGGCAATCTTGCTGAGCGGCTGCGCGCAGCCGGTGCGGGTATCGGCGCATTCTTCTGTCCAACCGGCGTCGGCACGCCGCTGGCCGAGGGCAAGGAAACCCGCACGATCGACGGCCGGGACTACGTGCTGGAGTACCCGATCCATGGCGACTACGCGCTGATCGGCGCGCACCGCGCCGACAGACTTGGAAACCTGGTCTACCGGAAGACCGCCCGTAATTTCGGCCCGGTCATGGCCACAGCGGCCACTACCACCATCGCTGAGGTCGCCGACGTCGTTGACACCGGCATGATTGATCCCGAAAACGTGGTGACGCCAAGCATTTACGTCGACCGCGTCTTTCGCCGTCGGGCAGGAGCAGCGGCATGACGGTTTCTTCCCGGCACGCTGTCGAGCATCTCGACCGCGGTCCGCTCAGTCGCGACGAGCTGGCCGCAACGGTGGCGGGTGATATCCCGGTCGGGTCGGTGGTGAACCTCGGCATCGGCCTGCCCACCAAAGTGGCCGACTATCTGGCGCCGGATGCGGGGATCCTGTTGCACACCGAGAACGGGATGCTGGGCATGGGGCCGCAGGCTTACGGCGACGAGATCGATCCGGACTTGATCAATGCCGGGAAGGTTCCGGTCACGGAATTGCCCGGTGCCGCATATTTTCATCACGCCGACTCGTTCGCAATGATGCGCGGTGGGCACCTCGACGTTGCTGTGATGGGCGCCTTTCAGGTGTCCTATCGTGGCGACCTCGCCAATTGGAGCACCGGAGGCCCGGAGGACATTCCGGCGGTCGGCGGTGCGATGGACCTCGCGATCGGTGCGAAAACGGTGTTCGTCATGATGTCGCTGTTCGGGAAAGACGGCGCCGCCAAGCTGGTCCCGGAATGCAGCTATCCGCTGACCGGGGTGCGCTGTGTGAGTCGGCTTTACACCGACTTCGCTGCCTTCGACTTCGACTCAGAGACGGGCCCCACCGTGCGCGAGACCTTCGGCATCTGCGTCGCGGATCTGCTTAGACAACTGAATAGTGCTGCGCCGGAATGGGGTTAGCCGTTGGATTTGCGCGCGGCGATCGCAACGGCGGTCAAACTGCCTGCCGCACACTGGGTGTCAGCGGGAGGATCTCCCGCTTCTTGTGCACGGTCAGATAGTGCAACCCATCCGGGCCGGCGCTGAACTGCCGTCCCGAACGCTTCGGCAACCACAGCAGCACGCCCGGGACCAGCTCGATCTCGCCCCGCTCGGTGGTGAGGCGTCCGCTGCCGGCCACCACGTGGATCAGGACGTCGACGTCGGCTCCGGCGTGCGCGTCGATCCCGCCGTTGGGCGCCAGCGCGATGACATTCGAGTCCAGGTCGCGCTCGCCGACTTCCAGTTTCCACACTGCTCCAGTGTGGTTGGGTTCGGCGGCGAGTTCTGCCGTGTTCGCCAGCACCCGGGGCAGCGGGGTAGTGGCGAGCTTGGTGATCCGGATACGCCAGACCGCTGGGCCCTTTTCGAGGTACTCCCAGCCGTAGCTACCTGCGTGGTCGGCCTCGAACTCTTGGCGCAGATGCTTGGGATCGTGGTTGTTGACCAGGACGAACGACTCGCCGACGGCCAGCTCGGCGTAGGTGGCAAAAATCGTTGGGTGCTTGTCTGGCTTGCGCAGCTGCCGGACGTCAAGTTCGTTGTCAGCCATGGAGTTTGCATACCTTGCCCTAGTTTTTACAAACTATCTTGTGTAAACTCTAGCGCATGACTTACGTGATCGGGAAACCGTGTGTCGATGTGATGGACCGCTCCTGCGTGGACGAGTGCCCAGTCGACTGCATCTACGAAGGCGGGCGGGCGCTGTACATCCATCCCGACGAATGCGTGGACTGCGGAGCCTGCGAACCCGTCTGCCCGGTCGAGGCGATCTACTACGAGGACGACCTTCCTGAGGAACTGCAGCCCTATCTTGCCGACAACGCGGCGTTCTTCACCGAAGCCCTGCCCGGCCGCGACCAGCCGCTCGGCTCACCCGGCGGAGCCGCCAAGGTAGGCCCACTCGGCATCGACACGCCTCTGGTGGCTAGCCTGCCCAAAGCAGAAGAATCCGAAGGGAAGTGAGCATCGCAGGCCCAGCCGCGGAAGCCGCCGATCGGCGTCGCGCCGTGCTGCAGGTGCTGAAGGCGGCGAAAGCTCCGATGAGCATCGTCGCGATCGCCGAGCACCTCGAGGTGCACCCCAACACGGTCCGCTTTCATCTCGATGGCCTGGTCCGTGACGGCCGAGTCGAACGCGTCGCACCAGACCGCCGACGGCCGGGGCGGCCGCCGCTGATGTTCCGGGCCATCCGGCAGATGGATCGCGGCGGCGAACGCCGCTATGAGCTGCTGGCCGAAATCCTCACCCTGGGGTTTGGCGACGACGAGCGCGATGCCAGCGCCAAGGCGCTGGCAGCTGGTCGGGCGTGGGGGCAGCGGCTGGAGTCGAAAGCCGTTACCGGCAGGGCCGGGACACAGATAGCGATCGACCACCTGGTCGGCCTGCTCGATGACCTCGGCTTCGCGCCGGAGCAGCGCCGCTCCGACGGTGAATACCAGATCGGCCTACGGCACTGCCCGTTTCTCGAGCTGGCCGAAACGCGACGCAGCGTGGTCTGCCCGATACACCTTGGAATCATGCAAGGAGCGATGGAAACCGTGGATGCGCCGGTCACCGTCGACCGCCTGGACGCCTTCGTCGAACCCGACCTGTGTGTGGCCCACCTGAGCCCGCAAGGGGCGGCCAAGTGAGCGCCGGGCCGGCGATCGCGGTGGCCGTCACCTATGTGTGGCTCGGCATGGTGCTGGCCATTTCATTTCTGGAAGCACCGCTGAAATTCCGCGCGCCCAACGTGACGACCCAGATCGGGCTTGGCATCGGCCGACTGGTCTTCCGGGCCCTCAACGCCGTCGAGGTGGTTTTCGCGATCGTCACACTGGCCCTGGCCGTCGTGAGCCGGCCACCGCTCGGGGTGGTCGTGGCGTTCGTGGTCGCGTGGGCGACGCTGGTCGCGCAACTGGCCGCGGTGCGGCCCTTCCTGAACCGGCGGTCGGACAAGGTGCTGGCCGGCCTCGACGCACCCCGGTCTCGCGGTCATTACGCCTATGTCGGTCTGGAGGTGGTCAAGGTGATCGCATTGGTGACGGCGGGCAGTCTTCTACTATCCAGCTGAAGCCCAGATCACCGACCCCTCGACCGAAGGACATCATGGAGACCATTTCGCTGACCGACCTCGCCGCCGAAAAGCTGGCCGAGGCACGCGAGACCAAAAGCGGGCGAGCCGCCCATACCCTTCACGGCGGGCACACCCATGAACTGCGGCAGACCGTGATGGCGTTGCTGGCCGGACGTGAGCTGGGCGAGCACGACAGCCCCGGCCAGGCATCGCTGCAGGTGCTGCAGGGCCATGTGCACCTAACCGCCGGCGACGACTCGTGGGACGGCAAGGCCGGCGACTACGTCGTGATCCCGCCGCAGCGGCATTCCCTGCAGGCCGTTGAGGACTCGGTGATCATGCTGACCGTCTTCAAGAGCCTGTCCTCCGCGACGTAGCGGGTGCTATCGACACCTTGGTCGCGCGAGTTCGGCCTGCGGGTACCAATCATCAATGCGCCGATGGGCGGGGCGGCCGGTGGCCGGCTCGCCGCAGCCGTCACCGCGGCCGGCGGCCTGGGCATGGTCGGCATGGGCAGTACCGGGTCGACGACGTCGCTGCAAGCCGAGTTGCGGCACGTGCGCGGGACGTTCGGAATTGGTTTGGTGCACTGGGTGACTCGCGAAGAACCCGGGCTGCTGGACGCTGCGCTTGCTGCTCGGCCGGCGCTGCTGTCGGTGAGCTTCACCGACGAATGGTCGTGGGTTGAGCGCGCGCATGACGCTGGAATCGCAACTGCCACACAGGTATACGACAGCCGGGGCGCTGTCCGGGCACAGGAAGCCGGTGTCGATGTGCTGGTGGCGCGCGGAGCAGAAGGCGGCGGCCACGGAGAGGCGAAGCTGGCAACGCTGCCGCTGCTCGACGCCGTCTTAAACGTCGTCTCGGTGCCGGTGCTGGCGGCCGGTGGCATTGCGTCGGGGCGAAGCCTTGCCGCCGTGCTGGCCGCCGGTGCCAGCGGTGCGTGGTTGGGAACCTGCCTGACGGCCTGTTCGGAGGCGCTGTCCACCGACGGCGTCCGCAAGGCCCTCATCGCGGCGTGCGAGACCGACACCACGACCACCCGGGTCTTCGATGTGGGCCGCGGACTGCCCTGGCCGGAGCGATTTCCGTCGCGCGTACTGGCCAACGACTTCGTTGCCCGGTGGGCAGGCCGTGAGGATGAGCTGGCCGCCGATCCCGACGCGCGCGCAGAGCTGGCTGCCGCCACCGCGGCCGACGACACCCGTATCGCTCCGGTCGACGCCGGTCAGGGCGTCGCGATGGTCACGTCGGTGGAACCGGCGGGCGCTGTCATCGAGCGGCTGTGCGCCGGCGCGGAACGCCTGCTGGCGCAGTGGTAGACGATCACTTCGACGATCTGCGGCCGGCCGTGAGCACCACACAACAGCCCGGAGGTCGCGGGTCCAGCCGCGCGTGCGGGCGATGCGGCCGCAGCGCATCGGCGACACCGCTGATCAACGCCTGGTTCATCGTGCAGGCAAGCTCGCGCTGCTCCTCGGCGAGTGCGTGAAACGGGCAGTTCGCCAGATACACCTCGTCGGCGGTGGACCGGGGCTCGTAGCCGTGTTCGTTGAGCACCGCGACGGCCAACTCGAGTGCTGACTTTGCGTCGGTGGGTGCTCGCCGGCTGGCGGTGACTGCGGACCTGCCGATGCCGCGGCCGTAGTCGCGGGCAACCTGGTTGAGCACATCCACGACGGGCGCGCCGCTGGCAGCCGATTGCGCGATGGCCTTGGCCATCAGGCGGCCGGCCAGCTCGTAGTCGCGGGGAGGCAGGCTGACCGCGATATCGCGGTCAGCTCGCCGATACAGCTTCGACGGGCGCCCCGCACCGGGCCCGGATCGGCCCGTCAGCCGCGCATAGTCGCATTCCAGCAGCCCCTCGGCCTGGAGCCGGTCGAGGTGGAACTTCGCCTGGTGACGTGCGACGCCCACCGCGTCGGCCGCCTGATCACGGCTCACCGGTTCCGCTTGCGAACAGACGAATCGGTACAGCTGGTGGCGCACCGGATCGGCGAGCGCGCCGATTCCGGCGGCATCACGCTGCAAGGAGTCCCGCGGAGAACCCATCACCATCCATTTCTAACAGATAAAAGCCTTGACGCTACATTCGCCGAGCTCTAACGTTCGATTTACGATCTCTTAGAAGGAGCCACCATGAGCACCGACCACGCCACTTCCCCGCGGCCCGTTGCTGCCGGTCCGTTGACGGACCCGTCGTTCCAGGCGTACGCCCTGCTGCGCACGCTGTTCACGGTCGCGCCAATCCTGTTCGGGCTGGACAAGTTCTTCAACCTGCTGACCCACCCGGATCACTGGAGCAAGTACCTGGCCGGCTGGATCGACGGCATCGTCCCGGGCAACGCCGACCAGTGCATGTATGTCGTCGGTGTCATCGAAATCGCCGCCGGTGTTCTCGTCGCAATCGCTCCGCGCATCGGCGCTTGGGTGGTGGCGGCGTGGCTTGCGGGCATCATCATCAACCTGCTCACCCTGTCCGGCTACTACGACATCGCGCTGCGTGACTTCGGTCTGCTGGTCTCGGCCGTCGCACTCGCGCGGCTGGCTGAAGGTGTGCATCTTGCCCGCACTGGGCGGACGGCGGCAAGCGCTTAAGGGCACGCGGTGTAGGCGTCGACGTCGAAGCGTTTAGTCTGCCGGCGAAACCGGAAGGTGAAATCGGGCCACAGCGTGGTGTTGTTGCCGTGGGCGTCGAGGTACCAGCTGGCACAGCCGCCGGTCATCCACACTGAGCGGGCGAGTTTTCGCTGCAGCTCCTCGTGGTAGGCGTCTTGGGCTTCTCCTTTGACTTCCACCGTGCGCAGCCCGCGAGTTTTCATCACCGTAAGCGCGTCGACGACGTAATTGAGCTGGGACTCGATCATGTACACCATCGAGTTGTGGCCCAGGCCAGTGTTCGGGCCTACTAGCACAAACATATTCGGAAAGTTGGACATGGTGGTGCCCTTGTAGGCGCGCATTCCCTGGTCCGCGAATGTTTTTGTGAGGCTTCGTCCGTCAGCGCCGCAAACAACGTCGAACATAGGCGAATCGGTGACATGGAATCCGGTCGCAACAACGATGGCGTCCACCTCGCGGGAAGTGCCGTCTTCGGCGATGATTGCGTTCTCGCGTATTTCGGCGATGCCGTCGGTGATCAGCTCGACATGCTCGCGGTCGAGCGTGGGGTACCAGTCGTTGGCGATCAGCATGCGCTTGCATCCGATGCGGAAGTTCGGGGTCACCTTCTCGCGCAGTGCGGGGTCGGTGATCTCGAACCGGATCTTCGCTCGGCCGATCAACTCGAAGGGCTTCATGAACTTCGGTGCTTTGGCCAGCCCGACGACTTGAGTCTCACGTGCGAGATAAATCCCCGCACGCGCCACGCGCATCACCACCGGCACCCGTCGAAACAGCCACCGCTCGACTGGCGTGAATGGACGATCAAGGCGCGGCAGCAGCCACGGGGCTGTCCGCTGGTAGACGTCCATGTGGCTGACTTGGTCAGCGATGGCGGGAACGATCTGGATTCCGGAGGCGCCGGTGCCGATCACCGCGACGCGCTTGCCGGATAGGTCGGCGTAATGATCCCACTGCGCGGAGTGGAACAGCTCGCCGGCGAAAGTGTCGATGCCCGGGATGGGCGGTAGTTTCGGCTCGGCCAGTGCGCCGAATGCAGCAATCAACACATCGGCGGTGAAAGCGCCATGACTGGTCAACAGCTCCCAGCGGGAGTGGTCGGGCTGCCAGCGTGCCTTGGTCACTACACAGCCGAACAGGTGGCGGTCGAGGACCTTCGCGTCGCGCGCAACCCGCCGAAGGTAGTCCTGAATTTCGGCTTGGGTGGAAAACGATCGACTCCAATCCGGGTTCAGCGCAAACGAATACGAATACAAGTGCGATGGCACGTCGCATGCCGCGCCGGGATAGGTGTTGTCACGCCAAGTGCCGCCGACGTCATTGCCCCGCTCGAACACCAAGAAATCATCGTGACCGGCCTGATCCAACCGGATGGCCGCGCCCAGGCCTGAGAAACCGCTTCCAACGATGGCGACATTGACGTGGCGGCCGGCGGACGTCGTCCCGTTTGGTCGGGTCAGCTTGTCGGACATGGGATCTCCGTTTCCTCAGCCGGATTCGCGCAATCGCTGCCGTGACGCCGCCGGCTCCTTGGGATTAGCCAGTCGCGTCGGCTCTTTGCGTCCGCGCAACACCGTGTCCTCACCAAGCTCCCAGCACCGCTGTTCGCTCGGATCGCTGGCTTCCACCGTCGACGCCGAAGCCAACACGCGCTGCGGGGTCGACTTGGCCAACTCACACAGCCGGGCAGCTTCGTTGACCGGATCGCCGATGACGGTGTATTCGAACCGCTCGTAAGCACCGACGTTGCCGGCCACCACGGTTCCTGCGGCCACGCCGATGCCGGCCGGGCATTCCGGCACCTCTTCGTGCAGCCGCTGCGCGATCGCACGTGCGGCGCCGAGAGCATCGGTCTCCGGGGAACGAGCCCGCACGGGGGCGCCGAAAATCGCCAGGAGCGCGTCGCCCTCGAACTTGTTCACCAGTCCCCGGCGGGCGTTGACCTCATCGACGATGACCGTGAAGAACCGGTTGAGTAGCTCCACCACTTCGGCCGGAGGCCGGTCCGACACGAGTTCGGTGGACCCCATGATGTCGACGAAAAGGACTGCGACATGGCGTTCTTCGCCGCCCAACTCGATCTGCTGATCTTCGGCAGCAGCGGCGACTTCCCGTCCCACATGGCGGCCGAACAGGTCGCGGATGCGTTCACGCTGGCGCAATCCCTGGACCATGGCGTTGAAGCCCCGCTGCAGTTCGCCCAGTTCTGTGCCGTCGAACACCTGCAACTTGCAGTCCAAGTCACCGGCCTCTACGCGCTCTAACGCTGCACGCACGACCCGCACCGCAGTGGCCGTCAGCCATGCGGCGACCAGTATCAAGAAGAACCCGAACACGAACGCCGCTATCGCCAAAAGCAAGACTGCGAAGCCGAATTGGGCGAGCGTCATGTTGCGCATAGACAGCGTGACCACCGCGGCCAGAGCGATACCGATGACCGGCACGCCGGATCCCAACAGCCACGACGCCACGGTGCGGCCCATGACACCCGGGGCCAGCCGTCGTGGTGGCCGTCCGGCTTCCAGGGCTTGAGCGGCCACCGGGCGCAACGCAAATTCAGCGCCGAAATAACAGCTCGCCGACACGACGATGCCGCTGAAGCTGGTGCCGAAGAGGTACTTCGGAATGTAATCGGTGTTCACCCGCCCGTACAGCGTCGAAAACAGGATGGTGCCGACCGTCCACAGCACAACGGGAATGACGGTCAGCCGCCACGGCGCCAGGAAGGTGTTGCGCTGATCGTCAGTTGTCGGAGGCTTGTCCTCGATTGCCCAGCGCAGATCGCGGATGATGCGCCTAGTGGCCCAAACCCAGCCGACCACGATTGCTGCGGCGATATAGCCGGGCGCGATCCCGAGCGAAATCCAGCGCACCGGAGCCGCAAACACGTCCGGCTCCGGGATGGCCACGGTGACCAGCAGCAGCACAACGCCGATCCCAATCAGGTTCGCGCACACCACAAATACCGTCAGCAGCACTTGAAGGCGCACCCGCCGGCGTTGTGGGCTCTCCGACGGACTACCCAAAATCCATGAGCCATAAGGTCTTTCGGAAAGGTGGCCGCTTTGGCGGGTGATAATCTCCAGCACGCGGCCTAACCGCTGAGCGAGCGTCTTACGGGTCACCAAAACCACATCTCATGAGAATTAGCTGTCAGTTCGACAGTACATCGGCCTGGTCGTCCTTAAGCCGCTTGTCGATGCGATGGTCGCTGCACCTGCTCGGGCTGCGTCGGCGGGCTCTCGGTGGCGTTGATCCGGCCGGCGCCCCAGGTCAGTGCGCAGACGACGATCAGGGTAAAGGCAAGCACCACGACGCCGCCTGCGGTGAACAACCAGGCGGGCACGTTGGGGTCGCGTTCGCGTTGCAGGATGCTGACCTCGAGCACGAACGGGCGGGTGCTGGACGCTTGTGCGGGAATCTCGGGGGCGGGAATCGCGTCGTCGGCGGGCGCCCAGATCGGCACTCCCGTCATGGTCCTGCCGTCCTGGAGGCGCAGCACGGTTTTCCACGAACCCCACACCGGAACCGGTTGCGTAGACACATAGTGCCCGGGCCCGACCCGCTTGAGCAGGTCAATGACCAGGCCGCGGTGATGCTCCATCCGGCCCTGCCAGGACAAGATCGACACCCATTCCGGATCGCTGCTCACCATGTTGGGCGGATTCAGCTGCACGTCGGCCGACACCAGCCGCTGCCCAGGCGGGCTCGGCAAGTCGGTCAGGTTAATCGTGGCGGTGTCCTGACTCGGCACCCGGATATGCAGTCCGTTGGCAACGCTAACGCCGATCACCAGCACAGTGGCCGCGACGATGCCAACGCCGATCGCCCGGCCGGGCAGGCGCTGACCGGTGAGCACCATCGCGAACAGCGCCCCGCACACGCCCGTCAACACCGCCACCGGCACCGCCATCGCCAGGGCTTCGCCCCACATGGTCACCGGCCACGGATAGTGGTACACCGCGGTGATCCACAGCGACTCCAGCCACAGCCCCGCGGTGCCCACCCCAAGACCGGCGATCGCGCCGAACACGATCGGGCGCCGGAGCAGCGGTGTGAAGGCCAGCAACTCGACCACCACTGCCGGGCCCAGATACAGCGCGAACCAGCTGGTGGGTGCGCCAAATTTGGGCGCCACCAATCCGAAGATCGGACCGACAAGCAAGGCGACAGCGCCCCGCAATGCGGCCGCCAACAGGGCCGCTGCGATGGCCGCGCCGCGGCCCATCGTGATGCGGGCGGCCACCAGCGCCAGCGCTGCCGCCCCGGCGATCATCATCGGCTGCAGCACCAGCCGGAACTGCTCGACACCGAAGTCGTATTCGATCTGATAGACCGACAACCCGATCAGCAATCCGGCGAAGGACATGTAGCGCCAGAACTTGATCGCTTTTCCGTCGGCTGGCGCATCGTCGGGTTTGGTCCGTCGGGCCTCGTACTCGAGCATGATCAGCGCGAAGAGGGAAAAGCAGGCGCCGCCGATCATCATCAAATGCGTTGGGCCCCAAAGGGTCACGTCTTGGCCGAAGATGCGGTGCCAGATGTCGTCGAGCGGGAAACCGCTCAGCGCGTAGAGCCCGCAGCCGGCGACGAGCAGTCCGCCGACGGGCGCGTACCAGGTCTGGGTGATCCGCACTGCGGCCGAGCCGGGCTTTTCGAACGGCACGACGATCGCCAACATGCCCGCCAGGAAAATCCCGAACAGCCCGATCACGATGAAGTAGTGCGCCGGATTGGCCAACGGGCCGGGATCGCGACCATTGCCGATGTGCCAGCTGACGTCCCATATGAAACCGAACAGCGCACAGATGATGGAGCTGACGAACACCAGAATCTGCACGGCGGCCCACGACGGTCGTTTGAACCAGCGGCTGAAAGCGTCGCTGATGCGGGTCAACCACTCGATCCGATGAGTGCGGTGCGCGTACCCGATCCACAACATCGCCGCGGCCACCACGATCGCGGCGATCGACAGACCGACGACCTGACCAAGTCCGGCGCCGCGCGCGGGCGCTTCGGCGGCGGTCGACAAAGCCATCATTTCCTCCCCGTGTGGCGAGCCCCTGAATGTGGTCGCAGCGGTAACCTTACGTAGCGATGAGTCACCGGTCCAGTGGATTTTGAAACGTGTTTGCAAAGTAGGTCTATATCTGTGTCACGAAGAAGGCATCGCCAGCCCGTTCCGGCGGACGTCATCCATGCCACCCTGGCGTCGGCTGAGCGTCTCGGTAGGGACGTCGCTGACGTGCCGATCGCCGTGATCGCGCATGCCCTCGGGGTGTCCCGAAGCACGCTGCTGCGCCAGCTCGGCGGTTCCCGCCGAGCATTGGACAACGCGGTGCGTGATTTCGGTGTGGATCCCGGCGGGCGGCCTCCGGTGCGCCAGCGCGCAGTCGAGGCCGCGGCCGCGCTGATCAGCGCCCGGGGCGTGACTGCGGCAACGTTCGAGGCGGTCGCCGCACAGGCCGACTGCTCGGTGCACAGTCTCTACGCTGTATTCGGTGGACGTGACGCGTTACTAGACGCTGTCTACGAGCGCTACATCCCGAATCTCGATCTCGAAGACGCCATCTCCGGCGACTCGTCCGATCTGGACGACAGGGTGCGCCGGGTCTACCGCTCGCTCGCAGTGGTCTACCTCCGCGAACCGCGGGTGCTCTCGGCCGTGCTCGCCGAAGCACTGGCCCGCCCGGCAGGATCGGCGGGACAGGTTCTGGTCGAACACGGTGCGCTGCGCAGGCTCGCCGATCTGAGCCGGTGGCTGGACGACGAGGTCGCCGCCGGTCGCATCCGCGACCTTCCCCGCACGTTGCTGGTCCAGCAGCTGATCAGCCCCATCTCGGTGCATTGCATGATGCGCCCCGGGCTGACCAACGTCCCACAGGTTGCGTTGCCCGAAATCGAGGAATGCTGCGACATTTTCGCCGAAGCTTTCGTTCGCGCCGTCGCGCCGTGAGCGGGGTCGACCGCTCGTCACACCGCGCGCAGGTAGCGTTTGGCGATCACGCGCTGACCCACGGCCAGCAGCGGCTTGGCGGCTTTGCTCCACTGCGTCGCCGGCCGAGAGAACGACTGCACTTCGGCGAACACCGCGGCGGTGACCGGGTCGTAGCGCACGGCGAACCGCTCCTCGCCCGACTCAGGATGCCCCGGCAGCGTGCCGTACGCGAACCCGCGCAGGTTCGGTTCGTCGAGCACGTACACGACCCGGCACGGCGCGGGCAGGAAGCCGAGCTTGACGACCACAACGGTGCCAACGGTGACGACGTCGCTGCTGGCTTGTACGCGCAATCCGGCGCCGCGCTGCATCCCCCAGTGCATGACCGCGTCGGCGGCCTGCTCGAAACGCTGTTGACCGGCGCCGATGTGGCTGACGAAACCGAGGTGGTCGTATCCCGGGGGCATGGGGCCCGCCGTCGCGCCCACTTCGGGGTAGGTGAACGGCAGGGTGGCCAGCTCATGCAAGTCCACGTCGCCAGCTTGCCATGCCGCGCTGGCGGCCAAACGGCGGAGGCGTACGGTCGGCCAGGTGAGTACAGAAACCTCGAAAACCCCTGCTGCAGCATCCGGCACGCTCAGTTTGGGCGATGAGCTAACCGTCAACCGCCTCGGTTTCGGCGCGATGCGCCTCACTGGTCCTGGCGTCTGGGGTCCGCCCGCCGACCGCGATGAATGTATCCGCGTCTTGCGTCGTGCCGTGGAGCTCGGCGTCAACTTCATCGACACCGCCGACTCGTATGGCCCGTACTACTCCGAGGAAATCATCCGCGAGGCGCTGCATCCCTATGACGGTCTGGTCATCGCCACGAAGGCCGGCCTGCTGCGCACCGGCCCGGACGAGTGGGTCCCGATGGGCTTTCCTGCTTACCTGCGCCAGGAATGCGAGATGAGCTTGCGACGGCTCGGCGTGGAGACCATCGACCTGTTCCAGCTGCACCGCATCGACGACAAGTTTCCGCTCGAAGACCAGGTCGTGGAGCTGAACAAGCTGCAGACCGAAGGCAAGATCCGCCATGTCGGCCTGTCGGAGGTGACCGTGGACCAACTGGCCGCGGCCCAGCAGGTCATGCCGATCGTGTCGGTGCAGAACATGTACAACCTCACCGCCCGTGCCGCCGAACCGGTCCTGGAGGAGGCGACCAACCAGGGAATCGCGTTCATCCCGTGGTTCCCGCTGGCCGCCGGGCCGCTGGCCGCACCCGACGGCCCGCTGGCGCGGATGGCGGCCGAGCATGATGCGACGCCGGCGCAGATGGCCTTGGCGTGGCTGCTGAACCGCTCACCGGTGATGCTGCCGATTCCGGGGACGTCGAGTGTGGCGCACCTGGAGGAGAACGTCCGCGCCGCCGAGATCACGCTGAGCGAAGACGAAGTCGAGTTTTTGGGTGCGATCGGCGAGCAGAACGCCTAACGCCTGACGACGGGCGCCGGGCAAGGAAATACGGTGTCCTGGTGACCCCCGAGCACGCCCGGCATCCCGGCGGCGGATTCAACCCGCCTGAGCCGACGACCAAGGGCGGACCCGACTACGGGCGGTTCATCGACGCCGTGCGCGCGCTGCAAGATCACGCCCGCGCCGTCGACGCGCCCGACGAGGTGATCAGCGAGGCCGCGGATCTGATCGAGAAGGTGTCCGAGCTGCTGACCCCGTTCGACACCGACGAATGGCGGTCGCCGTCCGGCCGCCGGATGGATCTTCCGAACCGCGGCAACATCTTGGCCGTGCCGATGAAGGTGTCCAAGACGCCGGACGGCCGGATCCGTGGCTGGGCCCGATTCCGGCGGTTTCATCTGGGACGCAACGGCGCTGTGCATGGTGGCGAGATCGCGCACCTGTTTGATTCTGTGCTGGGGATGACGTCGGCGGTGCTCACTGGCGGGCCCTACCAGCGCACCGCGTACCTGCACTTGAACTATCGCCACATCGTGCCGATCGAGAAGGAGCTGCAGGTCGACGCAGGGGTGAGCCGCGTCGACGGCCGCAAGATCTTCGTCGAGGGTCGGCTCTGCGAACGGCGACACGGTGTTGACCGACGCCGAGGCGCTGTTCGTGCTCCTCAAACCCGGCCAGCCGTAAGCAGATTCGGGTGTCAGGAGCTGCGTCGGCGTGATCGCGGCGCGGCGGATAACCACAGTGGCCTCGTAGTCAGGCGGGACGAAGGCTAACGCTCGGGCCGGTCAGCAGCGCAGAAGCGATGCCGACAAGAGTGAGAAGCGCAGCGCTGGGCAGTCCGCTGCGATCG
>Ga0070739_10004531_pt1 | contig 16369 bp, 16 predicted proteins | sample Coa_R1_7_FD_66445 | JGI IMG/M metagenome (GOLD analysis project Ga0070739, IMG submission 66445) | Surface soil microbial communities from Centralia Pennsylvania, which are recovering from an underground coalmine fire - Coalmine... | ecosystem: Environmental > Terrestrial > Soil > Unclassified ... | reverse complement strand
TCGATGTGGCGGGCGCGCGCGCGGACGGAGCGCGGCACCCAGTCCATCGAGCGCAGCTCGTCGATGATCTGGCCCTTGATCCGGGCCATCGCGTACGTCTCGAACTTCACGTCGCGCGCCGGGTCGTAACGCTCGATCGCGCCGATCAGTCCGAGCAGGCCGTACGAGACGAGATCCCCCTCGTCGACGTGCGCGGGAAGGCCGGAGCCGAGCCGCCCGGCGACGTACTTGACGAGCGGCGCGTACGTCAGGATGAGGCGGTCGCGGATCTTCTGGTCGCCGGTGCGCCGGAATTCGAGCCAGAGTTGCTGCGTTTCGTCGGCCCGCGCCACGCCGAGAGAATACGGCGTTCTGCGGCGGACTCCTCAATCTCAACGCCGACGCCGGCGGAACGCGCTCGCCGAGAGCGTGGCCAGCCAGACCGCGACCGCGACGGCGGCGAGGCCGATCACCAGGCGGCGCGCGTTGTCCCCACCGGCGAATGCGTAGGCCGCGACCGCGCTCAGCGCGGCCGCGAGAGCGGCAAAGAGCATCCCAAGGGCGTGCCGCTGCACGGCATCGACCCTACTCGGACTCTGCGACCGCCACCTGCCTCCGAGCATGAACCGGGAAAGGTGCCCGGTACACTGGCCTACCCACAGGGGCGTAGCTCAGTTGGTAGAGCGGCGGTCTCCAAAACCGTAGGTCGGGGGTTCGAGTCCCTCCGCCCCTGCTGACTCCGTGGCCCGGTTCCGGCCGATCTCGCTCGCCAGCAGGATCAGGGTGGGTATCAGCAGGATGAGGATGTCGACGGTGTGGTGCTCGTGCTCGAAGCGGCCCAGACGGTTGAGCGGATGGCCCGCCGGAGCGAAGCCGTAGGGGAACGCGAGGTAGAAGGCGACCGTGAGGAGCGTTGCCACGGCGAGAGCGAGGCGGCGCCCCACGTAGCCGCGGCGGACGGCGAGGCCGGAGACGAGCGCCAGGGGGATGCCGCCGAGGAGGACGGTGAGCCACCAGATGCCGAGGGTCGCGTTGTACCTCTGGTCGGGGTTCGACGTCCCCACCGAGAAGATGACCGCGGCAAGTAGCAGATCGCCCCAGAGCAGGAACGCGAACGCCACGCGAGCGGCCCTGACGACCCCCGGTCGGTCGATCCGCATGATCTCGCCGAGGATGATCGCCGGGATCCCGCCGGCGAGCCACAGCCAGAAGAAGGTGGCCGACATCCGCCCCATTGTCGCAGGCGTTCAGACGGATTCGAGCGCGAGCTGGCGGAAGTCGGCGAGGCCGGAGACTCCGACACCGACCAGCCGCAGCGCACCCGGCCGGTCGCGCAGCCCGCGATCGAGGAGCCGGCAGGCAACCTCGCCGATCGTCTCGGGCGCGTCGATGCCGGCTTCGAGCGAGGTGGAGCGGCTGCGGATCGAGAGGTCCGCGTAGCGGAGCTTCGTCGTCACGGTCCGTGCAACCTGGCCGCGGCCTTGCAGCGCCGCGGCGACCTCGCCGGCCATCCCGCGCAGCTCGTCGTGAAGCCGCTCGCGGTCGGAGATGTCCCGCTCGAACGTGTTCTCGACGCTGATCGAGATTCGCTCGGTGTCGAGCTCGAGCTCGCGCAGGTCGATGCCCCGGGCGCGGTCGCGCAGCATCGTGCCGACGCTGCCGGGGAGCAGGCGGCGGAGGTCCGCATCGGGGAGCCCGGCGAGATCGCCGATCGTCTCGATACCGGCGGTGCGCAGCCGCTCCTCGGCCTTCGGCCCCACGCCCGGCAGCCGCCGAACGGCGAGGGGCGCGAGGAACCCAGCTTCCCGTCCCGGCGGGATGACGACGAGACCTCCGGGCTTGCGGGCGTCGCTCGCGATCTTTGCGACGACCTTGCAAGGCGCGACCCCGAGCGAGCACGTCAGGCTCGTCGCCGCGCGCACGGCGGTCTGCACGGCCTCGGCGACGACCCGCGCCGCGAGGAAGTCCTCCGCGACCTCGCCCACATCCAAATAGCCCTCGTCGATCCCGGTCTGCTCGACGATCGGGACGATGCCCCGCACTGTCTCCCAGACCCCGCGGGAGTACTCCCGGTAGACCGAGTGCCGCGGCCGGACGAAGACGGCTTCCGGGCAGCGGCGGAGCGCCTCGGCGCAGCTCATGGCCGAGTGGATGCCGAAGCGGCGCGCGACGTAGTTCGCCGTCGCGACGACGCCTCGGCCCCGCGGGTCGCCGCCCACCACGAGCGGTTGCGTACGGAGCTCCGGGTTCTCGAGCTCCTCGACGGCGGCGAAGAAGGCGTCGAGGTCCAGGTGCGCGACGATTCCCGGGACGGCCACACGAACAAGCGTACGGGCCGCCGGTGACGGCGGCCCGTACAGTCAGGCCGCTGTGACCGGCGGCGCCTCCGGCGCCTCCCCCGCGCCCTGGAGATGGCGCTCCACGTTCCGGTCCGGCCGCCAGATCAGCAGGTAGGCGGCGCCGACCACGGCGATCAGGAAGATGATGAAGAGCGTGATCCAGTCGAGGTTGATGAACGCCCGGGCACTCGACAGCCCCGACGGGTAGATGACGTCCACGAACATCGCGCCGAGATAGCCGGCGGCGATGAGCGACACGGGCCAGCCCCACTTCCCGAGACGGAAGCTCCCTGCGGGTTGCCACCCGCGTGCCCTGGCGATGATCGCCGCGATCACGGTCAGCAGGAACGAGAGGTAGATGCCGCTGACACCGAACGACACGAGTGAGACGAGAGCGTTCACGTGCGCCGGGTACGTCACGAACCAGATGTGGTAGTTGCTGCCCGGATTGACGTAGACGAGCAGGCAGAAGAGCACCGTGATGACTGCGCCCATGAGCAGCGCATTGGCCGGTGTCTTGAAGCGCTGGTTCACGCGGGAGATCCACGCGGATCCGGGCAGCGCGCCGTCACGCGCGTAGGAGAAAGCGAGCCGGCTGCCCGCCCCCTGGATCGACGACCCGCAGGAGAAGAAGGCGAAGATGATCAGCAGCAGCAGCACGTCCTGCAGCCAGCTCGAGAGCTGGGCGAGGATCGAGGGGATGCCGCCCGCAACAGCCGCGCCGACCGGGTTGTGCTTCTGGGTGGCGAGCAGCAGGCCCGCGGTGAGGATGAACGACGCGATGCCGCCCCAGATGAGGGCGTGGCGCATCGCCTTGGGAATCTGCCGCCCGGCGTCCTTCGTCTCCTCCGCGATGTCGCCGGCCGACTCGAAGCCGTAGAAGATGTAGACCGGCGCGAGCACCGCGATCAGCGCCGCGGCCAGCCAGCTGCCGTGGAAGTTGAACCCGAGCGGATTGTGGGAGGCGTGCTGCACACCCTGGCTCGAGAAGAGGAAGCCGAGCCCGTGGTGGAAGCCGTGGATCGCGAGGATGATCGCGATCCCGAGCGTCCCGAGGATCTCGACGTAGACGCCGAACTTGGCGACGTCGGCCATGATCCTCGCGCCGGTGATGTTCACGGTCGACTGGATCGCGAGCAGGATCAGCGTGATGACGAGGATCGTCCCGTGGCCCGCGGGGTTGAGGTTCCAGCCGAACCAGTTGTGCGTCAGCGCGGTGACGTAGCCCACCACGCCGGTGTCGACGGCCGCCACGGTGATGAGCAGCGCGAAGCCGTAGAACCAGCCGACGAACCAGCCGTAGCGAGGGCCGACGGAGAACTTCGAGTACTGGAAGAGCGCGCCGGCAACCGGATAGTGGCTGGCCAGCTCGCCGAAGACGAGCGCGACGAAGAGCATCCCGGCGACGGGCAGGAAGGTGAGCCAGATGTAGGCCGGCCCGCCCATGCCGAGGCCGATGACGAAGAGGGAGTAGATGCCGACCATCGGCGACAGGTACGTGAAGGCGACCGCGAAGTTCGAGAAGAACCCGAGCACGCGGTTGAGCTGCGGCGTATAGCCCAGGCTCGCAAGCCGCGCGTCCTCGCTCGCCCCTCCGTCGACTGCACGTGCGACCTCGCCCGCCATGCGCCCTCCTCCTCCTCCTCCTTGGGATCCGTTCGGGGCGACTTTACGCTCCGCCCTCCGCCGAAGCTAGGCTCTGGCCCCGATGGCGGTCCTGACCTCGCAGCTCGACCGCGACGCCGAGGACTTCGCGCGGAGGCGCGAGCGGATGGAGGAGCTCGTCGCCGAGGTGCGGGAGCGGGCGGCAAAGGTCGCTCGCGGCGGCGGCGAGAAGGCGACGGAGCGACACCGCTCGCGCGGCAAGCTGCCGGCGCGGGAGCGCATCGACCGCCTCGTCGATCCCGGCACGGCCTTTCTCGAGCTGAACGCCCTCGCCGCCTGGGAGATGTACGGCGGGGACGCCCCGAGCGCGGGAATCGTCACCGGCATCGGCGTCGTCGAGGGCCGCGAGTGCGTCGTCGTCGCGAACGACGCCACCGTGAAGGGAGGCTCGTACTTCCCGCTCACCGTGAAGAAGCACCTACGGGCGCAAGAGGTGGCGGAGCAGAACCGGCTCCCGTGCATCTACCTCGTCGACTCGGGGGGCGCGTTCCTGCCGCTGCAGGCCGAGGTCTTCCCCGACCGCGAGCACTTCGGCCGGATCTTCTACAACCAGGCCCAGATGTCCGCGCAGGGCATCCCGCAGATCGCGGTCGTGATGGGCTCGTGCACCGCCGGCGGCGCCTACGTGCCGGCGATGTCGGACGAGACGGTGATCGTGCGCGGCACGGGGACGATCTTCATCGGCGGCCCGCCGCTCGTGAAGGCGGCGACCGGGCAGGACGTGACGGCTGAGGAGCTCGGCGGTGCCGACGTCCACACGCGGCGCTCCGGGGTCGCCGACCACTACGCGACCTCCGACGAGCATGCGCTCGCGATCGCGCGCGGCATCGTCCGGCACCTCGAGGGCCGCGCGCCGGACCCGACCTGGGATGTCGTCGAGCCGGAGCCGCCCGCGCTCGATCCCTCGGACCTCTACGGCCTCATCCCCGAGGACTTCCGCCACCAGGTCGACCCGCGCGAGCTGATCGCGCGCATCGCCGACGGCTCCCGCTTCCAGGAGTTCAAGGAGGTGTACGGCGAGACGCTCGTGACCGGCTTCGCCCGGATCGAGGGGTTCCACGTCGGGATCCTCGCGAACAACGGCGTGCTCTTCGCCGAGTCGGCCCAGAAGGGCTCGCACTTCATCGAGCTCTGCTGCAAGCGGCGGATCCCGCTCGTCTTCCTGCAGAACATCACGGGCTTCATGGTCGGCACGGAGTACGAGGCCGGCGGGATCGCGCGCGACGGCGCGAAGCTCGTGATGGCCGTGGCGAACGCCCGGGTGCCGAAGTTCACGGTCGTGACGGGCGGCTCGTTCGGCGCCGGCAACTACGCGATGTGCGGCCGCGCGTACGGGCCCCGCCAGCTCTGGATGTGGCCGAACGCGCGTATCTCGGTCATGGGCGGCGAGCAGGCGGCGACGGTGCTTTCCATGGTCGGCGAGGTCGATCAGGACGAGATCCGCACGAAGTACGAGGAGGAGGGAAATCCCTACTACTCGACGGCGCGGCTCTGGGACGACGGGATCATCGACCCGCTCGACACGCGCCGCGTGCTCGCGCTCGGGCTCGCGGCCGCGCGCAACGCCCCGATCCCGGAGACGACCTTTGGCATCTTCAGGATGTAGCCGATGGGCTATTCGGTGGTCAGGGTCGACGACATCGAGCCGAGCGGGCCCGGCGGCGCTGTGCGCTTCGTGCGCCGCGAGCTCGGAGTCGAGGCGTTCGGCATCAACTGGTTCGAGGTGCCGGCGAACGTGGAGGGCCGCAGACACGACGAGAGCGAGTCCGGGCAGGAAGAGGTGAACGTGATAGTCCGCGGCTCGGGCGTCTACCGCATCGAAGACGAGGAAGTCCCGTTCACCGCCGGCACGATCTTCCGCTTCGACCCCGAGACGACACGGCAGCCCGTCGCCGGGCCCGACGGCTTCACGATGGTCGCGATCGGCGCACGGCGCGGCAGCTACGAGGCGAGGGGCCCGTTCTGATCGCGCGGATCCTGATCTGGAACCTGTTCGACTCGAAGACGACGCTCGAGGAGCTGCGGGAGCATCTCCCCGGCCTGCCGGAGGGAGACGTCTGGATCGCGAACGAGGCCCAGGACCGGTTCGGGCTCATCTCGTTCGGCGACCGGCTGCCGGACCTCGGGCAGGTGCAGGAGCTGATCGGCGACGAGCCCGCGGTCGCCGAAGAGTTCGACGTCGAGTGAATCGCTTTCGTAGGGATTGGGCTGCGGCCGCGACGGCCGCCGTCGTGCTGGGGGTCTCGTTCTACATCGTCGTGCGCTGGCGCGAGTACGGTGCGCTCTCGGACGTCAGCGTCTACCAGGAACGGGCGGCGTCGATCCGCGCCGGGGCAGTGCCGTACCGCGACTTTGCGTTCGAGTACCCGCCTGCCGCCCTGCCGCCCATGCTCCTGCCGGCCTACATGAGCTGGAGCTACGCGACCTCCTTCGCGATGGTCATGGGTGCCTGCGGCGCCGGGTGCATCGCTGCCGCCGCTTCGGCTCTGCGGGCGGTGGGCGCCGGTGCGGAGCGCACCTGGATCGCGCTGCTCGCGATCGGGGTGTCGCCGCTCCTTCCCGGCTCGCTTTTCGAGAGTCACTTCGACCTGTGGCCGGCGCTGCTTGCGGTGGCCTCCCTGGCTGCGATCGTCCGTGGCCGGCCGGTGGTCGGTGGGGTGCTGCTGGGGCTCGGCTTCGCCGCGAAGCTCTGGCCGGTGGTTCTCCTCCCGATCGCGCTCGTCCATCTGTGGCAGCGGAGAGGCCGGCCCGGCGCCCTCGTGTGCCTGGCCGCGTTCGTCGCAGTCTCGGCCGCGTGCTTCCTGCCCTTCGCGGTGCTCGCGCCGGGCGGCCTACGCGCGATGTTCGCCGACCAGCTCAATCGGCCGCTCCAGGTGGAGAGCCTCGGTGCCGCCGCGCTGATGGCGGCGCAGCACTTCGGGATGCGCCCGCTGACGACGATCAACTCGCATGGTGCGCAGGCGCTGAGTGGGCGCGGAGCCGGCCTGGCCGCCGATCTCTCGACGGTGCTCGAGATCGTGACCGTCTTCGCGGTCTGGGTCGTCTACGCGCGCCGCCGCACTGCCGACGGCGAAGCCGCGTTGCTCACGGCCGCCGCGGCCGTCGCCGCCCTCGTGGCCTTCGACAAGGTGCTCTCGCCCCAGTACCTCGTCTGGCTCGTGCCCTTCGTCCTGCTGGTGGGCGGATTGCGCGGTGCCGCCGCCGGGACCTTCCTCTTCCTCGCGCTCGCGCTGACGTCGACGTGGATCTACGCAGCGAACTACTGGCAGCTGGCACTCGGTCATGCGGCGCCCTGGTCGTGGTACCTGCTCTCGCGCGATCTCCTGCTGGTCGCGATCGCGGGCGTCCTCCTGCTGGACTTCAGCCGCGCACGAGATTCCGCAGGAGGAAGAGAACGTTGGCCGGCCGCTCGGCGAGCCGGCGCATGAGGTAGCGGTACCACTCCGGCCCGTAGGGCGTCGCGACGAGGACGTCGAAGCCGCGCCGGACGAGGTCGAGCTGCAGGCGGGGCCGGACGCCGTAGAGCATCTGGAACTGGAACCGCTCGTGCGGGATGCCGTGCTCGTGGGCGACCGAGATCGCGTGCTCGATCAGCCTTTCGTCGTGCGTGGCCACGGCCGTGAAGCCCTCGCCCCGAAGCGACGTCTCCAGGAGGCTGACGTACGCCGCGTCGACGTCTCGCTTCTGCGGGTAGGCGACCTCTGCCGGCTCGAGGTACGCGCCCTTGACGAGGCGGAGATTCGGGGCGAGCGGCAAGAGCGCGGCGAGATCGTCCTCGCTGCGGAACAGGTACGCCTGCAGCACGGCGCCGACGTTTTCGTGGCCGTCCTCACGCAGACGGCGGTAGATGCGCAGCGTCGCGTCGACGTGGCTCGACTCCTCCATGTCGATGCGCACGAAGTTCGCGCGCTGCGCCGCGTGCTCGACGAGCTCCGCGACGTTGCGGTACGCGAGCTCCTCGTCGATCGAGAGGCCGAGGTGGGTCAGCTTGATCGCGACGTTCGTCCGTAGTCCCTCGGCCCGGATGCGGTCGAGCACCTGGCGGTAGGCGGCGACGACCGCGGATGTCTCCGCCTCGTCGCGCACGCCCTCGCCCAGCAGCGTCGTGTTCGTGAGGAGCCCGCTCTCGTTCAGCCGCCGCAGGACGGGCACGGCTTGGTCGAACGTCTCCCCCGCAACGAACCGGGCCGCCCCGAGCCGGAACCCGTAGCGCTGCACGAAACGCTGCAGGCGCGGGCTGTCCGCGGCGGCGAGGATGAGGCTGCGGAGGAGGGTCACGCGTCCCAGTCGCGCACGATCCGCTCGACCTCCGCCCGCTCGGCGTCCGTCAGGCCGCGCAACGGCGGGCAGACCTCCCCCGTGACGGGGACGCCGCGCAAAGCGAGCGCGGTCTTCGAGGCGGAATGGAACGGAAGCCGGCTGAGCGAGACCCGAAGCCCACCTGCTCGCTCACCGAGCTCCGGAGAGGGGTCGCGAACGAGCGGCACGACGGCATCGGGGAAGCTGGCCGCGAGACCCGAGACCGCCCCCGCCGCGCCGGCCGCCAGGCCCTCGACGAGCAGCGCCTCCGCCCCGACGAAGACGTCCAGCCCTTCGAGCAGGTACGGCGCGACCTTGTCCCACGGCGAGTCCGAGACCTTCAGGCCTGCGAGATTTGAAGCCTGCTCTCGGAGCCGCTCGACCACCCCGACGGGGATCGCATACCCGCTCCGGGCCGCGAACTCGTAGAGGTAGAACGGCACCGGCGCGCACGCGGCCGCCGCCGCGGCGAAATGCGCGAGCAATTCCTCTTCGTCGAGCGCGAAGTACGGCGGCGCGATCACCGCCACCGCGTCGGCGGCCGCCTCGGCCGCGCGGGCCGCGAGCGTGACGGTGTCGTGCGTCGTCTGCGCGCCGACGTGCACGGCGACCTGCAGCCGGCCGGCGGCGGCCTCGACGAACGCCGCACCGATCTCCTCCCGTTGCGCGCACGGAAACATGACGCCTTCCCCCGTGGTGCCGAGCACTAGCACTCCGTCGAGGTCGTGCGCGGCGAGGAAGTCGAGGTACGGCGCGACCGCGGCCCGGTCGAAGGCGCCGTCCCTGAGCGGCGTGACCGCTGCCGCGATCGCTCCCTTCAGCATCGTCCCACGCAATCTAAGCTCTTCGCCCGTGCCCTCGAACCTGCGCACGGAGCGAGACGGCGACGTCCTCCGCATCACGCTCGCCCGCCCCGACCGGCGCAACGCCTTCGACGCGGCGCTGATCGCGGAGCTCGCGGAGGCGTTCGTGGGTGTGGGTCGCGCCCGCGCCGTGGTCCTCGCCGGAGAGGGTCCGAGCTTTTCCGCAGGCGCCGACGTCGACTGGATGCGCTCCTCCGTCGAGCTCTCCTACGAGCAGAACGTCGCCGACGCGAACGCGCTGCGCGCGATGCTCGAGGCGATCGACGGTTGCCCCGCGCCGGTCGTCGCGCGGGTGCAGGGGCATGCGCTCGGCGGCGGAGCCGGGCTCGTCGCAGCGGCCGACATCGCCGTCGCGGCTCCCGACGCCGTCTTCGCGTTCTCGGAGGTGAAGCTCGGGATCATCCCGGCCGTTATCTCGCCCTTCGCGCTCGCTCGAATCGGCCCCGGCGCGGCGCGCCGCTACTTCGTTACCGGCGAGCGCTTCGACGCCGAGACCGCCCTCCGGATCGGGCTCGTGCAGGAGGTGGCCGAGGATCTCGACGCGGCGGTGGAGCGCGTCGTCGGCGAGCTTCTCTCGGCCGGCCCACAGGCCGCCCGCTGGGCGAAGCGGCTCGTGCGCGAGCGGCCGGACGGGCCCGAGACCGCGCGCTGGATCGCCGAGCGGCGCACGAGCGAGGAGGGGCAAGAGGGCCTGCGCGCGTTCCTCGAGAAGCGCCCGGCGAGCTGGCGGTCCTGACGCCGCGTGGAATATCTCGGGGCGCGCCGGGTACGTTGTAGTCGAGGATGAGCTGGCGGACGTTCCTCGAGAGCGCACCTGCGGCCGCGCACGGGGTGCAGGTCTATACCGAGCTCGACGAGCTCGCCGCGTCGGTCGGCAGGTTTCTCGACGCCGGGTTCCGCGCCGGCCAGCCGGCCATCGTCATCGCGACCGCCGGGCACTGGGACGCTTTCGCGGCGGAGCTCGAGCGCCGCGGGCACGATCTCGACGAGCTTCAGGAGCAGGGCCTCCTCACCGCGCGCGACGCGGATGAGACCCTCGCCGCGCTCATGGAAGGAGAGGTGCCGTCGCCCAAGCGATTCGCGGACGTCGTGGGCGGCCTCGTCGAGACCGTCGCGAGCCGGTTCCCGGACACGACTCCACGCGCGTTCGGCGAGATGGTCGATCTGCTCTTCCAGCGTGGAGAGCAAGCGGCCGCGATCGAGCTCGAGGAGCTCTGGAACCGGCTGATGGAGACGCGAAGCTTCGCGCTCCTGTGCGCGTACGAGCTCGATCTCTTCGACCTGGACGTGCAGACCTCGGCGCTGCCCGAGATCGTCCGCACCCACACGCATCCGCGGCCGGTCGCCGAGCCGGCGCGGCTCGCTGCCGCCGTCCACGAGACGCTCACCGACGTGCTCGGCTCCGACGCAGCCGCCTGGGTCTACCTCCGGGTCGCGGAGGACGTTCCGCGCACCGCGCTCCCGCGGGGGCAAGCGGTGCTGATGTGGCTCAGCCGCCACCAGCCGGCGATCGCGCAACGCGTCCTGCAGGGGGCGCGCGTCCGCTACGCCGCCGCCGTCTAGCGACAGTCGGCGCAGAGGCCGACGATCTCGACGCGGTGGTCGGTCGCGACGAAGCCGTGCCGCTTCGCGGCGGCGGAGACCCAGTCGTCGAGCCCGCACTCCTGCACCTCGACGACGCGGTGGCAGCACTCGCAGAGCAGGTGATGGTGGTGCTCGTCGCCGCAGAGCCGGTAGCACTGCTCGCCCCCCTGATGTGACAACACGTCGACGACGCCTTTCTCGCTGAGGAGAGCCAGCGTGCGGTATACGGTTGCCAGCCCCGCGCGGGAGTCGCGCCCGCGCAGGCGGCTCCAGAGCTGCTGCGCAGTCACGTCGTCGCGCTCCTGCGCGAGCTCTTCGAGCACCTCGAGGCGGCGCGGAGTCGCGCGCACGCCGTTCCGCTCGAGCAGCTGCGAGAGCGCTTGCCGCGTCGTGGCCACGACGACTAGTCTAGCCGTTATGCGAATGAGAACCGTTATCGTTCTCACCCAGCGATGAGCCTTCCCTGGCTGGCCCTACCGTTGGCCCTGGCCACCGCCCTTTCGACCACGATGGGCGGGTTGGCCGCGGTCAGGCTGGCCAGCCGGCTGGGGGACCTCATAGCCCTGTCCGGCGGAGTGGTGGTGGCCATCGCTCTTCTGGACGTCCTGCCCGAGGCTGAGCGCGAGCTCGGGCGGCCAGGGCGAGTCTCGCTGCTCGTGGCGCTCGGATTCGTCCTCTTCTTCCTCGCCAACCGTCTCCTGGTCCTTCATCACCGCGACGACTCCGACCAGGCCCGAGCCCACCGTCGGGTCGGGGCGATGGGCGCCTTCGCCCTCTCGGTCCATTCGGCCATCGACGGGCTGGGCATCGGACTTGGCCTCCACCTCTCCCTGGGCACCGGCCTTCTGGTCTTCGCCGCCGTGGCCAGCCACGACTTCGCCGACGGGCTGAACACCGTCTCCTTCATCCTCCGCCAGGGCGGGGGCCGCCGACGGGCCCTGCTTTGGCTCGCGGTGGACGCGACCGCCCCGGTCGTCGGCGCCGCGGTCGGAGCCTCCATCTCGATCTCGGCTCACGGCCTCGGAGCCTTCCTGGCTCTCTACGTCGGCTTCTTCCTCTTCCTCGGAGCCTCCGACCTGCTGCCCGAAGCCCACGAGCACCCCTCGCGGTTGCGGGTGAGCCTGACCGTTGCCGGCTTCGGCCTCATTGCCCTCGTCGTCTGGCTGGCCGGGCTGGGGGGCCTGTAATACGCAGCCCTTCGCGCCGCCGGTGGGCCGTGAGGTAGCGCACACCGTCCGGCCCTGCGACGAGCGCACGCCGCGAGCCCTTCTCCACGATCGTCGCATCACCGTTCGAGAGCTCGCGCGGCTCGCCGTCGACGGTCAACGTCGCCGAGCCCCCGATCACGACGTAGAGGACGTCGGGCTGCTCGTTCACGTGCTCGGCCGGCCCTGCTCCCGCCGGCCACTCGAGCAAGGTCGCGTTGAGGTCCGCGCTCGCGGCGCCCCAGACGGGGCCGCCTGCGGGCGGGATCACTGCCGCAGGCTTTGCAGCAGCCGCCGCGTCACCCGGAACGATGTCCGCGCGGCCGCAAGCCGGCCGGCGGCGACCGTGACCCTGTACTCGACGGGGCGCAGCGGCAGCGGCGTCCTGAACTTGCCGCTCGAGTCGAGGATCGGGTGGGCGACGACCCGCCACTTGCCTCGCTCGAGGCGCCAGACCGCGACCGACCCGTCCGGCCGGGGCGACACTTCCCCGGCGATCTCCCGCGGATTGAGCGCCTCTACGTGCACCCGCGGCGCGACTGCCACGGAGACGGACGTCCCGCCCGTGCCGGGCGCGAGCAGCCGGAACGCGGTGCTGGCGTGCGGTTGGAGACTCAGATGCGTGGGGTGCTCGACGTGCCGGATCGTCCGCCAGGCGCCGTCGCGACTCCGCACCTGCAGTACGGCATCCTTGACGCTCGAGGCGCGCGCGGCGACCGTGACGTTGCTCCCGTACAGCAGGTGGGTGCTGTTCGTGGTCAGCTGCAGCTCGCCGATCGAGAACCAGGTCGACATGAGGTGGAGCGCCCGGGCGACGGCGGCTCCGCTGCGGCTGACCTGGGCGCCCGACGCAAGCTGGAACAGCACCGAGGTCGGACGTGCGCTCTCGTTCCGTTGCACGTGCACGGACTCGATGGCGCTCCCGAAGCCGAGCCGCGACGCAAGTTGCGTGGCGGAGAAGTCGAGGGGGCCCCAGTCGTGATGCGGCGAGTAGACGTCGTACGGGTCCGGAACCGAGCGCAGGTACGGGATCGGGGCCGTGCCCGGCCAGGCGTCCTGGACCGCCTGGGTGCGACCGCCCGAGCTCGACGAGTAGTACGTGCGGGCCACCCCTCCGTTCCACGTCAGCACCTGGCCGGCCGTCGCGTACACCGCCTTGTTCGAGCGTGGCCTCTCGGCCGCTACGCCGCCGTAGACCTGGTCGGCCGTCGTCGGCACGAGGTCGTACCACGACGCAGGCCGGAGCTCCGAGACGGCGTAGGAGCGGGCGGCGACGGCCTGCGCCTCGAGCGCCGCCAGAGGCCAGTGCGAAGGCGACTCGGACGGGACGACGCCCCGCAGGTACTCGTCGAGCAGGAGGCCGTTGACGACGGAGACGCCCCCACCGCTTCGCCGCACGGCCAGCGTGCCGTGGTACGGGCGCCCGTCGAAGGCGAGCGGCGCGCGGTCGCACTCGAACACCGCGAGATGCCCGAACGACATGCCTCGTCCGTTACGTCGAACGGGGAGCACGAGCTTCGGGCCGATGCCGTACGTCCCGGCCGGGAGCTTCCGGGTCAGGCGCCGGCCGTCGGTGACACGCATCGGCGCGCCGCAACCCACCGTGACGGAGCTCGCACCGCGTGCGAGCAGGACGCGGACGCGGAGCTCGCCGACGCGCCCCAGCTTCGTCCCCGGGTAGTAGTGCGCGAGGATCCGGCCGTACTTCCAGCCGTGCAGCGCGTACCCGTACGCGCCCCACTGGCTCATGCCGACGCCGTGGCCCCAGCCGTGGCCGGTGACGATCAGAGCCGTCCCGGCGCGCGCCGCTCCCGCCGTCGCGCAGACGACCACGGCGAGCCCGCTGGCCACCCTCAACCTGAGCCGCACGGCGATGTTCGTTCCACCTCCAGGGTCGGTCAAACGAGGAAGAGTAGAGCCGGGTTGGCGGAGTCGCACAAGTCTTTTGGCGAGGCCGCGCCTAGACTCACGCGGATGCGCCGCCTGCTCGTCGCGAACCGGGGAGAGATCGCGCTGCGCATCTTCCGCGCCTGCCGCGCAGAGGGCGTCGAGACGGTCGCCGTCGCCGCGCCGGACGACCGCGGCGCCCTCCACGCGGAGTCGGCGGATACGCTCGTCGAGATCTCGTCCTACCTCGACCCGGCCGAGCACGTGCGCGCCGCGCGGGAGGCCGGTGCCGACGCTGTGCACCCCGGCTACGGGTTCCTCTCGGAGAGCCCGGAGCTCGCCGAGGCGGTGCTCGAGGCGGGACTGACCTGGGTCGGTCCTCCTCCTGCGGCGCTGCGCGCCGGAGGCGACAAGCTCGCCGCGAAGGAGACGGCACGTGCGGCCGGCGTTCCCGTGCTGCCGAGCGGGCCGCCCGAGGAGATCGGCTTCCCGCTCCTCGTCAAGGCGGCCGCCGGCGGTGGCGGGCGCGGCATGCGCGTCGTGCGAGCGCCGGAGGCGCTCGACGAGGCGCTCGCCGCTGCGCGGCGCGAGGCGGCCGCCGCGTTCGGCGACGATTCGGTCTTCTGCGAGCGGTATCTCGAGCGGCCGCGTCACGTCGAGATCCAGCTCCTCGCCGACTCGCAGGGGAACGTCGTCGCGCTCGGCGAGCGCGACTGCACGATCCAGCGCCGCCATCAGAAGGTGCTCGAGGAGTCCCCCTCCCCCGCGCTCGACCCGGAGCTGCGGGCGCGGATGAGCGACGCCGCCGTCGCGTTCGCGCGCGCGATCGGCTACGAGAGCGCCGGCACCGCCGAGTTCGTGCTCGACGGCCGCGACTTCCGGTTCCTCGAGCTGAACGCGCGCATCCAGGTCGAGCATCCCGTGACGGAGCTCGTGACGGGTGTCGACATCGTGCGCGAACAGCTCCGGATCGCGTCCGGAGAGGCGCTGTCTTTCCGAGGAACGGACTTGCGGGGACACGCGGTGGAGGTGCGGCTCTACGCGGAGGATCCTCGCTCGTTCCTGCCGCAGGCCGGCCGGCTCGAGCGCTTGCGGCTGCCCGACGGGATCCGGGTCGACTCCGGCATCCGCGAGGGCGACGAGATCGGCACGGCCTACGACCCGATGATCGCGAAGCTCATCGCTGCCGGCGACACGCGCGAGGAGGCGTTCGACCGCCTCGCGGAGGCCCTCCGCGAGACGGAGATCGGCGGCGTCACGACCAACCTCCCGTTCCTCCGCTGGCTCGTCGCCCACCCCCTCGTCCGCGCCGGCCGTGTCACCACCGCGTTCCTGACCGAGAACCCGCCGCTGTCGGAGCCGCCTCGTGCCGCGCCGGCCGCGGTCTGGAGCGAGCCGTGGCGCCTGAACCTCCCTTCGCCGCCGGTCCGCGCCGCGCCCGATGTCGACGCCGCGGGCGCCGGGCAGGGCTCCGGCGGGCACGAGCAGTCGGAGGTCGTCGCACCGATGCCCGGGACCGTGATCCGAGTCCTCGTGGAGCCCGGCGCGAGGGTCTCGGCCCGGCAGCCCCTCGTCGTGCTCGAGGCCATGAAGATGGAGACGCCGCTCGTCTCGCCCTACGAGGCGACGGTGCGCGAGGTGCACGTCGGCGAGGGAGACCGCGTCGCAGGCGGGGCAGTGCTCGTGGAGCTCGACGAGTAGTGGACGCGGTCAAGGTCGACGACGCTGCCCAGTTCCTGGCCGAGGCCGAGCCCCTGCTGCTGGGCGACGAGGCCCGCCACAACCTGATCCTCGGCATCGCCGGGACGATCCGCGACTCGCCCGACCACTATCGGGAGCGGAAGCTCTGGCTCGTGCGAGACGGTGGTGCAGTGGTTGCCGCGGCGCTCCGGACGCCGCCGTTCAACCTCATCCTCGCCCGGCCGCGGTCGAAGCAGGCGCTCGCCACGCTTGCCGAGGCCGTGGCACGCGAGGTCCTCCCCGGCGTGGTGGGCGGCGAGCCCGAGGTGCACGAGTTCGCCGAGCTGTGGTCCGGGCACACCGGCCGCGGCGCGCGCACGAACATGCGGCAGGGCATCTACGCGCTCGAGCACCTGGAGCCGCCGACGACCACGCCGGGGTCGGCCCGAGTCGCTACGGTCGCCGACCGCGAGGTCGCGCTCCGCTGGTTGATCGCGTTCGGCGAGGAGACGTTCCACGAGGGAGGGCCGGGCGCCGACCAGGCCGAGGCGATGCTCGACCACCGCCTGTCGGCCGCGACCGCGGGGATCCTGCTGTGGGAAAACGGCGGCGAGTCGGTCTCTCTCGCCGGCTGGGGCGGGCCGACCCCGAACGGAATCCGGGTCGGGCCGGTGTACACGCCGCCGGAGCTGCGCGGCCGCGGCTACGGGACCGCTCTCACGGCCGAGCTCTCGCAGCGCCTGCTCGACGGACGGCTCTTCGACGGCGGCCGCCGCTTCTGCTTCCTCTACACCGACCTCGCGAACCCGACCTCGAACGCGATCTACGAGCGAATCGGTTACGTCCGAGTCGCGGAATCGGCCGAGAT
>Ga0070739_10004526_pt1 | contig 16377 bp, 10 predicted proteins | sample Coa_R1_7_FD_66445 | JGI IMG/M metagenome (GOLD analysis project Ga0070739, IMG submission 66445) | Surface soil microbial communities from Centralia Pennsylvania, which are recovering from an underground coalmine fire - Coalmine... | ecosystem: Environmental > Terrestrial > Soil > Unclassified ... | reverse complement strand
TTCAAGCGTGGAACCGCGGAGCAGCTGCATGACCAGCCACAGCTCGGCGTTGCCGTCGGGCGAGGTCTCCACACCGGTGTCGTACACGGCCGGCGTGCCTGGGTGCTCAAGCTGCGCGGTCGTACGGATTTCGCGCAGGAAGCGCTTGCGGTCGCGTTCCCGGGCGTCGAGCAATTCAGCTTCCTCTGGGCTCGCAGGTGCGGCCAGAAAGAGGTCAGCCGTGGACGGGCGTAGCAGCTTGATGGCGACGCGTCGATCAAGCCGCTCGTCGTAGCCGTGGTAGACCTCGCTCATTCCGCCGCGGCCGAGCAGCCCGTCAAGCCGGTACCGCCCGGCTAGCAGCCGCGCCTCGCTGCGCGACGTCCCGTCCGTCACATCCCACCCCTACCCGAAGATCGAATGCTCGATGCTTTCGCGGCCGGCCCTCCCCCGCCGCACCGCGACATCTCGCTGACCAGCAGCTCTGGTCAGCGGCTGGTCAGTCCGACGCTGCCTGTCCCCCGGTTTCCCGGCGCATCTCGGCGCGCAGTCGCGCCAGCGCCTCGTCCCGCGCTGGCTCGGTGATGATTCGATAGGCGCGTTTGCGCGCAGCCTCCTTGATCGCCTTCTGGAACTCGTTGTTGTCGAAGTAGAGCTTCATGAAGGCGGTGTTGCGCTCAGCGTTCTCGGCCACGATGTTGTCGAGCCGGTCGTCCGCGACCTGGCCGAAGCGGGCCTCGTCATTCATCAGCGCGACCTGCTGCATGCCCGTGTCTTCGACCAGGCCCACGACCTGCTGATAGACCAGGATCGAATCGCCGGTGCCCAGGTCCAGGCCGAAGCGCTCGTTGAGCTCATCGATCACCTCGGACAGCGGCTTGAGCTCTGGTTCGCGGTAGCCACCACCGTCAGCCGCGTGGCCGCGCACGTCCCGGTCGCCCACCGCCGAGAGCGAGACATTGTGCCGTCCTGTGAACTCCAGCCGGAAATGGCTCAGGTCCGCGTCGCCGACGTCGACGGAGGTGGCCGGCCTGCCGGGCAGGCGGATCAGCAAAATCCTGCCGTACTGGTAGAGCCGCTCCAGGTCCGGGTCGCCCCAATCGACAATCTGCGCGATGAGGCTGTAGGCGCGCACATAATCCTGCAGCGCGCTGCGGAACCCTTCGCGCTCGTCGTCGGTGTCGAGCGCGGCGAAGCGGTCGAGCGCGGGCTTGAGGTACTCGTGCAGTTCCGCGTGCAGCCGGCGCTCGGCGGCGTCCGGCATCCGATCGGGGGACGCAGCACCCAGGACCCTGATGAACGCCTCCATCTCCGAGGCGACCAGCAGTTCGTACTGCATAGCTTCGCGCTGCTTGCTGTACAGCAGGTTCGGATCGGTTGGTTCGGTGATCGTCGTCTCGAACCAGTCCTCAAACGCGGACTGGATGTCAGCTGCCTGGTTGGCGAAGTCCAGGATGTGCACGTCATCCTGCGACTTGAGCGGATGGATACGGTTGAGACGGGATAGCGTCTGCACTGCGGTAACACCGGTCAGCGGCTTGTCCACGTACATCGCGGTAAGCAGTGGTTGGTCAAATCCAGTCTGGTACTTCTCGGCAACCACGAGAATCCGGTACTCGTCTTGGTTGCGCGCTACCGCCTGCGGGTCGTCGGCCTTGGTGTAGCCAAAGCGGTCCGGCAACTGGCTCTCGGGGAAGCCGTTGAGCTGCGCCTCAGTGAACTCGAGTCCTGCATCGTCTTTGAGCGAGCCGGAGAACGCAACCAGCGTGCCGCAGTCGGTGAATCCGCAGTCAGAGACGTAGCCGCGGATGGCCTGATAAAGATCGAGAGCGTGCTGACGCCCGCTGGTGACGACCATCGCCTTGGCGCGGCCGCCGAGCCGGCCTGCGATGTTTGCGCGGAAGTCCTCGACGATCGCCTTCGCCTTCTGCTTCATCGCGGTCGGATGCAGCTCGGCGAAGTGGACGAGCTTGGCCTTTGCCTTTGCCGAGTCCACTTCGGGATTGGACAGTGCCGATTCGGCCTGCTCGATCGCCGCGTTACGCAGCCGCCACTTGGTCTCGTAGGTGATGTAGTTGGCGAGCACGTCGAGGATGTAGCCCTCGTCGATGGCCTGCCGCATAGAGTAGACGTGGAAGGGGACGTACATGCCGCGCTCGCCGGTGCGCTTGTTAACGCGGTCAGGGTCCCACCTCCCGAATAGCTTCAGCGTCGCGGACTTCGGGGTGGCGGTGAACGCGAAGTAGGACAGGTTGGGCTGTCGGCCGCGTACGCGCGTCATGTACTCGACGTCGTCTTCGTCAGGCTCGCGGACCGCGTTCGCGCCGAGTGCCTGCTTGAGTCGGATCGCCGACTCGCCGCCCTGCGAGGAATGCGCCTCGTCGATGATGACCGCGTACCGGCGACCGGCAAGCCCGAGTTCTGCGATCTTGCCCAGGACGTAAGGATAGAGCTGAAGAGTGCTGATCACGATCTTCGAGGTCGAGTCTTCGAGGGCAGCGGCAAGCTGCGTCGAGTCCTCGTCGATCTTCTTGACCACGCCGGGCGTATGGTCGAACTGGAAGATGGTGCGCTGCAGCTGCCGGTCGAGTACGACGCGGTCTGTGATCACGATGATCTTGTGAAAGACCAGCTCATTGTTGCGGTCGAAGAGGTTGGACAGGCGGTGCGCGAGCCAGCCAATGGTGTTCGACTTGCCGGAGCCTGCGGAATGCTGAATCAGGTAGCTGTGTCCCGCTCCTTTGGACATGGCGTGGCCGACGAGCCTCTGGACGGCGTCCCACTGGTGGTAGCGCGGGAAGATGCGCTGCGAGGTGTGCGGGCTCTCTTTGGCGCCGGCACGGTCCGGAGCCTTGATGTGCACGAAGCGGTGCAGGAGTTCGAGCCAGTTGTCCCGCTGCCAGATCTGCTCCCAGAGATAGGCGACGGAGTAAATGCCGGGGGCGGCCGAAGGGTTGCCAGCGCCGCCGGAGACCCCAGGACCATTGGACCCGACATTGAACGGCAGGAACTCTGTGTCGCGCCCGCGAAGTCGCGTGGTGATGAAAGCACGGTCCGGATCGACAGCGAAGTGCACGAGAGTGCGCTTCGAGAAGAAGATCTCGTTCGGATCGCGGTCGAAGCGGTACTGGGCAATGGCGTGATCGGCGTTCTGCCCGGTGTTCGGGTTCTTCAGCTCGGCGGTCGCTACCGGGAGGCCGTTGACGAAGAACGCCATGTCCAGCGCGAGGTGCGGGTTCCGGGCGCTGTAGTGCAGCTGGCGTGCGACGGTCAAGATGTTGGCGTCGTACTCGGCGAGCGCGTCGGCGGCGAGGGTGTGGCCGGGGCGGAAATAGGCGAGGTTGACTTGCACGCCGCGATCCCGGACGCCTTGCCGCAGAACATCGAGCACCCCGCGCGCATCGATCTCGGAGGCGACGCGCTGCGAGAACTGGCGTTGCGCGGTAGCTGAGTCGCCACCGTAGAAGCCGACGAGGCGTTCCCAGGCGTCGGCTTGGGTCGCGCCAATGAAGCGGAACAGCTCGCCGGTGTCCAGGCCGAGTGCCGGATCGAAGTTCGCCACCGACGCGGACCACCCGCGTGCGAGCAGCTCTGCCTCGACGCGAGCTTCGAACGAGGACTCAGCGAGCGCTGCGATGCTCACGCCGCACCGCCGGTGGTGGCGGTCGCCGCAGCAGCGAAGCGACCAGCGGTGGTCACATCAATCTGTCCCGTGACCGCGGCCATGATCAGCGCCTGCCGACGCTCCGCAAGAGTCTCTAGTTGCCGATCGATGGCTCTCCGCATGCGGCCGAACGCTGTCTGAATGCTTGTCAGGTCTCGAAGCACTCGCTCTTGCTCGTGAATATCGGCCGGCCACATTACGTCGAAGTTTGCTAGATCTTCCATACCTAGAGTTCGTTGAGCACTATCGTTTCCGGTTGCAATCATCGCTTGCGTTTCGAACGCGCTGGTGCTCGTCCACGCCGACAAGAGTTCTGGCGAGACTCCTGGCTGTGTCCGGAGAATCGCGATCGCACGATTGACATTTGCCCCGGCAAGCAAGGGTGACGCTACAGTTGATCGCCCAAGCGTGCCAACGACGCTGACGAGCACATCGCCAGGCCTGACTACGGTCGTTCGATATTGCCTAGATAACGAACGAGGAATCTGCCGCAGTTGGCTGATCTTGCTCTCGAGATCGACAAGGTCGTTGATCCGCACGAACGGGACGCCGCCATCGTCTACGAACTCGGGTACCAACACTCCGTACCTTGGCTTAGCGGCCAACAAGTACTTCATCCGTAAACGAACTGAAAAATCGCCAACGAATATTTGATCGAGCACGAATCTTTCCTTCTCGGCGAGCACCGATCGCTGAGCGGTTCGGTGAGACCGAAGATCGTCGATCCGGGCAGTCTCAACATCAAGAAATCTTGCGACGCGCCGCTGTTCCTCAATGCTGGGCACTTCGCATCTCTGTGCCAGAAATGCGTCTGCGTCGAGGTTTTGGATTCCGGTGGTCTGCTTAATAAATTGACGGGTGAATCCTGACCAATACAGGCCGTTCATTAGATAGCACGCGAATCGCGGCTCCACCGAATCCACCACCTGCAGGCGCGCATTGAAATTTGAGCAAACTGCACGGACAGGTTGATCGAAAATGGCTACACTTCCGACGGGCTGGTCAGCGCTACCGCCAGACTTCTCGAGAACCAGATCACCAGGCCGCAACTGGTGCCGGCTCAATGCACGAGGCTCTATTGACCTTCGTGGCATCTTCGAGACACATACTCGGTTCGTGGTCCGATCGAAGTCAGTTCCTCGAGCACAGAACACGTCCGTGCCATCGTAAGCGGGTTCATCGCCCCAGATTCCATTCTGCACGGACGAGAAGAGGTGCTTCAGCCTTATTGTCGTCCAGCTCACGCGGTCACCTCGCCGAGGAGCTTTTGAATCTGCGACTCGAGTTCGCGCAGTTCTGCATCGATCTCAGCCAATGGCCTCGGGGGCGTGTACACATAGAAGTGCCTCGTGAGCGGGATCTCGTACCCGACCTTTGTCTTGTCGTAGTCGATCCATGCGTCCGGGACGTGCGGCGTCACCTCGCGCGCGAAGTATGCGTCAATGTCCTCGTCCAGCGGCACATTCTCGTAATCCCGTAGGTCCGGATCCGGCAGTGGCTCGCCCTTCGCCGTCTGCACCTCGCCCCCGGGGTCGCTCACCGACACTGCCGCCCAGAATCCCTTCTGCAACGCGGCACCGCTCGGCCACTGCGCACCTGCCTCGACAACGGCCGCGTGCAGCGCGTTTGTCGCCTCGCTCTTCGTCCACCACACCGAGCCGACCAACCCGCGCAACGCCTCGATCAACTGCTCCCGACCATCCCACTTCGCCAGCGGCTTCGACTCCTCAAGCGCTGCCAGCGTGTCATCGGTGATCTCGAAACGCAGCTTCAGCGGCCGCTCGACGGTGATCCGGTAGTAGCCGAACTCCCGCGTCCGGAAGATCTTCACCTTGCCGTGCTCCGGATGGTCTGCATCCACCGCAACCTGCACCGCGTCGACGTACAACTTGGTGATGTGCTCGATCTGCGCGTCGCTGATCTGCTTACGCTTGTCGCCGAGCGACCTGCGCATCTTCTCCCATTGGTCGCGCGCGTCGAGCAGCACGACCTTGCCCTTCAATGTCTCCGACTTCCGGTTCGACAGGATCCAGAAGTACGTCGAGATGCCAGTGTTGTAAAACAACTGATCCGGTAGCGCGACGATGCCTTCCAGCCAGTCGTTCTCAAGGATCCACTGTCGGATTCGCGACTCCCCCGACTCAGCCGCGCCGGTGAACAATGGCGAGCCATTGAACACGATCGCGAGCCGAGCGCCCTTGCCCTCGACTGGCTCCATCTTCGAGATCATGTGCTGCAGGAACAGGAACGAGCCGTCGTTGATACGCGGTAGGCCGGCACCGAACCTGCCCGCGTACCCGAGGTCGGCCTCTGCTTCGACCTCCTCCTTGACCTTCTTCCATTCCACCCCGAACGGCGGGTTCGCGAGCATGTAGTCGAACTTGCGATCGGGGAACCCGTCGTCGCTAAAGCTATTGCCGAAGTGGACGCTGCCACGCTGGTTGCGCATCAGCATGTCCGCCTGGCATACCGCCCACGACTCGGGGTTGACCTCCTGCCCGAACAGGTACACCTGCGCTTCGGGGTTGATTGACTTGATGTGGTCCTCAGCCGCCGTGAGCATCCCTCCCGTCCCACATGCCGGGTCGAGGATGTTGACGACCTGACCGACCCCGCTGATCGTGTCTGCATCCGGGGCGATCAGCAGGTTCACCATCAGCTTGATGACCTCGCGAGGGGTGAAGTGCTCACCGGCGGTCTCGTTTGAGTCCTCCGCAAACTTACGGATCAGGTGCTCGTAGACGTAGCCCATGTCCTCGTTCGACAGCTTGTCCAAGTCGCGCATTTCGGCGAAGCGTCCGACCACGCGGTACAACAGCTTCGCCCCCGCGAGCTTTGTGATCTCATCGTCTAGCTCGAAGCGGGCAAGGATCTCGCGGACGTTCTTCGAGAAGCCATTGATGTAGTCGCGCACATTCTTCGCGACGTTCTGCGGGTCCGCGGCGATCGTCGTGAAGTCCTGCTTCGAGACGTTGTAGAACGGCAGCTTGGCGGCGATCTCAAGCAAGCGGTCCTTGTTCTGCACGTCCTGCGCCTCAAGTTGCGCATTGCGCTCGCGGACCGCCGCGCGTGTCGGGGCCATCACTGCGTCGAGTCGGCGCAGCAGCGTGAACGGTAGAATGACCTGCCCGTACTCGTGGCGTTTGTAGTCACCGCGCAGCAGGTCTGCGACCGACCAGATGTCGCTGGCCATCTTGGAGTGTGAGGGGCCTGAAGTCACTGCTCTCTCGTCTCGTCGTCTCGTCGTGAATGCTCTGTCCGGGAACCGCTGACCAAACTCCGACCAGCCGGCGCGTCGATAGGCGTCCTGCTACGCCCCTTCATCTTTGCGCGTGACGCGCGCCGTGGATGAGGCGTTCGCAGATATGTGATGTCGCCGCGCGGCCACAGGTCGCGGCCTCGACCGCGCCGAGTCAGGATCGAGGGCGCCGTTGATCAATCCGTGCACCGTCTGGCCGATCACCTTCTCGGTGACTCGCGCGAGCGCACCGAGGGCCTCGTCGAACTCTGTCAGCCGTCGAAATGCGTCTCCGAAACGTCGTTGCTCGCTCAGCGGCAGACGCGGGATCCGGCAGCGGCGCAAGTCGTCCCGGCTCAGCGCGCCGAGCGTGTTAGCGACCGGGATTGCGTTCGCGTCGGCGCGAAGGAACGCCGCAACGAAGTGCGCGTCCAGCCTCGTCGGGTCTATCTCGACGACCTGCGCGACACCGTCGATCTCCGACACATAGGCGATGCCACCCCCGTTCGACTCCGTGGCGGTCGCGACGATCGGCGGACGGCCGAGTGTACGCAACAACAGGTCGCCGGCCTTCGGTGTCGCTTCGCGGGATCGGATCGTCAATGCACCGACACGCTCGAGTTCAGCGAACGTGACGGAGGTGTACGGCTTTGAAGACTTCGGGGCGGCGAAGCGCGGGAGTGCCTGGCCTATATTCGCGTAAAGAGCCTGAAGCCGATCGACGATGCCTGCGTAGTCATCCGCGCTGGCTAGCACCGCAGCTGCGACATGGCGCGAGGGCAGCAGATTAACGTCGCCGTCAAGCAGTTCGATCCTCGAAACGGCTCGGCTTACAGCCGGATCGCCGTCGTCGCGCAGACGTCGCCACGCGGCGAACTCGTGCGGCACATCCGCGGCGTCAGCGAGTCCTGACAGGTCGACGAACCGTATCGGCGGATCGACCGGCTGACCATAGGGACGTTGCAGGACCCAGAGATATACGTCGGTGTCCGACTCCGATCCCATGCCCTTCGGCAGCGCGATCACCTCGCGCAGCACTCCCGATCGCACCAGCGCAGCGCGAACATGCTGCCCAGAGGCCTGCACGCAGGTACGCGGGCTCACCGCGACGACCGCGACCCCCCGCGGACGAAGATGCGCGTAGCAGTGCTGCACCCATGCCAGCTCCGCGTCACGCGGCGCCGGAATGCCGAACTGCCACCGCGGATCGGTCGTCAGCTCGGAGACAGGCCACTGCGGCACGTCGAACGGGGGCTCGCAGACCACGGCCGCAGCGGTGCCCAGATATCCGTCTAGCTGGTTATCCAGTAGCGAGTCTCCGATGCGGATCTCGTACGGCGCGCCATGAGCGTTGTACCGCAAGTTGAGAGCGGCGGCTGAGGCGGCTTGCTCCCGGACCTCCTGCCCGACGAGCTGCACGCCGCCGCCGAACCGGTCGGAGACAGCTGTCAGCAAAGTCCCGCTTGCGCAGGCCGGGTCAAGGACGATCGGCGCGTCGGATCCGTCAGCGCCCGCCACGCTCACGGTCGTCGTGCGCGGCAAAAGCGAGGCGATAATCCTGGCGAGCCGCTCACCGCGGGTCAGCTCGGTAATGCTGCGATCCGACGGGTGCTGCGCGGTGGCATCGCGCAAGCCCGTGTTTGTGGAGTACCCGACGAACCCCGCTTCCAGGTCTCGGACGCGTTGTGTCCCAGTCTCCGTGCGGCCGGACGTCGCCAGCTGGTCGTCCTTCCCGGTCGCCTTCAGCCACGCCTCGATTTCGGCGCGCGAGAACGTCGGGCTGGAGTCGCTACCGCCCACCGGCTTCGGGAACTGGGGGTAGCGGCGGCGCCAGTTCGACACCGCGGCGCGACCCACTCCGGCCAGGCGCGCGATTGCTGCTGCGGTGAGCTCGGAGTCCTCGTCTACCGTCACGCCGCAAACGTACACGCTCCCGAACATCGTTCACAAGCGCTGTGAACACGGTTGACGACGTTCACAAACAATGGCACGGTTGATCTGCGACTCCTTCGCCTTCTCGGCTCCCGCAAGGCGCCCCGAACGCTACGCCGGTCGTGCGACACCGGCGTCGAAGGAGGCCCGGGCGAGACCCTTCGCGCCGGAGATCCGCACGCCGCTGAGGCGGTACGCGGCACCACGGCGTGCGCATCACATGCTCGAACCTCCGCGCTGGGCGCACCTGCCCGCGTCGGTGGTAGCACCCTGCGAAAAAGTCTGCTCCCCTCTCCGCTTCCCAGAGGTACCAGCGTTATGAAGCAGCTCCCGCAGTTCCACGCCAAGACCCACCTCGGCACCCTCTACCGTCTCCGGGGTGTCGGCAGCGAGCTCGACCACGCCTTCGACCTGTTCGACCCGTCCGAGCTCGACGAACGCCAAGCCCAGATCGAGTGGTGCAGACTCGGCGACGTCGACGCGATCTTCGTTCACGCTGACTTCAAGCACGACCGCGCCTCCTGGTGCGACGACGCACAAATCACGACCGGCCTCTGCATCCAGCACCCCGAGCACCGGTCCGGCGCCGTATTGCTGTTCGCCGTGGACGAGGCGGTATACGCAATGGGCTACGGCCAAGGTCATCTCCTGATTCCCGACGATGCGAAAGACCAGCGGTTCGGACTGTCGTTCGTCGCACGACGCATCGACGAGCGGCAGGTGCGCCAACTGGTCCGCCGCCGCCCCGGAGCCGGACGCGTCGACAGTACGCATATCCCGGAGGGAGCGCCGCTGTGGATGGTCGGCCTCGACGCAGGCGCGGAAATCGTGCGCCGCCTCGGCGGCCAGGCGCCCGCGGTGGCCTTCACCTACGCGGGACGCGAGCGGCGCGTACTGCATCTGGAAGGCGGCGCCGGCCTGCGTACCCGGTTCGGACTAGCCGGCGCCGACCTGATCGCCGATGTGCGCGAGATCGACCGCGTGCTCAGAGAAGAGGACCCGGCACCTGGCCTGGAAGTCATCGACTTTCTTGTTCCGGTGACCGATCGCCTGCTGCTGCTCGACCTCGAAGCAGACCTCGATGAACGGCTCGGCGGACTCGACGCCGATGGCATCGTTCTCGTACCGCCGTCCGACCGACTGCGGCCGTGGGCGCAGGCGCGCGCCTTCACCTACCGGGTTGGAAGCGTCGCGTGCGAGGCGGACGAAGTGACGGTCGACGACATCGTCCGCCGGGCGTCGCTGCAGAAGAACACTCGGCGCGTACACGAACTCAAGCGCGGCCGGATCGAGATGTTCGCCGATGCCCGGCGGCGCGAGCGCACGGCCAACGTGAGCGTCTTCAAGTGCTTAGAAGTGTCCGCGACGCGAGGCTCGCGCCGCTTCTTCCTCATGGAAGGACACTGGTACGAACTCGACGCCGCGCACCTGGCCGCCCAGCGCGCCCAAATCGCGGGGCTGTTCCGTGACACGCCGTCCCTCGACCTACCCGCATGGGACCGTTCGCGGCACGCGGACGAACGCGCGTACAACGAGTGGCTCCCAGGGGAGCGCCCCGGATACATCAAGCTGGATCGCGAGCTCGTGCGCAACGCGATGGCCAGCCACGGAAGCATCGAGGTCTGCGACCATCTCGCACCCGATGACACGCTCGTCCTGGTCAAGCGTGGCTCGGGCTCGCGGGAGCTGAGCCACCTGTTCGCGCAGGCTTCGGTCGCGGCCAAGACGCTCTTCGCCTCTTCTACGGCCCGCGCCGACTTCGCCGCACTGGTCGGCCGTCTTGGTCGTGGCCGAACGCTTGCACCGGACTTCGTGCCGAAGCGGATGGTGCTGGCGATCCTGCACGAGCGCGGCCTCGCGCTGCGACCCGAGTCGATGCTCCCCTTCTCCGTCACGGCACTGGCCCAGACCGCTGCTTTGCTCGCTGCCTATGGCGTCGAACTCGAAGTCATCGGCATCGCCCCGGCGGACAAGCGCGACCAGGCGAGAAGCTGATCTATGAGCCGACCTCAGACTGACGGCACGGCACCAGCCTTCTGCCTGGCTGACAAGACAGACGTTTTGGGCTGCGGGCGTGCGTAATAGTCGAGAGCCGAACCGGGTTGCATGACGGCACGACACCACTCGACCTCTCCTGAACGATGCCGAGACGCGTGGTCTTCGGGAAGGCCGCCGCCGCCGCATCACTATGCTGCTAAGGTCGCGGGTGTCACGGTCGGCACCAGGGGGCGGAATGACAAGCACAGCGAATGCGTGGCTGACTCGGGCGGGCAGCATGGGCCAGTACGAACAACTGGCGCTGGAAAACGACTTAGTGGCCATCGGCTGGGGTGAGCTGTCGGACCTTTCCGGACTTACCCGCGAGCAGATCGCCGAACGCATCCGAGAGCAGCATCCCGACGCGGGCAAGCCGAAGGTCAGCAACTGGACCGGCCAACTGAACGCGTTCGTGCACGGCATCCAGCCCGGGGACCTCGTCGTGCTGCCCCTCAAGTCGCGCCCGATGATCGCGATCGGCAGAGTGAAGGGTGACTACACCTTCCGGCCCGAGCTTGAGCCCGACGCGCGGCACGCGCGCTCAGTCGACTGGATCAGCAAGGATGTGCCACGCACCGCGGTCGGCCAAGACCTGCTCTACACCCTTGGCGCCTTTCTTACCGTCTGCCGGGTCTCCCGGCACAATGCCGCCGCCCGTCTTGCCGAACTCGCCACTACGGGCACGGATCCGGGCTATGAGGAGGCGGTCGATCTCGCCGCCGCGGACACGGATGTCGATGTTGACGAAGCAGAGTCCACCAGCGCGAGGAGCGATCTAGAGCAGGACGCGCGCGATGCGATCAACAAGTTGATCGCCAAGCGCTTCCCCGGTCACGACCTCTCGAAGCTCGTCGCCGCCGTGCTCCAGGCTCAAGGTATGACCACGTTCGTCGCGCCTCCTGGAAAGGACGGCGGTATTGACGTGATGGCCGGCTCGGGGCCGCTTGGCATGGATAGCCCCCGGATCTGCGTTCAAGTGAAGTTCACCAGTGCGCCGGTCAGCGCCAGCGTCATCCGGGAACTTGACGGTGTCGCTGCCCGTATCGGCGCCCAACAGTCTCTCCTCGTCAGCTGGAGCGGCATCACGATCGACGCCGAGCGCGAGATCCGCACCCTGTTCTTCCGCACGCGAGTCTGGACGGCTGATGACGTGTTCCGCGAGCTGACCGCGGTGTACGACAAACTGCCCGAAGAGATTCAGGCCGAACTGCCGCTCAAACGGATCTGGACTCTGGCGATCGAGACGCCCTCACAGTGATCACGTGGCCGCACTCGCCGTGGGCGTCATCGTTTACAGCACGTTGCGACAATCGGACCGGCAGGGTGCCGCCACACAAGTCTGGTCGGACTCAGACGAACGTGCTCTGAGTAACGGGGACGAGGGGCGGGCGACCTGCACTCCCATTTCGACAAGCGCAAGTCCGGCAAGACCTATCTTGCGCGCTAATCCGGGGAATCACCAAGGCTTACACCCGGCAACAGGCTCGGGCCGTCACAGCCGACTACCGCCGCTCCGCTCTCGACTCGCCACTGGAAAGTCACCGACTGGCTTACTTCCCCGCCACACCAGCGCCGCACAATGCGCTACCGGAAATCAGGCCAGTCCTGGACTAGCGCCAGCCAGTTCCCGACGTGACCGCAGACGAGCTGCGAACGGGGTCCTGAGACCATCACCTTCGCTGCTCAGGTGCGCTTCGAGCGCGATAATTGACAGCGATCTGGGTGGAGGAGTCCGCGGGAGTCGACCCGACTGCCGAGCACGCGAGTCTACAGCTCCATCGACTGAACTCGGTGACACAGAGGCCTGATAAGCGTGGAGTAGGGCTGTTAGAGTGTGCTGTGTCTGGTCGTCGCCGAGACGACCCGCGGCTTCGGGGGAGGCTGTTTATGGCCGATGGTTACCAGATTGATCTGGCCGTGCTGCGCAACTTCGCGCAGGTGGCCGATGAACAGGCGCAGAAGCTGGACCGGATACATCAAGCGCTTGCTGGCGTACAGATCGATGGCGACGCGTTCGGCATGCTGCCCGCCTCCAGCGCGCTGCACACCGAGTACACCGCGCACACGCAGGCCGAAGTCGACAACACCGGCGAGGCCTCGGCGCTGCTGCGGGAGACCGGCGACGGGCTCGTGCAGACCGCGGACAACTATGAGCAGACCGAGCAGCACGTCGCCGAACTGCACCACGTGGTGCTGCGGACGCTGTCGGGCGGCGAGCATGGGTGACGGCATAGGCGAGGACATAGTCGCCGCCTACAACTGGATCAATCAGCCGCTGTTCACCATCGACCTGCCGATCCACCTGCCGCACCCGATCAAGAAGGCCGAGAATGCGCTGGACGGCGCGATCGACTCCACCGTGCGCGACGTCCTGCTGGCCACCGGGCTGCTCTCGATCCTGCAGGAGGTGACCGGCAAGCCGGAGCCGCTAGCCCAGGCCGCCGACGTCTGGCTCAGTCAAGCGCACCAGGCCAAGGCTATGGCCGACGAACTACGCCAGGCCGCCCGACCGCTGCCCCAGTCCTGGCAGGGAGCGGCGTCGGCCGCGTTCGGCGACCACATGGGCCAGCTGGTCAACGCTCTCGACGCGATGGCCGGCGACATGGGCACCGCGGCCAGCATCCTGAGCCAGGCGGCGCAGGAATGCCAGGTCGCCGAGGACCTGGTCAACGAGATCATCCGGGAGGCCATCGAATTCGCGCTCGCGACGTTGGCCGCGACCGCCGTCGCCGACATCTTCACCTTCGGGCTGGCCACCATCGCCGGCGGGATCGCCGAGAGCGCCGAGATGACCGCGTTCGTGGCACGCGCCGCCCAGGTCTCCACCAAACTCGCCGAAGTCCTCGACCGGCTGCTCGAAGAGCTCAGCAGAATCAGAGCACTGAAAGAAGCAAAGAGCACGTGGGCGGCGTTCAAGGAATTTCGGCAGGCCAAAGGCATCTTCCAAGCGGCCAAGGCGCTCAAAAACGGTGATGGCACGCTGCTCGCCACAAACCGGGCACTGCACCTGGCCACCGGCGCGGTCAAGAGCGCCGTCGCCCCGGCACTGGGCCTCGTAGGTCTGAAGCCGGATCCGATCGGGGGCGCGAAAGACGTCCTCACCAGCGACGACGGTCTCAGCGCGACTGCCACGACGATCGACGCACTGACCGGGACCGGACAGCCGACCGACCCGTACCACTTGCCGGATGGGCAGCTGGCCGCCGAGCTCGATAACCTGACGGCGCTGAAGCCGGCCGAGCACAAGCCGCTGCACCTCGACTAGCCCGGAGAAACAGATCGTGGGATCTTCGCCCGTCGACGCCGAACAGACCAGGCTTGCCGGCCTGCAACAATACGGCCCGCAACTGCAGTCTTTCCTCGCGCCGGGCGAAACGCTTTCCGCGGTCGTTTCAGCGTGCTTGGACTCGGACATCAAGGACCCGCCGCGCAAGTTCCAGCCCAGACCGTCGAGACTGCTCGGTCACCTCGGCGGTGCGCTCGAACGCGTCGCGCCCGTGCTCGCCCCGTCCGAGACCGTGCTCACCGGCATTCTGAACATCGCATCCGGCAAGACGTGGGGCGGAGGCTGGAACAGTCAAGCCGGACAGCTCATTATCGCCGCCTACCCGGTCAAGCATGTACCGGGCGGAGGCCTGCTTGGCACATCACTGCAGTTCGCCGTGACTGACCGGCGCATCCTCGTCGTCTACCTGCCGCGCCGCGCCTCAAAGGTGCCCGCAGGTGTAATCGCCGAGTACGGTCCCGGTCAGCTGCGCAACCGGCCCGAACCACCGCCCAGACGCCAGAAGCACCGGGCCGACCTGGTCTTCCCCGATGGATCGTGGATCGCTCTCCAGGCCGATTCACCCCAGCAAGCAGACCTCCTGCGCCACATCTTCAGCGCCGCAGCCTGACGGCCCATCGACCACTAGCGCGGTGCCGGCCGCGAGCTGCGACGCTGACCGCCCGGCCGTGCCCACCCCGTCCTGCCGCGATGGAGCGAATTTAAGAAACCGTCGTACTTGCGCGAGCTGAATCGCCGAGCTGCGGCGTGATGATCCGGCGGATCGCGGCCAGCGAACTCGTCCACCTGCTCAGCGGACTGAGTCGTACATTTTGGCCAGTCTGGGGCGCTTGTATCAGGGTTTCGTCGCCGAGGTACATGCCGACGTGGCTGGGCGCTTGGGGCGTTCCGTCAGAGCCGGGGATGAACAGCAAATCACCGGGCTGAAGTCGGCCGATCCCGTATACCCCGACTCCGACGTTGACCTGCTGGTACGTGGTGCGAGGCAGGTGCACGCCGATGCGGGCGTAGGCGGCGACGATGAGGCCGGAGCAGTCGTAGGCGTTCGGGCCGGCGGCGCCGTAGACGTAGGGCTTGCCGAGCTGAGCTAGCGCGAAGTTGATCACCGCGACGATCGGGGCCGGGGTGCCCGGTGGGATGCGGTAGTGCGCGGCATCGATGGCGGCAGTCTCGGCAGTGTTATCGCCAGAGTCACCCGGCGTGCACGCGACGCTCCCGGTGAACGAGGCGGCGAGTGCGCGGGCCTCGCCCTCCCACTTGGCGTAGGCATCGGGGAAAGCGCTGCGTTGGACGGCTTGAGCGGCCTGGGTGGTGGGCATGGAGCGCCAGCCGGGGACTTGGAGCAGGTGTATGTAGAACTGTCGTGAAGCGTAGGCGGGGTCGAGGATTTGCGCGGGTGTTCCCCAGCCTTGGGAGGGGCGCTGTTGGAAGAGGCCGAGGCTGTCGCGGTCGCCGTAATTGAGGTTTCGCAGTCCGGATTCCTGCAGTGCGGTGGCCAGGGCGATGGCTTCGCCAGGCGGTGGTACGCCCATGTTGACGCCGACCTGGGTGATGATGCGGGCGTTGGCGAGTTGGGTGGCGCTTAGGCCTGTTATCTGGCCGGTCGCGCCGTCGAGGCCAGATGCGCAGCTGGGCGGGGTGTCGTCGGGGGCTGCGATCGCGGCAGCGATGGTGGCGAGTGCTGCGACGACGAGCAGGGGTGCGGATATCGCGGCGATGGCGGTGGTCTTGAGGGACACGACAGACTCCTCATTCCGTGGGCTGCGAGGTGAAGGTGACGGGCAGCGCGGTCAGCGCGTGCTGGCGGTGGTCGCTCTTCCAGGGCAGCTGGTCTGCGGGGGCGGCGAGCGTGAGGTCGGGCAGGCGGTGGATGGCGGTCCACAGTGCGATGCGGGTCTCAATACGGGCGAGCGGTGCGCCGAGGCAGTAGTGGGGTCCGTGGCCGAAGCCGAGGTGGCCGGCGCCGTGCCGGTTGAGGTCGATGCGTTCGGGGTGCGGGATGTGTTCGGGGTCGTGGTTGGCGGAGGCGAGGGCGAACAGGACGGTGTCGCCGGCGGGCACTACCGCGTCGCCGAGCTTCAGGTCCTGGAGGGGGAAGCGGCGGATGGCGGTGAGCATGGGTCCGTCGCGGCGCAGCAGTTCCTCGACGAGCGCGGCCATGGTCTCGGTGTGCGGATGGGGCTCGGCCTGCACGATCTGGGCGAGCTGCGGGTCGGTCAGGAGTGCGGCGAGGCCGTTGGC
>Ga0070739_10004523_pt1 | contig 16383 bp, 11 predicted proteins | sample Coa_R1_7_FD_66445 | JGI IMG/M metagenome (GOLD analysis project Ga0070739, IMG submission 66445) | Surface soil microbial communities from Centralia Pennsylvania, which are recovering from an underground coalmine fire - Coalmine... | ecosystem: Environmental > Terrestrial > Soil > Unclassified ... | reverse complement strand
GGAACGACCGGCGTCGCCGGGTGTGCGCGCGCCGCTTTGGCCTGGGCCGGGCTGATATAGCCCTGTTGCAGCATGGCGTTCAGCACCGCATCGGCGCGCTCGCGCGCGCCCGCCAGGTTGATGGTCGGCGCCAGCTCCGAGGGCGCGTTGACGAGACCGGCGAGCATGGCCGCTTCGGCGAGATCGAGCGCCTGCGCGTGCTTGTCGAAATAGCGCTCGGCCGCGGCGTCGACCCCGTAGGCCCCGGCGCCGTAATAGGCGGTGTTGACGTAGCGCGCGAGGATCTCGGTTTTGGACAGCCGATGTTCGAGCCAGATCGCCAGCAATGCCTCCTGGACCTTGCGCAAAATCGTTCGCTTGGGCGACAGATAGGTCATCCGCACAAGCTGCTGGGTGATCGTACTGCCGCCTTGCTGTACCGAGCCGGTCAGCAGATCGTCGACGGCCGCCCGCGCAATGCCCCAGAAATCGACGCCCGGGTGCTGGAAAAAGCGCCGATCCTCGATTGCGACGACGGCGTGGATGAAATCGCCCGGCAATTGGGTGGCGGGCACCCATTGCCCCTTGTAGATCCCGCGCGTGGCGAAGGGCCGGCCGTTGTCCGCCGTGAAGACGAGCGCGCTCGGCGTGGTCGCGGCCGGCTTTTCCTGGGCGAGCGGCAATGTATAGAGGCAGTAGCCGAGAAAGGCGGCGAGCGCGAGAACCGCCGCGCCGCCGGTCCACGACAGAACCCGGATCAGCCGGAGAAGGCGTCGACGCCGCGGCCGCGGAACCGGCGATGCCGCCGGAGGGGTCGGCGGCATCGGTTGCGGCGAGCGAGCAGAGATCGCCGCGGCGGCGGGCGCCGATCGCCGGGCCCAGAGGCGCCGCACCCTCGCCGAAAGGCGCACTATGGCGCCGCCGCCGCGGGCCGCTATCGGGCGCAGCAGCGCCTCCGTGCGGCGCACAGCCCGGCGCAGCAGGATCGTCAGCGCCGCCGCGAGCAGCCGCACCGCCGTTCCCAATTCGGGTTCGGCGGAGGGCGGTGCGGGATCGGCGGACGGAACAGAGGGGCGCCGCGGCGGCGAGCCTTTATCCATTATTCAGTCCCGGGCGGCCCGGATTTTCGACGACTGTCCGGTCGATCGCAATGCCGATGGTTTCGAACCCTCATGCAACCCTCGCGCCCGGATTTTTTGCCCCGGGTTTGTTGTCGGGGCAGCGTCTGGGTCGCGACCGAGTCGGCAACGGCCGAGCCGGGCCTTTGTTCCCGAGCCGTTGCGCTGTCCCGGCGATCGGCGCCGCCCGCCTCCTTCCCGCTTTTTGCGCTGCGCCAGCTTACAGAGAATTAATGCCGGCGAAAGCCGGCTGTCACTGTTTTCGGTCATGTATTGACGACGACGCTGCGGCGATCGGGGCGAAAGCGGCCGCAGAAGGAACATGCCTCGGGGAGATCCCCGCATCGCAGGAGGATAGAAATGGCAGAATTTTCAGCGGACGCCGGCGCAGGGCGGCGCCACCGGCGGCGTGCCGCCGCCCTTTGTCTCGGGCTTGCGGCAGGGTTGGGCGGAGCGGCGCTCGCGCCGACGCCTTTCTCGGCCGCAGGTGCGGCGATCGCCGGCATCCCGTCCGCAACCTCTCCCTCGGCTCCGGCAACGGCGCTGATCCAACAGCAGAGCTTTGCGCCGCTGGTCAAAAAGGTGCTGCCCGCCGTGGTCAACATCTCGGTCACGCAGACCGGATCGGCGGAAGAAGAGATGTCGCAAGAGGGCGAGCTCGCGCCGTTTCCGCACATGCCCGAATTGCCGTCGCCGTTCGACGAATTCCTGCGCCGCTTCTTCGAGCAGCAGGAGCCGGGCGGCCCGCGCCATCTCTTCCCGCAGATCCCCGGTCCGGAGACCCGGCGCATCGCTCTCGGCTCGGGCTTTATCGTCGACCCGTCCGGCTATGTCGTCACCAACAACCACGTCATCGGCAGCGCCGGCAAGATCGTCGTCATTCTGCAGGACGGCCGGAAATACAGAGCAAAGATCGTCGGCCGCGACCCCCGGACCGATATCGCCGTATTGAAGATCGACGCCAACAAGCCGCTGCCCTATGTCGAATTCGGCGACAGCAGCGCCGCCCAAGTCGGCGATTGGGTGATGGCGGTCGGCAATCCGTTCGGGCTGGGCGGAACGGTGACGACCGGCATCATCTCGGCGCGCGGGCGCGACATCCATTCCGGACCGTTCGACGATTTCCTGCAGATCGACGCGCCGATCAATCGCGGCAATTCGGGCGGCCCCACCTTCAACCTGAGCGGGCAGGTGATCGGCATCAATACCGCAATCTATTCCCCGAACGGCGGCAGCGTCGGCATCGGCTTTGCGATCCCCTCGAATGCCGCCAAAATGGTGGTGGCGCAGCTCGAACGGCACGGCAAGGTGACGCGGGGATGGATCGGCGTGCAGATCCAGAAAGTGACCCCGGCGATTGCCGCAAGTCTCGGCCTGCCGAATGACGACGGCGCGCTGATCGCGCTGGTGACTGCGGACAGCCCCGGCGCCGCGGCGGGTCTGAAGCAAGGCGACGTGATCCTGTCGTTCAATGGCCACGAGGTCAAAAAGCTGCGCGATCTGCCCCGGCTCGTCGCCGCCGCCGCTCCGAACTCGGAGGCGCATCTGTCGGTATGGCGCGACGGTCGCCGCATCGCGGTAGAGGTCAAGCTCGGCGAGCTTCCCAACACTCCGCAGCTTGCCGCGGCGCAAGGCGCCCAGCCCGAGGAGGAGACGGGGGCGGCGGCCCTGGGGATGCATTTCGCGCCGTTGACCGAGCGGATGCGGCACGAATTGCGGCTCGGCAAAGACGTGCGCGGCGTTGTCGTCAGCGGGATCGACAGCGGCAGCCCGGCCGAGGATGTCGGGCTCGCCGAAGGCGATGTCGTGGTCGCCATCGATCAGCAGCCCGTCCATACCCCCGAGCAGGCGGCGCAAAGGCTGCGCGAAGCCGCGCGATCGCCGAAAAAGAGCGCGCTGTTGCTGCTCAACCGTCACGGCGTGACGGAGTATGTCGGGTTGCGGCTCGACGATCGGGGGAAAGAGGGGTGAGGCCCTTCCAGTCGGCGGCAGCTCAGCGCTGCCGCCAAGCCGGCATCATCGCCATAGGCTTGTCGCGCGCCGGCAACGGCAGCCGCGCCTCGAGCCGTTCGAGTTCGATTCGCGTACGGGCGCCGGCGCGCAACAGGCGATCCGTCGCCTCGCGAAGGCCGGCGCGACTCTCGGGCGTATCGTCTGCCAAGGCGGCATCGAAGGCGGCGAGAAAGGCGGCGGTGTCGGCATAGACCCGCTCGCGCAGCGCTTGATCGATGGCGCCCCCTTCCCTGGGCTGCGGCGGATCGGCGGCGCCTTGGGGTCTTGCCAAAGGGGCGCCTTTATAGGGCTCCTCCCGCGGGGAGCCCGGCCTCGGATCACGCGGCGTCGGGGCGCGGTCGGATGCGCCGTTGCCGGGCACGGGGACCGGGGCGGACGATTGGCGCGTCGGCTGAGAGGATGGCTGGGGCGTAGCCGGCGGTCGGGCGATTGAGCGGACGCCGCTGCCGTGATCGGGCAATGCCTCGCCATTGCGTTCGGGCCCGTTTGCAGGACCGTGCGAAAGGTGCAATGTGCGCCGTATCTCGCCGCTTTGGACGCCATTGCCCGAGGCGCCGGCAGGCGGGACGGGCGGACGGGACGGAGGCGACTCCGTTCTCGCCGTGTCCTGAGCCCGAGGCGGCAAAGCTTCGTTTCCCTCTGCGGGGGCTGACGCCGTTTCTGCGAGCGCCGCCGGACCGGCCTCGGATGCGGCGCCCGACGGAGCCGCGCCGCTCTGCGGCAGCGCCACGGCATTGCTGTTTTCCACCGCCGGGACGGTAAACGCCGCCGCGGCCGTTGCGCGCGCCCGGCTTCGGCTCAAGATATAGCTGATTGCCGGCGGCGAGCAGTCGTAAGTCCGGGCAATGCTCGCCAAGGTTTCGCCCGCCTCGTACCGGGCTATGATCGACGGCCAATCCTGTTGTGGGATCTTCCCCCTTTTACTGGATCTTTCCATAAGTAGGACCTTCGGGCTCCGAGCTTTGTCTGCTACCTTTCTGCGTTCCGAATCCCCGGACCCGCTGCCCACTTTCGAGCCAGCGCAGGGAGACAAGATCGAAAGACCACGGCGAAAGCGACGATCGCGCCGCGTTATGCGTCACGCCCCACAGGGAAAACCGCGCAAAGCCGCATAGTAAGGGCATTACAGTTAACAGTGAAGCAGTTTATTTGTTCCCCGACCACATTCGCCGCATACGGGATAGCGGACGGTCGCTGCCCCGTCAGGCGGCGACGATTTTGCCGGGGTTGAGGATATTGACGGGGTCGAGAGCCCGCTTGATCGCCCGCATGACATCGACCGCCTCGCCGTGCTCGGCGGGGAGGAACGCCATTTTGCCGTAGCCGACCCCGTGCTCGCCGGTGCATGTCCCTTCCATCGCCAGCGCCCGCGCCACCATGCGCTCGTTGAGCCGGTTCGCTTCGGCGATTTCCTCCGGTCGATTCGGGTCGATCAGGAACACGAGGTGAAAATTGCCGTCGCCGACATGCCCGACGAGCGCCGAAGGAATCGGCGATCCTGCGAGATCCCGCTTGGTCTCGCCGATACATTCGGCGAGCCGCGAGATCGGCACGCAGACGTCGGTCGCCCAGCCCTTCGACCCGGGCCGCATCGCCAGCGCCGCATAATAGGCGTCGTGCCGAGCCTGCCACAATTTTGAGCGCTCTTCCTGCGTCACCGCCCAGCGGAAATCCTCGCCGCCATGGTCGCCGGCAATGGCTTTGACCGCTTCCGCCTGCTCGGCGACGCCGGCGGGGCTGCCGTGAAACTCGAAAAACAGGGTCGGCGCGACTTTGTGATCGAGCTTCGCATACCGGTTAATGGCCGCCATCTGGGCCTGGTCGAGCAGCTCGATGCGCGCCACCGGCACGCCGCTCTGGATGGTCAGGATGACGGTGGCGACCGCGCTCTCGATGTCGGGAAAGGCGCACACCGCGGCCGAGATCGCCTCGGGAATGCCGTAAAGCCGCACCGTCAGCTCGGTGATGATGCCGAGCGTCCCTTCCGAACCGACAAAAAGCCGCGTCAGATCATAGCCGGCCGCCGATTTGCGGGCGCGCCGCGCGGTGCGGATGACGCGGCCGTCGGCGAGAACGACGGTCAGCGACAGCACGTTCTCGCGCATCGTGCCGTAGCGCACGGCGTTGGTCCCCGAGGCGCGGGTCGCCGCCATGCCGCCGAGCGAAGCGTCGGCGCCGGGATCGATCGGAAAAAACAGTCCCGTGTCGCGCAAATATTCGTTGAGCTGCTTGCGCGTCACGCCCGCTTCGACGGTGGCGTCGAGATCTTCGGCATTGACCGCGAGGATACGGTTCATTTGCGACAGGTCGATGCACACGCCGCCTTTGAGCGCGGCGACGTGGCCTTCGAGCGAGGTCCCGGTGCCGAACGGGACGACCGGGGTCCGGTGCTCGGCGCACAGCCGCACGATCGCCGCGACCTCCTCGGTGCCGTGCGCAAAAGCGACCGCATCCGGCGGATAGGGCGTGTGATAGGACTCGTCCTTGCCGTGCTGCGCGCAGACCGCCGCCGAAGTCGATAGCCGTTCGCCCAATAATGCGCGCAAGGCCGCAATGAGTGCGGGGTCGGGCGGCGTGCGAGAGAGAGCGGGTGCCGTGGTCATGATGCCTAAACCTCGCCGGCTCGAATGCCGGCCCCTGCATTACTCCCGCGCCGGCGGTGCCGCAATCGCCCTTTCGGCGGGCGGGAATATTCGAATTGAGGCAGCCGCATGTGCGGTTGGTTGAATGCTGATGGCCGTTCATGTGTCTTTTACGCCAGCCGACCCATCCTGATAGGTCTTTCGGTAGACGACTCTGGAGAGAGATATGCCCGCTCGCCATCGGATTAATAGGACGATTAATTTCACTTGTGAAAATAGACAGTTCTAGACAAATACGAACGAAAGATATGCACACGGCTCTTACTCTCCGATAAAAGGAAGTGTTTTCACCAATCCGCTATCTGTAAGTAATAGGTATACGCTTTGGCTGGAACACACGATATCGAAGTACAATGGATGCGAATTGTATTGGCTTATGTGGTACGATCCTAATGGCTACCTGACAATCCCGGCGAGCAGTGTAATGGATAGAAATGGTGTTGGGGAAATGACGCGCTGCCTTGCTTTCTTTATGCCAAAACATCTCGAAATAATACTGATACGGGAACTGCCCGGCCTGAGCTATTCCGATATGGGGAGCACCTGAACGACCGTGCCGCCTGCAGATTCGACGGCACACTTCGCGGTTTCGACTGCTTTCTCGAATAATGGCGCTTCTCTCTCGAAATCGAGAAACAGCGCTCCGTCAATCACTGCAATCAGAGCATCGCTGCACCCTGCTTGATAGAGCGCATCCTGATAGTCGTCCCGCGTCGTATCGATGCCCAAGGCCTGTAGAATAAAGCTGTGGTTCATGGGCCGCTCCTTTGATGAGGACATGCGTTCACCCTGCGACGAATCTGGCGAGCATGAGCGAACGGATCTTTAGGCGTCGACCAGACGGACAGAATGCAGCTTCCGCGCCGTCCGCCGGGGCAAAAGGGCCGCCCCCATGCATGCCCTCTCGAAGCGACATACCGCCAACCCATGCTTTCGGCGAAGCTCACGGCCGCCTCGATGTCCTTATTCGGATGAGCCGGGCGCGCCATTCTCACCTTCGATCATCAAAGTGCAACGGTCGCCGCCGGCTCTCGATCCGCAGGAAACTTGGTCCTAGCAGGATAGACGGTCAAGCAGAACCGGGCTGCTCAGGTCATCGCACAGTGGAGATCCGGCGCCGGCCCGCCGTCATTGAGCCGGCGCCGGGGAGAGACTACCTTTTCGAGAATGCGGAAGGCGCGGGAGAGCCCCATGGCGCTCAGAGCGGTCACCCTCGACGACAAATACGCGCTCGAAAAAGGCTGCGTCTATCTGACCGGCACCCAGGCGCTGGTCCGGCTGCCGATGCTGCAGCGCCAACGCGATGCCGCTGCCGGCCTCAACACCGCCTGCTTCATATCGGGCTATCGCGGCTCGCCCTTGGGCGGGCTCGATCAGGCGCTGTGGCGGGCGCGCCCGTTTGTCGAGAAGAACCACATCCGCTTTCAGCCGGCGATCAACGAAGAGTTGGCCGCCACCGCGGTGTGGGGCAGTCAGCAGGTCGGTCTGTTCCCGGGCGCCAAATATGACGGCGTCTTTGCCCTGTGGTACGGCAAGGGTCCGGGCGTCGACCGCAGCGGCGACGCGCTGAAGCACGGCAACGCCGCCGGCTCGGCGCGCCACGGCGGGGTCCTGTTGCTCGCCGGCGACGATCACACCTGCAAATCCTCGACCCTGCCGCACCAATCCGAATTCGCCTTTGTCGATGCGCTGATCCCGGTATTGAACCCGTCCGGCGTGCAGGAGATGCTCGATTTCGGCCTCTATGGCTGGGCGATGTCGCGCTATTCGGGCTGCTGGATCGCGCTGAAGACGGTCGCCGAGACGGTCGACAGCTCGGCCTCGGTCATGATCGATCCCGCGCGCGTCCGGATCACCCTGCCCGAGGATTTTGCGCTGCCGGCGGAGGGGCTCAACATCCGTTGGCCCGACCCGCCGCTCGACCAGGAAGAACGGCTGCACCGCTGGAAGCTCGCCGCCGCAGAAGCGTTCGCCCGCGCCAATCGGCTCGACCGCATCGTCATCGACAGCGAGCGGCCGCGCTTCGGCGTCATCACGACCGGCAAATCCTATCTCGACCTGCGCCAAGCCCTCGACGATCTCGGCATCGGCGACAAAGAGGCCGCGGAGATCGGCTTGCGCATCCACAAGACGGCGCTGTCCTGGCCGCTCGAACGCGCGGGCGTGCGCCGTTTCGCCGAAGGTCTCGAAGAGATCCTCGTCGTCGAAGAGAAGCGCGCGCTGATCGAAGATCAGCTCAAGGACGCGCTCTACGACCTGCCGGCCGCGCGCCGCCCGCGCGTCATCGGCAAGTACGACGAAGACCGCGCCCCGCTGTTGCCGTCGACCGGCGAATTGACGCCGGACCGGATCGCCCGCGTGCTTGGCGGGCGCATCGCCCGTTTTGACACAAGGCCCGCCCTCGCCGAGCGCTTGGCGTTGATCGAAGCGCGCGAGCGGCGGCAGGGAAATGTCGTGCCGTTTGCGCGCACACCCTATTTCTGTCCGGGCTGCCCCCACAACAGCTCGACCAAGGTGCCGGAGGGCAGCCGCGCACTCGCCGGCATCGGCTGCCATTACCTGGCGCAGTTCATGGACCGATCGACCGCGACCTTCACGCAGATGGGCGGCGAGGGCGCGCCGTGGATCGGTCAGGCGCCGTTCACCGAGACCGCCCACGTCTTCGCCAATCTCGGCGACGGCACCTATACCCATTCGGGCCTGTTGGCGATCCGCGCCGCGGTCGCCGCCGGGGTCAACATCACTTACAAGATCCTGTTCAACGACGCGGTGGCGATGACCGGCGGGCAGCCGATCGACGGCGGTCTCGACGTGCCGAGCCTGACCCGGCAACTCGCCGCCGAGGGCGTGCGCCGGATCGCCGTCGTCACCGACGAACCCGAAAAATACTCCAACAACCATGAGGCGAACGCCGGGTTCGCGCCCGGCACGAAGGTGCATCGCCGCGCCGATCTCGATACGGTGCAGCGCGAGCTGCGCAATGTCCCCGGCGTCACCGCGCTCGTCTACGACCAGACCTGCGCTGCCGAAAAGCGCCGCCGCAGAAAGCGCGGTCAGTTCCCCGACCCGCCGAGGCGGATTTTCATCAACGATCTCGTCTGCGAAGGGTGCGGCGACTGCTCGCGGACCTCGAACTGTCTGGCGGTGGTGCCGGTCGAAACCGAATTCGGCCGCAAGCGCGCGATCGACCAGTCGAACTGCAACAAGGATTATTCCTGCGTCGAGGGGTTCTGCCCGAGCTTTGTCACCGTCGAGGGCGGCGGGCCGAGGCGGCGCCCGCCGGGCGATCTCGGCGAGGATCGCCTGCCGCCTTTGCCCGAACCCGTCTCTCCGGCGCTCGATCGGCCTTACGGCATCCTCGTTACCGGCGTCGGCGGCACCGGCGTCGTCACGATCGGCGCATTGCTCGGCATGGCGGCGCATCTCGAAGAGAAGGGCTGCACGGTGCTCGACATGACCGGCCTCGCCCAGAAAGGCGGCGCAGTGACGAGCCATGTGCGGATCGCCCGCAGCCAGGACGAGATCCACGCCGTGCGCCTCGCCGCTGGCGGTGCCGATCTGCTGCTCGGCTGCGATCTCGTCGTCTCGGCCGGTGCCGAGGCGCTCGGCAGATTGCAAAAGGGCAGGAGCCGCGCCGTCGTCAACACGCACGAGGCGATGACCGGCGAGTTCACGCGCCAGCCCGACCTCGCCTTCCCCGGGCATGACCTGCAGCGCAGCATCGCCGATGCGATCGGCGCGGAACGAGCCGCGTTTATCGATGCGACGCGGCTTGCCACCGCCTTGTTCGGCGATGCCATCGCGACTAATCCGTTTCTGCTCGGCTACGCCTATCAGCAGGGGCTCGTGCCGTTGTCGGCCGCGGCGATCGAGCGCGCGATCGAACTCAACGCCGTCGCCGTCGAACTCAATCGCAGCGCCTTCCGCTGGGGACGGCGCGCCGCCGCCGATCCCGATCTGGTCATGGCGCATGCGATGCCGCCCGCCGCGATCCCGGAAAGTCACCGCCTGTCCGAGACCCTCGACGCGGTCGTCGCGCGTCGAGTCAAATTCCTGACGGAATATCAGAACGCCGCTTATGCCGAGCGTTACAGGGCACGCCTCGCCCGCATCCGCGCCGCAGAAAACGCTTCTGTCCCGGGATCGGAGGCGCTCGCCGAAGCGGTCGCCCGCGCCCTGTTCAAGCTGATGGCGTACAAGGACGAATACGAGGTCGCCCGGCTCTATGCCGAGAGCGATTTCCGCGCGCGCGTCGCCAACGCGTTCGCGGAGCCGTACCGGCTGCGCTTTCATCTGGCGCCGCCGATTCTCGGCATGCGCGATCCCGCGACCGGGCATCTCAAAAAGCGCGACTTCGGGCCGTGGATGTTCGCCGTCTTCCGTCTGTTGGCGCGGCTCAGAGGGCTGCGCGGCACGCCCTTCGACATTTTCGGCAAGAGCCCGGAACGGCGCATGGAGCGGCGGCTGATCGGCGAATACGAGAGCCTGCTCGAAGAACTCCTCGCCGGCCTCACGCCGGCCAATCACGCCCTCGCCGTCGAACTCGCGCGGTTGCCGCTCGACATCAGCGGCTTCGGCCACGTCAAGGAGGCGAACCTGGCCCGCGCCAAAGCCAAGGAGAAGGAACTCCTCGCCCGTTTCCGCTCGCCCTCCGCGCCCGCTGCCGTGGCGGCGGAATAGCAGCGTCAGCCGGCAGAGGGCGTCCGAAACACCTCGACGACGAGATACGGTTCGAGGCGTTCGACGGTCTTGCGGCCCTCCGGCTGCGCCTCGACCCAGGCGGTCGTGTCGGCGATCGCTCGATCGTAGATGTCCGTCGGCAGACGCCAGAATTCCGCGAACAGACGCTCGCGCAGGCGCTCGACCGCTTCGCCGTAGCCGAGCGCGACTTCCCACCGCAGATCCGACGTGTCGGGCGACATCACCCGGCAGCCTTGGGACGCCATAAAAGCGTCGATCTCCGCTTCGGAATGCGGGTTGAGGCCGAGATGGCGTCCGGGGAAGCCCAATGCTTCGGCCCGCTCGGCAAAGAAACGGCGGACGGAATTGCCGAAGGCGCCCCGCTCGTTGATCTGCACGATCGGCGCGCCCGGCCGCGCGACCCGGATCAGCTCGCGGCACGCCGCCCGCCAATCTTCGATGTGCTGAAACAGTTTCGAGACGACGACGGCGTCGAAGCGGCCATCGGCATAGGGGAGGTCGCGGACGTCGCCGGCTTGATAATGGGCGCGCCAGTCCGGGCGTGCTTTGGATTGTGCAATCCCGACCATCTCCTGCGAGATATCAATGCCGTGGACCTCGTATCCCCGCGCGGCCAGCGGCAGAGAAAGTTGTCCGGTCCCGCAGCCGGCATCCAGTATCGTTCCCTGCCGCGGAAACAGACCGCCCTCGTTCAGCCTGTCGTAACAGGTCAGCAGAATATTTTCCGGCAGCCCGCGCGTCGCATCGTAGCGGGCGGCAATCGGTGAGAAATCCCTGGTCAGGCCGGGTAATTCTTTTGTCGGCATGGCCTCCCCTCGTCCGCATCGGTGCAAAGAAGTTATAACAAAAGCGCAGGGTATAGGAGGTAAGAGGCCGGGGAAGAATTTTTTCACTCGTCACTCCGGCCCATGGGTCTGCCTTGGCAGCGGCATTACCGATGCCGGTCCCACTCGTCATCCATAAGCGCATCGAGACGGTCATGCTCCTGGTCCATGCGGACCTCACTTATCGCACGCTTCATTCGTCGCGAAGCCATTTGCGCGAAATTATCAACAATCTGCGGATCCTTGTTATTCACGACGACGGCAAGAGTTGAGCTCACACCCCCTCTTCTCACCCCGCGACCGGCAGGGCGATGAAGCGGGTGCTGGCGTCGCGCTGGATGCGGACGAGCAGCTCCTTCTTTCCCCTCTTCTGCGCCGCGGCGACGTGTTCTTCGATCTGTTGCGGCGTCGTCACCGGGTCGTGCCCGATGGCGATGATCAGATCGCCCGGATGCAGGCCCTGCGCGGCGCCGGGCCCGTTTGGCGGGACGCCGGTGATGACGACGCCCTGCGCCTGATCCGCCACCGAAAACTGCCGGCGCAGGGCCGGGGTCAGCCGAGAGAGTTCAAGCCCGAGCGCCGCCACGCTCGGCGGCGGCTCGGGTTTCTGCAATTGGGCGGGGACCGGCGGCGGCCGGTTCGGATCGAGCACCGCGACCTTGACCGCGACCTGATGCTCCTTGTCGTTGCGCCAGATCACGAGCTTGACCGATTTGCCGGGCGGCGTCGCGGCGACGAGCCGCGGCAGTCCGTGGCTCTGATCGATCGCCTGGCCGTCATAGCTGAGGATCACGTCGCCCGGTTCGAGCTTCGCCTCCGCCGCCGGGCTCCCCGCATCGATCGCCGCGATCATCGCACCGCGGCTCTTGGCGAGCCCGACCGCCTCGGCGATGTCGGCGGTGACCGGCTGGATATGCGCGCCGATCCAGCCGCGCACGACCTTGCCCGTCGCCCTCAGCTGCTCGATGATCGGGCGGGCGAAGGCCGACGGGATGGCAAAGCCGATCCCGATCGAGCCGCCCGAAGGCGACAGGATCGCCGTGTTGATGCCGACCACCTGCCCCTCCAGATTGAACATCGGTCCGCCCGAATTGCCGCGATTGATCGAGGCGTCGGTCTGCAGATAGTCGTCATAGGGGCCGGAATGGATGTCGCGCGCCGTCGCCGAGATGATGCCGGCGGTGACGGTGCCGCCGAGACCGAAAGGGTTGCCGATCGCCAGCACCCAATCGCCGACCCTGACCTTTGTCGAATCGCCCCAACTCGCGGCCGGCAGCGGTTTTTTGGCGTCGATCTTGAGCAGCGCGAGATCGGTCACGGGATCGCGGCCGACAATTTTGGCCTCGAGTTTGGTGTCGTCCGACAGGGTCACGTTGATCTGCGCCGCGCCGGCGATCACGTGATCGTTGGTCACGATCAGACCCGACGGGTCGATGATGAACCCCGAACCCAACGAAGAGAATTCGGGCGCCGACGGTGTGGGGCCGCCCGGCTCGCCCTTCTCGCCGAAAAACTCGCGGAAGAATTGGTCGAGCGAGGGCGTGGCGTTGCCCGGCCGCTGCCGCGCCGCCGCGACCGCCTGGGTCGTCGAGATGTTGACCACGACACCGGAGAGCCGCCTCGCCAAATGCGCGAAGACTTGCGCGAACGGAGGCTCCGGGGGTTCGCGCGCGGGTGGGGCGGCGCGCGGCGGCGCGACCGGGTTCGTTGCGGGCATCGGCGCAGCGCCCGGCGCCGCGTGCGGGTTCGGCGGCGCCGCGGGATTCGGCGGCGCCGCCCAGCTCGGCCCCGCGGCGATCAGCAGCCATGCGAGCCATGCCGCTTGCAGCGCGCTCTTGCGGCCGGGAAACCTCACCAAATCTCTCCTTTGTCGGCGCCGGCGGCCCGCTCGGGGCTCGCATCGGATCTGGCGCTGGCCTTTCCGCGGCGCTCGATATGAAATGGCGGCGAGCTTGGCAAGGCGGAACAGCGCATGACGCAGCGCGACGAAATCGCTCCCGCCCGATTGTTGCGGGACCTGTTCGCGGCCGCGCTCGGCGCCGCCGAGCCGCGCCGGGCGCTGCTGCGGCACCTCCCCGATCCCGTCCCCGGACGCACCCTGGTGCTCGGCGCCGGCAAGGCTTCGGCGGCGATGGCGCGCGCCTTCGAGACATTGTGGCCGGGCCCCCTCGACGGCCTCGTCGTCACGCGCTACGGCCATGCCGTCACATGCGATCGCATCGAGATCGTCGAGGCGGCGCATCCCGTCCCCGACGCCGTCGGGGTCGCGACCGCGCGTCGCATGCGCGATCTCGCGCAGCAGCTCGGAGCCGAAGACCAGCTCGTCTTTCTCGCTTCGGGCGGCGGTTCGGCCCTGTTGACCTTGCCCGCCGCCGGGATCAGCCTCGAGGACAAGCAGCAGGTCACGCGCGCACTCTTGCGTTGCGGCGCCTCGATCGCCGAGATCAATACGGTCAGAAAGCACCTGTCGGCGATCAAGGGCGGCCGGCTCGCCGCGGCGGCGGCGCCGGCGCGGATCGTGACCTTGGCGATTTCCGACGTGCCCGGCGACGATCCGGCGGTCATCGGATCGGGCCCGACCGTCCCCGACCCGACCTCTTTCGCCGATGCCCGCGCCGTGCTCGCCAAATACCGGATCGAGCCGCCGCCCGCGGTTGCGGCTCATCTCGCGGCCGCGCAACAGGAGACGCCGAAACCGGGCGATCCGATCTTTGCCCGCGCCCGCTTCGCGCTGATCGCCAGCCCGCAGGACTCGCTGTCCGCCGCCGCCGCGCTGGCAGGGCAGCGCGGGGTCACTCCGATCGTGCTGAGCGACCGCATTGAGGGCGAGGCGCGCGAGGCGGCGCGCGTTCATGCCGCGATCGCCCTGCAGCTCAAAGCCGGACATTTGCGGGTCGGCGACGGGGTGATCATGCCGCCCGCGGTCCTGCTGTCCGGCGGCGAGACGACGGTCACGATCGGCGGCGGCGGGCGCGGCGGCCGGAACACCGAGTTTCTGCTGGCGCTCGGCGTGGCGCTCGACGGCGCGCCGGGCATCTCGGCGATCGCCTGCGACACCGACGGCATCGACGGCACCGAAGACAATGCCGGAGCGATCGTGTATCCCGACAGTCTCGCGCGGGCCGCGGCGCTCGGCATTTCGGCCAAGGCCGCGCTCGCCGACAATGACGGCCATCGTTTCTTTGCCGCCCTCGGCGATCTCGTCGTGACCGGCCCGACCTTGACCAACGTCAATGATTTCCGAGCGATCTTGGTGCTCGCCCGATAGTCGTTCGCGGAGATAGGGATGCGGCGCCGACGCAGCGCAAAGATCGTCGCCACCCTCGGTCCGGCAAGTTCCAGCCGTGAACAGATCCGCGCCCTGTTTGCGGCGGGTGTCGACGTGTTCCGGCTCAATTTCAGCCACGGCACCCATGCCGAGCACCTCGCCCGCTTCGAGGCGATTCGTCAGGTCGAGAGCGAGACCGGGCGGCCGATCGGCATTCTCGCCGATCTGCAAGGCCCCAAGCTGCGCCTCGGCACCTTTGCCGAGGGCCCGGTCGAACTCGCCGCCGGGGCGCCGTTCCGTCTCGACCTCGCGCGCGAAGCCGGCGACGAGACCCGCGCGCCCCTTCCGCATCCCGAAGTCTTCGAAGCGCTGCAGGCGGGAACCGAGCTGCTCGTCGATGACGGCAAGGTGCGGCTCGCGGTCGAAAATTGCGGCCGCGGTTTTGCCGAGACGCGCTGTCTCGTCGGCGGCACTTTGTCGGATCGCAAAGGGGTCAATGTGCCGAACGCGGTGCTGCCGATCTCGGCGATCACCGAGAAGGACCGCGCCGATATGGCTTTCGCCCTCGAACACGGCGCGGACTGGATCGCGCTCTCCTTTGTCCAGCGTCCTGACGACGTCGCCGAGGGCAGAAAACTCGTCGCCGGCCGCGCCGGGCTGATGGCCAAGCTCGAAAAGCCGGCGGCGATCGAGCGCCTCGACGAGATCATCGAGCAGGCCGATGCAGTCATGCTGGCGCGCGGCGATCTCGGCGTCGAAATGCCGCCGGAAGAGGTCCCGCCCGTGCAGAAACAGGTCGTGCATGCCTGCCGCTTGAGCGGCAAGCCGGTCATCGTCGCGACGCAGATGCTCGAATCGATGATCGCCGCGCCGACCCCGACGCGGGCCGAGGCTTCGGACGTGGCGACCGCCGTCTATGAAGGCGCCGACGCGGTCATGCTGTCGGCCGAGACCGCGGCCGGACGCTACCCGGTCGAAGCGGTGGCGATGATGGACCGCATTGCCCGCCGCGTGCAGGAGGACCCGCTCTACAATCGTCTCTTGCACGGCACCCAGATCGGGCACGAGCATACCGCCCCCGACGCGATCAGCGCCGCCGCCTCGCAAGTGGCCGAGACGATCGGCGCCGCGGCCATCGTGTCCTATACGACCTCCGGCGCGACGGCGTTGCGCGCCGCCCGCGAGCGGCCGCAGGCGCCGATCCTGGCGCTGACTTCGAAACTCGCCACCGCCCGCCGCCTCGCCCTGTTGTGGGGCGCGCACTGCGTGCACACGGCCGACGTCAAGAGCTTTTCCGACATGGTCGGCAAAGCCGTCCGGATCGCTCATCGCGAAGGATTTGCCAGCCCCGGCGAACGCGTCGTCATCACCGCCGGGATGCCGTTCGGCACGCCCGGCGCCACCAACGTCCTGCGCATCGCCTGGGTCGATCGCTGAACGCGGCCGGCGCGGTTCAACCCGCGCGCTTCATTCGCTTGCGCCGGCGCAGCAACTGCGCCGCCGCCGCCCGGATCGCGGCCCACAGCAGGGAGACTTCCGAGCCGGGCCTGTCCGCGTATTCCGCCTGCCGCCGCTCGGCCACCTCGACGGCGCGGCCGCCGTGCTCCTCCACCAGGATCGCCGCCAGCTCCTGAACCTCGCGATCGTTCATGTCATTTTGACGCAGCCAATCCGGTCGAAGTTCCGCCCGCCCGCCTTGCCCGATAATTGATTTCATGCCTCGTTCGGGATGTCCGCCGCGCCTTCCCTCGCCGCGCCTCCCCGCGGCAGATAGTTGCGCGAGAGGATGTGATAGACGCCTTCGGGGCAGATCAGCCGGGAGACCGCGGTGGCGATCA
>Ga0070739_10004522_pt1 | contig 16386 bp, 22 predicted proteins | sample Coa_R1_7_FD_66445 | JGI IMG/M metagenome (GOLD analysis project Ga0070739, IMG submission 66445) | Surface soil microbial communities from Centralia Pennsylvania, which are recovering from an underground coalmine fire - Coalmine... | ecosystem: Environmental > Terrestrial > Soil > Unclassified ... | reverse complement strand
GTCATGGTCCCTCCTTGGGATGGATAGACCACCCAGGGAATCGTCCGACCAGCGACGCGTCCACTGATGACTTCGAGAGCCTGGTGCTCACGCCCGGCGAAGTGAGGCGGCCCTACGAGCCCGGGACGACGGCGATATTGGGACGCGGGTTCGAGGCACAGCAACACGCGATGCCACCGGGCCGCTGACCCAGGTGGGAGCCCCACCCGGCGGTCGGTCAGATCGCCACGTCGTCACTCCTCCAGGAGTAGACGCACCTCCTCGAAGGTCATCTCTGTAGGCCCGACGCCGGGCTCGCCCACGTAGCCGGTGACGCCGGGAACCGAGCGGATCATCGGCCAGGCCGAGGGGTCGCAATGAACCAGCACATAGTCAGATGATCGCGGGAGGGTCATGAGGCCGCCGAGCTCTTCCAGGCGATCGGCCTCGGCGAAGGCTAACCGCAACTGGCGCGCCAGTGTCTCCGCGCCACCGTCCTCGGTATGCACCACCACCCACACGCGCTGGCCGTTCTGGAGGTCCGAATTGCTGAGGGTCATCTGGTTCGTCTCCTTGGATCTGGCGAGGAGATCACGCCGAGTGGAGGCATAGGACTTCCTCAGCCGCTTCGCCCGCGCCCGTACCAGTGCTTTGAAGTCCTTGTTCGCTGTCACTCTCGGTGTCCTCCCAAGCCCTCGACCGAGCCCCAGCACCTCGTCCGAGGACGGACACACCGACAGCGGCTCCAGGGGATCTGCTCCCCTTTGCCTCGTTGTGGGCGCGGCTGGGAGGCGTCCTCAAGGTCAGGCGGTGGGCCCCGCTCGGCCACCATGCTTCCCCGGGGGAACGAGCCTGTCAAGACCTCGCGACCGCGACGGTCTTCCACAATCCGCGGGATACCAGCCCGAAACCGGATACGCCGAGGCCACTCCAACCGCCGAATGACTCCGACTCGGTAACTGGGCCCCTCCCAGTCCTGCTCCTGATGTGCGGGCACCAAACAACGGGGTTCGGCTGAGGTCAAGATGTTGGTCTGTGCCGACGCTTCGGACGGTGTCCCATCTGGTCGACGACTTCAACTTGTTCCAGGGCCAGAACCGGCTGTTGGCAGTGGTCTCTCCGACCTGCCCGGGCTGCCAGGAGACGGCGCGCCTGGTCACGGACGCCCTCGTGGCGCATCCCAGCGCTCCGGTGCTCGCTCTGTTCCTGTGGATGGGCATCTTGCCCGACGACAACCCGACCGAGGCCCATGCCCAAGCAGGACTGTTGGGGCCGGAACGACGCCTTCGGCACTACTGGGAGGGGGAAGGGTGGTCCGTCTCCTCGGCCCTCAGACCCGTCCTCGGCATCGGAGATCTGGATCCGGCCCGGAGTGCGTGGGACGTGTGCCTCCACTTTCCTGCCGGGGTCCGCTGGGAGGATGAGCCTCCCATCCCCGAGGGTTGGGTGTGCAACACCAGGTACGATCCTGGCGGCGACTCTTTTGGCCGGATTAGCGCGGGGCTCCTGGGGCGCTGGCTCGATGGCTGACCTCGCTTGTCGTTCGGTCATCCGCACCCGCTCAGCTGCCGGCGGCAAGGGCGCCGTGGGTGCTCCAGTCGGACCACTCGATGGTGTCGCCTGGACCCGGCGGTCGGGGCGCCCAGGCCTCCGACGGAGTCCGATCTTCGATGATTGCACCCGGGCCGGAGGAGAGATCGATATGGGTAGATGATTCGGGCCAACTGGTCATCCCAGGGTGGCGCCGGCCCGCCGCCCTCTGTTCGGCTCGAGGACGACCGCCCGGGCACATACTGACTTGGTCACGCGCGCGGGTGCCACACCCTTCCGAGGTAGCCGCCGCTCTGCTCCAATTGACTAAGGTCCGCTCGGCCAATGCAAGGGGTGGCGATGCCGGAAGGTGGTTCGTTCATAACAGCCGAGGGTCGACTGGCATCGGGCGTCAGCGAGAGCTATCGAAGCCAGTCCCAGCAACTCGCCGCCCTGCTGTGGGCACGGGCTACTCCGGAGGTCTGGTCTGCCGTGCGCGATCACGCTCAAGGCGCAGCCAGAGACCTTGATGACAATCATGTCGGCACTGAGCACATCACACTCGCCATATATATCGAGTCGGTGACAACCCAGCGAAGCGCACACTCGAAGGACTCGGTGTGACCCAGGATGTCTACAAGTCGGTGCTCGACTCCGAGCCAGGGCCGAGTCCTTCGGGACCGATCCCCTACACCATCCGGGCGGCCATGATTGCAGGCCTGGCGGTGTCCGAGGCCGATCGACTCGGTTCCGAGCGCGTCGGGCTCGAGCACCTCTTGTTGGGAGTTATACGCGAAGCCGAGCGATGGGACCAGGACCACGCCTGGGGGCCCCAGCATCTGCGCAATGCCGCGATCCGTGCTGGCCATTCGGTCGATGAGATCGAATCCGCCCTGATGTCGGCAGTAGGGCAGGGTCCCACATAGGTTCTATGGCGACGGGAACACCGGTTGGCGTTCCCGTTCGTCCTCGTGCCAGCCGGGCGGCCAAGGCTAACTCATCGTGCAATTTCGCGGGCCAGGGCCCCCGACCTCGGAAGCCATGGCTGACGGGCACCTTGTTGTCAAGCAGTCGCAGGCGGGCACCGGCGACGGACCGCGGCGTTTGCTAGGGGCGGGCGACCCTCTGACTCCCCGGCCCGTAGGGTCCTTCCCGGCGCCCGAATCCGGGTTATCAGCTCTTCTTCTCTGTCTGGTGCTCGGCAAGGACGTCGGCGATCACCCGGCGGCACTGGCGGGTGTGGGGCGGGTTCGCATCGGGATAGCGGGCCACGATGTACAGCGCCCACCAGAGGGCCCACCCGCGGCCCCGGACCCAGGTGTCGCGCTCCACGGGTAGGTGATTGCGGAAGGCCCGACGACTGTCCCCCTCGAGGAAGGTCCAGGCAATGACGGTGTCACGCGCGGGGTCGCCCACGGCCGAGGCTCCGAAGTCGATGACCGCGCTGGGAACATCCCAGGCACCAGCGCCACCACGACGCTGTCCACCACCCGAAAGGCCACGCCCAACATCGCCAGAATGCGAACGGCCTTCAGCGGCCGTTCGGTATGGGTCCACGGAGATGTTGCCCCCGCCAACCTCTTAGTCAGGGATGGTCATCTGAGGGCACCGGCCCGGCCCCTTGTCGAGGTCATCGGCGGGCTCTGTCCAGCAGTCGGTCTGGCCAGCCGGTGGCTCTACAGCCGGAAGGGCAGAGGACCCTGGGATGTCGGGGCCTTGCTCGAGGTCACTCCCGGCGAGGGTGACTGAGCGGGGAACAGGTCGGCGCGCGCTTCGGTGGGCGCCCGGGGAGCGACTCAGCCCGGATTGGCCGTACTCTCGGCCAGGGCCTGTCTCCGACCTCCAGCAATCCGCTTGACACAGTGTAAAGTGCAATTTACATTGGCGGCGTGTCAAGTAAACGCTACATTCTGGCTGCTGGCCTGAAGATATCGCCGGTGTTCCTCCGATGTTTCCTGCCATCGCCGTGAGCCCCACAGTACCTATTCAAAGTCTTCGGCTCTTAACCTCGGAGATGGAGCACGACCGAGAAGGACGCCTTCTGCGGAAGTCGGCCGACCGATCTTCAGAGCTGACGACTCCGCATGCCAGTCTTCCGCGTCCTCGTTCTGAGCTTGACCGCACACCTGACGGTCGATCCGGCGCATTCCGATGCCCACGGGCGCTCGACCGGGTGTTCATGGCACCTGGGTCAGGCTCGCCAGAGGACGAATCTCGATGAGACTATCGCGTGCCTCAGGACAAGACGCATTTCTGGTGATCGGACTCGCCTTCATTGCCCTCGGTGCGGTGGGTCAAACTGCCTTTCTTTACCTTGGCATTCCCTTAGCACTCATCGGGGTGGTCACAAAGGTCAGGCGTAAACAGATCGGTCAGTGAGGGTTCCGCTTGCTGCCCTGATCCGTACGCGCCGGCCAGCAGGGACTGCCGGTAGTGCAGGCGCCCATGAAGTGCGGATACGGCCGGTTGATGTCGCCCAGCCGGTTGAGCTCCCCGTCGGGGATGCGTTTCAGGCGGACGTGCTCGAGGTGGGAAGGGGGGCATGGTGTTGTCCCGAAAAGGAAACACCTCCCTTGTTTTCCTTGACATCGAATGTAACGTATGCTTTACATTAGCAGATGTCAAGAACACGCTACATCCTGGCTACCGGGCTGGGGACGGCGCTTGCCCTTGTGGGATCTCTGCCTGCGGTCGCCGTCAGCCGGGCCGGCCCGCATTTGGACCAGCGGTGCGACGTCGACACCGCCCCCGTCCAAGCATGGGCTTGGTATGCCGAGAGCCAATCATTCACGCCGGCGGTCGCTTCGCTGTCTCGGGTGGAGGTCAAGCTGTCGTTCGTGACCGACGTCAGGACGACGCTCCGGGCTCGGCTCGTCCTTCACCCTGGCGGGGACCTACCTGCGGGCTACGGGAGCGGGGGGATCGTCGTTGAGAACCTCGCTGTCCACGTGAGCGGCCGGGCAGGAGGATTGCAGTGGGTTCCGATCGTCTTTCCGAGTCCCGTGGCGGTCGTGTCCTTGCCGGGCACCGGTACCTACTCAATTGACATCGACCTGCCTATCGAACCCGACGTGGCACCCTACGGGGCACGGATCGGCTGGTACGCCTGCGGGGCGGCGTACACGCGAGGTCGAGGTCACTTCCCCCTGAGCGCTGACTCCTTCCGACGACAGGCGGCCAACGGCGGCATGTCGTGGCTGCCCACCTCCACCTCCACCCAGCCTGTCGCCGATGAGCCCACCACGGGCTATACGGACTCGTTCGAGTTCAGAGTCTTCGGCTCCTGATCTCCGGGCCAGACAACCGAGAGGCGCGCAGTAGGCACTCCGGCCGAGCGACTCGTTGACCGTGACTCGGCATGCAATTCCTCGCCTCCCATCGGTCGGGGCTACGCACTCCTGGCGGTCGCATCCGCCGCGAGCCTCGCCGAAACTCGGCGAGCCTTGGGTCACAAGCGATCGTCCCCTAGCGATTGCGCGCCTGGCTGGCGTTGTCACGCCCTAGGGTCTGAAGACCTCCTCGACCGTTGCTCCGAATAGGTCGGCGATCTGGAAGGCGAGGCGTAGGCTGGGCTCCCATCGGCCGGCTTCCAAGGCGTTGACCGTTTGTCGCGACACTTCGAGCTTCGCGGCCAGATCCGCTTGCGTCCACCCACGTTCCCGGCGCAGCGACCTAAGGCGATTCCCGGCTTCATCAGTCCTTGTGCGTGACAAGACCACCTACCATCCACAGGGTTCCCATCAGCACCCATACCCAGTACATGTCGAGCCGATAGGCACCCGCTCGTTCCAATAAGCCATAGGCGACCGTGATGATGGCAGTCCAACAAAAGGCGAAGGCGAAGGTGCGTAGGAGGTGGTCCGGCATCCGCTCATCTATCTGGCGGAGGTACTCAGACACCACCTTGGCGCCCCCGACGAAGGGAAGGGCCGGTAGCACGGCCAGCAGGTACTTCCACGAGCCGTGGACATGCGGCAACAGGAAGAACACCGGTAAGGAGATCACCACGTAGGCGGCGCACGCCACAGCCATGCGGACGCGGTACTGGCGGGACCAGCGCCGCTCTGGTAAGTCAACGGTTGAACCCATAGCGGTATCCAAAGCGATCCTTCCACCGATGTCAAGGACCCTTTCCACGTTCCGTTCGGTTCTCCTCACCGGGCTCAATGCGCTCACGCGAAGCCACAACCGGGTGCCGAACATCCTGTTCTAGCCGGCGTGTGGGGATAGTTGGAGATGGACGGGCCGGGGCCCTATTGGGCGCATGTTCGGGGACAGCCCAGGAGTGCCAGATCGCCGAGTCAGGAGCGCTCCCGAAAGTCTGACCGGGGCGTTACTTAATTAACCTCCTCGCGTCCGATGTGTCCGTTGATCGCGGGTGCTGAGATCGGATGCCGGGCCCCCACCTTGACCACATCGACCTAGTAGGCGTCCGGCATCTCCGCCAGTGTGTCGTTGAGCAGGGCGAAGGCCTCGTCAAGCCGTTTCTGGCGACGGCGGTTCTCCTCGTGGTTGGCCTCAGCGGCAACAAAGCCGACCAACTCGTCGAGATCTTCGACGGTTCCAAGCAGCTCGGCCCCATCGGGGGTCGCCCGCGCCCGGAAGACGTATCGCTCCGATTCGGTATCGAGCACGATGATCTCCCGCAGCGTTGCCGCCACCTCCGCGGGCACGGGGACGGTCATCCAGCCCGGCTGCGCCACCGGTCGTCGGAGCCGCAGGTCGAAGGGGGAGTCCTCCCAGCCGCGTATGACGCCGTCGTCCCCGCAGGCGTCGCAGCTCCAGTGGATGGCGTCGTCGCTGCCGAGGACCTGGATGCGACCCGGGCAGGGCCGCCGGTTCGGCCGGCGCCTACAGGGCAGCGCGCTGGTCCAGGTCTCCTCAGCCGAACCCGAGGTGGCGGCTCGGACGATCGAGCTCAGTTGCTCGGCCATCCGCTTGGCTGGGCCCGGGGCGTCCTCGGGCATCCCCAGGAAGTGACGCAGGTCCGAAACGAACAAAGCCCCTGACCGTACCGGCGCCGTCCGGTGCTTTGGGAGCCATGAGGGCCTCTGACCGTGTCACTAAGTACCACGCGGTGGTACAATGCTCAGGTGGCTGACCACTACACCTTGCGACTGGCCTCCGAGACGCGCCGCCGTCTCGGGGAGCGAGCGCGCCACTCCGGGCTCGCCGAGCGCACCCTGGCCCAGCGCTATGTCGAGGAGGGCCTGCGTCACGACGCCCATCCGCTCATCCAGTTCCTCGACGGACCCAGTGGCCGTCGGGCCAGCCTCATCGGCCGAGGCCTCGACGTGTGGGAGGTGATTGCCACCGTCCGCGACAACCAAGGCTTAGTTGCGGAGGCGGCGGAGTACCTGCAGGTGCCAGTGGGCTTGGTCGAGGCCGCCGTCGCCTACTACGGCGAGTATCGCGACGAGATCGATGCGGAGATCGACCGGAACGAGAGCGAGTATGAGCGCGGGCGCGCCGCGGCGGAGGCTGGCGAGCGGGCGTTGCGTGCGTGAAGGCACTGATCGACGAGCAACTCTCGTCTGAGATCGCCAACCTGCTCAGGGAGCGGGGCCATGACGTAGAAGCAGTGGCCGAACGAGAGGACCTCGTTGGTCGTCCCGACCGGGTCATATTCGATGTAGCCGTTGCCGAAGGTCGTGCCGTGGTCACAAACAACGTCAAGGACTTCCGGCCCCTGGCAGCCGAGTGCCTCACGCAAGGACGAACCCATCCCGGCCTGATCCTGCTGCCATCGACGCGCGCCCGTACCCGCTCCGCCGTCTCCGCGCTGGCTGATGCCATCGAGGGAGTGCTCACGGCCCAGCCAGACCTCACATCCAGCGAGCGCTGGATCGGTCCTCTCTCGAACCTGTGAGGATGGGCAAGGCGCGCACCTAACCCGCACTCCGGAGCGCTAGAGCTCCCTTTGCTCTGCGTCCCCAGGGTGGCGAGCCCAGACTTCGGCTGCGCTCTACAACGACGGGTCGGCTCCTTCATGGCGGCCGCCCGGGCAGCGCATAATGGACTGATCTTCCGTGCCTCCGGTCACGAGGAGCTACTACATCACGGGCGGAGAATTGACATTTGGGGGATAGAAGTGATGGCCCAGCGGTTGGTGGCCCATCCGGACCGGGAGCTGGCTCGTTCAGCGCTCAAGAGACTCGGTGTGTCCGGGCGTCTGGATCGGGTGGCGTCCGGGCTGGACACCCACCTATTGGTTGCGCCGGGACAGCGGGGAGGTCTTCGCCCTCCGGGTTGGCGGGGTCCTGCCATCCGCCGGCCGGCGGCGATAGTCGCCGAGGCCGGTTGGCTCCAGAGCCTCGGGGGCCGGACTCATTTCGTGGTGCCAAGGTGATCTGCTGGCCAGGTCAGGATCCGCGCTTGACCATTGAGGACGGCAAAGGTCGCCCCGGGCGGTCATGGCCCTGCGCTGGCTGCCGGGTCGGCCCGCTCGGGTCGGATTCGGTCCCGCCCACGCCCGGTCCCTTGGCGCGGCGGCGGCAGACCTGCATGCCGGGGGACGGGGCTGTGAGCTGCCCCAAAGCGGTTGGCTCAAGAGCTGGGATCACAGCCTCATGGCGGGCGCCGGTGATCTGGGCGCCCTGAGCGCCGTGGTCGGAGACTCGGTCCTGGAGACGGTTGCAGATCTGGAAGACCGCTTGGCCGCTGCGGAGGAGAGCCTGGGCAAGGCCGGGTACGGGGTGATCAACGCCGACCTCGGTCCTCACAACACGGTCTGGAACGCTGGTCGGCCCGGCTTGGTCGACTTCAACGACTCCGGGTGGGGCTACTTCGCCTTCGACCTCGCTCGGTTCCTTCGAGGCCTGGCCGGAAGGGAGGGCGGCGACGCCCTGGTGGAGTCGGCCCTCGAGGGCTACCAGGAGGTGGCGGACCTGCCTGAGGCTTACGCCCCCTACGGCTGCCTCTTCGGTGCTGCCGCCGACCTGTTCCTGGCTCGATACCTGGCACCTCAGATTGCCAAGCGAGGTCCGGAAACGACACAGCGGGTTCGAGACCTGATCCGTGGTGTGAACAGGGCGCTCGAAGATGTCGCCTAGCCGGGCGGTTGCCCTCCCGCGTATTCGCTCGATAGAGATCCGAGCGAAGGACCTCGATCGGTGCATACCCTGGGGGGGCTGAGGGGTGAGGATGGACGACAAAGCCGAGCTGAGCACCAGAGTTGGCGACCGGGATCGTGACCGGGTGGTGGAGCAGCTGCACACCTACTGCCGTGACGGACAGCTAAGTCTTGACGAGTTCGCCGAGCGGGTCTCCAGTGCTCTGACAGCCACCACCCATGCGCAGTTGGTGGCGGTGGTCGACGATCTGCCCGCTCTCACGGAGCCGGTCCGGGACCAGAGGGGACTGGGCTGGTCAGTGGCCATCCTGGGATCAAACAGAAGGCGAGTGCGCTGGCGGTTGGCGCGACGGGCTCGGGCGATCGCCGTCGGCGGCACCTGCTGGCTCGACCTTCGTTCGGCCCTGATCGACGCAGACGAGGTTCAAATCACCGCCACAGCCATCTTGGGCACGGTGAAGGTGGTCGTCCCCAAAGGCATCGGCGTGGAACTCACCGGGATCACTCTCATAGGGGCTAAGAGCGACAAGACTTCTGGTGGCATGCTGCCCAAAGGGCCTGTTGTCCGTGTACGCGGCTTTCCCATCGTTGGATCGGTGCGGGTTATCGAGGTGAACCCGCCATCGCCGGAGGCGCAGCGCTTACGAGAGGACATCATCCGCAAGAAGCATGGGCTGCCTCCGGCAGAGCGGGGCCCGACGAACTGACAACGGCTTCCGACTGACTCGACCGGTTCGTCCGTTTCGCGTGGTGCGATATCGCTGCCTATAAGGCGCAAGAGCGCAGCGCCGCCTTCTAAGTTGGAGCAGGCTCAACACGCTCCGAGCGACGGCTAACGCTCTGCCTTGGAGCCCGCGGCAGTAGCACCGATTATCGGCTCGCTCTAGGCGGTTTCAGGGTCTTTGTGAAGCCAAGCTCAGGGCCTCGTCCCGCTCGTTGACCAGCTCGTCAGCCGTTGCCGCCAGGAGCCGTGCCTGGGCGGGCCCGATGTCCAGATCCTCGATAACCTCGATTCGTCCGAACCTCGCCCGGCACGGCAGGCCGAACTGGAGGCCCTCGGGGATCCCGTAGTCGCCCGCGCTGACCACCCCGAGGGTGGTCCAGTCCCCTTTGGGCGTGCCGAAAGAGATCTCGGCGATCTCGTCCCTGATCGCAGCCGCAGCCGAGGCGGCCGAGGAGGCCCCGGCCACATCGATCAGCTGGGCTCCCCGGTTCTGGACAACCGGGATGAACTCCGATGTCATCCACTCCTCACTGACCGACTCCAGCGCGGGGCGCCCGGCAATCTGGGCATGCCAGGAGTCGGGGACCATGGTCGCCGAGTGGTTCCCCCAGACGGTTACCCGCCTGACCTCATTCACCGGCACGTCGGCGCCGGCGGCGAGCTGGGATCGGGCCCGGTTGTGGTCCAGACGCATGAGAGCGAACCACCTCTCGGCGGGAAGGTCCGAGGCCATCCGGGCTACCAGGCAGTTGGTGTTGGCCGGGTTGCCCGTCACCAGAACCCGGACATCGGAGGCGGCGGAGGCCAAGGCTCGACCCTGCTCGGCGAAGGAGGCGGCGGTGAGTCCGAGCAGGTCCCGCCTCTGCATACCGGCCGTGCGCCTCGGGGCCCCCAGGAGCATGGCCCAGGACGCTCCGTCGAAGCTGGCGGCGTAGTCCGAGCTGATCTCGACGCCGGCGAGGAGCGGGAAGGCGCAGTCTTCCAGCTCCATGGCCGTGCCCTCCAGGGTGGGGAGAACCTCGTCCAGGTCCTGGAGATGGAGCACCACGGGCTGGTTGGGGCCGAAGACCTCCCCGGCGGCCAGGCGGAAGACCAGGTTGTAGGCGACCCGGCCCCCGGCCCCGATCACGGCACAGACCAGCGGCGGCTTGGAGCCGCCAACCTTGCGCCGCAGGAGTTGGGCCCGGGCGGCGGTGTAGGACTCGCCGGTGGTGGCGGCGCGGTTACGGATCAGGCGCTTGAAGTTCTTGTCGGTTGGCATGTCATCCTCCAGCCGTCGGACGGCCCCCAGCGGCACGACCGACGGCGGGCAGGAGTGCCAGCCGGTCCGGGAGTTCGTCCCCCTTTGCCCCTAGAAGGATCCCGCTGGGAGGATCCGTCGGGGTTGGGCGCTGGACCGCCGCCGAGACGAAGAGTATCTGGCAGCCCTTGGCCATGCCGTCTCCAGTTATGGGCCGTGCCCCCTGGGAGTCCATCCAGGGATGCCCACGCCGGGCGCCCACCCCGAATCTCCATGGCCAGGACCGGTGTCGCTTTCTAACCTTCCCCGATGGGCCGATCGATGCTCTACTACCTCATCGGCTATCCCGGCGTGGGCAAGCACACGATCGGGAAGGCCATGGTGGCCCAGGCCGGCGGCCTCCACGAACGGCTGGTGCTGGTCGACAACCACTACGTCAACAATCCGATCTTCGGGCTTCTGGACGTGGATGGGATTAAGCCCCTGCCGCCGGAGGTCTGGGCCCAGGTGGCCAAGGTGAGCGACGCCGTCACCACCACCATCCGGGAGCTGTCCCCGCCCGGGTGGAGCTTCATCAAGACCAACTACCTGGCCGACAGGCCGGACGAGCGGGCTGGCTTCGAGGGTGTCGCCGAGCTGGCCAGGGCGCGGGACTCAGTCTTCCTGCCTGTCAGCCTGCGTTGTCGGCCCGAGGAACACGTCCGTCGCTTGGGTGATCCCGCCCGGGCCGAGCGACTCAAGTGGAGGGACCGGGAAGGGCTGGGTCGGCTCATCCAGGAGAAGGGTCACCTCGAGCCGGACCACCCCAATCTCATGGATCTCGATGTAACGCGCCTCAACCCCGACGAGGCGGCGAAGCTCATACTTGCCCGGGGCCAACTTCTCATGGCCGCCGCCGATTGAGTCGGCCCGGGGCCTGACTCATGACCGCCGGGCTGCGGGTTCCGGGTCGGTTGGCCCGCACCGTCGTCGCCGCCTTCGGCGATGTCGGACGGAACTGGCTGGCGGAACTGCCGGATCTCGTCGCCCACGCGGCGTCTGGCTGGCAGTTGGAGGTGGGGGCCCCGTACGAGCCGGGCGGCAACGTCGGCTGGGTGGCCCCGGTGCGCCGGGTGGACGGAGGCGAAGCGGTGTTGAAGGTGGAGTGTCCGGGTCATGCCAATCCCTGGGCGGCCAAGGGCCTGCAACACTGGGCTGGGCGGGGAGCGGTGCGCCTTCTTGCTTCCGACGAGACGCTCCAGATCCACCTCCTCGAGCGGTGTATGCCGGGCACGAACGGTGATGGCCTCGACGCGGCGGCCGGGGTTGAGGCGGTGGCAGAGGTGCTTGCCGAGCTCCACGCCGTCGCTCCGCCTCCCGAAGACGAGTTCGAGCCGCTTGCCGGCCTGGTCGAGCGCTCTCGCGAGACGATGTGGGAGTGGTTCGAGCGGTTTCGGCCACCGATGGATCGAGGCCTCGTCGCCCGCGCCGATGAGCTGTTCACGTCCCTGGCCGCGTCTTCTGACGACATGGTGTTGATACACGGCGATCTGGGGCCAAGCAACGTAGTGCTCTCGGAGCGTGGGTGGCTGGCCATCGATCCGTATCCAGTCCTGGGTGATCCTGCCTTTGACGTTGGGCACGACCTGTCGCGGTGTGATCTGCGTAACGCTCGGGAGCACATCGCCACCTTCGCCGATCGTCTGGAGCTTGATGGGAGGCGGATCGCCTCTTGGGCGCTCGCCTGCTGTGTGGAACTGACCCTGGAGTGCAGTTCGGTCGGTGATGCTGAGGGGTTCCGCACATGCCTTGGCCGAACGGAACAGCTCCTATCCCAACGCCTGGTATAGGAACCCTGTGCTACTCAGGGCGTGCCCGATGGGGCGGTGGCTCGGGCGCTCGCGATCATCGGACATAACACTCAGGACCGGGTCTAGAGCGTGGCTGTCCAGCGGGCACCCAAGACGATCAATATCGACGGCTCGCGCTGCACCTGGACGGCCCGGGAGATAGCGCAGAACACCGCTCAGCCGTCACTTGGGCGACGCCGGCATCTCACCGTCCTTGGAGGCGGTCCAGCTAGCGCCGAAGCGCCGAGAGGGACTCCGGTAGCCCGGCTGACCATAATTGGTCGCCCCGGAGGCTGGCCGCCGACCAACCTGACCGAGTGGCCAGGACGATCCTGCTGTCGGGGGCATGCGGCTCGGGCAAGACTGCCGTGGCCGACCTCGGCCACAAGCGGCTGAGGGCGGCCCTCGGGCCCACGGCGGTGATCGGCACCGATCGGCTCTTCATGATGCTCGATCCCCTCTGGGAGCTCCCGTATGAACCCGACCGGCTGGAGCTGGTGTATCGCCAAGTGGCCCTGCTCGTGGCCAGCTTCTTCGGCTTCGGTGTCCCGACGGTCATGGTGGTCGGCAATGCGCTGCACACCCCCTCTGAATTAGACCTCCTCCTGGTCGACCTGCTGGAGGCAGGAGAGGTGTTCCATGTGACCCTCGATCCATCGCTCGCGGAGATAATCCGACGCGTCCGTCTCCGGGGCGACGACAAGACCGAGGAGTGGCTGGCCAGCCACGTAGAGTGGATGAGGGCGAAGTACGGGTCCTGGACGGCCCGCATCGACAACTCGGCGCTGTCTCCCGGACAGACGCTAGACGCCCTGGCCGAGGTGATCGACCAGGGAGGCGGAAGGCTGGTCGAGACCTTCGGGAGCGCTGACCAATCCCCAGGCGAGAATAATTGAACGGGGCTGAAGGGCCCGACCCGGCCTACGAGGTGGAAGGACTGCTCGAGCGCCACTGGGGCCTCTCGGCTGAGGTGATGGAGTTGGCGCCGGGGTCTCAGGCCAGGGCCTGGGCGGTGAAGTCGGGGACCCGACGTCTCGTACTCAGAGCGGCCCAGGACAGCGCCGAGCACTTCGAGCTCGGACTCCGGGCCAGCCAGCTCGTCGACCGAGATGTCCTTCCAGCAGGCCCGCCCGTTACGGCCATCGACGGCTCCCTGATGGTCGTCCTGCCCGGCGACGGGCTGCCGACCTGCCTGGCACTGCTGAGGTTCGTCCCCGGCTATCAGCTGCCGTTAGCGGGGCAGAGCGTTGTCGATCTCGGCCGGCTGCTGGCTCGCATCCACCGCAGCCTCAGGGGCTTGGCAGGTCCCGGCGCCTGGACCGTTCCAGACGGTCTGGCCCATTCCCGAGCCGGGCTACTGAGCGAGCATCCGTCCTGGGTGGGCGACTTCCTGGCCGAGACGACCGGCTTGGTCACCTGGTGGCTCGCAGGTCACGACTCAAGCCGGGACCAGATGCTCAGAGGCGATGGCCCCGAACTGCTTGGTCGGGCTGATGGAACCTGGACCGGGATGATCGACTGGGGTGCGATCACCTTCGGGCCGGTGATGGTTGACATTGGGTGCTGGACCGCTCACCTCGGGCGGCTCCACAGCCACCGGTACCGGGAAACGACCGATGAGTTCGTCACCGGCTACCGGCAGGAGGCAGAGCTCTCTGAAGAAGATGTGACCGCAGTGCCCCACTTCCAGCGGCTTCTGTTGTCCTCGCGAGCGCCCTACCAGGCAGATCCGGGCGTCCTCGATGTGTTCAGGGACTGGATCGACCACTGGTGCACCTCTGTAGCCACCTAGCTCCATTTGGCTGGCATCGCCCCCCGTCCTCTATCACGCCGCAGAACGCTCCGATCGACAGCGCTCGCCAACAGCAACTCGGTGGTTCTCAGGCGTGCCCGATCGACGGGTATCGCGCCGACCTACGGCGTGCGTCCTCGATAGAAGTCTCGCAGTGCGCAGACCTGGGTGCCGTGGTGACTGACCTCGTTTAACAGCGCTGCGAGGTTCTGGTAGCCGAGCGTGGGCCGTCCGCCCCAGGAGCCCACCGGTTGCTCCAGCTGTTCGTCGTTGGCGGTCCGCAAGGCCGAGCGAAGCTCCTCCCAGCCTGCCTGGAGGGCCTCAACCGCTTGGGTCGCTGAGGTGAACCTCGGGTGATCGGTCCTGTAAGGGGACGTCCAGCCGCTATCGGCAGTCTCGGCTCCACCCAGATAGTCCAGCTGGGCTGTCCGCCCCGGCATGGACCCGAAGTGCCACATGAGCCAGGCAATTGTGGTCATGGGCTCCCCATGGACCGCCCAGTCAGTCGAGACCACGGTGACGTCATAATCGGCCACCCAGTCGCCGACGCCGAACGGATTGGGCGTCTGGCAGTCTTCACGTCGTCGGATGCTCCAAGAGCCGGGAGAGGGCTCCCAGAAGAACTCGTCGTCGCTCAGACCGCTCCAGACTCTTTGGAGGGTGAACCTCTCGATCAAGAACATAGACGTGAGCGCCATGTCGGCCAACTTGCCAGTCATCGAGCGAGAGCGTAGAGGTGTCCTGGCCACGGCGCTCGGCCAATCTCCGGTCTGTATGGTCGGCTAAAGCCCCCGCTATCGCCGGAGCGAAGGCGCAGGTCAGGTCTTACCTGTCGGTCCTCGTCCCGACGCCGGATCTGATCGCGAACGACGGCTCGGGGTCCGGCGAGTGACACCCCGAAGATCGGTCACGTCGGCAGCCAGTCGGCGGAAGCCAGTACTTCCTCGGCTACTTGACGGATCGGGCGGTCCCCGTTCTCCACAACGAAGTCTTCATGGGCCAATCCGGCGAGGATGGCCTCCAGTTCGACGGTTCTGACCAGGTGCCAGTCGAGCGACTCGCCGGGTGGCATGCGGGCGTTAAGTCGAGCGATTCGCAGCTGCTCTGGAGCAACCACCCGCACTGTGGTGATTTCGGCCCCCGGCACAGCCTGGCGGTAGCGCTCCAGGTCGGTCGCGTCCTCCAGGACGTGCGCGAGGACCAACCGGGAAGCGCCGTGAGCCCGATAATTGGGCCAGAGAAGAGTCAGATTCTCGAACATCAGGTCGGAGTTCCACCGCGACGATGACGGCCACTGAGCCGTCAGGGCATCCAGATCAACAACGGCGTGACCGATCTGGCAGTCAGCAAGCAGGTCGCCGATCTCGTATGCGAGGGTTGTCTTCCCGGAACCGACGGTCCCGGTGATCAGCAGGACGGGGACCGGGCCGGCGCTCACGTCGGTTCGGGGCGCAGGAGGGCGCCGTAGTTGGCCCCAGGGGAGGTTTCAAGCAGGCTCCATCCCGCATTGTGCGCCACCTGGGCCAGCTCCCCTCGGAGGCCAATAGGAAGTCGAACCAGGGCGTCGACAGACGTTGGTAGCGGACCCGAATGCGGACCTCACCACGCAGGCGTCGTGCCGCTCGGTTGGCCTCGTGGTAGGCGAGATGAACGGGGTCGTCCCCGAGTAGGGATCGAGGATGCTCCCCACCAGGACCGAGCTGGGAGCCGACATGGACCCAAGGCGTCCAGGAAGTGAACTGCCTGAGCCGGGCTGGCCATGAGTCCCAGGTTGTTGCCTACGCCCATGAAGGTGTCGAACGGCGGGGGGGAGGTGGCAGCCAGCTCCGCCACCGAGCCCAGGCAGGTATTGGTCACTCCCCGTCGCCGGCAGACCTCAACCGCGCCGGCCGAGACGTCCAGGGCCAGGATCTCCTTGCCTGCCTCCTGGAGGGCCAGAGCGGCCCGGCCGGCCCCCGCCCCGATGTCCAGCACCCGATCGCCCATTCTGGCCACCATCCACTCCCACAGCGCTCCGCTTGGTGGCGAGAAGTAGTCGGTGGGGTCGACGTTGACCAGTCCGTCGTTCCGTTCGATCACGATGGCGGCCGCCTGGCCCTCCTGGTGGAGAGTCCGGCTGAAATCGGCCACTGATTCCGGCGGAAACCGGCCACCCATTCCGGAGGAAACCGGCCACCCGTTCCGGCCGATTCCGGCCACCCCTGTCGCAGGGAGCTAGCG
>Ga0070739_10004520_pt1 | contig 16390 bp, 15 predicted proteins | sample Coa_R1_7_FD_66445 | JGI IMG/M metagenome (GOLD analysis project Ga0070739, IMG submission 66445) | Surface soil microbial communities from Centralia Pennsylvania, which are recovering from an underground coalmine fire - Coalmine... | ecosystem: Environmental > Terrestrial > Soil > Unclassified ... | reverse complement strand
GCAGGTCGGCAATGAGCGCATTACCTTCGCCGCCGCTGATGCTTTCCGCCTTGCTGTGCGCACTTCACCGCTTCCCGGCGATAGCAAGTCACGGAGTGATATTCTCATTCCTTCGCGTACGCTGACCGAGCTTGCACGCATTCTGCCTTCAGAAGGTACCGTGGAGATGATTGTGACGCCCAATCGCAGTCAGGTTCTCTTCCACACGGAAAACGTCGATCTCCTCTCGCGTTTAATCGAAGGGACCTTCCCGAACTATCGCCAGATCATCCCCAAGGAGCACACGACGCGTGCTGTTGTCGAGACGAAAGAGTTTGCAGCTGCCGTCAAGTCCGTCATACCGTTTGCCCGCGATAGCTCGAACATCGCCCGTGTCAAGATCACTAGTGGTACTGGCGAAGGAATAGAGCCGGGGACGTTTACAGTAGAGGCCACTGCTGAAGACGTGGGTCACAACGTCAGTACGATTAATGCCGCCGTCGATGGTCCCGATCAGCAGATCATCTTCAACGTGAAGTATCTGTCAGAAGTACTTGCTGTAATGAGTACGCCGGAAGTCGCCCTTGAGGTCACCTCGGCAGCGCGTCCTGGTGTGATCAAGCCAGTGGGGTCTGCTGACTACACGTATGTTATCATGCCGATGAGTACTAATCGGTAATGGAGGGCAGAGCGGGATATCTCTGATGCAATGTGTGCTTCGAGGCATAGATGGTCGCTGACCACACGTTGCATCAACTTTATGCTTAGTGAAGAGAGCGAGAACTCCCACATCGTAAGGCAGGTGGGATGAGAGCGACCCGTTCTTGACGTATTACGCTTGCTTCTTACGAAGCCTGCCCGTCACGTACAGGAAGAATAGCAACATCAGCAGCGACTCAACCACATAGACCAGGACAAATGAGGGCATAGAGATGGAGTCAATGGTGATCGTTCCGGTATCGAGATAAGGACCGACAGGAGCTGGGAGCAGTTGTAAGCCAAACGCACCATTCCAGATGGCATGTTGCAAGACGGCATAGATCCAGCAGCCTAAGCCGAGCAGGAAAGGATGCTTGCTCTCCTTAGGGTGCGTCAGGTAATACCAACCGAGAGTCACCATTGCGGCTCCGAAACCATGGAGGAGCCCGGCAGCGCTACGCTCCAGGGCGACGTTTAACCAATCGCGGTAGCCCATACTAATGTAACCGACGGTCTCGATCAGATCAAAGCCAATACCAGCTGCCAGACCGAGCACAAACGCCTCTGCCGCGCTACGTATCCGCCCAATCATCACCACTACTGCTAACGGCTTGACCGCCTCTTCGACGAATGGAGCGATAACCGAGACGAGGATGAACATCAACGCAATGACTTTCGGGTCATTGGGAATGGGCTGATCGGGGTTATCAATCGAGAAGCCATTCACGCCGAGCTCACGCACTGCCAGTGCGGTCAGAATCAGTTCAAAAATAGAGGCGAGAACGATCGCTAATGTGGCACCGCTGACCAGGGCTAGCGTAAAACGTCGCCAACTCGTGGGCCAGGGTGCTTTTCTGGGGAAATGGATACGCCTAACTCCCAAAGCCAGTATCGCAAGTGCTGGAAGAATACCGGCTAAGGCGATCAGGGTGGTTGTCAACGGGATATTGGCTACCGATTGTCCATACGAGCGTAGCACAACCTCAACGCCGATGAGCAACAGGTAGAACACTAAAAAGAGCCAGAACCAGGGCAATTTGAAATCGGCCGAGGGTTTTTTCAGGAACAGTGAACGAATACTGTGATACAGGCTGAAAATGCCACCAATCGTACCTGCTAGTGCAAACGCGGTAAATTCCACAATGCCCCCAAAGCGCTGACTAGCAGGAAGTGTCGAGGTGGTCGGAATGAGTGTAATAATCAGCAAGACAAATGCACTACCCAGGCCGCCGAGCAAGACGAGAATAGCACCGACAAACGAAGCAATAGACATACCAAACAGATATCTATCGCGCCTGGGCTTTGGTGGCTGCCAGGGATAAGGATAGACATAGGGCGGATATCCATAGTAGCCCTGCCCGTAAGGGATATAGCCATTCGTGGGGATGGGTGCATATCCGGGATATGCACCCTGATAGGCAGGATGATTCTGTCTATATACCTGCTGGTTCTGAGCTGGTTGTGCAGGTGGTGCTGGTGAGGGCTGTACTGGTGGCATTGCATAAGGAGGATAAGCAGGATAAAAATGTGGTGCATCGGCAGGGTGCCAGACTAATGATCCCGATACATGCTCACGATAGGCAGGTTCAGCATAGTTCTCATCCTGTGGCGAAGCTACACGCAATGGCTGTGTAGCTTCGCCGCTATCGTCTTTAGAAGCTGCATTTCGTTCAGTGAGCTGCGTCTTCCTGGGCAGAGGCTGAAATTTTTGTGTCTCTTCGGGGTCGGGCAATGGCCCTATATATTCAGAACTCACGCTTATTATGCCTTTTTGAGAGTAAATATATCTTCTTCATACAACTATACGAACGAAGAGGAATGAAGGTTTCCCCAACTCTCCAGCTATTCATTTCTTGACGGACCCCTCCTCATTCTATAGAATGGGAACCCAAAGGACAGCTACCACGTGTTCATAAATAAAGAGGAGGAGCCTTTATCAGGCATACAATACGGTGAAATATCTGAAAATTGGCATCTATGAGCTCTATGCAGTAGCAATTCTACTGTTCGGCAGTGGGCTACGTGTCATGTTAGCGGCGCTCAACTGGCCCCCCACCAACGCCGATGAAGGCACGATGGGCATCATGGCCCTGCACATTGCTTACAGAGGTGAGCGTCCTTTCCTCTTCTACGGCCAGAACTACATGGGATCACTAGAGGCATACCTGGGGGCTTTCTATTTCCACTTGCTGGGTGGTCCCTCACTCTTTGCGCTACGGCTTGGCGTTATCACACTCACCACGCTCTTCTTCCTCAGCACCTATTTCCTGGCAAGTCTGCTCTACTCAAGACACGTGGCACTGGTCACGCTAGCCCTGCTCAGCCTGGGCTCAATACCGGTTTTCACACGAGAGATGATCGCGACCGGTGGCTCCACCCAGACCCTGCTTTTCGGCTCGCTGGCATTTTTGCTGTCGACAAAACTCGCGCTGACCTACAGATCAGGTACAATAGCACGTACGAAACTCATGCGCTTTCTCACCTATGGTCTTTGGGGAGTTGTAGTAGGGCTTGGTGTGTGGAGCGATATGGTGGTGCTGCCTTTTTTCGCGCTGGCTGCCCTACTACTGGTTGTCTACTGTTGGTTCGAACTGCTCCTCTGGGGCTGGCCTGCCCTTCTCGGCGGTTTTCTGCTCGGCGCGTGGCCTCTGATCGAGTACAACAGGCAGACAGCACCAGGCCAAGACTCGTTGACGATTCTCCTGGGACTGTTCCATGGTAGTACAGTCCAGGCCCCCCATACATTGCAAGGCATCTTACATGGAATTAAAGCAACTGTGCTTGTTAGCATTCCCACAGCCACCGGTAGTCCTTTCTGTCCCGTAATGGAGCTGTCCTGGTTGGGTGATAATAGTCCCCACTCTTTTGCCTGTACAGTTGCTCATGCCGGTTGGGGCCTGGGCTATCTTGCACTGTTGGGTGTCGCGCTCTTTGTGACGATGAGAGCGTTGTGGAGAGCGTGGCACGGTGGTCAGTCATCCGAGAGGATCCGCTGTGTGGCCCAACTTGCACTCCTCGGCGGAGCCGTTCTGGCAATTGTGGCCTATGCGACTAGTTCGGGTCCACAAGGCTGGCCAGGGTTTCATGCACGCTACCTTGTTGGGTTACTTATCGTCACTCCTGCTATTCTAGCGCCCCTCTGGAATGCAGCTAGCGTGATCAATAGCCAGAAGACAAGGATTGAACGCATTGCAAGCAATACCAGTCGAGTCGTGCTGGCAATCATCGGTATTGTATTTCTGATCGGTACGGCTATGCTGTTGAGCGAGGTACCAGCAGCTCAAACAGCATATCAACGGCAGACCGACCTAATTGCACAGCTTGAACATATTGGTGCCACCCATTTCTATACCGATTACTGGTCCTGTGATCAGCTCGTATTTCAGAGCGATGAGCACATCATCTGCGTTGTTGTGGATAACAATCTGCAACCGAGCCACAACCGGGATCCGCGCTATATACCGCTAGTGCAGAACGATCCCTATGCGGCCTATGTTTTTCCTCTACACACAGCTCAGCTTGCTGCTATTGAACGCGACGTTGCTTTTGCACCTCAGCTATATCGGCACTTTGCCTTTGATGGTTATGAGGTGTATGAGCCGTAGTACGATCTAAACGTCTTGTTGTGTCTCCATTGCCGTCATGGTATGATAGATACCATGAAGTTGTCTTCCATAGATGAAAGGCGTAGCTGATATGGCAACCACCGAACGATATTCAATGGTCATTCCTGCTGACTGGGTTCCAGGTCCTGAACAAGGGCAGTGGACGTATAGCCACTATGCCGCCCTTCCTGATGATGGGCAACGCTATGAAATTGTGAATGGAGTTCTTGTTATGCCACCTTCGCCGAGCGGTCCCCACCAGGATGCTGTTGGTGAAATTTTCTCCTATCTACGAACTCACGTCAAACTAGCTGGCCTTGGGCTGGTACGTCTGGCTCCTTTTGATGTCGAACTCTCTCCCAAAGATGTGTTTCAGCCTGATATTTTTGTTGTGCTGAATGCGCATTTGGACAAAGTGACAGACAAGAAGGTCATTGGTGCGCCTGATCTAGTAGTTGAGGTTCTGTCACCTGGCACGGCAGTTTTTGATCGGTTTACCAAGTATGACATCTATGCTCGTGCTGGGGTGCCTGAGTATTGGATTGTCTATCTTGATAGACGTGCTGTGGAAGTGTTAGTGTTGGAAGGCGACAAGTATCACTCACTCGGTATCTTTCATGGACAACAAACGTTGCCATCCCAAATAGTCCCAGATTTACCGGTACATGTCGAACAGTTTTTCTATAAGTTTGATAGGAAATAGAGACTTTTATATATATGGAAACATTTTTGATAGAATCAGACATACTCTCACGGGTTCACGAAGAGGTGCGAAAGCGATTTACGGGCGTTGATGACCTGGCTCATGGCTGGGAACATGTGAATAGAGTCTATAATCTCGCACTCTCTATTGCCAGACAAGAAGGGGCCGATTCCTTTGTGGTTGGTATGGCCGCTCTCATGCATGACCTGGGAAGGACGACCCAGCATGATGAGACAAACGATAATATGCACCATGCCGATCTCTCGGTCACGCTTGCCACACAGCTATTGCAGGCGTATCATGTGCCAGTAGAAAAGCAGCAGGCGATACTGCACGCTATTGTCGCACACAGTTTCAGCAAAGGCGTTGAGCCACTGACATTGGAGGCGTGCATCGTGCGCGATGCTGATCGGCTCGATGGTCTGGGGGCCATTGGCATTCTACGCTGGGCCGTGACGGGAACATACCTGCGAACGCCTGGGACAGTGTCATATCATCCAGAGGACCCTTTTGGAGAAAAGCATGAGCTTGATGACCATCGCTATATGCTCGATCACTTCTACTCCAAGCTACTCAAGCTTGCTGAGACCATGACTACTAAAACAGGACGTGTACTGGCCCAACGCCGCAGCGCTTTCATGCGCACCTACCTGTATGAATTCAAACGCGAATTAGGAGCGTAGGGACGGGCTTTAGCGCCCTCGCCTCAAATATGCAACCACATTGAACGGATACCGGAGGCGGAGGCGCTAAAGCCCGTTCCTACTTTTTTATTGCTGCCAGTTGTTGGGTGTGCTGTTGATCGTGGGTATACAGGATATTCACCAGCTGGTAGAACTTCATCTGTCCCCAGAGGTGGTGGCGTAGAGGACGTTCCCATGCATCAGCAGGCAAGCCGGATAGGTATTCAAACAATTCCTCGCGGCGGGCTGCCATACCGGCCAGGACGGCATCGAGCGAAACTGGTGGCTCGGAAGTCCGTGTCAGATAAGGCGATTCCTCCTCGAGATTCGTGATCAGTGGATTGTCTTCCTCCTGGACGCGTTGCAACTGCTCAAGCACTAAGCCATCAGCAATATAGAGATGATGGGCCAGGCGCAGCGGCGACCACTCTCCTGGGATCGGTTCCTGTCTTAATTCGTCCTTGCTAAACCTGGCGAGCTGGCTCATGAACTCGACACGTGCCGCCACCATCTTGCGTCGTACCCTGTCGAATGAACTCTGTACAGTGGTCATCAAATCCTCCCTCGGTATGCCGATGTTACTCAATGTGTTTCACGATTCGAGTGTATAAACGCTCCAACTCTTCTTCGTTATTAAAATGTAGGACGATGGTCCCTTTTCCCTTCGCATTACGTTTCAAATCGACCTTAACCATGAGCGTATGGCGAAACTGTGTCTCGAGATCCTCATCTTCAGGGCTATGCCGCCCTGGTCGCGATGCCATCACCTGTTGAGTCGCCGCTTCGATATCCTGTGCAGCTTTCATTCTTGCTGCCAGTTCTTCAGCCTGCCGTACGTTTAGCCTCAAGGCAATGATCTTGTTCATCGCGGTAATCTGGTCCTCTTCGCGGGCAATACCAACCAGAGCACGGGCATGTCCTTCACTGAAATACGCCGACTGGTTGATGAGCGCTTCGCGAACTTTGGGCGCGAGTTGGAGCAGGCGCAAGGCGTTAGTGATGGTTGAGCGATCTTTTCCGACCTGTTTTGCCACCATCTCCTGGGTCAGGCCAAATTCCTGAAGCAGAGACTGATAAGCCAGGGCCTCCTCGATAGGATTGAGGTCGGCACGCTGGAGATTCTCGATCAACGCAAGTTCGAGCATCTGTCGGGGAGTGGCTTCTTTGATCACTGCCGACACTTTAGTGAGACCAGCCTGCCGCGAAGCTCGCCAGCGACGTTCGCCTGCGATGATTTGATATTGTACTGCTTTTGCTGCCTCTGCCGATGAACTTGACGCTGGTTCATCATCAGTAAACCATGAGTTGTCGTCTCGGCGCGTTTCTTTGTGTGGAGCATGACTATTCAGGCGCGTGACGACAATGGGCTGAAGTAAGCCATGTGTGCGGATAGAGTCACTCAACTCTAGTAGCTGTGGATCATCATCGCGAAAGATGCGGCGTGGCTGACGAGGATTGGGGATAATGCTGTCAACTGGCACCTGTAGGACTATTTCCGAGTCAAGCCGTGAGGCCTGTTGTGCGGAGATTACATCGGATGCGCCGGAGATAAGAGCATCGAGCCCACGTCCCAGGCCGGACTTTTGTTTAGCCACGGGCTATTACCTCCTCGGCGAGTGCGCGATAGGCAAGTCCACCTGGAGAGGTGGGGTCATAGTCCAGAATGGACTGCCCGAAGCTGGGAGCCTCGCTCAAACGAACATTGCGGTTGATCACAGTCTGAAACGTCTCGGTTGGAAAGTGGTGCCGCACTTCGCGCACGATATCGCTGGCAAGTCGTGTACGCGGGTCATACATCGTCAGCAGCACGCCAGCCACATACAATTTAGGGTTCAGCTTATTCTTCACAATATTCACAGTGGTCAACAATTGGCTCAACCCTTCCAACGCCAGGTATTCACACTGAATGGGGATGATCAGTGCATCGGCGGCAACCAGGGCATTAATCGTGAGCAAACCGAGTGAGGGAGGGCAATCGATAATGATGTAGTCACAACGTTGGCGAATTTTCTCAAGGGCCTGGCGCAGCCTCGTCTCGCGTGCTATCGCCCCGACCAGTTCGACCTCGGCGGCCGCCAGGTCCACCGTACAGGGGGCGACCACTAACTCGCGGCGCTGTGTGGGGACGATAACATCAAAGATAGTAAGTTCTTCGTCTTCCTGCACAAGAAGATCATAAATGGTATGTTCGCGTTTGTTCTTCAAGGCACCAATGCCGCTAGAGGTATTTGCCTGTGGGTCCATATCGACGAGCAACACCTTCTGTCCCGCAGCAGCCAGATATGCGGCAAGATTGATCGCGGTCGTCGTTTTCCCGACGCCTCCCTTCTGGTTGGCGATAGCGTAGACTTTTGACACAGACTGCTCCAATACCGTAGGGGTACAATATATTGCACCCACTTCCACCTGTAGTGATGTTGACATTGTAACAAATGTGGAGGTAAGAAGCAACTGGTGGCAGCGCTTTGAGTATGTTCGTTTTCGACGATGAGATTGACGGCGTGCCGTGCTATCGGCTCGTTCTGCGGAATGGGAAGATCGATATTGCCGACCCCGTTGTCTCCGTGTACATGGGTTGCGTCAACATGCGGCCCTACAACAAGATTCAAGGACATATGCCCATATGCTATAGACACCATTCCCTGTGAGTGTTGAGAGGGCCAGATACATCATAGGACGGCTATCCCAATAGGTTAAGAACTCTTCCCGCAAATTGCTAAATCTCAACCGCAATCATACCTTTTCTCAATCAAAGCTTAACATGTGGAGAGTATACATAGTATGTACTCGATATACCGGACCAGTCCGTAGGCGTAGGGAAAGCATTTATCTCGTCCATCTCCAGCAGAGACGCGAAAGGAGGTGCATGTGAGGAGTGCTACTCAACGCATTCCTAAAAGGATGGAGTACCAGCAGACGGAGGACGTATACGATGCTGGATGTAGTAGACTCACCGGCAGCACGTTTCGCACAAGAAATAGAGCGGCGTCGCATTGCTCGCGAGTTACATGATAGTGTTGTACAATCGCTAACTGCTCTAGTCGCTGATCTAGAGTATTTCCGTATACGACATAGGGGTCAACTCACCGACGGTGAAACAAATCAAGAGGTGGTTGCAAAAGTAGAGACCTGGCAAGAGCTGGCTCGTGACAGCCTGGCTTCTATGCGCCAGGCACTCGGTGGATTGCGTCGGCAGCGGGATCTTGATTTCGACTTGCGTGCTGCTGTGCTGGCGTTGCTCAGTGAACTACAAGTAGCAGGGTACATCGTGACCTGCGAGTGCGACGAGTGGCCGACAACATTGCCTTTTGAATATCTGTCGAATCTCTACTATATCATACGCGAAGCCGTGACTAACATCTGTAAGCATGCTTGTGCATCAAGTGTTAGCTTCTATCTGTTTGTCAAAGATTATCGTTTGCATATCAGTATAGCAGACAATGGCCTGGGAATGACGGCTTCATCTCTGATTGGCACCCAGACTGCCCAAGGTGGCTATCAGCAGGGCTTGATAGGTCTGCGCGAACGGGTTATGTTGCTTGGTGGGCGAGTCTCTATTGAAAGCACTCCTGGCAGTGGGACATGTCTTAATGTGGATGTGCCGCTGCTGCAGTAGTCCCAAATATAGCTGTACTATTCTAAACGGGAGTATCTTATGTCTATTCATTTCGAAGAGCGAACTGCTGTGCGAGTACAGACACACCTTGATCGCACATTACAACATATTCGCCTTATTGTCGTTGATGATCAGCGGCTCTTCCGTGAATGTATAGCTGGGATGCTCAATTCTGAGCCATCTTTTGAGGTGGTTGGCCTGGCTGGCAACGGGTTGGAGGCGATAGAGTTGGCCCGCCAACTGATACCTGATGTTGTCCTGATGGATATCAAGATGCCTCATATGGATGGAATTGAGGCTGTGCGCCAGATGAAGATAGAGCTGCCACAGATTCGCGTGATTCTGCTGACCACGTTTACTACCGATGGCTATGTGTTAGAGGGCCTGCTGGCAGGAGCGGACGGCTATATTCTCAAGGATACTTCTACAGTAGGATTGATCTCTGCCATTCGAACTGTGGCTGCCGGAGAGCAGGTCACTGCTCCCGACATCGCAGCCCGGGTGATGCAGCTACTCGATAGGCAGTACGTTGAACGAGAGCGGAACTGGAGTGGCTTAACGTCACGGGAGATGGAAACGCTGATCCTGGTCGCCAAAGGTCTGGCTGCTAAGGAGATTGCACGCACACTAAGTATTAGTGAAAAGACGGTGCGCAATCATATCAGTAATATCTATCGCAAACTCGATATGTATGATCGTTCACAACTGGTTATCTACGCTATGAAAAAAGGATTAGTCGATATCCAGGGCGCATAGGATAATTTGTAGAATTCCATTGACTTACTAGACAATATGCTGTATGCTTGGAAGTAAGATGGTGTCTCTGCTTTTGTGCATATCCGCATCGATAGGAGAGCTGACGTGTCTACTATTTTTCTTGATCGGGATGGGGTAATTAATGAGAACCGATCAGATTACGTGAAGAGTTGGAGCGAGTACCGCTTCTTGCCAGGTGCTCGCGAGGCGATTGCGAAGCTGACACAAGCAGGACATCGGATTGTTGTCTGTACGAATCAGGCAGGGATAGCGCGTGGCAGCATTTCACTTGCCGCAGTTGAAGATATTCATCAGCGTATGCTCGCCGGTATTGCCGAGATGGGTGGGTACATAGAGAAGGTCTACTATTGCCCTCATAGCAAGGATGAGTGTTGCTCATGCCGTAAGCCTCGTCCGGGTCTGTTGCTGCGTGCTCGCGACGAATTGGACCTGGACATGCGTGATGCAGTGTTTGTTGGCGACAGTATAACCGATATTCGTGCCGGGCTTGCTGCTGGTATTCGTACAGTACTCGTGCTTACTGGCCTTGGTGTAGAGCAGTTGCGTGACCACTATCATGAGGCGAATGGACCATTCCTTATCACTATGAGCCTCAAACATGCAGCCGAAGTGATTTTGCAAGGACTCCATCTCCGTTGCGAGGCCCAGAGCGTGCTGGAGTATACCTATTCCTCGCTGTTCAATATCCATCGCTATATTGATAATGAAGCACTTTCACCGCGCCAGTTAGCCTTAACTACCGAGGTATAATCCGAGGGGGCAAAGGCCGTGCCACACTGCGCTCCAATAGAGCTGAGGGCGTAGGGTGGCACGGCCTTTGCCCCCTCTATTATAGAAAATCGTATATTTTCTTCAGGTCACTACAACCACCCAGCTTCGTTCTATATAATAAGCGTAAAGGACTATAATGCTAACCATCGGGGTCTCATGCCTGGAAAGGCGGGGGCTTGCAGGAAATCGGCAATGGTACCGACGATGAAGTGTCTGGTGTCCTGGGAGTAGGTATGCAAAAGCATTTTCTAAGTTCTTCTCAATGTCTCTGTCTGACTTTGTTGCTCTCGCTGATCTACACGTTAGCGGCTTGTAATTCCAACAATGCAGCTGATAGTGGCGTGCGCAATACAAGCACACCAAAAGTACAGAGTACTGCTACTATGAATGCTGGCACCCCAACCACAGACACGGGAAATTCATCGGCTCCCGCGACTCCTACTAATGCGCAATCAGGAGTACAGCCGTGCCCTCCCGCTGTGAGTGATTCCTCATACTGGGACCCCATTGTGCTTGCACAGAGCGGTGTCAGTCAGGTTGGGCGTGTAAGTTGCGCTCATTTGATCAATTCCTCCTCACTTCAAGCGCTCATCCTGGTGGGGTATAGTGGTACTGGGCATATTGTTGATGTCTATGTGTATAACAACATCACCGATCCCAAGCCTCAGCAACTCTTCAAGTTGCAGGGCCTCTACAAAGGTGATGCAAAGATCAGTGGCTACAACACTATCCTCACCGCCGAAGTAGACCAGGACTCGAAAGTAAATAAAGGACAGCCTAATGCCGCCCTCACTGTGGACTTGTTCCGGGAGTTTAAGTGGTCTGATGGGGCAGGAACGTTTGTCCCAGTTTCCTTTCCTGGCATTTTCCCGGACCTGACCCGCTATCAGGCCGAGGGTGATCAACAGCAGGTGAACCAGGGACACCAGCCCTGGAAGTTGGATGCGGGTCTAACCGCTAATGCCCTCGCTGTTGCTCTGCTTCATTGGCCGACGAATGCGCAGACAACTATTGTGAAGGGCGGCAGGCAACATGATCTCAATGCGACGGTGACGGTGAAAAGTCCAAGCCCCGGTGGTAAGACAATCATGGTGACACTCAGCCGTCTTGAGGGGAATGCCGATCAAGGCATCTGGGAGGTAACTGATGTTGAGGCAGCGGGTATGTCAATCACCGCTCCACACAACGGGGATCAATTGAGTAGCCCGGTGATGGTAACGGGGACTGGCAGTGCCTTCGAGGGTAATATCGGGAGAGTGGTGGTATTGGATCATCTGTACAACGACATTGGACACGCTGAGGCGATGGGCGCAATTGGCAACGGACCCACCCAGTTCGCTATGACTGTGAGTTATAGTGTGAGCTTTAAGACAGGGGCACAAGAGGGAATTGTCGCGCTCTATGCTTACAGCAACGCAGACGGCTCGATAGCTGGCGCCGTGATGCTCAAAGTATTATTATCTTGAAGGGGAGATAGCAAAAAGAGGGTTGACTGCTTGGCAGCCAGCCCTCTTTTTGCTATCTCCCCTTCAAGATACAACGCTTGACAAAGCGGATTGCAATATGTTATATATATGAATAACAAATAGCTATATCCTTAGCCATTTGCATGTGTTATAATAAACAAAGACATAGCGTAGCATGTAACAACGCAAGAAAAAATGCTTGCATGTTTTGCAAGAGAGGAATAGACTATGGGATACTATCGGGGCAATCGCTGGAATCGTCGGAGAGGTCCGGGGCGATTCTGGTTTTTCCCGTTACTCATTTTTTTCTTTCTGTCCTGGGGATGGGGACCCGAGCATCATATGTTCTTCGGGATTCTGCCTATCCTGCTGTTTTTGTTCGTCATCTGGTTCATACGTAGTGTAATGAGTGCAGGCAGTCGCAATACAACGAATCAGAGACAGTCTTACCAACAACCGTATTATCAGCCGCCCCAGCAACCGTATTATCAACCGTCACAGCAGCCGTATCAGCAACCATATTATCAGCCTTATGAACAAGGGTATCAGCCTGCTGCAGAGACCCCTCAAGAGGGTGGGCAACAGCTCCTGTATCCTAAGCCACCGTATGAGCAATACGAGCAGCCACAGGCGCAATATCCACAAGAGATACCGCCGATGGAGCAATAAACTTGGTTATTGCCTAACCTAACCTAAAATGAGTCGGCGGCAAAAGGGCCATGAGCGTCAGGCGTTTACAACCCTTTTGCCGCCTGCCCTTTTTGGATTAAGGAATGACGTTTGTCTCTTCGTTGAGGGTAAGTACGAAGCGTGTGAGCAGGTCGACAATCTCATCAATGTCCTTGAGGGAAACGACCTCAGACTCGGTATGCATATAGCGACAGGGGATGCTGACCAGGCCAGTAGCCACTCCTGCACGTGTTATCTGAATGTTATCTGCGTCAGTGCCTGTGAAGGAAGCCTGGCAGTCAAGTTGCCAGGCCAGACCATTGTCTTCTGCCGCCTTGACCAGCATTGCATAGACTCGTGGGTTAATACGTCCACCGATTGTGATCACCGGGCCACCGTTTAGTTTCACCTCACCTATTTCGTGCTTCGAGACACCGGGATGATCAGAAGTGAAGGTTACATCGACTGCGACAGCGATGAGCGGATCCACACCATAGGCACTAGTGACTGCTCCTCGTGACCCCACCTCCTCCTGAACTGCTGAGACAAAAAAGACCCCTGCTTTAAGTGCCTCTCGCTGGACGGAAAGGTGGCGCATCGTCTCAACCAGTGTGAAAATACCGGCTTTATTATCCAGAGCGCGTGAGACAACCAGGGCTCCACGTAGCCGTTCGAGTTGTGCGGCCCTGGTGGCGACACTGCCGAGGGGAATCAACTTCTGTGCCTCTTCCCGATTTGCCACCCCAATATCGATCCACAGATCCGAGAGTTTTGGCGCTCTGCTGCGTTCGTCATGGCTCATCAAGTGTGTCGGTTTGCATCCAATAATGCCCAATAAAGGTCCGGTAGGAGTATGGACCTCCACCCGGCTGCCGGGCAGGGTCGATGGATCGAACCCGCCGATAGGAGCAAAGTAAAGGAAGCCATCATTGTCGATGTAGCGGATAAGGAAGCCCAATTCGTCACTATGGGCAGTGAGCATCACGCGTGGCTGACCAGAGGGATTAAGGGCAGCAATTACATTGCCATGTACATCAGTATGCACCTCATCGGTATACTGGCGTATCTCCTCACGAATAACTCGCTGAACGGGCTGTTCAAAGCCAGATGGGCTAGGGCTAGCAATCATACGATGCAAAAATGCAAGGCGGGATTCGTCCATATGAGAAGTCTCCTTTGACTGTGAGTGTACTAAAAGGGGAGAGACCAGACAGAGCGACGGAGTCACCACGCCAAGGTGACTCCGTCGCTCTGTCTGGTCTCTCTATGCGTGTAATTAACGAACAAACTGCTTGAGTACTTCATCGACGCCAGGGTGCGTGCGATTCAGGCGCAAATCCTCGGCCCCTGTCGAATCGGTTTGCACGAGCAAAATACTTTGTTGAATACAAGCATTTAAAAGTTCGCGAGCTGATTCACGAGTAAGTCGTCCTCGGAAGCGATTCTTCGGGTTCACCGGATCGCCGATAAAATTGGAGACGCCAATAATCGTGCGCCAGGACCAGTTGCGATCAATGTAGTCAAGGAACTGCAAGAACTGCGGATCAAGTACATCGATAGCCGGTTGGGAAGTGCTGAGCTGTGTTCCATAGGGAGACTGGAACTGATGAGTGGACCCGGGGGAAGTTCCTTGATAGTTGATGGCAGGCATGGCACCGGTGTTCCCGCTAAGTGCAGTTGCAGGGTAATTGGTGCTATTAATAGCAGGAAGTGCTCCGGTCATCCCAGAACCGGAGGTAATGGGGGTTCCCGTACCACCAGGGATCAAAGGGACAAACTGATTCGCGCTACTTATTAAATCTCGGCTGACGGTTCCTGGAATACCTACAACAATAACATTTTTGTTCAAACGAAGCTTTAGACGAGCACTAATGCGGGTGAAATCTTTGTCTCCCGTCATCAAAACGAATGTAGAAATGGTTGGACGGTCAAAAACAGTTTCAATGATATCCATCAACATATTTAGATCAACTGTACTTTGCACCACCGTACTTTGGACTAACGTACTGTTACTCGCGTTGATGGCGGGCATGTGACCTGTGTTGCCGGTCTGCTGAGGGGAATTGGCATATCCCAGCGGACCAGTAGAATTTTGCCCAAGGGGACCAGTTGGGGACTGCCCATACTGATTCTGGTAGGGCAACGATGATCGATAGGGCTCGCGCTGGTAGTCTGTGTAGCCTTCACCATTTGGCGACTCCTCAGGAAGGAGACTATCATCTGGCTCCTGCTGTATTGCCTCTGGCTCTGCAGGCCACCCGCCGCTCATGCTCTGAGGGGTAATTGCGGGTAGTGGGCCAGAGTTGCTACTGACCCCAGAGGGCCACTGGCGTGAGTAGGGAGCCGACCCTTGTTCGGAGACATAGCTTGTAGAGCCGAATGTACCAGTAGGGCCATAATGAATAGTGCCTACCCGTATACGGTCTCGCTGCTTAGCAGGGCAATCGACGCGGTCGATCATTGCTGCCGTTAGACTGCCCTTGAAAGGCTCAGGCTGACGAGACCAATCCGCATAAGCGCGGGCTACCATAACAGTACCATAGCGACGGGCCACAGCGATCAACTCCTGTGGGTCAGGCTCCCGTCGTTGAATATTCAGCATACTGTAACGAATATTCTCAAAATCGATGAATAAAGCAATTTCTTCGGACACAACCTTCTCCTCTCAATATGGGGAGAAACCGCGCAGGCCAAGATTTATGATTGTTCAGGTGCCCGGATAGGGCCACCCATGAAGCGAGAGCCGCCCCATGCTAGTGACATATCCTTTAGCTATGAGCATATCACACTTTATTCGTAAAGTCGAGAGGTCTGCGCTTTACTTTACGTATCTACTATGGTATAGTGTGTAGTTGAAAAAGGGCCTGTGAAGAGTAAGAGACAATAGAAACCATGAAAACAAATCACGTTGATGATATCACCTGTCCTATCGCTCGTACTGCCGAGATTATCAGTGGGAAATGGACACTGCTTATTATTCGTGATTTGGTCTCCGGTGTCAAACGATTTAACCAACTCGAACGTTCACTGCACGGTATCAGCCCCAAGACGCTGTCTGAACGACTACGCTCTCTGGAAGAAGAGGGAATCATCATCCGGCAAACATTTGCGGAAGTCCCTCCTCGCGTAGAATATTCCCTGACCGAGAAGGGCCATGACCTCGTTGGAGTGATCGAGAGCATGCGTGGCTTTGGGAAGCGCTGGCTTTGTGATGAATGAGACAAGAACCGGGGACACACTCACCCCGGTTCTCTTCTGTTTTACACAAGCAGAATGGCGTCATATTATCGTGAAAGGCCCACTAACTCGCGACTGTGGTCTGCGAGGAAGCTGTGGAGGACACCTTCATCCTGTGTCAAGCTATGCTCTTCGACCTGGCTCTGAGTCACGAGGTCATATAGACTGGCGATATCACAATGAGC
>Ga0070739_10004517_pt1 | contig 16393 bp, 17 predicted proteins | sample Coa_R1_7_FD_66445 | JGI IMG/M metagenome (GOLD analysis project Ga0070739, IMG submission 66445) | Surface soil microbial communities from Centralia Pennsylvania, which are recovering from an underground coalmine fire - Coalmine... | ecosystem: Environmental > Terrestrial > Soil > Unclassified ... | reverse complement strand
ACCCCGGATAAATCGTGTCCACATCGACGGACACGGGAATCCCCTGCCTCCGGGCGATGGAGGCGGCGCGCTCCACGGCGGGCGTATCGTGCCCATCGACATGCAGCAGGCGGGCGCAGCCGATTTTTTCCTCCGTGATGCTTTGGGGCTCGATGTTGAGACAATCCAGCCTACGCCAGAGGATGGTGCGTTCGCCCGTGGATTGATCCACGATAATATAGGCGCACTGGTTCGGGCAGCCGCGGCGGATCTCGACGTCTTCCAGATCCATCCCGGTCTCGCGCAGGCTCGCGAGCTGGATCTCGCCGCGCGCATCGTCGCCCACCGTGCCGATGTACTTGGCCCGCAGACCGAGCCTGGCGCAGACCGTGAGGGCCGTCGCGACCTGGCCTCCGCAGCTCACGACTTCTTCGGTGAACGGCGCCTTGCCGGCGTAGTCCGGAAAATGCGGCACCAGCAGCAGCGTGTCGGTGGCGTTCAGCCCCACGCCCACCACGTCGAATTTTTTCACTGGTCGAATTTCTTCACTTGAGGAAGTCCAGGATCGCGCGCGCCAGCGGCGAATTTTCCCGCATGGCGCTGAGGATCTCGCTGGCGTGCGTCTCGTTGGGAATGTAGACCACCTGGGCGGCGTCGAAGGCTTTCTTCAGCGCCGCGCCGAACTCGCGGGCCTGCCTGGGCAAGCCCAGAAAGTCCCACTGGCAGTACGTAATGAGAAAGGGCGGCGCGCCGCCGCGCACATAGCTCATCGGCGAGGCGACCTCGCGGTTGCCGTCGAAGCCGAACTGCGGCACGTTGGTCACGTCGTAGACGCCGCTCATGCTGATCACGCCCTGAATTGCGGTGACCGGAATCCCGCGCTGCGCCAGGTATGAATGATCCAGCGCCAGCAGGCTGACCAGATGCCCTCCCGCCGAATGGCCGCTGAGGTACAAGCGGTCCCGGTCGCCGCCGTAGCGCGCGATATTGTGAAACACCCAGGCGAATGCGTCGGCAACGTCGCCGATCTGCGCTGGAAAGGGATTCTGGGGCATCAGCCGGTAGCTGGGAATCACGACGCCGATGCCTTCCCCCGCGAAGCGGCTTCCCAAGGTGCGGTACAGGCTCCGGTCACCGGTGCGCCACGCCCCGCCATGCACGAACATCATGACTGGAAACTTCGTCCAGCCCTTGGGCAGGTACAAATCGAGCTTCTGCCTGGCTGTGCCGCCCTCGACGTACGGGATGTCGAAATGGGTTTCGATGCCCGCCGCCTCGGAAACCGGCACGGACATTTCCGCCGAGCCGCGCACATAAACCGGGTTCGAAAAAAGCCAGGGACGATCTTCGCCACCAGCGGAGAGCCATGCTTCGATGCGGTAGGCGCCAGGTTGCTTTACTTCGTGTGTGAATATCGAACCCTCCTGTTCCGCCACCACCGAGCCATCCCGAATCAGCTTGACCTTCGCCGGGACCGGAAATGCCGCACGCAGGCGGGTCTCTCCGGTAGCCGGGACGGTGTCTCCCATATCGAAAGTGCCCACGGTATTTTCGGCGACGAAGAGGAATCCCGTTGGATCGCACAGCCAGTCATGCGCGACGTAGGCGTGGCCGTGCGCGAGCGAAGTCCGCACCTCCGGCGCCGCTAGCTCGCGAGCCAGAATATGCGTGCTGGTATTTTTGAAGGCCTCCACGATGGGGACCACTTTGGCCGCGGGGCTATCGCTGAAGGCGATCCCAGTCAGATGGCGCCCGATCCATTCGCGGTCCCAGGCCGCCAGCAGGTCCGGATTCGAGTCCGTGCCCGCCCCCAGCACCTCCTGCGGATATTGGCGCAGCCGCCCGCGCATTTTGCGCCATTGGTCCGCGGATTCGGCCGGACGGCGGTAGATTTCCATCGCGGGAACTTCGGAATCCGGCAGCGGCAGGAACAGGACACCGCCGGAGAACCCGGTCTCGTGGCCGGCGAAGACTACCTTGGCCCCCGCCTCGCGAGCCGCGTGCGCCAGTTCCGCCCGCGGGGCCTCCGCATGGGTCAGGACCGCGCGAAAATCCTGGTAGATGCCGGGCAGCGGCGCGGGCGCGCGCTTTTTCATCCACTCGATGCGCTGTTCGTGCACGGCCTCGAGGCGGGACTCCTTCAACCGCGCCTCAGCCCCGGCGGCGCTGGCCGCCGAGGCCGCCACGCACGCCAGCAACGCGATTTCGCCCGTGTATCTGTGCCCCTCCGCGCGCATGTGCGGCCGTCAGAATTCTACCCCCGCGAGCCCACGACGCCCGCCATCGGGCTGCTGGCCGATGCGTACAGCTTCTTCGGCATCCGCCCGGCCAAATATGCGTACCGCCCGGCTTCGACCGCGAGCTTCACGGCTTTCGCCATGGAGACAGGATCCTGGGCCGCGGCCACGGCTGTATTCAGCAGCACGCCGTCGTAGCCCAGCTCCATCGCGATCGCCACATCCGAGGCGGTCCCCACGCCCGCGTCCACGATGAGAGGGACCTCGGTGATCATCTCGCGCAGGATGCGCAGGCTGGTCAGGTTCTGGATGCCCAGGCCGCTGCCGATGGGCGCCGCCAGGGGCATCACCGCCGCGGCTCCCGCGTCGATCAGCTTCCGCGCGTTGACCAGATCGTCGGTCGTATAAGGAAGGACCACGAAGCCTTCCTTGACCAGCACTCGGGTGGCTTCGAGCAAGCCCTGGTTGTCAGGGAACAGCGTCTTCTCATCGCCGATCACCTCCAGCTTCACCCAGTTCGACAGACCCGCTTCGCGGCCCAGGCGGGCAGTCCGGATGGCGTCTTCGGCGTTGAAGCAGGCGGCCGTGTTCGGGAGCAGGAAATACTTCGAGGTGTCGATGTAATCGAGCAGCGATTCTTTCGAGCGGTCGCTGAGATTCACCCTGCGGACCGCCACGGTGACCACCTCGGCTCCGGAGGCTTCGTGGCAGCGCTGCATCTCCGGGAAACTGCGGTATTTGCCTGTTCCAATCAGAAGCCGGGATCGAAACTCCCTGCCCGCGATCTTCAGCGTATCCATACGCCTACATTTTATGCGTTATGCGCGGATTCGCGGCGAAAGAACATGCGCCTCCCGTCCCAACTCGCCCTATTGGCCCTACACCGCGCAGCCGATGAGTGATAAGAGGCCCCTTGCGGGTGGTCCGCTCCTGGGCGGCCAACGACACAAAACCGATGAAGAAAAACGATCTGCTGAAATCCCTGGGAATAGGCTTGATAGTGGCCATGATTGCGACCGGCATCTTCTACGGACTGCTGGTCGGCAAGCTGAGCAGCAAGCCCGCGAACATGAACACTCTGGTGGTCGCCGCCAAGGCGCTCAAGGGCGGCACGATCCTACAATCCTCCGATCTGAAGACGATCCCGTGGCCGTCGGAGCTGCCGAAGGGAGCCTACGGCTCAGTCGACCAGGTGGTCGGCAGCACGGTTTTCGACGCGATCGCCGAAGACGAGCCGGTCACGTCCTGGCGGCTCGCCAATCAGCAGAACGCCGGAGGGGCGGGAGTGCCGGCGGGCATGCGGGCGGTGTCCGTTCACGTGACCGACTCGAGCGGAGTGCTCGCGCTGCTGCGGGCCGGGCAAACCGTGGACGTCCAGGTGGTGGTCAATCGAGGCGGCGACAAAAGCGTGAGTCTGGAAGAACGCACCGCGATCGAGGGGCTGACGGTGCTGGCGGTGCACGCCGCGCCGGAGCCGACTTCGCAGGGTCTGAATCTGCCCGCGGTGACTCTGCTGGCCAAACCGGCGGAGGCGGATGTTCTCGCCACGGCCGATTCCGGGGCGCGGGTGCGCCTGGCGCTGCGCAATCCGCTGGATCAGTCCACGCGCCCGCGGCCGTCGCTGTCGCTCGATTCCGTGATGCGCGCCGATTCGCCCGGGCGCACCGCCGCGACGCCCGGGCAGGGCGGGGCGGCTCCGGCGGCCAACATTCGTTAGGCGCGCCGGAAGGAACCGCCAATGTTCATCGTCTCGGTTCTGGCCTTTTTCGTGGTGATCTCTCTGGTCTCCACGCTTGCGGTCGGGGTCGCCTGGATGGCGTTCCTGAAGCGCAAGGCCGAAGAAGCGGATGCCGCAACGGGCGACGCTGCGGAACCGGCGCAGCCGCTAGATGAAAGCCCGCCCCTGTTCCGCAACGACCGCCTCAGCACCCTGAACTTCTGGGATAGCGTGCTGGCGCGCTTCGATTTCGTGGAAATTCTGCGAGCCCGCATGGCCGAAGCGGAGATGGACTGGACGGTGGGGCGCGTCACGCTGCTGATGCTGCTGAGCGGGACGATCGCGTTTCTCCTGGGCTCGAAGTTCCTGCCTGTATGGGCCGCGCTGCTGGCGGGTTGCGCCGTGGCGCTGGCGCCCTATGCCTATATCCTGCGCCGGCGCGAAAAGCGGTTCGAAAAATTTCGCGAAGGGTTTCCGGACGTGCTGGATTCGCTGGCCCGGGCGCTGCGGGCAGGCTACCCCTTAGCCGCTGCGATGGAATCGGTGGCCGCCGAGACGTCGCCCACGGTCGCCGTTGAGATCCGCCGCACTTCGGCGGAGGCCAACCTGGGCATGGGTTGGGAGCGCGCGCTATCCAACCTGGGGCGTCGGGTGCCGCTGCTGGAGGTGAATCTGTTCGCGGCCGCGGTGCAGCTCCACTCCAGAACGGGAGGCAAGCTCAGCGAAGTGATTGCGGGACTGGCGGAAAACATGCGCGAATCGCTTTCGCTGCGGGGAGAAGTTCGCGCGCTCTCCGCGCACGGCAAGCTGACCGGCTTGATCCTGACGATTCTGCCGGTGGGAATCGCGGCCATGATGATGTGGGTCAGCCCCGGTTACATGCAGGTGCTGTATAACCACCCGGCGGGAAAAGATCTGATCGCGGCGGCCGTCGGCTGCCTGGCGCTGGCGCATTTCATCATCAAGAAGATCGTGGACATCAAGATATGACCACCGCTGGAATCCTGATCACGTTTTTCTTCTTCACGCTGGCCGCAGCGAGCGCGGCCGGGTATGTGTTCGTTCTGCGCCCGTCGCGAATGCAGACCGCGCAGGCCCAGATTCCGGCCCCGCTGGCGCAGGCCGAGGTTCCGGTGGCCCAAGCCGCCGTGCTCGATGTGTTCCGCCTGATCGGGGAAGCGATTCCCTGGCGCGATTCCCAAGCGGCGACCCTGCGCAAACTGCTGAGCGCGGCGGGCTATCGCTGGCCCACTGCGGTTCCGGTTTTTCTCGGAATCAAGTGCGGCTCGGCGGTGTTGCTGGCGGCGGTGGGCGTATGGGCGGCTCTCACGTTTCAGGACGACGCGTCGATGGTCTTCCTGCCGGCGCTATGCGGGCTCGGATTCGGCTACATGCTTCCCGACCGCATTTTGGAACGGCTGGCCGCGCGCCGGATCCGCCAACTTCGGCGGGCGCTTCCTTCGGCTCTGGACCTGATGGTGCTCGCGGTTGAAGCGGGGCAGGGCCTGGACGCCGCGGTGCTCGAAGCCAGCCGGGGGCTGCGAGTGGCCCATCCGGAGCTGGCGTCCGAGTTCACGCAGCTCAGCCTGGAGCTGCGCGCGAATACCAGCCGCGAAGAAGCGCTGAGAAATTTCGCCGAGCGCGGGCGCGATTCCGAGATCAAGAAATTCGCGTACGTGCTGATCGACACGGACCGGTTCGGGACCACGCTGGGCCCGGCGCTGCGGACGCACGCGCGGTATCTCCGCACGCGGTTCCGGCAGGCGGCGCAGGAGCGCGCGCGAAAGGTCGCCGTAAAGCTGATTTTCCCGGTCTTTTTTCTGATCTTTCCATCCGTGGTGCTGGTGACGCTGGGACCCGCGACGATTCTGCTGTACACGCAGCTCAAGACGCTCCTGGGGCCGTAGTCCCGGCGAGCCGCCGGTTGCGAGCGAAGGGGCGGGACGGGCTTTGTATCATGGTTAATCCATGAGCAAACGCCGCAGCATCGAAGTTCCCGGCCTCGAGCATACACATCCAATTCCCAACGCCTGCCGCATCGGGCCGTTTTTGATGACCGGAGGCATCTACGGCAAGGACCCGGCCACGGGAAAACTCGCGCCCGACGCCGCCGGCCAGTGCAAACTGATGTTCGCGAATCTCCGCCGAATTCTCGAAGCCGGCGGGGCGACACCTGAGGACGTGATCAAAATCCACGTGTGGATGAAGGACAAGAACGACCGCGTCCATTTGAACCCGGAATGGCTGGCGATGTTTCCCGATCCGCACTCGCGCCCGACGCGCCACACGTTTCTCGATACGGACCAGCCCTACGGGGCGCTGGTGTCGTGCGAGGCGATCGCGATCATGAGCGAGTAAGCTCCGCGGTCCGGCCTAAGCCCATGCGTGAAATCGTCTCCCCGGTGCGCTCCATCGACGGCATGATTACACTGCCGGGCGATAAATCCATCTCGCATCGCTACGGAATGCTGGCGGCGATTGCGGAGGGACGCAGCGTGATCGCAAATTATTCCACCGGCGCGGACTGCCAATCGACGCTGGGCTGCATGGCCGCACTGGGCGCGAAAATCGAGCGCGACCCGGAAGGGCGGGTGGTCATCGAGGGGGGAGCGCTTCGCGAGCCGGCCGCGCAACTCGACGCGGGAAACTCCGGCTCGACGATCCGGATGCTGTCGGGCATTCTGGCGGGCCAGTCTTTCACTTCGGTCATCGCCGGGGACGAATCGCTGGCGCGGCGGCCCATGGCGCGCGTGATCCAGCCCCTCACCGAAATGGGGGCCTGCATCGAGGCGCGCGAAGGCGCCTACCCGCCGCTGACCATTCACGGCCGGCCCCTGCACGGCATCGATTACACGCTGCCGGTGGCCAGCGCGCAGGTGAAGAGCTGCGTGCTGCTGGCCGGGCTTTTCGCCCAAGGCGACACGGTGGTCCGCGAACTGGTCCGCACGCGCGATCACACCGAGATCGCGCTGCGCGAGTTCGGCGCCGATATCGCGACCGAGAAGCGCGTCATCAGGCTCCGGTCCGGCGCGCGCCTCAGGGGCCGCGAGCTGTTCGTGCCGGGCGATCTCTCTTCGGCGTGTTTCTTTTTGGTAGCTGCGCTGCTGGTTCCGGACGCGAATCTGGTGATCCATGGAACCGGCCTGAATCCGACACGCTCCGCGCTGCTGGATTTTCTGGTGTCGATGGGCGCCTCTATCAAAGTGCTCGACCTGCGGCAGACCGGGGGGGAACTGGTGGGCGATCTGCGCGTGCGTTCGTCTCCAGTCTCGGGCGGGGTGATCGAAGGGGCGATGACCGCGGCGTTGATCGACGAAATCCCGGCGCTGGCCGTGCTCGGGGCGGCTTCGCAGGGCGGGCTCACGGTTCGCGATGCTTCCGAGCTGCGCGTCAAAGAGACCGATCGCATCGCCACGCTCGAATCGAACTTCCGGCGCATGGGCGTCGAAATCCAAACCGCGCCAGACGGCTTCCGCATCCCCGGCGGGCAGAAATTCCACGCCGCCGAGATCGATCCGGCGGGAGATCATCGCATCGCCATGGCGTTCGCGGTGGCCGCGCTGGCCGCCGACGGCCCCTGCGCCATCGAAAACGCCGAATGCGCGGGCGTGTCTTTTCCCGAATTTTTCGCTACACTGCGGGAGATCGCGCATTAGACGATGGCGGATCAGAAGCCTCTGGAGATCGCCGGCCTTCTCCACGATCTGAACAATGTGTTTCAGACCCTGGTGGATGCCGCCGATCTGCTGTCCGAGGAGCCGCGGTGGCAGCCGGTCTCGGCCGCCATTCTCCGCAGCGTGGAGCGCGGCAAGCGGATCACGTCGAGCCTGGAAGCCGGCCAAAGCCAGTCCATTTCGTTTCAGGCCATCCTGCAAGACGCCATCGCCTTCGTGGAAGATTTGCACCTGCGCGGCTCCGGGCCCGATGTGCGCTTCGAGTGCGACCTGGACCCGGGAATCGACCTGCCGGGCAACTGGGGTTGGGAGCGGGTGCTCATCAACCTGTTTCTAAACGCGCTGGACGCGATGCCCGGCGGCGGCGTGATTCAAGTGGAGGCCCGGCGGAACAGCGGCGAAATCCGCATCGTGATCCGCGATACCGGCTGCGGCATCCCGCCGGAAATTCTGGAGCGCGTTTTCGAGCCGCGGGTCTCGACGAAATCCTCGGGCGGGCTGGGGCTGCACGTGGTCGAGACCATGGTGCGCCAGAACGGCGGGCGGGTTCAGGCTCGCAACCGCACCGACCGCCCCGGGGCGGAATTCAGCATCACGGTTCCCACAGCGGGCGCGCGCGCGGCTTCCGCCCCGTCCCGGACGGCTTAAGGGGTGCACAACCGCGGCAGTGCGGCGGGTTCTCCGGCGAAGATCTGCCGGATAATCTCATCGCAACGTTCGGAGGGGAGAATCGCGCCGGCCAGCGACCGGAATTTCTCCGCCATCTCATCCCAGGTCAGGGGGTTCTCCGGATCGCCCTTGGGATAGCGCACGAATTTTTCGTAGGTTTTGCCGTCTTTGAGCTGAATGGCCACGCGGGCGGGCCACTCCCGGGGGAAGGTTTCTTCGATCTTCGGGTCCTTCACTAGGACGACCTTGGGCATGATTTCGCGAACCCGCGGCGCGTGGACCTGCTCGATCGTGAACTGATCGAGCCCGGCGGCGCCGCACGCCACGGCTACAGCCGCGCCAAACGGCATGGAAAATTGCGCATCCACGACCGACTGGGGGTTGTATTTCCGATCCGGGGGCTCAGCGACGATGCCCCAGCCGGCTTCGAGAACCGCGATCTCGATCCGGCGGATGTGACGCGCGCCGATGGCGCGCTCGCGCAGCAGATGCAGAATCGCGTCAATGGGACCCTGCATGTAGCGGCAGCAGGCGTGGGGTTTGACCGCGGTGCGCAGGATTTCGTAGGAGCCGCCCAGACCGTTGGTCAGGCGCTCCGGGACCGGGTTGCGGGAATAGGCGTGCAAAAATCCGTCGCGTCCCTCGAAGATGCGGCGGGGGCCGGTGAAGCCCTCGGCGGCGAGCAAGGCCGCGTCGATGCCGTTGCGCGCGGCCAGGCCGGGATGGATCCGCTTGGTCCATGCGCCTTCGGCGAGGAATTCCATGCTTCCGGCCGCCATGCTTCCGGCGATTCCTGCGGCCGATAAGGTTTGTTCCGCCGTGAGGCCCAGGAGCAGGGAGGCGGCGATCGCTGCGCCGAATACGCCGCAGGTGGGCGTGGGATGGAACCCGAGCGCGTAGTGCTCTTCCGGCTGCACGGCCATGGCGAGCCTGGCCGCGGCCTCGTAGCCCGCCACCACCGCGGTCAGGAAATTTTCATACCCGGTCTCCGGCATGGTTTCGGCCAAGGCCAAGGCCGCCGAGTACATGGTTGTGCCGAGATGAATGGAGCCGCCGCTATGCGTATCGTCCTGTTCGATGCCGTGCGAAGCCGCTCCGTTGGCCAAGGCCGCGTAGGGCGGGAGCGCGCGCAGGGAAGTTCCGATGACGGTGGAGCCATTCGGCGCCGGCGCGCCCGGCGCGGCGCGCTGGATCATCCGCTGCACGGAGCGGGCGGACTCCTCGCGCGAGCCGCGGACGGCTACCGACAGATAATCCAGGAGAAAATAGCGCGCGCGGTCCAAGACCTCCGTGGGCAAATCCCCGGGCCGCAGGCCATGCAGAAACTCCACCAGCTCGAGCGTGTATCCGGGCCGCGCCCGGGAGGCCGCAGGATTCATAAGCCACGTTCACAGTATCACGATTTGCGCGCGGAGTTGATCGTACTTCATCGCGCGGAAGAACGGGGCCTGTTCTGGCGGGGCCAGGAATCGCAGGCGGCCCGAGGAGTCTTCCCAGACGGAGGCTGCGCCGGGAACCGGAGAATCGCGGAAGACGACCGCCAGTTCGGCGTCCATCACCATGATCTTGAGCGCGCCTTCGGGAGCCGACGTTCGCGGCGTGCGGAGATAATGCGCCAGCGGATTGGTATGCCGGGCTTCCGGATGCGCCCGCACGTAGGACGCGCAGTCGAACAGAGGATGCGGGCTGGCGCACCGCTCGCCCGTGCGGTGGAGAAAATGGAGCACCGCAGGCTCCGCGCGGACCTGGGCCTCCGGGCAGCGCAGCCGATAATAATCCGGATCGAAGAGCGCGCAGGGTTTGCGGCCCTCGGTCGCGCCGTGCTCGAGAAAATGACGGAGAGGATGGAGGCGCGCGGCGGAAACATCCGGATATTTGCGCAAATAGAATTGCCAGTCGAAGATGGATTGAACCTTCGGCCATAAGCGAAGGAGACCCAAGCGCGATATGAACTTTCCCATACCAAAGCCAAACCGGGTTATCCTCGGGTTGTGAAGATCGGCACCGCAGCGGCGCTCTCTGGCGGCCTGTTGGCGTTGTTCAGCGCTCTTTCGGCTTTTCAGCGCCCCTTCCGGGAATACCCTGCGATTGAATACAACGATTTCCCTTTGCCGGAGGATTACCGCCAGCCCGCTGAATTCGTATTTGCGCGGCTGATGTATCCGCCGGCGCCGACGGCCCGGTTTGACCGCGCGGGCCCGCAGTGGGCTCGCGGCATGTCGAGCTGGACGCAGGATTATCCGCGCGCGGACCGGCACCTGGCGGTGGCCGTGCGGAGGCTCACGCGGATCGACATACGCTCGGTCGAGCAGCCGGTGAATCTCGACGACGGCGACGACGTGTATAACTGGCCGTGGCTGTACGCGGTGCGCACCGGCGAATGGGACCTCACCGAGGCGCAGGCCCACAAGCTGCGCGATTATCTCGACCGCGGCGGGTTCCTGATGGTGGACGATTTCTGGGGCTCGTTCGAGTGGCGGGTTTTCATGCGGAGCCTGCGGCGGGTGTTTCCCGAGGCTCGCGTGGTGGATGTGGAGGATTCCGATCCGCTGTTCCACACCATCTATGATCTGAACGACCGGTTTCGCGTGACCGGCGCGTGGGGACGCTTCGGCCGTCCATATCAGGACGACGGCGTCACGCCCTACTGGCGAGCGGTTTATGACGGAAACAAGAACCGGGTGATGGTGGCCATCGTGGCAAATTCGGATCTGGGCGATTCCTGGGAGTACGCCGACGATCCGAGCTATCCGGAAAAATGGTCGGGGCTGGGAATCCGGTTCGCCGTCAATTACATCACCTACGCGATGACCCATTAGCGGAACTTCCGCGCGGCGCGGCGCTTGTGGCGCTTCCGGGCGGGCGTGGAACCCGATGTGCCTGTGTCCGGAATTGGCTCCAAGAAAGTGGCTCTGGGATGCCGATCGCATTGGGCCATCGGCGGCGCTGGAGGCGGTGACGTGGCGCAAGTCCGCGGGGAAGCCGGCCTGGAGTGAAGGTTCGGCCACAACGACCGTGGAATAGACAGCCTGATAAACGAGGCTGTTACAAATGCATAGAAATTTTCGATTAGTACCAGGAAACAAAAGTGGTCTATTCTGAAAGTGCAATTTTCCCCAGCCCTGCCTCTTGACCGTAGAGGCCCCGATCCGGCGGTTATCCGCCTGAGTTTCCCCGTTAGAAAATTTCCAGGCCGAAAAAGAAGCATTCACCTTACGAAGTGAATCTAACCGGTAAACGAGTTTTCTATGGCACTGTCTGCGATCGTTCCCAGTCCCATTCCGTTTCCCGCCGCAAAGGCAAAAAAGCACAAACTCGCGTGTCAGGAGTGGCGCCGGATCGTCGGGATGTATCGCGCGGCGGCGCGCGATTTCCACGAGTGCGTCGCAGCCTTGCCGCTCGAGCCCGGGCCGGACTTTGACCTTGTCTGGCAGCGCGTGGAATGCGCGCGCAAGACCTGCGACGACGCCCGGTCCGCGCTGCTCGCGCACGAGCACGAGCACAATTGCCAGGCTCGGAGACTGAGTTAGACGGTTCCTGGCCGGCTGGCTGCCTGCGGCTGGCGTGAAGATGTCCCCGGGGCGCTGATGGTAGTCTGGAAATGTGAACCGCCCGGTGGCCCGCTTTACAACTTCCCGACGGTATCTCTTGATGGCGGTCTCGGCGACCGCGGGCATGCTGCTCTCGGTGTACATCGCGATCCGCTGGAGCGCGGCCTGGGAACTCACGGTGGATCGGTGGATCCCGTGGCTGAGCTCGGGGGCGCGCGGTGTGGTTGGCGCGCCCGGATTCAGCCCCGCCGCGATCAGCCCCGCCTGGGTGGCCACGGTGTTGTTCGGAATCCCGGCGATTGCGTTGTGGGTGATCGCGTGCCGTCCGGCGGTGGAGATCTACGAAACGCACTTGAAGGCCGGCCGCCTGGAAATCCCCTGGGACCAGATCCGGCGCCTGGATCAGACCGGCTGGAGCGTTCCGCTGGCCGTCTATCTGAAACTGGCGGATGAGCGCCGGGTTCTCCTGATACACCCGGGCGATGCGGAATCCTGCGCCAATGTTTTCCGTTATCTGCGCCGGTATTGCCGCGAGGCGCTGCTGGATGGCGTGCCGTACCGGCAGTTCTGGGGCGAGGTTTCCAAAGCGCCGGAGCGAAAACAACTCCCGCCTCCGCGCTATCCTCTCCTGCGCCCTGAGGACGAAGAAGAGGTGGAGCGCATGTTCCAGCGGTTGAAAACCGTAGGCAACTTAGATCAACGCGGTTCCGACGAGAAGTAAAGCGGCTGCGGGTTGAACTTTGAAATCCGCCTTTCCAGCGTCGATACGGCGACCGAGGAGAATATCCTTCAGGCGCTCGGGGGCATCCTGCGCGGGCGCACGACGATTCTGATCTCGCACCGGGTATCGACCATTCGCCATGCGGACCGTATTTTCGTCTTGGAACACGGGCGCGTGGTGGCGGAAGGGGCGCACGCGGAACTATTGGAGCAGGGCGGCGATTATGCCGATTTGTACCAGAGGCAGCCTGCTGGAGGAAGAGCTGGAAGCGATCTGAGAGTAAACTGGACACACTATGGCATTCTGCGCCAATTGCGGTTCCGAAGTACAAGGCCGGTTCTGCGCGAAATGCGGCACGCCGGTGAGCGCTGCTCCGGGAACGCCCCCGCCGAGGCAGGGCTACACGCCTCCGCCGGGTCCCGGATATGGGCCGCCTCCGGGAGGGGGGTACACTCCGCCGGCCCGGGGCGGATTGCAGGAGAACGTGGCGGCGGCGCTGTGTTATTCGCTGTGGGTGCTGACGGGCGTGCTATTTCTGGTGATCGAGCCGTACAGCCGCAACCGCAATATCCGCTTTCACGCGTTCCAATCGATTTTCAGTTGGATCGGTGTAGTGGCTCTGAGCATCCTGGCCAGCATCGTACACGGGATTATCTGGCCGATTCCGTTCGTGGGCTGGCTCATGGACATCCTGCTGTGGTCCGCGTTCACGGTAGGAGTGTTCGCGCTATGGGTGATGTTGATGTACAAGGCCTACAACAACCAGAAGTGGGTTTTGCCGGTGGTGGGCCCGATGGCCGAAAAGCAGGCCTGACCAGCGTGGGCCGGGCGGTGTCTAACATGCGTCGAATTGCTTTACTGGCTGTGTGCGCGGCCGCGATGGCGGCGGCGCAAGCGCCCCGCATCGGCACGATTCAGTTTTACGGCCTGCACAAAGTTTCCGAATCGCGCCTGCGGCAGGTGCTGGGCGCGGCCGAAGGCGGCTTTCTTCCGGCTTCCAAGGGCGACACCGAGGAAAAACTGGACCGCATTCCGGGCGTAGTGGAATCACATCTGGAAGCCGTGTGCTGCGACGATGGCAAGGCGATTCTTTACGTCGGCATCGAGGAGCGCGGCGCACCGCACTTCGAGATTCGCGAGCCTCCCAGCGGCGAGGAGACGCTGCCGGCCGAAATCACGGCGGCGTACCGGCGCTTCCTGGAGGCCTTCGAAGCCGCGGCGCGGCGCGGATCCACGGACGAGGATCTGACGCAGGGCCATTCGCGCATGGCCGACGCCACGGTGCGCGCGATTCAGGACATGTTTCCGGCGCTGGCAGCGGATCATCTGGCCGAGTTGCGGGCCGTGCTGCACAACGCCGCGGACGAGGAACAGCGTGCCACGGCAGCCTACGTGATCGGGTACGCGCCCGACAAGAAGGCCATCGTCAACGATTTGCAATTCGCGCTGAAAGACGCGGACGCGGGGGTGCGGACCAACGCCGCGCGCAATCTGACGGCGCTGGCAGTGTTCGCGCGGCTGAATCCGAAGGCGGGCGTACGGATCGAGCCCACCTGGTTCATCGAAATGCTGAATTCGCTTTCCTGGACAGACCGGAGCCGCGCGCTGGCGGCGCTGCAAATCCTGACCGACACGCGAGACCCGGGCATGTTGAGCCAGTTGCGCGAGCGGGCCATGGACGCGCTGGTGGAGATGGCGCGGTGGAAGACGCTGGCGCACGCGCTTCCGGCCTATATTTTGCTCGGGCGCATTTCGGGGTTGTCCGAGGATGAGATCCAGGATGCGTGGTCGCGGGGGGAACGCGAAACGGTGATCGCGGCGGCGGTCTCCGGAAAGCGGAGGTAAGCGCTTTGAGAGAGCGTGGAAGTTTGACAATCCGGGGCGGTTCACGCTATCAATGGAAGTGTCCACCGGAGGACCGGCGCGGTAGCCAAGTGGTAAGGCAGAGGTCTGCAAAACCTTTATTCGGGGGTTCGATTCCCCCCCGCGCCTCCAATAATATTTAGGTTTTTTTCAATCACTTGCCTTTTTCGAACTTGGTTGGACTGTGAGTTTGACGCTCTATCGGCGGCACAAGGAAACCTGCAAGGGCGGGAAGTGCAAATGCCCGATCTGGATCCGCGGCGTCCTGAACGGACAACCCATCAAGCAGTCCATGAAACTCCGGGTTAGGCGTAGCGGAAAAGCGCAAATTCGAGCTCGACGCGCCGCCGGAGGAACGGAAACCTGGGCCCCGCAGCATCGCCGAAGCCGGAGACGTTTTCCTCTCCAAGCTCGCCGGCGAGGGCGTGCAGGCCCACAGTATCCGAAAATATAAGCATCTCTCAGGCAGCTCGACGCATTCGCCACTCAAAAGTGGTATCCACTTTCTCCACGACCTTACCTATGAGCAGCTCGTCAATTTTCGAGCTACGTTTACTGGATCGCCGATCACGCAGAACAAGCGTCCCGAGCGACTGAAGAGTTCATTCTTGCGTTCGTTGAAGCGGAACAACTTTGCGCACCACTGCGGATTCGGCATTGTTCCGGCGCGGCCACGCAAGCCGCGCGATAAAGCCAAGGTCGAAAGCGCGGTGCAGGTGGCCCAGCGCTGGATCGTGGCGGCGCTGCGCCATCGCAAGTTCTTTTCGCTGGAAGAACTCAATCAGGCGATCCGCGAACTGCTCCACAAACTGAACCACCGGCCCTTCCGCAAAAAAGAAGGCACCCGCGCCAGCGCGTGGGAAGCTGTGGACAAACCCGCGCTGAAGCCGCTGCCGCTGGAGCCGTTCGATGTGAGTCAATGGTCGCGGGCGCGCGTGGATTGGGCCGGCGCCACCATCCCGATCCATGACCGCCACACCGGCCAAGCCTGGCAGGCTTCGCTGTTCGTGGCTGCGCTGGGAGCCAGCAGCTATACCTGGGCCGAGGCCACGCGCGATCAGCAGATGGAAGCCTGGCTGGCCTGCCACGCGCACGCCTTCGAACATTTTCACGGCATTCCGGCGTTGGCCGTGCCCGACAACACCAAGACCGGCGTGACCAAGGCGCACCGTTACGATCCCGATCTCAACCCGACCTATTACCGCCGGCTTTGTGCTCTTGCCGCAGCACCACATCCAGCTTGGCGCGCCACCTCTGGTACAGGTAACAGAATCGCGAGTAGCGGTAGCCGTCCGGATTCGCCGCGCGATACTCTTCCCACAGCAGTCCGAGCGTGACGTGTTTGTTGGCGCGCAGCTCCTCGTGGATGTGCGCGAAGTCCGGCAACGGGCGCGGTGCGGACGGCGGCTGGAGGGTGGCCGCTTCGGGAAACAGCGCCGCTTCCAGCTTGGCCTCGTCCCAACCCTCCGGCAGCGGCCATCCGATGCCGGCCGCCTCGGCGCGCTTCAGGTACTTGTGCACCGAACTGGCCGCGATGGCGCAACTGCGCCCGATCTGCTGGTAGCCCAACTTCAGTTCATGACGGAGGCGCAGCACCTCCTTGAGTTTCCGCATGGACAGTCTCCTGGCCGGCAAGCTCCCTCTCTTTCAGAGGGAGGTCTTGCCATTGTGATGTCCAGCGTTACTCGCCTGTGGAAATCGTTCCGGGCCATCGCGAACACTCATTCCGGGTCCGGCTCGAAAACCGTTCGTCTTCCCGCCGGAATCCCTGTTCGCGATCAGCCCGGAATCGTGTTCGCCTTCAGCCCGGAACGATTTTCGCGTTCACCCAGGAATGGCGTTCGCCTTGGCCCGGAATCCCCAAACAAAACCAGCCGGGCTTGTTTCGGCGGGCCAAGTCTGTTTTCCTTTCGTTGAACGACCAAATCCAGCGACAAGGAGAACAACCCATGGCCCACCAGGGCGACTCTAACGTAACCGAA
>Ga0070739_10004510_pt1 | contig 16414 bp, 19 predicted proteins | sample Coa_R1_7_FD_66445 | JGI IMG/M metagenome (GOLD analysis project Ga0070739, IMG submission 66445) | Surface soil microbial communities from Centralia Pennsylvania, which are recovering from an underground coalmine fire - Coalmine... | ecosystem: Environmental > Terrestrial > Soil > Unclassified ... | reverse complement strand
CTTCCTCCTTGAGCGTTCGCATCAGACGCTCGCAAAAGCCATTCTCCGTCGGACGCCCAATACCCGACAGGCTGATTTGCGTCTGCTGCTGGTGGAGCTTGTCCACATAACCGCGGGCCAGATATTGAATGCCGTGATCACTGTGATGGATCGCCGGCGCTCTGTGCCGTGTCAACGCCTGCTCTAACGCCGTGTAGGTCAACTCTTCTCCCAGCGTGCGACCCAGGTGCCAGCCGCGAATCGCCCGCGTGTACAAGTCCATGAGCACGGCCAAGAACAAGAACTCCTCCTGGACGCGAACATACGTGATGTCGGCGACCCAGACGTGGTCGGGGAATTCTGCCCTGGTTTCACGCAGCAAATTCGGCCAGTGGCCCATTCCCGGCCGGTAGATCGATGTCCGCACCAGCCGGCGCACCTGCACCAGCAGGCTGCCCTCACGCATCAGCCGCAGCACCCGTTTGCGGTTGACAGGCCAATCCCTCCGCCGCAGCTCGGCCGTCATGCGGCGATAACCGTAGCAGGGGAACTCCATGGCGATCTGCTCCAGGGCGGCGCGAAGAGCCGTGTCCTGCCGTCGGCGTGCGGCATAGTAGTACGAACGGGGGGCCAAGTCAGCTACTTGACACAGCATGCGCACGTTGAAGTCCGCGGTTGCGGCGCTTACCAGGCGTCGGCGCTGCGCCGTGGTTAGCTGAGCATCGAGGATAACTTTTTTGCGGCAGCCAACTCCACAGTGAGCTGCCCGAGGAGGCGTTCCAACTCGTCGATCTTTTGCTGATCGCGTTGCGCCGGTGTCTGGCCGGCAAAGATGTTGGCGGCGTGATCGAGCAGTTGCTGACGCCAGCGGACGACGATGCTATCGGAGAGTTGATGCTCGCGGCAGAGGACGGCGAGCGGTTTTTCGCCTTTGAGCGCGGCGAGTGCGACCTTCGCTTTGAATTCGGGCGTAAACTTTCGTGGCTTAGTCATGCAACCAGCTCCTGAGAGAAAAAGAGTATTTTATTTCCAATTCTCAGGCGCGCCCAGTTTTTGGGGTGCATTACACAGCGTCATTAATGGCCTGGGAGGCTACTGAGCCAAAGGCGGATTGATCGGCGTGAGTCGGAGAGGCAATACGTGCTCAACGACAACTGTGACGCCACCCGTCTGGAGCGGGGCACAGGATCGATTTTTAGTGCAAAGCGTATGCCGCGGCTGCGCCTCAGCGGGCGGATTTCCTGCGCCCCACCGCTGGCCAGGACCAGAGGCCCAGGGAAGAGCTATCGAGTGGCCGGGTCACGACCTCGGGGCAGTGCAGGAAAGCATGCAGGACTACTTCCTTGATCAGGACCTGCTTCCTCGCCTTCCCTCCTGTCAATTTCGGCCTTGATCGCGCGGCCTCTGCTTCGGCAGTTGTTTTGCGCCCGTCGGTCGGAAACACCGGGTTGAGTTCGTGTCTCGCTCTTCGGCGCGTCGGATACATCGACAGACCGAAGCAACGCCAATTCTTTGCGCTTGACTTCAGGGGGTCGTCGTATCTACCGCGATTCCCGCGCGATACAATGATTCATCAAAATCCCGACTCTTCCAGCCACGCCAAAGGTGCCACCATGCGCTTGGTTTATTGTTGCATCCTGTTGATCCTTCTCACGGCGGTGTTGGTCTTCGCCGTACAGAACAACGAAATCGTCACCATCCGGTATCTTGACCGGAACATCTCCTGCTCCCTGGCACTGCTGATCTCAGTCGTTTACCTTCTGGGCATGGTGAGCGGTTGGACGGTCGTTGGCTACCTGAAACGCTCTCTCCAGCGCGTGACAGAGCATCGCAACGACTGAATCGGCACGATTCATCGCTGCCGGGAGAGCCGTGCATCCGGGGATGCAGGATTCCTCCACGGCTCCTGTAGTTTTACTGTGTCCCTCGCTCTGTTCGCTCGTAACTCCTTGGCCTACAACCTTCTTTCAGTGATTACAAGCCGCTGAAAGGAGTTCACTGATGGAACGACGTTTTTGCGTCCGCCTGGCCGAATTACTCGACGATGCCCACGTCCCACCTACCCTGCTCCGGGGCGTCCTACCACGACTGAAGACCTTCCTGCAACCTTTCCTTGATGCCCTGCAAACACCCCAGCAACAGACCAACGCCCATCACTACGTCCAGGGACTCCTCTCCGAGCTGGGCAGCAAGGATGTCGAATCCATTGCCTACCTGCACGACCGCCAACGCCAGGGCTTGCAAAAGTTCATGGGACAAGCCGACTGGGACCATCAGCCCCTGCTGACGGAACTGGCACGCCAGGTGGGAAGCGCATTGGGCCAAGACGATGGGGTGCTGGTTTTCGACCCATCGGCCTTCCCCAAGCAGGGCAAAGAGTCCGTCGGCGTGCAAAGGCAGCGGTGTAACCGGCTGGGCAAGATCGACAACTGCCAGGTCGGCATCTACCTCGGCTACGTCTCGCGCTGCGAACACGCCTTGGTCGATGTCCGTCTCTACCTGCCCAAAGAATGGGCCAAGCGGAAACGTCGCCGTCAGAAGACCGGTGTGCCAGCGGAGGTCCGCTTCCGCACGCGGCATGAGCTGGCTTTGCAAATGCTCGACGAGCGTGGACCGTTGCTGCCGCACGCTTGGGTTAGCGGAGATGACGAGTTGGGCCGCTGCTCGTGGTTTCGCCAGCAATTGCGGTTACGGAACGAACGCTATCTGCTGGCGGTGCCGTGCAACACGTCGGTGCGAGACCTGATGGCGACCGCTCCGGCCTGGGAAGGTCATGGCCGGCGACGGCGTGTCCCGTTTGTGTCGGTGAAGCAGTGGTGTGCTGCCTTGCCGGAATCGGCCTGGCAGACGGTCGAAGTCCGCGATGGCGAGAAAGGTCCGCTGGTGGTGCAGGGAGCCGTGACGTTGGTGCAAGCACGCACGGAAGGGCGTGTGTCGGAGATGGCCGAGTGGCTGGTGGTCTTTCGGGAGCGGCAAGGCGATGGCTCGTGCAAGCACGACTATCTGTTATCCAATGCTCCGTTGACCACCGAGGTGTCCGAATTCGCTCGTGTGTTCAAAGCCCAACACCGGATCGAGGAGTGCCTGAGGCGTGCCAAGGGGGAGGCCGGTCTGGGAGATTACCAGGTGCGGACGTGGTCGGGTTGGCATCACCATCAGACGTTGGCCTTGCTGGCAACCTGGTTCCTGACGCAGGAGACCAGGCGGGGAAAAAAGGCAGACGCCAGCGTTGACGGTGCCGCAGGTGGCAGCTTTGCTGGCGTGTTTGCTGAGCGAGCGTTTGAGCTATCATCGTCCATCGCGGAGTCGCCGGCGGATGAATCGTCGTTTGCGTCGCAACGAGGAAGCACGTCTGTATCACTGGTGCCAACGTAACCGCTTGCCCCCGCGACGCTTTAATCAACGGGCTTGAGAGACACAGTAAAAGTAGGAGAAGGCGGTTCTAATGGCGACTCCCGAGACACCTCCGGCGGCTGGACGAGCGCTCGCACGGGCGGCGCAGGTGATCGTTATCAGCAGCGCGATGTTCACCTTCATCGGCTACTGGCGTACCGCGGCGGTAGTCCTGTGCGACCTCGCCTCCACTGCTTACTACATCGGGGGCATCGTCGAGAACGCCATCGGGCCGGCCGCCCCGTGGTTCATCCTCGCCGTCATGCTGTTCAGCTACGCCGTGCGCAGCGTCTACATCGAGAGCTGCTCCATGTTCGTGCGCGGCGGCGTCTACCGCGTCGTCAAGGAGGCGATGGGCAGCTTCCCAGCCAAGCTCTCCGTCTCCGCCCTCATGTTCGATTACGTCCTCACCGGGCCCATCAGTGGCGTCTCGGCCGGGCAGTATCTCATTAGCCTGGGACTGGAGGCCTTCAGCCACATCACGGGGCGCCCGACCGACCCCGCCACCGCTGCCGCCTGGAAGGCTTGGGGCTCCGTCGCCGTCGGCTGCCTGGTGACCCTGTACTTCTTCCGCCAGAACCTACTCGGAATCCATGAGTCTAGTGGCAAGGCCCTCAAGATCATGATCGCCACCACCGTCATGGGGGCAGTCCTGCTGGCTTGGTGCGGCATCACGTTGCTGGCCGGCGGGGCCCGCAACAGCGTGCCGCTGGCCCCGAACTTCCACCAGACGCCCGATCCCCTGGGCTTTCTGGGGGGCACCGAGGTAGGTGAGTCCGTCTGCGGGTTGAGCGGGACCGGTTGGCTGAGTCTAATCGGTTTCCTGGGCCTGTTCATCGCGCTGGGGCACTCCATCCTGGCGATGAGTGGTGAGGAGACACTCGCCCAGGTCTACCGTGAGGTCGAGTCTCCCAAACTGGGCAATTTCAAGAAGGCCGCCTTCATCGTCTTCGTCTACAGCCTTCTGTTCACCGGCGGTATCAGCTTTCTCGCTGTTCTGCTCATCCCCGATGAAGTCCGCATGAAGGACTACGCCGATAACTTGGTCGGAGGGTTGGCGATGAACGTCGCCGGCCCCCCCGAGGCCCGGCTCTTGCTGCACGCGATCGTGGTGGTGGTCGGCGTTCTGATCCTGGCGGGGGCGGTGAACACCGCCATCGTCGGCTCCAACGGCGTGCTCAACCGAGTGGCTGAGGACGGCGTCCTGTCCGACTGGTTCCTCCGGCCGCATCCGAAATATGGGACGACGTACCGCGTGCTGGTCCTGGTCGTGGGCCTTCAGCTATGCACCATCGTGGTCAGTCGGGGGAACGTTCTGACGTTGGGCCAGGCGTACGCCTTTGGCGTCGTCTGGAGCTTCGTGTTCAAGACCCTGGCCATGGTCGTACTCCGCTTCAAGGACCCCCGGCCGCGGCAGTTCAAAGTGCCTTTGAACTTCCGGGTAGGGAAGTACGAAGTTCCCGTCGGGCTGAGTCTGATCTTCCTGGTGCTGCTGGCGTCCGCCGTGATGAACGTGTTGACCAAGGAGACGGCCACGAAGTGGGGGCTGGGCTTCACTGCCGGATTCATGATCCTGTTCCTGGCGTCCGAGCGGTCCAACCGGCGCAGCGGCGCACAATCGCCGCACGAGCACCTGGAGCAGTTCAACGAGCACGCGGTGCAGGAGGTGACTTCGGAGGCACTGGGCCTGACTCGGTCCCGCCTCAAGCTGGTGGCCGTCCGCTCGGCGCATCACCTGGCAATGCTGGACAAAGCCCTGGCGGAGGCGGACCCCGGGACCACCGGCGTCGTCGTGATATACGCCAAGCTCAGCCCGCCGCTGGGCGACGGCGTACCGCCGCCCGCCCTGAACGCGCACGACCGGCAGCTGCTGACGGCGGTGGTGGAGAGGGCGGAGCGAGCGGGCAAGGAGGTGCGGCCGGTGCTGGTGCCGACGAACCATCCGCTGCGTGCCATCCTGACCGCGGCGAAGGCGCTCCGGGCCGAGGAGGTGTTTCTGGGCGCCTGGCGTAACCTCTACGTGGCGGACGTGATGCTGGGGACGTCCGCCTGGCACAGCCGCGGCGGGCAGCTGCGGCGGATAGGCGAGCTGTGGTGTCGCCTGCAAGCCGGACGGCCCGCTCCCCTCACCGTGCGCATCGTGGGGCCGGATCGCGAGGTGCGCCTGGATCTGGGCGCGGCACCCGTTGCCGCCCCCGCTTGATGAGAAACTATTTTTTCTTTGCTTCGCGGAAAAGCGGCGCCTCGGACAAGGTGAAGAGCACGACTTCTTCGCCGGTTTGGGTGCTGATGTCGTGGTGCAGACTCAATACCTTGATGCCGGTGATCTCCTTGATCCTCGCCTCCATGACCGGCCGCGCTGTCTCCATCAGATGAGTGCGCACTTGTTTGAGCAAGTCGCGGCCCTTCTCGGGCGGTTGCGAGTTTACCAGTTGTTGTTCGGCCACGGTCAAAACGCCGCTGAGTCGGACGACAAGAAGATCGCCGAGCAGGTAGGTGCGTATCTCCTTGGGGCCGCGACCCATGTATTCCTGCTGGAAGCGGGTAATCCCTTCGCAGATGGCGGCTTCGATTTCTCCCTGCGATTTCATGTAGGCCTCGGACGTGACCCAAGTGTCGCTGAGGTGCCTGCACAAGGCACCGAGCCTGCGCGGAACGACAACGAATCCTGGATTCCCAAGCGATCTGGGGATTATGATAGCCAGAGAGCGGGCGCGGAACCACAAGCCGCTTGTTTTCTCGGTACGGAACTGTATAATAACAAACGTAGCGGAGCCTTGGTGGGCTTTTCACCAACTCTGCGAAGGATTTCGGTTGAAGTCGTCGGATGACTAGATGAAGGGCAACCTGACCCTGTCGGGGGCCCGTTGACGAGTAAGCCGGCGCGACAGAACACCTTCTCGGGTGTCTCGTCGCGCCGGCTTTTTTTATGGTCTGGGCGACGGTCGCAAGGGAAGGGCTGAACGCAACGGATACGCCCGGAGAAATGGGATGATGAAGTTCGCATGGTTCTTTCGCCTCTTCGGCGAGGGCAGCAAGCCTGACCCGCCCTCTGTCGCCTACGATCCCGTTTACGGGCTGCCGAAGTCAGAAATTGATGCCTGGCTGGCTCACAATCCTGAGCTGAGAAGACAACATGAAGCCGAGTTGCTGCGGCGCAGGAGCACGACATAGCGGATACGGTACGAGTTGTACTTCCCGGCGGGGGAGCTTTTCACCTTTCAAGGAGTCATTGTCATGGCGGAAGAAACCAGTCCGATTGATCGCGAACCGAAAACGCTCCAGCCGGGGGTCGAAGATTCCAAAGCGAGCCTGGCGGACAAGCTGGAAACCCTGGGAGATGGAGTCAAGGACACCTGGCACGGCGCGACTGAGGCCGCTACCCGAATGGCGACAGGAGTCAAGTCGGCGGCCGAAACGGCGGTTCATGCCGTGCAAGGCGCAGCCGAAACGACAGTGCATGCCGTGCAAGAGGCGGCCGAAACGACCGTTCATGCCGTGCAAGGCGCGGCCCACAGCACCAATAAAGCGATGGGCTGGGCCTTCGACTTGCCAGCGCATGTGCGCCGTAACCCCTGGGCCATGATGGGCGGAGCAATGTTCCTGGGCTTGGCGGCGGGCTATCTGATCGGCCGCCTGCGCCGCTAATCGGTGGTCCCGCATGTCGCTCGCAAGAGAGCAGGCCTCGCCCTGGAGAACCTGATTCGTGGTAAAGACATCCGCGGCTCCCGGCTGGCAGCGTGCCCTGATCGTCCTGACCAGCACGGTGGTCGGTGTCGTCGTGGTCAGCTGTTTGTATTGGGCGCAAAGGGTCCTCATCCCGGTCGCGCTGGCGGTGTTCCTGACCTTCTTGCTGGCTCCCCTCGTCAGTTTCCTCCAGCGGCGGCGCCTGGGGCGAACCCTCTCGGTGGCTCTGGTCGTGCTGCTGGCCGCGCTGCTCCTGGGTGGAGTCGTCTGGCTGTTCACTGTTGAGGTCAGAAGTATAGCGGACGAGTTGCCCAAGTACACTGAGAACATCAAGGAGAAGGTCCGATCTCTCCGCGAGAAGGGTCAAGGGTCGATCGTGGAACGTCTGGAAAAGATGATCCAGGACATTACCCGCGAATGGGAGTCGCAGCCGGCGAGCACGGAGGAAGGGGCTGTGCCTCCTCCGGCTGCTGCCATCCCCGAGAAACCGCCTTCCGTGGTAGTGGAGGCGGAAAGTCCACCTTGGCTGTCGCGACTGCCCGCCTTGCTTAGCCCCGTGGTGGAGTCGCTCGGCAGCCTGGCGATGGCGCTGGTACTGGTCGTCTTCATGCTCCTCAAACGCGAGGGCCTGCGCAACCGCCTGATCCGCTTGATAGGCCACGGCCGGCTCACCATGACGACCAAGGCCGTGGACGATGCCGGCCAGCGGATCAGCCGCTTCCTGCTCATGCAGCTCATCATCAACGGCGGCTTCGGTCTGGTGCTCACCATTGGGCTTTTCCTGATTCAGATGCCGCATGCGTTGGTATGGGGCTTTCTGGCGGCCATCCTGCGCTACGTCCCCTACCTTGGCAGCTGGATAACGTCGGCTGTGTTGGTTGTGCTGAGCCTGGCCATTTTCCCGGGGTGGCTTCAACCCCTGTTGGTCCTGGGGTTCATCGTGGTCCTCGAACTGGTCACGGCGAACATCGCGGAGCCGAGGTTGTTCGGCCACAGTATAGGCGTCTCGGAAGTGGCCCTGCTCGTGGCTGCCGCCTTCTGGGCCTTTCTGTGGGGACCGATCGGGCTGGTCCTGTCCAGCCCGCTGACGGTTTGCCTGGTCGTGCTGGGCAAATACGTTCCCCAGTTGGAGTTCCTCGACGTGATCCTGGGAGATGAGCCATCTCTGAGCGCGGACATCACCTACTACCAGCGTTTGCTAGCCCGCGATCAAGACGAGGCGACGCAACTGGTCTTGGCGCAGGCCAAGACTTTCCCGCCCGAACAGGTCTATGACACGTTGCTGGTGCCGGCGCTAAACTACGTCAAACAGGACCGCGCGCGCGACGACTTAACGGAAGCCGACGAACTCTTCATTCTGCGGGCGACGCGGGAGATCATGGAAGACCTCGGCGAGCGTCAGGCAGCCTCGACCGTGCCGGCGGCGGAGAATCCCAAGGCGCCTGCGTGCTGCAAAGTCCGCATCCTGGGATGTCCGGGCCACGATGAGGGGGACACACTGGCTTTGGAGATGCTGCGGCAGCTGCTCGACCCGGCCAGCTGGGAAATGGAGATCTTGTCTCTGGACATGCTCTCCGCCGAATCGGTGGCTCGGGCAGGTGACAAGGAGCCGGCGGTCGTTTGCGTTGGGGCGCTGCCGCCGGGCGGATTGGCGCATACCCGCTACCTGTGCAAGCGACTACGGGCCCGCTTGCCCGCAGCCCGAATTGTGGTGGGACGCTGGGGGCTTAATCGCGATCTCGAACAGAATCAGGAACAGCTGCTTGAAGCGGGTGCCGATCGAGTCGAGGCCGCGCTGCTGGAGACGCGGACCCAATTGAGCACCTGGTTGCCGGTGCTGACGCCCGAGGAGACAAAGAGATGCGCCAGCGGCGCCGTCTCGGATGGGCAGATGGTCGCGGTGTGAGTAGCCGTGCGAAGAGAGCGGCGAAGGCGTCGATCGGAGAAGGGTTGATGGCGGTTTGGAGCCGCCGTCTCAGGGTGTGAGTTTTCACGGAGAAAGGATAGTACCATGTTGTGTCGCGTTCTAAAACATTCTTTCATGGTCTTGGCTGCCGCCGTGTTCCTGTGTGCTCCGGCCTTGGCCGAGGAGAGACAGCTGGAACAGCGGGAGCCGGCGACGATTCGGGTCGAGTTGCCCGAGGATGCCCGCTTGACGATTGACGGCGAGTCTACGGCATCGACCGGCGCCCGTCGTCTTTTCGTTAGTCCGCCTCTGTCACGGGGGAGGGAGTTTTCCTACACACTCCGCGCCAAACGGATGCAGGGGGGCGAATCCGCCTCCCTGAGCAAGACGATAACCGTCCGCGCCGGCGAGGAGACGAGCGTGGACCTGCGGCGGGGTTATGTGACGGCCGCGAATGACGAAGAGGCGGCCGAGGAGCGCGCAGACCAGCCCGACGCGGCTGCTCCCGGCAAAGCCCCGCGTTTCGACCTGGAACGGTTCCTCAAGGAGTACGACGCGGACAAGGACGGCCGCCTCACCCGCAACGAGCTTCCGCCCGAGTTGCGTCCGGCCTTCGACCGCATCGATGCCGACAAGGACGGCAAGGTCAGCGGCGAGGAGCTCCAGCGCGGCATCGCCCACCTGCAACCGGCCCGGCGCCACTCGGACCTCATTCACGTCCTCATCGAGATGAGCGACTGCGATGACGCTTGTCACGGTGAGGTCCAGCGAGCTTACGATATCCTGCGCAAGCTCGACAAGAACAAGGACGGCACGATCGATCCCGACGAGCTGAAGGCCGCACGGGAACAGATCGTCAAAGACCGCGTGGATTACCTCTTCAAAGAGCTGGACAAGAGCAAGGACGATAAGATCAGCCGGGACGAGGCCCAAGGGATGCTGCGGCAGGACTTCGACCAGATCGACCGCAACAAGGACGGGTTCATCAACCGCGAGGAGTTGACGCGCGCCGCCACGGCGAGGCTGGAGGCGGCGCCGGCCCAGGATAAGTAAACCATTTCGACGTGCGGCGCTGGCCCTGCGGGCTGACCGCCGCACGTCCTTCCACGTTATAACCCAGGAGACTTCCATGCGAAGCAAGCTCATATTCGCGGCCGTCGTGGCCGCCCTGTTCGTGCTCGGCGCCGTCGTTACGCCGGCCTCGGCCCAGCGAAGGGCTTACGGTCAATTCTCGCGCGGCTACGGCGGATACTACGGCGGATACGGCTCGCGCGGCTACGGCGGCTACGGCGCCCGCGGCTACTCGTACAGCTACCGTCCCTACTACGCCGGGTACGCCGCGCCCTATGGCTATACCCCCTATTACGGTGGCTACTCCGGCGGCTATGCTTCACCCTACGGCTACGCAGCGCCCTACAGCTACCGCTCCTTCTACGGCAACGCCTACTACGGCCGGTAGGGCGAGTTCTCTTGTTCTTATGCGGAGCGTGAGAACGAGAGAAATATGAATCTCGGCACACAATCACACAATCCCGGGGGCGGGAAAGCACTTGCAATCCCCGTTGCGATGTGTACAATCAGGCAAGTACCGAAGCGGTCGGAGGACTAGCTAAAGGACAGCCCAACCCTGTTGGGAGGTTCGTTAACGAGTAAGCCGACGTGGGAGAACATTTTGCGATGTTCTCCCACGTCGGCTTTTTTTTTGGACTTTTTCTGCGTACCGGGGCGACTCGGTCCACAAGCATTCTCACTCACGGGCGGCCATGACTTGGGGGCAAGCCGGCGAACGGCCAAATTTCGACGACTACAAACCTCGCTAAAGGAGACAAATCATGACATGTGACGAAACCCGCTACCTCGTTACTCGCTACGATTGCGAAGGCCGAGACGATCTGGACAGCTTTTTGCTTGCCACCGTGGCCGAAAGGACGGCAGTGATCAGGCATCTAAGGAATTGCCCATCGTGTGATGTGTGGTTTACCAACTGGCAAGAGGAGATTGATAAGCATCAAAAGCTAACGACGAGAGACAGGGTAAAATGTTTAAAGCTGTTTGAGGAGAGAATGTATCTCGATTCCCTTGACCCAGAGGCGGTTTAGCGGCTTTTGCCCATTTCCACAACCACGAGTCATCGCGGACATCGGACGGCAATATCTCCAGTAGTTTCGACCACAGCTGGAGCATTTTGCAGGATCGCACTTTTGTGCCCAAGTCGGGCGAAGTGCGGGGAACATCCTTGCTCTCTCCGGCTTGGTTGGATTCTTATTCGCCCTCACCGCGGTTAGACACAATGAGGTTCGCCTAAATGCTTGAATCAACAGCATTGTTGATCAGCCGAGATCAAAGTCTCGCCCAAACCATCCGTGCGGTTTGCGACTCGATTCCCCGACTCCGGATGGAGATTTGCGGGGAACCAGACCTAACCCCAAGGCATCTTCGCCGCAGCGGAGTAGCCCTTGTTCTCGTCCATCTGCTCAAGGGCCAGTCGGACAAATCCATCGTTACCTTGCTTCATACGCTGGTTGTCCAGCGCGGCGGCTGCGCCGTCTTAGTTCTCATAGAGGACAAGGACAAGTCGCGGACTGATTCTCTGCTGCGGGCCGGGGTGGCCGACTGCTTGTCCGTACCGCCCGACATCAGCCGCCTAGCTCTCTTGATGGATTCGCTCACGATTCGGACTCGCCGTGCTATCCCGGCCACGGTTGCGGAGCCGACCAAGTCGATCCACTTGGCCAACGGCTTTTTTCACGGACTGCCCGAACTGGCCGATCAGGTGCGGAGAGTAGCGGCTCAGGATACCACTCTGTTGTTGACGGGGGAAACGGGTACGGGGAAGACCCACCTGGCTCGTCTCAATCATCAATTGGCCCCTCGCCGCGATCAACCCTTCCAGGTGGTGGACTGCGGCGCGCTATCGTCCTCGTTGATTGAGAGCACCTTGTTCGGTCACGTTCGCGGCGCTTTCACCGGCGCCGACCGCAACCGAGCGGGCAAGCTGGCCTCGGTCGGACGAGGCACTCTGTTTTTAGACGAGATCAACTCGCTCCCCGCCGCTTTGCAATGCAAATTGTTGCGTGCGATAGACGAGCGTGTCTTTGAGCCAGTCGGCAGTGATCAGTCGCACCCGGTGCAAGCCCGACTGATCGCGGCCAGTAATGTGCCTCTGGAACAGGAGGTGGCGTCCGGACGCTTCCGGGCCGATCTGTACTATCGCCTCAATGTCGTCGGATTACACTTGCCCCCCTTGCGCGAACACCCGGAACGTGTGGCCCCTCTGGTCTGCAAGTTCCTGTCCGAGTGCTCGGCGCGGAACTGGCCCGACATTCGCGGCATCAGTGCGGAAGCTCTGCGCTGCCTGGAGCATTACAGGTGGCCGGGCAACATCCGCGAGTTGCGAAACGTCGTGGAACGGGCTGTGGCGCTGTCACCGGAGCCAGAGGTGCATTTCGGCGATCTGCCGGAAAAGATCCGCCATCAGAACCACGTCCCCGTCGTGGCGGCGAAGAACTCTGAGTTGGCCGAGGTACCCACCGACTTGTCGTCGGGTTCCTTGAATCAAGCCAAAGAGGCAGCAGAGATCCAGCGGATCATTCAGGCCCTGAAAAAACACAGCAACAATCGCTTGCGCGTAGCTGCCGAGTTGGGCATTAGCCGCATGGGACTTTACAAGAAGCTCCGTCGCTACGGGCTTCTCTAGAACGCAAGCGATACCCCGGCCAGAGCCTCTCTGGGGTAAAATACCGCTTTTTTCAAAGAGTCGGTCGGTAGAAAAGGACCAGATTCAGCGATTGGTTGCGACCGCTTGGGGTAACGCCCTTTTGGATCTCGTCGTAACTCGTGTCCACAAACCTCCCTGCTTGCAGCCCAACCACCTCATCGGAGCACGACTCCCCTTGCTTTCCGCGTTCCGACCGCTATAATAGTAAATAGAGTTGGAATTTACCTCAAATCAACTCTGATAAGTACTTGATGTGAATCTGTCGGATGACTAGCTGAAGGGCAACCCAGCTGTGCTGGGGGGTCCGTTGACGAGTAAGCCGACGCGGCGGAACACCTTTCCGGGTGTCCGCCGCGTCGGCTTTTTTTATTGGCCGAAAGGATGCGATGGACTCAACCACCCAGAGAATACCGAGGGACGGAATCCCTTGCGAGGAGACGGAACCGCGTGTGGAAAACAACACACCATCGGCGACGCCGCCTTTGTTGCCCCTGGCGCCGAAATTGATGCTGATGTTCTGGATGCTTCTGGGAGCCGTCGCGGGGGTGAAACTCGTGCAAGAGATATGGCGAATGGCCCATTGGAGCACCGGCGACATCGCCATCGCAGTGCCTGCTGGGGCTGTGGCCGGGTCTATCGCGGGAGGACTCATCGGCCGCATCACCCGTCCTTCGCTGCTCGTGCTCATCATGGCGCTGCTGGCTGGCTGGTCCTTGGGAGCGCTGGCCGGAGGACTTGTCTGGGCCGAGACGGGACAGCTCTCCGGCGGCTCTATCGGGGCGCTGGCGGGCGGCTTGACTTGGACGCTGTGGTTGCTCCGAGAGCGCAGGAGCGCGAACCAATGACGATCCCGCGGGTTACTAGCCGCGCTGGACGCGGAACAAATATCGCCCGGGGCTTTCAAGCCCTTCCCTCGCCTCGTTTTCGGGACTTATTTAGAGGAGGAGATCGAATGGAACCAACTACCAGGAATGAATCTGATGGACAGGCTGTCTCAAGAATAGAATCCGATGGACAGGCTGTCTCGAGGGCGCAACAGATCGCCCAGGCGGCCCTCGATTTTGAACAAAAGACAACGGGCCGCGCCCCCAAATCGGTGACCGTTGTGCTCAGCGACGACACGCTTGTCATCACGCTGCACGGTGCGCTGTCGCCGGCCGAGAAAGCGCTGGCCGGCACTCCGGAAGGCATCGCTCAAGTGCAGGAGTTCCACCAGCGACTGTTCGCCAGCACCTCGGACTCGCTGCGTCAGGAAATCAAACGAATCACGGGAGTGGAGGTCCGCGAAGCTGCCGCGGAGGTGGAGACAGCCACGGGCACGGTGGTGAAAGTGTTCACCAGCGGCACTGTGGTGCAGGTGTTCCTGCTCGCCCACAGCGTGCCCTCGGGCACCTGGAGCGGCAACAAGCCAGCCAATCAATGAGGATCGGGAGGTCCAATCATGTCGAGCATCTGTCGAGAAACGATTGCGGTGGATGGATCGAGCGTTTGTGAACTGCTAGAGCCATCCGGGGATGTCGTAGAAGCGCGCCGAATCGGCGGCCCCATTGCCGGCGTTCGGGACGGCGCGTGGCTGCTCCGTGTGCTGGTCGTCGATGACAACCACGACTGCGCCGACAGCTTATCCACACTGGTACGCCAATGGGGGCACGATGTACAGACGGCTTACGACGGCGCGGCTGCCCTCGAAATGATGGGTTCCCGTCAACCCGATGTCGTGCTGGCGGACCTGGCGATGCCGGAGATGGACGGTTGCCAGATGGTGCGGCATCTCCGGCGACAGATGCGCTTCAACCATACTCTGCTGATCGCCATCACCGGCTGGGTGGACCAGGTCCACCGTTTGCTCTGCGACGAGGCCGGCTTCGACCTTTATCTGCTCAAACCAATTGATCTCGCCGACCTGGAAAAGCTGTTGCTGGGCGAACGAGATCGGCTGGCTCGGTTCAGCCGAAGAGAATGAAAAGACGCAAGACCCTCGAACCGCACAAATGAAAACGGAGGTTCTCTTATGTTGGTCTTAACGCGCAAAAGCCAGGAGACAGTTGTCATCGGCGGCGCCGATGGCTTTGAGTGCCTTCTCAAAGTCAGGGTGCTCCGCATTAAAGGCAATTCCGTGCTCCTGGGCTTCGAAGCCGCCGACGATGTTCCGGTTCATCGTCTGGAAGTCTGGGAGCGAATCCGCGGCAGCGGAGCCGAGAGCGACAAGCCGGTGTGAGCCTCGACGAAGCCTACTCCGAGATGGGGCGCTTGAGGTTTGCAACACCCTGAATGGCAATCACGGCTCCGGCCGGCACTTCGCCGATCGCAGCCCAATCTTCTTGAAGGAGAACCCGACCATGTTACGCTTGGCTGTCTTGTTTCTCGTCATTGCCCTGATCGCCGGCTTACTCGGCTTCGGACTCGTTGCCGACTACTCCTGGGCTGCGGGGAAGGTCGTCTTCTTCGTGTTCCTCGTTCTCGCCGTGCTGTCTTTCCTGGGAGGTTCGTTCCGAAGGCGGAATTACTACTGAGCGTGACGGCAGGCTGCCGCGACGCGGCCCTGCTGGGCAGAATTGACGTAGTTCATGGCAATGATTCATGAGGAGGTCCCCATGCGTGCGATTTGTATCATTGTTGTCGTTGTCCTGGTAGTCGGCTGTGGCGTCGCCTATTGGCTCCACTGGTGGCGTGTCGATACGGCGCCAAGCAACGCCGACGGCAAGACCAGGGTCCAACTGACCGTGGACAAGGACAAAATGAACAAGGACGTGAATGCTGCCGAAGGCACAATCAAGGATGACGTTGAAAAGCTGAAAGAGCGAGTCCATGAAAAGGGGAAAGCCCAAACCCAGGAGCTGCTCGTTGAAGGGACGATCCGCGCGATCGACCCAAGCAACCACACGTTGACCGTGATGAACGATGAGAAGAAAGAGGTAGCGGTCAAGACGGATACGGCCACCCGAATACACGTCGGAGACAAGGAGGGGACGCTCGCGGACCTGAAGATCGGCGACTCGGCGACCGTGACCTATGAGTCCGCAAAAGGAGAAAAAGCAGCGAAGAGCGTCACCGTGAAAAAGAAATCATGATCGAAGCGCAAAACATCCAGTTCCGCGCAAACAGCGCCCGGAAAGACAACCCGACGTGAGCCGCCAAGCCCATTACGCTATGGGAAGCTTAAGGTTCACGACGCCCCTGAGATAGCAATCGCGGCTCCGGCGGGCACTTCGCCAACCGAGCCCAATCTTCTTGAAGGAGACCCTGACCATGTTACGCTTGGCAATCGTGTTTCTCGTCATCGCTTTGATCGCCGCTTTCCTCGGCTTCGGGGGAGTAGCGAGTTTCTCTTGGGAGGGGGCGAAGATCCTCTTTTTCGTCTTCCTTGTCCTCGCGGTGCTGTCTTTCCTGGGACACGGGTACAGAAGGGGGTCGTTCTGGGGATGATGGGCAGCCGTGGCGCCGCCTGGACCGGCCCACTCAAACAAAGGTAGGTGTCCCGTGAGACTCGGCTATAGCCAACGCAAGCAACTACACCGTTTCGAGGCCCGGCGTCCCGCCTCTCTCAGCGGGTTGGATGAAGTTCTGATACCCGATGCCCGGGCTGGGTTGACACCGGCGGACATGGTGGAGCGTAAAGTCGTGCATCTGTTGGAGGGGAGTCATGCCCGGCTGGGCGACGCTGAGTCCAGGGTTGCACGAAGGGCTGGGAATCAGCGCCGGCTGATTCTCTTACCGACCAAACGCCACAT
>Ga0070739_10004507_pt1 | contig 16431 bp, 17 predicted proteins | sample Coa_R1_7_FD_66445 | JGI IMG/M metagenome (GOLD analysis project Ga0070739, IMG submission 66445) | Surface soil microbial communities from Centralia Pennsylvania, which are recovering from an underground coalmine fire - Coalmine... | ecosystem: Environmental > Terrestrial > Soil > Unclassified ... | reverse complement strand
CGGCAATGGGATCGCGGACCTGCTTGTCGAGATCGCGGACCGTCACGGTCTCGTGCTCAACGCGCGGCCACGCGTGTCGTGCGAGGCGTGTGCGGACGTGCCGTTGGGCCGGCCGCGCGTCGTAGGCCATGTCGTCGGCGAGACGGTGATGCCGACGCGCACGTTGTCGCGTCCCGAGCCGTCCCGCGCGACGACGATCCGCGTGACGACACCGACGCAGGCGGAGGAGCACACGCTCCAACGGCGGGCGTCGTACGTCGGCGGCCGTTCACCGCGGTGTGACGTCGTCGTCGACGAGGCAGGTGTCTCGCGCGAGCACGTCCGCATCACCGTTGACGACGCGGGCACGGTGGTCGTCGAGGACCTCGACAGCCTGAACGGGACGTACGTCGGGGGCGTGCGCCTCGGTGCGGGCCGTCGGGTGCCGTGGCCGCCGGGCACGGCGCTCGGCCTCGGTCACAAGGTGACGTGCGAGCTCGTCGCCGTGGGCCCCACGTACGAGACGGCGGAATCGACCTGGTAGACGGCGGCGGATCCGCGCCCGGCGGGTGGCGGAGCGATAATCGGTTGACACCCAGGGGGAGGCTTTGCTTGCCTCTTCCATGTCGCCCGTCTCGGGCGGCGTCCGCGACCCGTAGGGGAACCCGACGATGAGCGCACGAACCGTGCAGCGCCCGAACGTGGCGGCCGCCGGTGTCGCGCGCGACGTCACGTTCGGCACCTGCGTCCTGGCGGCCTCGCGCCCGTGGTCGGCACTGACCGTGGACCTCATGGTCATCGACCCGAAGCACGACTGGCCCCGACGGTCACGGGTCTCGCCGTAGCGCCTCCGCTACCGCAACCACACCCAGGCCGTCGGGGCGACCCGGCGGCCTTTTTGCGTTTCCGGCCGTCACGACCACGGAGCCCAGCACCCAGCAGCCAACCCAACCCCAGCCAGCAGCCAGTCAGTCAGGAGTCCGGGCGATGTTCGCCATCGAGTTCAACCCCACCGAGGAGCCGTGGAGGGCCGACGCGTTGTGTCGCGACGGCTCGGCGTCGCTCGTGGAGCTGTTCTTCTCCGAGCAGCTCGACGACATCGCCGCGGCGAAGACGTTCTGCCGCGAGTGCCCCGTCCGGGTGCCGTGCCTCGAGGGCGCGCTCGCGCGGCGCGAGCCGTGGGGCGTCTGGGGCGGCGAGCTGTTCGCCAACGGCAAGGTCCTCGCGCAGAAGCGCAAGCGGGGCCGGCCACCGAAGGTCCGGCCCGTCGAGACCGAGCTGCCCACGACGCAGTCCGCGTAACGGGTCGGCGTCGGAGCTGCGGCCGACAGATCAACCGCCGAGGCGGGCCGGGGTGACGTCGCGGGGTCGACATCCCCCCGTTGCCCCGGCCCACGAGCCCCGGCCCGCCGGCGGTCAATCGATTGGTGCCGGGTTGCTCAGCGGTGTGCGTCGAAGAACGCGACGGTCTGGTTCGCGTACGTCGCCGAGTACTGGTGCAACGCGAGGACGACCTCGATCTCGTCCTGGACGGACTGGAGCTCCGTCGGTGTGACGGTGGCGGGGTAGTGGAGCGTGGGCAACGTCGACTCGACCGTGTTGATGCTCACGAGCCTGCGCCCGGACGCGTCCCAGAGGCCGGCGCCGACCAAGGTCGCGAACAGCTGGTTCGCGACCGTCCCGTCGATCCCCGGCACGCGCAGGAACCGCAGCGCGTCCAGCGCCGTCTCGGGCTCGACGAAGACCTCGGCCGGAACGCCGCGCCGGACGAGGTCGGCGACTTGGCCCACCACCTGCGCGTCGTTGACGATCGGGTCGTTCGCACCGAGTGTGAACAGGGGGGACGTCGAGCCCGCCAGAGTCGCGGACCGACGCCGGGATCTGGCCGTGGCTGGGCGCGATCGCGGCGATCGGATATCCCGCGTCGCGGAACGCCTGGGCGAACACCGACGCGAAGCCGGCACCGCGCGACATCCCGATCGCGTAGATCGGCGTGCGTCGCGTGATGCGGCCCGTCGCGACGAGCTGCGCCTCCAGACGTGACAGACGGGCGAGGTCCGGGTTCGTCGTGAGGGAGAGACTGGCCGTGTCCCACTGCTTCGTCGTGCGATCGGTGCTGTCGGTCGAGACGAACCCGTAGCCGTGGGCCACGAAGTGCTCGAGCATGTCGACCGTCTCGAGCTTCGTCGCGAGTCCGCGCTCCCGCCCGTCCCGTGGAACACGTACACGATCCCGGCCGGATGTGGTGGGACGTACGAGATGATGGGGTACCCCTCGAACGTCGAGCTGGATGCGGGGTACGTCGGTACGACCGCGCACGGTGTCGCGATCGTCGCGACCGCGATCGTCGCAGCGGCGAAGCGGACCGGTGTGCCTTCATCGTGCATCCCCCCTCGGTCGGCGTCCGATCGGGATCGTCGCGGCCGCGGGTCACAGCACGGAGAGACGATTGTGACGATCGCGTGGTCGCCGGCCACCTCCCACGCGCCTCCGGGAATGCGCGCCGGTAACGTGATCGGCTCCGGGCGTTTAGCTCAGATGGAAGAGCGCCTCCCTTACAAGGAGGAGGTCGGGGGATCGAGACCCTCAACGCCCACGGCGGCATCCCTGGTCGGGGGGCCGGACGTCCAAGTGGCCTGCTCCTGCGGGTCGGTCGTCAACTCGAAGAGCGCGGCGTTGGCCGCTCGTGCGGGCCGGCCATGACGATCGTGGCCGCCGCTTGGTCAACGGGTGGAGCTGCGGCTCGCCCCGCGCCCGCGCGGCTCGACGCGGAGGGCGGACCGCAAGTCGGCGATCGCGTCGGGAACGACGCGGTACCAGACCCACGTGCCCCGCCGCTCGCCCTCGATGACGCCGGCTTCCCGCAGCACCTTGAGGTGGTGGCTCACGGTGGGTTGTGACCGGCCGATCGGCTCGACGAGGTCGCACGCGCAGACTTCGCCGTCTGCCTGAGCGGCGATGAGGGAGAGGAGCCGGAGCCGCGCGGGGTCGGCGAGCGCGGCGAAGCGCTTCGCAAGCGTTGCCGCGTCGCGCTCGGTGAGCGGCGCGTCGAGCAGCGAGGGGCAACAGGCTCGGGTACCGCGGGACATGTGTCCTCCTCGTCCGAGGCTCGAAACATATTGACGAACGTCGATGGGCATGCCATGATATCGATTGTCGTCTATTCCACCCTACTGCCGAGGGAGAGTCCCGGATGTCGCGTGTGCAGCTTGCCCTCAACGTCTCGGATCTCGACACGGCCGTCGCCTTCTACTCGAAGCTGTTCGGGGTGCCCCCTGCGAAGGTGCGACCCGGCTACGCGAACTTCGCGGTCGCCGAGCCGCCACTGAAGCTCGTGCTGATCGAGAGCGCACAGGGTGGCACGCTGAACCACCTCGGCGTCGAAGTCATGTCGACGGACGACGTGCGCGCCGCCCAGGCGAGGCTCGCGGGTGCGGGGCTGAGCGCCGCGACCGAGGGCGAGGTTGCGTGCTGCTACGCGGTGCAGGAGAAGGTCTGGGTCGACGGCCCCGACGGGGAGCCGTGGGAGATCTACACCGTCCTGTCGGATGTCGAGGTGCCGGGCGGGCAGCTGCGCACCGTCGATCCCGAGACGGGTGCTGCTTGCTGTCCGACGACGGGCGAGCCCGACGTGGCCGCGCGCTGCTGCTGACGCTCGTGATCGAGCACATGCTCGGGCGGCGGCTGCTCGCAGAGTTCCTGGGGACGGCGTTCCTGCTCGTCGCGGTGATCGGCTCCGGCATCGCGGCGCAGCGCCTGTCGCCGCAGGACGTCGGCTTGCAGCTGCTCGAGAACGCGGCGGCGACCGGCGCCGCGCTCGTCGCGATCATCCTCGCGTTCGGCGCGGTGTCCGGCGCGCACCTCAATCCCGTGGTGACGCTCGCCGACCGTGTCTTCCGGGGGCTGAGCACGCGTGACGCGGCCGGCTACGTCGGCGTGCAGTTCGGGGGCGCGATCTGCGGGACCATCGTCGCGAACGTCATGTTCTCGCGGCCCGCCGTCGAGTGGGCGACGAAGGCACGCGACGGTGGTGGCCTCTTCCTCGCTGAGATCGTCGCCACGTTCGGCTTGCTCGTGGTGATCTTCGGCGTCGTACGCTCGGGACGAGCGGGGGTCGCGCCGTTCGCCGTCGGTGCGTACATCACAGGCGCGTACTTCTTCACGTCGTCGACGTCGTTCGCGAATCCTGCTGTTGCCGTTGCCCGCATGTTCTCGGACACGTTCGCGGGCATCGAACCGTCGTCGGTGCCGGCGTTCGTGCTCGCACAACTCGTTGGCGGCGTGGTGGCGGTCGCCGCGATCCGCGTGCTCTATCCGGACGTCACGACCGCCGCGGCGGACGTCGTCGTCCCCCACGAGGAGAAACCGACATGACGGATGATTCGCAGCTCGGTGCTCATCTCGAGGCGGCGAGCGCACGCCTCGCCGCCGAGTTCGCGGGCGTCGTCTCGCAGGAGACGATCCAACGCCACGTCGACGAGAACGTGCTGTTCTTCTCCGACGCGTCGGTGCCGCGGTTCGTCCCGATCATGGTGGAACGGTTCACGCGCGAGCGCCTCCGCGCGTTCGCTCAAGCGGAAGGCTTGCTCATGGCGGAAGTGCCCGAGGTCCTCTTCGTGTGCGTGCACAACGCCGGCCGGAGCCAGATGGCCGCTGCGCTCCTCGACCGCCACGCCCGAGGCCGTGTGCACGTGCGATCGGCTGGGAGCGCGCCGGCCGACGAGATCAACCCGGCCGTGGCGGCGGCGATGAGCGAGCTCGGGCTCGACCTCTCGAAGGAGTTTCCCAAGCCGCTCACCGACGAAGTGGTGCGCGCGGCCGATGTCGTCATCACGATGGGCTGCGGTGACGCATGCCCGCTCTATCCCGGCAAGCGGTATCTCGATTGGGATATCGACGATCCGGCCGGCAAGGCGCTCGAACAGGTGAGGCCCATCCGCGACGAGATCGACCGCCGAGTCCGCGCCCTTCTCGAGGAGCTCGTACCGGCCGGCACGTGATCGCTCGCGACCGCGCGCATCGGTTCACCGACCGGTTCGCGGAACGAAGAAGATCACACTCACGCCGATGAGCACGATTGCTGCGCCGAGCCAGTCGAAGCGATCGGGTCGGTGACCGTCGATCCACCATCCCCACAGCAGGCTCGCGACCACGAAGACGCCACCGTACGCGGCGTAGACCCGCGCGAAGGAACCGCCGCGTTGCAGCGTCGGGATCACGCCATACCCGACGAGCACGACGCCCCCCAGCAGACCGATCCACCACGCCGAGCCCGTGCGCAGCCATCGCCACATCAGGTAGCCGCCTCCGATCTCGGCGACACCGGCGGCTACGAAGAGGCCGATCGCGCGCAACGGATTCATCCGCGCACGGTAGCGACAGCTCGGGAGCGTCACTCGATTGGTGAGCGGCCCGTGTCCGACGAGTCGTCAGTGGCCCAGCGTGAGCCGCAGTCCGTCGATGTCAGCGTTCAGGTGCGCGAGCACTCGCGCCGCTGTGGTGTCGGTGCGTGCGAGGACGGCGAGCGCGAGGTGCCGGGTCGTGATCAAGCCCGGCACGGCGGCGCCCCGCGCGATCTCGAAGCACCGCTTCGCTCTCGGCGACAAGGGGAGTGGGCCCACGACGATCGGGCCCGTGCGACAACCCCGTGCACGTCGCCGAAGCCGGCGAGCCCGCTTTGGTGCTGTCCGGCGATCGAGAGCGCCGCGACCGAACGTCGCTTCGACGCGGGCGCGGACCGTGTCGAGGTCGATCCCGATCATCGCGAGCGCGTCCCGGTCCGAGACGGTGACGCCGACGATTTCGGTGATCGCGGCAGTGACGCTCGTCGGTGTGAGCCCGTGGGCGTGGAGGGTCGCAGCGGTGTCGTCCCCGGTGCGGGTCAGCGCGACGAGGAGGTGCTCGCAGCCGATCCAGGTATGACCCAGGCGTCGGGCCTCCGTCTCAGCCTCGGCGACGACTGCCCGCGTCTGTGGGGTGCAACGTTCGAACACGCCGGTCACCTCCTCCGGGCGTGCTTGCGGTGCACCGTCTGCTTCGTCACACCGAGACAGCGCGCGATCTCCTGCCACGACCAGCCCTGGGCCCGCGCGTTGTCGACCTGCAACTCCTCGAGTCGCTCGAGCAGGTTCCGGAGCGCGCCGACCGCTCGCAAGCCAACACTCGCGTCCTTGCTCGCCGCGCGCCGTGCCAGATCGACAGCATCGGCCACGGTGTCAGCATACGCTGACGGTCGGGTGCCGTCAACATGTGCTGACGCGTCGCGCAACGGGCGGGTCTGATTGTTGTTCGGGTCAGGGCGCCGTGGCGGACGGCGGCGCTGCCAAGCAGTACCGCCGCAACCTGACGGCGCTGCGCGCGCGCGGGCCGGCCGCGCTGAGCATTCGCTGCGCAGGGCTGCTTGCGACACCGCCGACAGAACGGGTTGTTAGATCAGGTTGTCCTGTTATATTGTCGGAGGGTGACCGCAATCCGGCAAGCCGGTAGCGAACTCGACGTCGCCACTGCGCGTTTCTTTCGGGTGCTCGGCGACCCGACGCGGTTGAGGATTCTGGAGTTGCTGGTGGATGCGCCGCGCACCGTGTCCGAGCTCGTCGAGGCGCTGAATTGTCCGCAGAGCCGGGTCTCGAACCACTTGGCGTGCTTGCGGTGGTGCGAAGTCGTCGACGCGGAACGCCACGGCCGGCAGGTGACGTATCGGATTTGTGATCAGCGGGTGCGTGGGCTTGTCGAGGCCGCCCGGTCGATGGCCGCCGAACACTGCGATCACCTGGTCTCGTGCCAGCGCATCGGACCCGACTGGATCTAGGAGCAGGCGCGATGACGTACGACTACGACTTGGCGGTAATTGGTTCCGGTGGCGCGGCCTTCGCCGCGGCGATCGAAGCCAGCCGTCTCAACGCGCGCGTCGTTCTCATCGAGCGGGCCATCGTCGGCGGTACCTGCGTCAACATCGGCTGTGTTCCGTCCAAGGCGCTGCTGGCCGCGGCGCACACCTACCACCACGCCGCGTCGCATCCCTTTGCCGGCGTGCCCACCGCCGTCGGATCCGTCGATCTCCCCGCGCTGATCGCTCAGAAGAACGAGTTGATCGCCGACCTGCGCCAGCACAAGTACCTCGATCTCGCTGAGCACTACGGGTTCGAGATCATTCACGACGAGGCGCGCTTCAAGGATGCTGACACCCTGGTCGTCGACGGCCGCGAACTGCACGCACGCGCGTACGTGATCGCCACCGGCGCCGCCCCCGCCGTCCCCGTCCTACCCGGACTGCATGAAGCGGGTCATCTGACGTCCACCACGGCGATGGAACAGAAGAGCGTGCCCCAACGGCTGATCACCATCGGCGGCGGTTTCGTCGGTTTGGAGCAGAGCCAGTTGTGGGCGCGGCTCGGCGCGCAGGTCACGATCATCGGTCGGTTGGCACCGCGGGCGGAACCGGAGCTGGCGAGCCGACTGCGCCAGATCCTGATCGACGAAGGCATCCGCGTCGTCAACGCCCGCGCCACCGCCGTCGAGCAGCGGGGCGAGATCCGCGTGGTTCACACCGACCGCGGCGACGCCGTCGAAGGTGACGCCATTCTGGTGGCGACCGGCCGCCAGGCTCGCGTCGACGCCCTCGAACTCGGCGCCGCAGACGTCGCGCTCGACGACCGCGGCTTCATCAAGGTCGACGACGAGCTGCGTACCTCCAACCCGAAGGTCTTCGCGGCCGGTGACGTCGCTGGCGGACAACAGTTCGTCTATGTGGCTGCCGCGCAAGGACACGTGGCTGCTCGCAACGCGCTGCGCGGGACTCGTGAACAGGTCGACTATCGGGGTCTGCCTGACGTCGTCTTCACCGACCCGCAACTGGCCAGAGCCGGTCTCACCGAAGCCGAAGCCCTCGCCGCTGGCTACCAGTGCGACTGCCGCCTGCTGGACCTCGCCCATGTTCCGCGGGCGTTGGTCGATCACGACACCCGCGGCGCCCTCAAGTTGGTGGCCGATCGCGCCACCGGCAAGGTCTTGGGCGTTCATGCCTTGGCCGACGGTGCCGGCGACCTCATCCTGGCTGGCGTCTACGCCATCAAGAGCGGCCTGACCGTCACGGATCTGGCCACGACCTGGGCGCCGTACCTCACCATGAGCGAAGCGCTGCGCCTCGTGGCGCAGTCGTTCACCACACCGGTTGACGAGCTGTCGTGCTGCGCGGCCTGAGGTGCAACACACGATGACCCGAGGAGCACAGCTGCCGGATCGCCGCCACGACCGCCAGCCCGGTCTGGGTGACGTCAAGTGGTTGCCGCTGCTGCTCATCCCGGTTGTCTGCTGCGCGCTTCCAGCGCTGCTCGTCGCGGTAGCCGCGGCGAGCGCTGCCGCACTCGGTGCCGGCATCGCCGTCGTGGCCGTGCTCGTGCTCGCCGCCGGGGTGTTGGTCGCGCGCTACCGCAGACGCTGTCGAACCGAGCAATGTGCAGCGGAGACGACGGCCACACGCGAGGCACGAGCGTGACGCGCGTCGCCCCACGCGCGGTTGCGCGCCTGACCGGCGAGATCGCCCGTGACCACGTCAGCCAGGGGTCGTTCGCGCTGGTCGCGGCCGCGGTCGCGCTGGGCTACAGCATCCTCTTGCCCTTCGCGTTCACGCAGCGACTCTCGCTGCACAACTGGCGCTACCTCGACGCTCGTTACCTCGCGTTCAGCGTCGCCTTCGGACTCAGCGCCGCGTGGCTGCTCGCCGCGAGCACGGTTGCCGGTCCGCGGCGATCATGTGTCTCGTGCGAGGCGCGCAGACGCCGACATGCCGAGCGCTCGCTACGACCTTGCGGTGGTCGCTACTGACCCCACTTGACGATCGCCGACGTGCTCGCCGCGAGGATCGCCCCGTTCTCGATCACGGGTTGCGCGAACTCTCCCGCGTTCGTGCCGTCCTCGAGGTGGCGCAGCACGGCGGGCGGCTTCGTCGTGTCGATGACGAACACACCGTTCTGGTGACTGGTCGAGCTCACGTAGAGCTGGCCGCCCGCGATGACGAGGAGCCCGTTGGCGTTCAACGACGCCGGTCCCAGGACGGTGGACGGGAGCGCGAGCTCGAACGGCGTACCGCCGACCGACACGAGTGCTCCGGTCGCGGGGTCGAGCTCGCGGACCGATCCCGCGGCCGCGGTGCCGCCCTGCGGCGCCCACACACCCGGCGCGGACTGCGTCCACGTTCCGCCCGTCGTGGTCGCGTTGCTGACCACGAACAGGTGGGTCCCGTCGAACACGCCGCCGCCCGAGACCGACCCGCTTCCGCCGCCGGTCGGGTCACGCGTTCCCACCATCGCCTGCCACACCTCGACGCCGGTGTCGCGGCGGTAGACGCGGAACCACCCGTCCTTGTGCGTCGCGCCGACGAGGGCGCGCGTGCCGTCGGTGAACAGGATCGGGCTGGACGCGTAGTCGGGGTCGCCCGTCTGGTCCGGTGCGGGGGCCTTCCAGATCAACGCGCCGGTGCTGCCGTTCAGCTTCAGCAGGCTGCCCTGCTCGAAGCCGTTCTGCGTGTTGGGATGTGCGGTCCCGGTCGCGTCGCTCGTCGAGCCGGTCGTCACGTACACGTCGCCGTTCGAGTCGACGGCTGCGTCGTACCAGTCGCCGGCGCCGACATATCCGTCGGGGATCGTCTTGTGGATCCACAGCAGATTGCCGGTCGCGGCGTCGTAGGCGCGCACCTGGCCCTGCACGAACGGCACGTCGCAGTTCGACGACACACCGATGATGACCTTGCCGTTCGCGACCGTCGGGCTGGACCACGCGTACACGTCGTTCGCGGTCGTGGACGGGACCATGACGAGGCTTCGCCACAAGGTCGACCCGTCGCTCGCCTTGAGCTTGTAGAGGTAGCCGTCGGGAGCGTGGAAGTAGAGGACTGTCGTGTTGTTCTCGTTGCGCACGACGACGCTCGACACGATCCCGAGGGGCATCGTGCAGGTCAGCACCGGCTCGTAGCCCATGAACCGCGACCACAGCACCGTGCCGTCGGACTCGCGGATCGCGTGCAGGCACCCGTAATCCGACCCTTCGTAGATCACGCCGTTGGACGTGACCGGCGTCGCGAACCAACCGAACCCCGACGACTGGCCGTTGCACGCAGGTGCCGCGAGACGCCACTTCATCGTGAGCGTCGAGACGTTCGACGCCGTGATACCGCTGTCGGTGGTCGTGCTGCCGTGGCTCGCGTCGAAGAGCCGGCCCGTCCAGTCGATCCCGCAACCGGTCAGCAACACGGCAGCGGAGAACGCGCTCACCAGGACGCGCAGGACCTTGCGATCTGCGTGCAGTCTCATGGGTCACCCTGCCCATCGCTCGCGTGAAGAGGAGCCAGGACCCATTCTTGCCCAGCCCCGCACTGCGAGTCCCGGCCGTACACACGATCCCGCCGCGACCGGGCACGCGTCCCCGCTGAGCGGGCGGCCCGAGGCGTTAGCGTGCCGCCGTGAACGACGCGGAGCGTGTGATCGCGGTGGCCGGCGAGGGGTCGGCGCTCGGCGTCCCGGACCGTTGCCTGATCTCGCTCGTGGTGACGGCGATGCGGGACTCCGCGTCCGACGCGATCGCCGCCGTCGCGCAGCTCGCCGATGCAGTCGTCGGTGCGGTCCACCGGTCGGGTGTGCCCACCGAGAACGTGCGGACACAGAGCCTCGCCGTGCAGGACTGGTTCGAACCAGGCGCAAGGACGCGTGACGGCGCGCGTCGGGACCTACGGGGTGCTCGTCTCCGATCGCCGCATCGACGAGGTGAGTGGCCTCTTGAACGCCGTCGTCGTTGCGGGCGGGGACGCGGTGACGATCCAGGGCATCCGGCTGTCCGTCTCGGATACGGCTCCACTCCACGCGGCCGCGCGGCGGGATGCGGTGCAGGACGCCCGGATCAAGGCCGAGCAGCTCGCGAAGGCGAGTGGCGTGCGTCTCGGTCCCGTCCTCGCGGTCGAAGAGGGCCTCGACGGTGGCGGGCAACCGTTCGCGCCGGCCTTCGTGGCGCGACGCCACGCCGCGTCCGCCGCGGCGGCACCGATGCCGATCGAGCCCGGGAGCCAGGCCGTGCGCGTGCGGGTCGTGATGACGTTCGCGATCGCCGCGGACTGAGCACCCTCGCCGAACAACACGCGACGGGCCTCACCCGGGCGGCGGTGCGCGTTCGGTCGTCCGCTCGCGTCGCCGCCCGGACGAGGCCTCCTGCTCACGGGCGGATGTTCTGGTTGAGGTGGAACAGGTTCCCCGGGTCCCACGTGCGCTTCACGTCGACGAGCCGCGCGTAGTTCGGGCCGTAGTTCGCCTCGACGCGCCCGGCGTCGTCGGAGGCCATGAAGTTCACGTAGCCGCCCTCCGTCCCCGAGTACGGGTGGATCGCGGCGTAGTAGTCCTTCACCCACTTCGTGTTCGCGGCGTTGTCGGCCGGGTCGGGCCACATGCCCGCGATCACCGCGGCGAACTGCGCGTCGCGGTGACCGAACGCCGTCTCGGTCGCGCCGACGCGGTGCACGGCGCCGTTGATCGGATAGAGGTGCATCGTCGAGTTGACGACCGGCGTGCGCGCGCCGTGCTCGACGTGCGCGGCGATCGCCTCGTCGGTCAGCGTGTTGACGAAGTCCGCCTTCCAGTAGTGCTGCAAGCCGCGTGGCACCAGTGCGTCGAACGCCGAGTTCAGCGCCGGGTACGGCATCGGCGCGACGTGCTCGGCCTTGACCTCGGCGACGTCGTGCAGCGGCTTCAGGACGCGGTCCGCTTCGTCGATCGGCCCCGTCCAACACGTCACGAGCGCGCAGAACAGGTCGCCGTGACGGTCTTCCGGGATGAACGGCAACGGCGGCGCGATCTGCCACGCGAAGAAGCAGCCGAACTGCTCGGGCGCGTCGGCGATGTAGTCGCGGAAGAACGCGAGGACGGCCGGCGCGTCGGCGGGCTCGTAGAACATCGGACCGCCGACGATCGTCGAGACATCGTGCAACTGGAACTCGAGCGACGTCGCGACACCGAAGTTCCCGCCGCCGCCGCGCAGCGCCCACAGCAGGTCCTCGTTCTCGTAGTCGCTCGCCTTCACCAGACGACCGTCCGCGGTCACGACGTCGGCCGACACGAGGTTGTCGATGGACAGGCCGCACCCGCGCGCGAGATGGCCGATGCCGCCGCCCAGGGTCAGGCCCCCGACGCCGGTCGTCGAGATGACCCCGCCCGTCGTCGCGAGCCCGAACGCGTGCGTCGCGTGGTCGAAGGCGCCCCACGTCGCGCCGCCGCCCGCACGTGCGGTCTTGCGCGCGGGGTCGACGCGGACGTTGGCGAGCAGGCTGAGGTCGGCGACGACGCCGCCGTCGGATGTGCCGAAGCCAGGAACGCTGTGTCCGCCGCCGCGCACCGCGAGATCGAGACCGTTCTCGCGCGCGTGGTCGACGGCGGCGATCACGTCGGCCGCGTCGACGCAGCGAACGATGACCGCGGGGCGGCGGTCGTGCATGCCGTTGTGCACCATGCGGTGCTCGTCGTAACCGGGGTCGCCAGGCGTGATCACCTCGCCCCGTGTGCGCTCCCGGAGCGCGTCGATGGTGGTCATCGCGGGATCTCCTCTCGTCTCGCCGGGCGCCGCGCCCGGTCGACGACCACCGTGACGGCGCCGCCGTTCCGGAACCGTTCCCCGTCAGGCGCCGGTCGGGGAACGCTTCGGGAGCGTCGCGAGCCGATCGCGCGCCTGGCGCGCGAACCAGGCCGCTCCCTGGCTCGTCGCCCGTTCGAGCGCGCTCGTCAGCGTGTCACGAGCCGATCGGTCGTCGCCCGACGCGACCAGCAGGTCGGCGTCGACGACGAGGAGCGCGGCGTCCGCGTAGTGCTGGTCGTGCCGGACGCCCCACGCGAGGGCCTCGTGGACGACCGCCCGCCCTGCCTCGGGTCGTCCGTAGCGGGCGTACGCGCGGGCGAGCAGTGTGAGCCCGTAGGTGAAGTGCAGCGACTGGGTCGCGTTGCGCCACCCGTCGACCGCACGCTGGATCGCGCGCAGCCCGGTGCCGTCACCGCGCTCCAGCTCGACCCATGCCCTCAGCAGACGGTCGAGTGACAGGAAGTACGCGAACTCGCCGTAGCGGCCGAAGATTTCGTCGCTCTTCGCGACCAGGTCAGCGGCGACGTCGAGCTCGCCCCGCTCGATCGCGCCGATCGCGGCAAAGAGCACGACATAGGCGAGGGTCGGCGGATGGTCGAGGCGCTCGGCGTACTCGACCGCCCGCGCGACGAGCGCAACCGACTCGTCCCGGTCGCCCTGCCACAGCCGCGTCAGGGCCAAGCGGCAGAGACAGACGGCCAGCGGGTCCTGCGCGAAGCGGCGGATGTGCTCGCGCGACGCGTCGTCCCGGTATGCCGCGACCGCCGCCTCGAGGTGCTCGCGCGAGGCCGCGAAGTTGGCCCGCCAGAACTCGCTCACGCCGACGACGTAGTGACCCTCGACCAGCGCGACCGGGTCGGCCGGCGATGCGGCGAGCGTCTCGTAGCCGAGCGCGGCGGAGCGCGCGAAGTCGCAGCGCGAGATGACGGCGAGGGCGAGGCCGCGCAAGATCGCGGGATCCACGACGCCGCGCGAGCGCCGGCAGACCGCCGCGCCTCGTTCGTACGCCGCCATCGTGCGGTCGGATCCGTAGCCCGTCCGCACCGAGAGCGAGGTGCCCCGCGCCACGCACAGCTCGACCTCGAGCTCGTCGCGGTCGCGACCTGGTGCGAGATCGGCCAGGAGCTCCAGCGCGCGGTCGAGGCACTCGATCGCGTCGTCGAGCGCCGAGATCTCGACGTCGTACTCGGCGGCGCGCCGGTATGCGGCGACCGCTCGGTCGGGCAGCCCGGCAGCCCTGTAGTGCGCGGCGAGCGTCGCGCTGACGGGCGCGAGGTCGCGCTCGTGCTCGGCGGCGATCGCGTCCGCGACGGCGCGATGGAGGCGTCGGCGCCGGGCGGGGCTGATCGTGCCGTAGAGCACCTCGCGGAGCTTGTCGTGCGTGAAGTCGTAGCCCTGGCGGTGCTCGCGGATGATCTGGCGCAACCAGAGCTCGTCGAGACCGCTCACGAGGTCGTCGTCGGATGCGCCGCTCGCCCGGGCGAGCAGGGTCGGCTCGAACTCGCGTCCCATCGTGGCCGCGACCTCCGCGAGATCCCGTGCGCGCGTCGACAGCCGTGCGAGGCGCGCCGTGATGACTGCGTGGATCGTCGGCGGGAGGGCGCGCCGGTCGTCGTCGAAGCTGTCGGCGCGCGCGAGCTCGACCGCGAACAGCGGGCTTCCCTCGGTCTCGGCCCAGACCCGGCGGGCAGTCGCCGACCCGATGGCACGACCCGAGACCTCGCTCGCGACCCGCAGCGTGTCGTCGAACGACAGCCGACCGAGACGGATCTCCGTCCCGCGTCCCTCGCGGACGAGGCCGGTGAGCAGCGCGCGCAGCGCGGGTCGCGCGACGACCTCTTCGTCGCGAACGGTGCACGCGATCATCAGCGGCGCGTCGCGCGCGGCCGGGACGAGATACCCGAGGAGCTCGAGCGTGTCGTCGTCGCACCACTGCAGGTCGTCGAGCACGAGCAGCAGCGGCGTGCCGGCCGAGGTCAGCGCGTGGACGAGGGCGTCCAGGAGGATCCGCCTGCCCGTCGTGCCGGCGTCCGCGGGCGCGAGGTCGTCGCCGTCGGGGCTGCGCAGCTCGGGGACGAGCCGCGCGATCTGCCGCCGCCACACGTCGGCGAGGCGCGAGACGCGGGCTTGGAGCGCGCTGCTGCGCAGCCAGTCGACGACCGGTCCCCACGGCATGACGGCGGTTGTCTCGTACGCGCGCGTGCGCGCGGTCGCGGCGCCGTCGGCTGCGATGGCTCGCTCGAGCTCGGCGACGAGGCGCGTCTTGCCGATCCCCGGCTCACCCGTGACGGCGAGGAGGGCGGGCTCGCCGGCGGCGCACCGGTCCCACAGCGCTCGTGCGGTCGCGAGCTCGTCCGCTCGTCCAACGAGCGTCGCGGTCGTCGTGCGCGACGAGAGGGGAGCGATGGTCACCGTGGGAGCGCGGCCGCGCGCGTCGCGGATCTGCTCGTACAGCGCGACCGTCTCGGCCTCGGGCGCCACACCGAGCTGCTGCTCGAGCACCTCGACGCACCGGTGGTACGCGCGCACGGCATCGGTTCGGTCGCCGAGTGCCGAGGACGCCCGCATGCACGCGCGGTGACCGGCCTCGCGGAGCGGGTCGATCGCGACGAGCGCGCGTGCGTACCGGAGGGCGCCCGGGGCGTCGTCGGCCTCGAGTGCGGCGGTCGCCGCGGCGTCGAGGAGGTCGCAGGTGGCGATCCGCAAGACGTCGCGCTCGCGCAGGAGCCAGTCGTCGTAGCACCCGGGCAGGAGGTCGCCGCGATAGATCGTGACGACCGTGTCGGCGTCTCCGGCGTCGAGGGCCGCGCGCAGGGCGATCACGTCGACGTACGCCGGCGCGCCTTCGCGCCACCGAAGCACGCCACGATCGAGCTGCATGACGTCGTCGAGCGCCGGCAGCGCGGAGCGCGCGTCGTGCAGCAGCTTGCGGAGGTTCGTGCGCGCTTGCGCGTCGGTCGAGTCGGGCCAGAGGTCGAACGCGAGCTTGGCGCGGTCGACCGCACCGCTCGGCGCGATCGCGACGCGCGCGAACAGGCGCAGGACGCGCGGCACCGAGAGCGCGTCCGCCGGTCGCCCGTCGAACGTGACCGAGCCCTCACCGAGGAGGCGGACCTCGAGGCCGACGGGAGTCACCGGCGGGCCGTTGTCCACCGCCGCCGTTCCACGCCACCAGTGTGTCGTCTCGCGCCGGCGCGTGCAGCGGGCTCGCTCCCCGCGGTCTCAGCGCACGCGCGTCACGATCGGATAGCGGTACGTCCCGTCGAGGACGGCGCGGTCGGGGAGGTAGAGGCGCATCGAGAGGTAGAACGGCCCGGTCGGCGCGGGCAGCCAGTTCGCCTCGTGTCCCGGTGGGGGATCGTGCTGCACGTACACGTCGAGTGAGCCGCCCGGTCCGTACTGCAACCCGGCGGTGCGGTCGCCGACCGCGTACCGGTCGATCGGGTTCGCGACGAAGAAGCTGTCGGGCCCGTACAACGTGATCGACCAGAACGCCTTGACGGGGGGCAGCCGGCCGGCGTCGAAGTGGACGACATAGTCGTGCGCGCCGTCGTAGGCCTCGCCCGCGGTGTCGCCGGTCGAGTGCGCGTAGACGGCCTCGGCGGGGATGTTCGCGCCCCAGCCGATCTTCGCGACGACGGCCCGCTGCAAGGCGTCGTGGTCGTAGGTGCCCACGTCCGTGCTGGTCACCCAGCCGTTGCTCGAGTGCGCCGCGTGCGCGCCGGCATCCCTGATGCGTCGCTCACCCGCGGAGACCGCGCTCGTGAGCGCGTCGCGGACGGTCGCGTCGTGCACGTGCGTGCTCGGGTGGCGTCCTGGTCCGATGCCGAGCTTCGCGAAGCT